>JAABUM010004022.1_pt1 | contig 17153 bp, 16 predicted proteins | sample 5559161 | NCBI WGS metagenome assembly JAABUM01 (sample SAMN10711868, study PRJNA513369) | rock metagenome | isolation source: Antarctica rocks | place: Antarctica: Victoria Land, Siegfried Peak nord | reverse complement strand
CGGGGTCGAGGTGCTGGACCAGGATGAACGCCATCCCGGTGGGGGCGGGCAGGGCGCCCAGCAGCTTGGTGCAGGCCTCCAGCCCGCCAGCCGAGGCGCCGACCGCGACCACCATGAAACCGCCGCCCCGGCCCGGCAGGCCGCGCCCCGCCGCCGGGCGTGGGACCGGCCGGCGCCGGATGGCCTTGGCGGCGTCGGCACCGTTGCTGGCTCGGGGCGGCACACTGTCAGGCATTCCTGCGTCGCTCCTGGGTAGGGACCCCCAACGGGACCTGGTCGCAGGCGATGACTAGCATATTTTAACTTGCGCGCCCTCCTTTGTGCGTAACAGAACACAAGTCGGCATCAAATCGGGCAGACGCTGGTGGCAAGTTCAGTGGGCCGCTGCCGCTGGTCACCCTGCTGGCCGCCGAGGGGCCAAGAACGGTCGCAGAAGCAAGCCCGCCGACCGCTCGCCCACGAGTAAATGGCCAACCCTGAGTTCGCTGCCAGTGTCACTTCATTCGACGGACAGCTAGCCGCGGTGCCGGCAGGTGGAGGTTGCGGCAGGTTGATGTTCCGGCCACCGGCCTAGACAGGCCACGGCACATCGGCCTTCTTCGATCCGACCCTGCCGGAGTTCTGGATGACCGCCCTCGATGCCGCCCTGACCACCTGGATCAACGGATGGGCGGAACACGTTGCCGCAGCCGACGTCTTCATGACCTGGATGTCCGCACTGGGCATACCGGTTCTCATCCTGGCCGTGGCGGTGCAATGGTGGCTTCCCCGCCCGGACCGCTCCAGGCGCCACGTCTTCGTCGCGGCAGGCTTGTCGTTCCTGCTTGGCCTCGGGCTTAACCAGGTCGTCCTGCTCTTCGTTCAACGGCTCCGCCCGTATGACGTCGGCGTCAGCCATCTGCTCGTCGGGCAAAGTGCCGACTTCTCGTTTCCTTCCGATCACGCGACGGCAAGCATGGCCATCGCGGCCGCATTCCTCATGCATGGCCTGAAACGCCAGGGGTTGGCCTTCCTTGCCGCTGCGGTGCTGCTGGCCGTCTCGCGCATCTACATCGGAACCCACTTCCTGGGCGACGTTCTAGGAGGTGCCATCACGGGCGTTGCTGCCGCTGCCGCGGTAAGCACGGCCTACCGGGAGGGCACCCGTGCGGACCGCCTGGTTACGGGCATACTCTGAACCCATGCTGGGGCCGGTGCGTGACGAAGTGGTGGACAGGCCGCTCGTTTCTGGCACCCATGACAGGGACCGGACGGTGGAGGCCATTGGGAGCAAGGCGTCGTGTTAGGTCAACTGCCCGCCCTCGCCCTGCTGTTCATCCTCATCTTCGGGCTGAACCTGATCCCGGCATTTGCGCCGCCAACCTGGATGGCGCTGGCCCTGGTGGGCTTTGAGTTCCCCGACACAGGTGCCGTCCACCTGGCCGTGGTCGGCGCGGTCGCGGCGACGCTGGGCAGGCTGACGCTCGCAAGGCTCTCGCACTGGCTTGTGCGGGAGAGGCTGCTAAGCGACGCCCACCGGGCGAACATTGACGTCATCAAGGACCGCCTTGAGACGCGGACGGCCCTGACCGTCGGCCTGTTTCTGTTCTACGCTTTCAGCCCGCTGCCCTCGAACTTCCTGTTCATCGCCTACGGGCTGACCGGGCTGCCGCTGCCGCGGGTTGCGCTGCCGTTCTTCGTCGGCAGGCTGGCCAGCTATACCTTCTTCATCGTGGGCGGCGCCGCGGCGGGCAGGCGGTTCCAAATCGACTCCCTTGCATCGGGCCTGTATGCGGGCGCCTGGTTCGTCGGCACCCAGGTACTCCTGCTGGCGGCGCTCTACGCCTTCACGCGCATTGACTGGACGGCGCTGTTCGACCGGCACAGGCTCGTGTGGATGCCGAAGGCGGGAAGGGCCTCCGGGTGACTGGCGCCCGCCGGAACCGCATGCGAACTCCGGCCAAACTCGGAAGGGGACTCGGTTCGGTGTGAGCCTTCAAGCAGAAGCCCTGCCTTCCATGCGACCGTCTTTCGGGTCGCGTCAGTCGTCGTCGCCCCATCGCGCGTAGGCCGGCCCACCCTGATAGGCCGGCGGCAGAGCATAGTAGGCCACCGGCGGTGGCGCGTAATAGACGGGAGGCGGGGCATAGACGGGGTGCGGGCGCGCAACGTACGTTGGAACCGCATAGCCGTAAGACGGCCGCGGCGCATAGGCAGGCTCGTCGTAACCCTGCCCATCCCGGTCAGAGTGTCCCGACAGTGCGCCGCCAGCCAAGGTCCCCACGCCCAGCCCAATCAGGCCAGTGATGAGTGCTGCCGCGCCACCATGACGGCGGTGCGCCTCGGCCGGGGATGCGAACGGTATGGCAAGGCCGGCGATGACGGGCACGGCAAGCAGGCAAGAGCGGAAGGGCTGCATGATCAGGCTCCTTGTTCACATCCATGATGCTGGCATGATGCTGGCGGAGCCAAAGAGCAGGAATATGGTCAGAAGCTGCCCTAATGATGGCAGGTAGCCTGATGATCGGCTGCAGCACCACCGCGCCGCCGTGCTTGGCTTTGCGCTCCGGCCCGACATGGATGCTGATGACGGCGCTGCCCAGGTTTCTCCGCAACGCCCCCTCGATGCGGTTGCAGAACTCGTGCGCGTCCTCGACCGCCGACCGAAGACGCATGAGGGCGCGACGTTCTCCGGTGTGCTTGCGAAGACGAAGGGCCACCTGGTTGGGCGCGTGGTCAACCACTGTTCCGCTGGCTGGGTGCATGAACTCTAAACCCACGGACACCGGTGGCGAATTCAGGGTTGGTCATTCGTTCGTGGGCGGCAGCGGCCGGCGGGCTTGCTTCTGCGACCGTTCTTGGCCCCTCGGCGGCCAGCATGATGGCCAGCGGCAGCGGCCCACTGAATTCGCACCAGCGTCCGGGCATCTGATGGCGGCGTGGATGACTTCGATCCCGCACCTGGCCGGCAGCCTGCCGCCGATGTCGTTGCGAGCCAAGTCCTTCTCGGCCGGCGCAGGTGCGAGACGCCGCCTCGGAACACCGAGGGCCGATCCTGCGGCCGATCCACCGCTTGCCGCATCGGGCCATTTGGCCAAGCGCAGCCTTGCCTCTTGTTGGCGGCCTGGTTCCTAGAACCGGCGGCAAGCAGACATGAGGCGCCCTCGTCCGTCCCGGGGCAGCCGGGCCACAGGTCGGGCGCGGGGCCAAGGCCGGCTCACAGGCAGGGCGAGGCAGGCTGCGCGGCCCGCTCCGCGCCGGCAGCCTCGGAAACCGCCCGGGCCGGCGTTTTCAATGCGCCGGCGTCAATGCGCCGGCGGCGACGCCAGGAGCTGCTGCAGCGCCCGCGCGCCGCATTCTTCCAGCAGGGCCGCGGTCTTGGCGGCCTCGCCGCCGCGCCCGTGCTCCGCAAGCAGTCCCGCCACGTATCCAAGCAGCGCCTGGTCGTGGCCGGGACCGTCGCGCAACGCGAGCACGGCGGTGGTCAGGTCGCGCCCGGCCTGGACGGGCAGGCCGATCTGCTCCGCTACCTGCGCCGCGAACAGCTTGTCGCGCCGTGCTGCGACAAGGAACCGGAACTCCTCGTCATGCGCGAACTTCGCCTCGAACGACCGTTCCCGGTCTTCAAACGTTGGCATGGCGGCACCTCCAATGAGACGGGCAGATGAGACGGGACTCGCGCGCCGGGCGACGGCACCCGCAACGGACGCGACCTGCTGCGGCGTGCCCGGCACGGATCCGCGGCACCGATCATGCCCGGCCGCGGGCGCACGGCGCAGGATCGGAAACTACCTAGGCCGCGACCGCACCAGGCCGTGCAGCCCGGGCAGTGGACACGCCCGCAAGGACGGAGGCCGGAGCATGACAGGCGCGTTTGCCTGCACCTGTCGCGTCCCCAGGCCCGCATCCTGCCCGCCGGCTGCACGGCGCGGGTCAATGCGAAAGCAGCGAGCAACGGTGCGTATGCCGCAGCAGGGTGCGCGTCACGCCGCCCAGCGCCCACTCGCGCAGGCGGCTGTGCCCGTAGGCGCCAGCAACGACTAAGTCCGCGCCCCGCTCCTGCGCGATCCCGTCGAGCTGCGCCGCATCGTCGCCGTCCGCCCGCACCGCGGCGGTTTCGGCCGCGACGCCGTGGCGGCCGAGCCAGGCGGCCACGTCGGCGACATGCAGCCGGGCCGCGGCCATGCCGTCCGCGTCCGCGACCTCGACGACGCTGACCTGCGCGAGCCTCCGCAGCAGCGGCAGCGCGTCCATGACGGCGCGCCGGGTTTCGCGGGTGTCCTTCCAGCCGATCATGGCGTGTTCCAGCCGCAGCGTGTCCGCGCCGGACGGCACGCTTCCAGGCACGCCCGGCGGCAGGCTCCCCGGCGTGCCCGGCAGCACGTTCCCCGGCGTGCCCGGCGGCGCATCCTTCGGCGTGCCCGGCGGCACGACGAGCACGGGCCGTCCGGCCCGCATGAGGATCTCGCCGGTATCCACGCTGCGGCCGGGGTCGAAGGCGTCGGTGGAGGCCACGCCCGTGATGATGAGGTCGGCGCCGCGGGCTTCGTTCGCCACCCACTCCGAGGTGGACGCGAGCGTGATCGTGGAGCGCCAGTCCAACGTGTTGGACCGCGTCCGGAAGGCGGCGCGGAACTCCGCCTCCGCCGCGGCCATCTCCCGGTCCTTCTCCTCGCGGTCCCTCTCGAACGCGTCGCCGGCGATGTAGCCGTCGCTATAGACAAGCTGCATCGGCTGGCAGGCCGCGACGCCAGTAACGGCGGCCTGGAAGCGGTCCGCCAGGCCAGCGGCAACCCGCAACGGGCCTGCGTTCGTGCGTCCGGGCTGGAGATGCACCATCAAGGTTGCGTAGCTCATCCTGCGTCTCCTGAAAGCGTCGGCCCGGCAGGGTCCTTGACGAATCGGCCCGGGCGGACCCGCCCATGCCCTGCCGTCCCCGGCCCAAATGCCAATGCATCCAACCTTACAGGCTGCCGGGGCTTGATGGGCAGGTTCGGAAACTACCTACTCGCATCCCCGCCGCGCGTTCGGCCAGCCCGGGCGCCGCATCAACAGCAGCTTCCAACAACCTGTTATTGTAGGAAGTAGAGGCGCGGCATCCTGGAGCGGCACGGACAATGCTCGCGGCCCTCTGCTGCCGTGCCGCAACGGCGGCTTGCAATGGCGGCGCTTGATAACGAGCGGCTGCCGACCGGCCAGTGCCGGTAAAGGAAAGCCGCTGGTTCCAGCGGCTTCCATGTCACGCCGCAAGCGGCTCGCAACGATGGCTTTTCAGGCTGCGGCCAGGCTCAACCCATCAGGTCTCGAACCGTCCCGACGACCGCTGGGCGATCAGCGACATCAGCTCCCGCCGGGTCACGGGGTCGTCGCGGAAGGCGCCGAGCATCCGGCTCGTGACCATGCTGACGCCGGGCTTGTGGACGCCGCGCGTGGTCATGCACTGGTGCCCGGCCTCGATCACCACGCCGACGCCAAGGGGTTGCAGCACGTCGTTGATGGTGCCGGCGATCTGCACCGTCAGCTTCTCCTGTATTTGCAGGCGCTTCGAGTAGGCGTCCACCACGCGGGCCAGCTTGCTGATGCCGACCACGCGGCTGCGCGGCAGGTAGGCGATGTGGCACACCCCGATGATCGGGACCATGTGGTGCTCGCAGTAGCTCTCCAGCCGGATGTCGCGCAGCAGGATGATCTCGTCGTAGCCCTCGACCTCCTCGAACGTGCGCTCCAGCAGCAGCACTGGGTCAATGTCGTAGCCGGCGAACAGCTCCTTGTACGACTTGGCGACCCGGCGCGGCGTGTCGCGCAGGCCCTCGCGCGCCGGGTCGTCGCCGGCCCAGCGCAGCAGGGTGCGAACGGCGTCCTCGGCTTCCGCCTGCGTGGGGCGAAGGCCGTCCGGCACCGGGCCGGCCTTGGCGGGCGGGGTCATTTCGTTCAATGCTGGCATCCCATGCTGGGCGCCGTCCTGAACTCGGGCGCGCTACGGCAGATAAGACGAGGGAGGCGTGAAGCAACCTGACCGGCTGGATGGCCAGGCGGTCAGTGCAGCTTGCGGGCCGCGTGCGGGCTGTCGAGGCTGAAGGCGGGCACGGCGGCGTCGAACATCTCGCCCGTCGCCGTGACCATCATGTGGTAGCTGCCCTCCATGAAGCCGGACGGCGTGTTGAGCGGGGTGCCGGAGGTGTATTCGAACGCCTCGCCGGGCCGCAGCACCGGTTGCTCGCCGACGACGCCGGGACCTTCGACCAGGTTAAGCCGGCCCTGCCCGTCGGTGATGCGCCAGGTGCGGCGGAGGAGCTGCACCGTCTCCGGCCCGGCGTTGGCGATGCGAACCCGGTAGGCCCAGACCCAGGTGCCGGCGCCGGGGTCGGACTGCTCCTCCAGGTAGAACGTCTCTACCCCGACCTCGATGCCCTGCGTGGTGGCGGTGTAGTCCGCGGTCATGCGCTACTCCGCGGCGCGTTGCAGCGCGGGGTGCCGGGCACCGTCCAGGGCGGCGGCGTCCAGGGCTTGGGCCAGGTCCTCGATGAGGTCCAGCGGGTCCTCCAGCCCGACCGACAGGCGCAGGGCGCCGTCGCCGATGCCGAGCCGCGCCCGCTCCTCCGCGCCGATCCGCATGTGGGTGGTGGTGGCGGGGTGGGTGACGAGGGACTTGGAGTCGCCGAGGTTGTTGGACACCGCGACCAGCCGCATCGCGTTCATGGCGGCGAACGCGGCAGGCTTGCCGCCGGCCAGGTCGAACGTGACGAGGGTGCCGCCGGCCGTCATCTGCGACATGGCCAGGGCGTGCTGCGGATGGTCGGCCCGGCCGGGATACCAGACGCGCGACACCGCGGGATGCGCGGCCAGGCTGTCCGCGACGGCGGCAGCGCCCCGGCAGGCGGCGTCCACGCGCAGGTGCAGGGTCTCCATCCCCTTCAGCAGCAGCCAGGCGTTGAACGGCGACAGGCTCGGCCCGGTGTTGCGTACGAAGGGCTGCAGCGTGCCCTCGACCCACGCCTTGCTGCCCAGCACGGCGCCGCCGAGGACGCGGCCCTGGCCGTCAATGTGCTTGGTGCAGGAATAGACGACGATGTCCGCGCCCATCTCCAGTGGCTTCTGCAGCAGGAGGGTGGCGAACACGTTGTCCACCACGGCCAGCGCGCCGGCCGCGTGCGCCAGGGCGCAAACCGCACGGATGTCCAGCACTTCCAGCATCGGGTTCGACGGGGACTCGATGAGCACCATCGCCGCCGGGCGGGACAGGGCGGCCTGCCAGGCTTGCAGGTCGGTGCCGTCTACGAACTCGGACTGGATGCCGTAGCGCGGCAGCAGGGTGGAGACGATCCAGTGGCAGGAGCCGAACAGCGCGCGGGACGCCACCACGCGGTCCCCGGCGCGCAGGTGGCTGAGCATCGCGGCGTGGACGGCGGCCATGCCGGTCGCGGTGGCGCGGCAGGCTTCCGCGCCCTCGATCATCGCCAGGCGGTCTTCCAGCATGGTGACGGTCGGGTTGCCGAAGCGGGAATACTGGTAGTGGGTGGCGGCGCCGGTGAAGGTGTCCTCCGCCTGCTCGGCGCTGTCATAGACGAAGCCGGAGGTGAGGAACAACGCCTCGGAGGTCTCGCCATGGAGGGTGCGCGTGGTGCCGCCGTGGACGAGCTGCGTGGCGGGGCGGCGTGTCGGAGTGCTGGGCATGGAGCATGGGCCTTCTGGACGCAGAGGGGGCCGACGATGCCTGCTGCAGCCCCCAGGGTGGGGGGCTGCCGCGGGCCTCTTTAGCGCGCTTGTTTAACCTCGCCGCAATCCGGCCGGACAAATCACGAGGGCAGCGGCGGCAGGATAGTGACAGGGGCGTTGCGCGGTCAACGGCCAAACCGTATAAGGGCGGGGCCGCGGGCGTAGTTCAATGGTAGAACGGCAGCTTCCCAAGCTGCATACGAGGGTTCGATTCCCTCCGCCCGCTCCAGCCTTTTTGGGTTCGGCCCGCTACCGCGTCGGGCGCGGCGGCGTCACCGTGTAGTCGTAGAACCCGCGCCCGGTCTTGCGGCCGTACCAGCCGGCCTCGACATACTTCACCAGCAGCGGGCAGGGGCGGTACTTGCTGTCCGACAGCCCCTCGTAGAGCACCTGCATGATGCTCAGGCAGGTGTCCAGGCCGATGAAGTCCGCCAGTTCCAGCGGCCCCATCTTGTGGTTCGCGCCCAGGCGCAGCGCAGTGTCTATGCCGGCGATGGTGCCGACACCCTCATGCAGGGCATAGACGGCCTCGTTGATCATCGGCACCAGGATGCGGTTCACGATGAAGGCCGGGAAGTCCTCCGATACCGCCGTCACCTTGTCCAGCCGGGCCGACAGCGCCTGCACCGCCTGGAACGTCGGCTCGTCGGTCGCTATGCCGCGTATCACCTCGACCAGCTTCATAACCGGCACCGGGTTCATGAAGTGCATGCCGATAAACCGGCCCGGCCGGTCCGTGCCGGCGCCCAGCCGGGTGATGCTGATGCTGCTGGTGTTGCTGGCCAGGATGCAGGACGGCTTCAGGTGCGGCGTCAGCGTGCGGTAGATCGCGCGCTTCACGTCCTCTTTTTCCGTTGCGGCCTCGATCACCAGGTCCGCATTGGCGAACGCCGCATAGTCCGTGCTGGTGGTGATCCCGGCCATGGCCGCCGTCCGCTGCTCCGCGGTGATGGCGTCCTTGGCCACCTGGCGGTCCATGTTGCGGCCGATGCCGGCCATCGCCTTGTCTAGCGCGTCCGCCTTCATGTCCAGCAGCACGACAGGCAGGCCGGCCAGGGCGCAGACATGGGCGATGCCGCTGCCCATCTGGCCCGCGCCGATCACGCCGACCACCTGCACCGCCGGGGCCGCCTGGTCCGGCAGCCCCGCGACGGGAAGCGCATCCATCGCTAGGGCGCCCGGGCCAACTCGGCCTCAAGCTCCGGCAGCGCCGTGAACAGGTCGCCGACGAAGCCGTAATCCGCCACCTGGAAGATCGGCGCGTCGGCGTCCTTATTGATCGCCACGATGATCTTGCTGTCCTTCATGCCGGCCAGGTGCTGGATGGCGCCCGAGATGCCGATGGCGACATACAAGTCCGGCGCCACGATTTTGCCGGTCTGCCCGACCTGGTAGTCGTTCGGCACGTATCCGGCGTCCACCGCGGCGCGCGACGCGCCGACCGCCGCGCCCAGCTTGTCGGCCAGCGGCAGCAGCAGCTTGAAGTTCTCGCCGTTCTGCATCCCGCGCCCGCCGGACACCACGATCTTCGCCGCGGTCAGCTCCGGCCGCTCGCTGCGGCTCAGCTCCGCCGACACGAAGCGGGACACCACGGCCTCATCCGGGGTGGACACGGCCTCGATCACCGCGGACCCGCCGGTGGCTGCCACCGGGTCAAAGCTGGCGGCGCGTATGGTCATCACCTTCTTGCTGTCGCTCGACACGACGGTGGCCATCGCGTTGCCGGCGTAGATCGGCCGCACGAAGGTATTGGCGTCCACGATGCCGGACACGTCGCTGATCGGCTGCACGTCGAGGAACGCGGCCACGCGCGGCATCACGTTCTTGCCGGTCGCGGTGCTGGCCGCCATGATGTGGTCGTGGTGCCCGGCCATGCTGACCAGCAGCGCCGCCAGCGGCTCGGCCAGCGAATGCTCATAGGCCGGGCTGTCCGCGACATGCACCTTGGTGACGCCGGGCAGCTTTGCGGCGGCCTCGGCGGCGGCCTGAACGCCCAGGCCCGTTACCAGCACATGCACCTCGCCCAGCTTGGTCGCTGCCGCGACGGCGCTGCGGGAGGGCTGCTTGATGCCGTGGTCGTCCCAGTCGAGCAACACGAGCGATGCCATGATCTAGATCACCTTTGCTTCTGTTCGCAGCTTCTGCACGAGTTCCGCCACCGACCCGACCTTCTGCCCGGCCACGCGCTTCGGCGGCTCCATGACCTTCACCAGCTTGAGGCGCGGTGCCGGGTCCACGCCGAGGTCGGCGGGCTTGATGGTCTCGATGGGCTTCTTGCGCGCCTTCATGATGTTGGGCAGCGAGGCGTAGCGCGGCTCGTTCAGCCGCAGGTCAGTGGTGACGATGCAGGGCAGGTTCAGCTCCAGCGTCTCCAGCCCGCCGTCAATCTCGCGCGTGACGGTCAGCTTTTCGCCCTCGACGGTGATGCGGCTGGCGAAGGTGCCCTGCGGCCAGGCCAGCAGCGCCGCCAGCATCTGGCCCGTGGCGTTCATGTCGTCGTCAATGGCCTGCTTGCCCATCAGGATCAGGCCCGGCTGCTCCTTGGCGACCAGCGCACGCAGCATCTTGGCGACGGCCAACGGCTGCAATTCCACGTCGGTCTCCACCAGGATGCCGCGGTCGGCGCCCATGGCCAGCGCGGTGCGTATGGTCTCCTGGCACTGCGCCACGCCCATGGACACGACGACGATCTCGGTCGCGACGCCCTTCTCCTTCAGGCGCACCGCCTCCTCGACGGCGATCTCGTCGAAGGGGTTCATAGACATCTTCACGCCCGCGGTCTCGACGCCGGAGCCGTCGGCCTTCACGCGGACCTTTACGTTGTAGTCAACGACCCGCTTGACGGGGACAAGGAGCTTCATGGGAGGTCCGATGTGGTTGAAGGCGGGTGGACGGGCATAGGTGCGGCGGGCGTCCTTGCCGCGCCGCGCCGTCCGGGGACCGGCACGCGGGCGTCGGCAGGAAGAAGGTTGCCGGACGTTATGGGGCGGCCCCGCCGCATGTCAAACCTGCGGTCAACCCTTGAGCATATACAGCAGCGTGACGAACAGCAGCAGCGCCGCGCCCTGGAAGGCGACGCGATACTGCATCAGCTTGTTGGACCGCCGGCTGTCCTGCGTTCCCTTGACCATGCCGAGCAGCCCGGCGAACAGCACGCCCACTGTCGCCAGCAGCGCCAGCACAACCAAGACCGTCAGGAATGTCGTCATGCCCGTGACATGGGTGCGCCCGCCTGCCTTGTCATCCCGTTCGATGAGGTTCGGACCACCCGGTTCGGGCCGCCGCAGACCGGGCCGTGGTGTCCCGGGGCGTGGTGTCCCGGGGCGTGGTATCCCCAGGCGTGGTATCCCTGGGCACCGGACGGAGGGAGGGCCATGCGGATCGCCGCCATAACGCGCGTGCTGGACGAGGCCGACATCATCGAGGCGTTCGCCCGGCACACCGCGGCCTACGTGGACCACCATGTCTTCCTGGACAACGGCAGCGCGGACAGCACCCTGGACATCCTGCGGGCGCTGCACGCGGAGGGCCTGCCGATGACGCTGCTGCAAACCGGCTGCGTGTCGTTCAACGAGGCCGGGCACCTGACGCAGATGTTCCGCCTTGCCATCCGGGACCACGCCGCGGACTGGGTGGCCTGCCTGGACGCGGACGAGTTCATTGACGACCGCGGCAGCCCGGTCGGCTTGCGCGACCTGTTGCGGGCGCTGGGCGATGCGGCGCCGTCCGTCGCCTGCCTGCACCTGCCGCTCGCGGACTATATCACAACCGCCCTGGACGACCCGGCGCAGCCCGTCGTGCCGCAGCGCGTCCGCTGCCGGCGCCCGCCCGGCGCCATCGGCAAGGCCGTCGCGCGCGGCGGACCGGCCCGTGCCGGCGCAGCCATCCTGGCGGGCGGCCATGCCGTCCTGCCGGACGGCGCCCCGGACGGACCGCCCGGCCTAGGCGTCGCGCAGGAGGGGCTGCGCCTGGCCCACTACTCCGAGCGGTCCCCGTTCCAATCCATCGCCAAGGTCGTGCGCGGCTGGAGCCGTGTCCTGGCGGCGGAGCGCGCGGTGGCCGACAGCGGCGCGGCCTACCATTACAAGCTGCCGTTCGAGCTGCTGCGGGACCGCCCGGGGGACCTGCTCCGCAACCACGGCTGGATGGATTTCAAGAACGACGCCACCCACCTGGTTGACGACCCCATCACCTACCGCGGCGGCCCGCTGCGGCTGACGGGCCAGGCGGACGACGCCATGCGGGCAGTGCAGGGCCTGATGGGCGTCGTGCAGGACCTGGCGCTGCGCCATCGCCGGCTGCTGGAGACCTTTCCGGAGGTGCGGCGCCAGGTAGCCGCCTGGGACGCGGAGCTGACCCGTCTGCTGTAGCGCCGGGCCGCGGGTCCGGCTTCCGGGTTGACACCCCACCGCCACGGGTGTTGCTCCCGGCACCATGCGGCAATGCTTCCTCGCCTTGACGGCCGTGCTGTGCGCGGCGCTGCTTGGTCCCGTCGGCCGGGTCGCTCCGGCGGCTGGGCAGGGGCTGCCGATCCCGGTCGCCCCGTCCCATGTCGGACCGGCAAACTCCCCGCCTGCCGCGCCCGCTGTGCCCGCGGCGGTGCCGCAGGCGGGAACGCCGTCCGCCCTGCCGGTCCCGCCGGCCCAGGCCCAGCAGGTGCTGGACCTGCTGCGCGACGACCGCCGCCGGGCCGAGTTCACCGCCACCTTGGAAGCCCTGCTCAAGGCCGCGCCAGCCGTGCCCGGCGCGCAGCCAGGCGCCGCCGCCGCGCCGGCTGCTGGAGCTGCGGTGTCGCTGCCGGCCGCGCCCGCGCCGGTCCCCGCAGCAGCCCCTGCTTCGACACCCCCCGGGACACCTGCCGGGACACCCGCCATAGCAAAGGTGATCCCCCTCGCGCCTGACAGCCTCGGGGCGGAGGTGTTGGAGCGGGCGTCGGCCAGCCTGTCGGACGCCGGCACGCAATTGGTCGCCGCGGTGCGCTCGATGAACGACCTGCCGCTGCTGTGGCGCTGGGTGGCGACCCAGGCCGCAGACCCCATCGCCCGCGACCGCGTACTGGACACCGCCTGGAAGCTGGCCGCCGTCGTGTTCGCGGGCCTGCTGGCGGAGTGGGCCGCCGCGCGCCTGCTGCGCCGCCTGCGCGCCACGCTCGGAAGCTGGTCGCCCGGCCACGCCGAGGCGGAGGCGGAGGCGGACGCCACGGCCGGGCCGCCCGAAAGCGGCCTGGCCGCCGCCGAGGCCGGCGAGACCGAACGGGCGGAGCGGCGGCATCGCCTGACCCGCACGCTCGGCACCTTGCAGCGGCTGCCCTACCTGCTGGGCCGCCTGCTGCTGGACCTGGTGCCCATCGGCGCCTTCGCGGCAGTGGCGGGCCTGCTGCGCGGCACCTGGCTCGGGGAGCCTGCGACGACGGGGCTGGTGATACGTGCCGTCATGCTGGCCTATGTGCTGTGCCGGGTGGTGCTGGCTGTCACCGGGTTCCTGGTGTCCCCGGCCGCGCCGCGGCTGCGGCTGCTCAACGTGACGGACAACGCGGCCGGGTTCCTGACGCGCTGGACCCGGCGCATCGCCGTGACCGCCATCGCCACCTACGCCGTGACCGAGGTCGCGGTGACGTTCGGGCTGTACAACACCGCCCGCGAGGCGCTGCTCAAGCTGTTTGCGCTGGTGGTGCATGGGCTGCTGGTCGTGGCGGTTCTGCAGGCGCAGGCGCCGGTCGCGGCCCGCATCCGGTCCATTCGGGTGGGCGGCGTCTGGTCCGCGCTGCTGCGCCGGCTGGCGGACGTGTGGCACCTCGTCGCGGTGTTCTACATCGTGGCGCTGTGGCTGGTCTGGGCGGTGGAGCTGCGCGGCGGCTACACCCGGCTGGTCAGCACCTTCCTCGTGACCTGCATGGTGATGATCGCCTCGCGGCTGCTGGCCATCGTGGTGCTGGGCGGGCTGGACCGGGCGCTGCGCCCGTCCGCCGCCATGGCCGCCCGCCACCCCGGGCTGGAGGCGCGGGCCGGCGCCTACTATCCGATGCTGCGCGTGGCCGCGATGGCGGTGCTGTGGGCGGCGACGGGCCTGGCGCTGCTGCAAGCCTGGGGGTTCAGCCCGCTGACCTGGTTCAGCAAGGGCGACCTCGGCAGCCGCATCCTGTCCGCGGGCGTGCTGATCGCCGCCGTCACGCTGGCCGCCATCCTGGTGTGGGAGGGGACCAACGCCGGGATCGAGCGGCACCTGGCGCAACTGACCGCCGACGCCCAGCTTGCCCGCGCCGGGCGGCTGCGGACCTTGATGCCGATGCTGCGCACGACCCTGCTGGTGGTGATCGTGCTGGTGGTCGGGCTGATCGTGCTGAGCGAGGTCGGCGTGAACATCGCGCCGCTGCTGGCCGGCGCCGGGGTGGTCGGCATCGCGGTGGGCTTCGGCTCGCAGAAGCTGGTGCAGGACCTCATCACCGGGCTGTTCCTGCTGCTGGAGAACGCGATGCAGGTCGGCGACGTGGTGACGCTCGGCGGCCTGACCGGCACGGTGGAGGCGCTGAGCATACGCACCATACGCCTGCGTGCGCTGGACGGCGCCGTCCACATCATCCCGTTCAGTGCCGTCACCACCGTCACCAACCAGACCCGCGACTACGGCTATGCCGTGCTGGACATCGGCGTCGGGCTGAACGAAGAGCCGGGTCCGGTGATCGAGGTCGTGCGCGACCTGGCGGCGGCGATGCGGGCGGAGCCGAAGTGGGCGTCGCTGATCCTGGACGCGCTGGACGTGATGGGGGTGGAGAAGTTCGTGGACCTCGCCTGGGTGCTGCGGGTGCGGCTGAAGACGCAGCCGGCCAGCCGCTGGTCGGTGGGGCGCGAGCTGAACCGCCGGGTCAAGGAGCGGTTCGACGAGCTGGCCATCGAAAGCCCGGTCACGTCGCACCGCGCGCTGAGCACCAACCCGTCGCCGCCGTTGCCGCAACCTGCGGCGGCCGGGCAGCCTGTGGAGCAAGCGGCATGACGGACCAGCGCGGCCATGACCTGCACGGCCATGACTTGCACGAGCTGGCGGAGACGCTGCGCGGCACCGGCTTCGCCTTCGTGCGGGCGCCGGACATGCGGGTGGTGCTTGAGGGCGAGGGCCTGCGGGACTGGAGCGGCTTCGCCCGCACCTGGGACGACCTGGGCGTGGACACCTACATGGCCGATGGCGGGCGCTACCGGAAGCGGCGCCACGCCGCTTTTGCCGTGTCGGCCGCCGGCGTCCAGCGCAAGCCGGCGCAGCCGCACTACCAGAGCCGCGACTTCAACGCGCTGAACGGCGGCATCGCCCGCTGGTTCGACCCGGTGACGCCCGCAGCCGCGGACGGCCCGGCGTTCCAGGCGATCCTGCGCACCTGCCACGCCCTGTTCGACGGCCTGACGCCTGCGCCGCTGTGGCACGTCGAGGCGCACCAGTTCCGCATCGAGGCGCGGCCGGGCCAGGCGGGGCAGCCGACGCCGGAGGGGCTGCACCAGGACGGGGTGGACTGGGTGCTGGTGCTGATGGTGGGGCGGGTCAACATCGCGTCGGGCACGACCAGCATCCACGGCCTGGACCGGGCGCTGCTGGGCAGCTTCACCCTGGAGGTGCCGATGGACGCGGCGCTGGTGGACGACCACCGGGTGTTCCATGGCGTGACGCCGGTGCAGACAATGGACGCCTCGAAGCCGGCGCACCGGGACGTGCTGGTGCTGACGTTCCGGCGGGACCTGCCGGCGGGGTAGAGGACAAGCCGGGCGGGACTGCCCTTGTCGAGGCCGCACCAAAGTAGCTGCTCCTGCTTGTCCCCCCTGTCACGACCCGCGCATGGTGCCGCTGCAATCGAGGGTGGCGCGAACCGTGGCGTTGGCGGCAGGAGGGGACGGGTCCAAGGAGGGCCGGGGCGGAAAGGGCGACGGCAAGGGCGAGGGCAGCCCCGGCTTGATGCTGCCGGCCGAGTTGAAGCCCCTGCTGAAGCTGTCGCGTCGCCGGCCGGTGAGCTGCGCGGTCGTGCTGACCAAGGACCGGCAAGGCGTCGCGCTGCTGGACAGGAAGGTGAAGCCGCGCAAGCTGGCCGCCACGCTCAAGGCCAGGGCCAAGGCGGCGGGGCTTGAGCTGGACCCGTCCACCATCCGGTTCGGGCGCGCGTCGGTGGACGGGGCGAGCGACAGCGCCCGGGTGGTGTTTAGGGTCCACAAGGACGCGCCGGCGGCGATGGGCCGGGCCATGCTGCCGCTGCTGCGTCCCGTGGGCTTCCAGCGGTGCGAGTTCGTCACCGACGCTGCGCTTGAGGACGAGCCGGAGGACGGCGAAGGCGAGGAGGACGAGGGAGGCAAGGACGAAGGCGGCCCGGTCGGCAAGGGCGCGGCCGAAGCGGGCCAAGCTACGCCGGTCCAGGCGCCGGCTGCGGGTGCGGCCCCACCTGGCACTGTCCCCGCCTCTGGCCTGGCTGCGCCCGCCGCGACGTCCCCGCCCCGTGCGCCCTTGGCGGCGATGGTGCCGCCTGACGTGGCCCGGGGCGTCGCGGCAGCGGTGGCGGCCGACCCTTCCCGCAAGCCGGCCTTGGCCGGGCTGCTGGCCCAGGTACGGGTGGGAGTGGAAGGCGGCGACCCGGGCGCGGCCGAGCGGGGCGTCGCGGCCTTGCGCCAGGCGCTGGACGATCCGGCGCCCGCACGGGACGCTGCCCGCGGACGCGGGGCGGGCCAACCCGCGCCGGCCCCGCCCGCCCCGGCTGCGGAGCCGCGCCCTTTGCAAGCAGATGCCGCGCTGGCCGACCTTGCGCGGGCCTGGCAAGTCCAGGACGGCGGCGTGCAGAACGGCGCGGCAAAGCAGGGCGGCCCCAAGGCGCCCGCCCTGCCCGCGTCCAAGTCGGCCACGCCGCTGGTCCAACCCGGCGACGACGAGGACCTGGTGACGCCCGTGCTGTCCGGGGACCATTGGGCGCCGCCGTCCGGAACGCCGCCCCTGCCGAGGCAGTTGCCGCCCGGCCTGGTGCCGGAGGTGCAGGGGCCGTCCCCGTTGCCGGGCGGGCGCACCGTCGCGCGCGAGGGCTTGCGCGCTGGGGGCCGGGCCGCCGGGCGCTTCCTCGTCACCAAGCCCAATCCCTACCTCATGGTGGCAGGCGTCGTGCTGCTGGTGGCGATGGAGCTGATGCCGCGGGCGGACGAGGGCGGGGGCGAGGCGACCGTCACGCTCCGCCAGCATGGCGCGGGCGGCCAGCCCGGCCGTGAGGTGGCCACACTGCACATGGACCAGACTGGGGCGCTGCGGGCCGAGCCGGGCGGGCGCGGGGCGGTGCTGGGGCAGATGGACCCGGCTGGCCGGATCACGCTCACCCCGGCGGGCGAGGCTTACCTTGCCGAACGGGCCAAGGGCGTCCAGGCGCCGCCGGCCCCGGGCGGCTTTCCTGGCGGCGCGCACGACGCGATGGGCAACTGGACCGGGCCGGGCGCGCCTGGCGAGGGCAG
>JAABUM010004021.1_pt1 | contig 17154 bp, 15 predicted proteins | sample 5559161 | NCBI WGS metagenome assembly JAABUM01 (sample SAMN10711868, study PRJNA513369) | rock metagenome | isolation source: Antarctica rocks | place: Antarctica: Victoria Land, Siegfried Peak nord | reverse complement strand
TCGACGACGCCGGGCGGATGAAGCCGTCTGCCAACTACGACCGGGTCGTGGACGTCATGGAGGAGCTGGTGCGCTTCACGCTGCTGCTGCGCGACCGGGCGGACGTCCTCGTGGACCGCTACAGCGAACGGAAAGCCAGCTTCAGACTGCCCAACGCGATGTGATGGCAGGCGCCGCGAACCGCATGTCGGCCGGCACATGCCGTCAGAAGAGCCTAGAACCCGTTTCCAGCTATCCTCAGCCGCATGGCCCGTCTCGGTATCGCGCTCGCACTGCTCTCCGCGCTCTTGTTCGGCGCCAGCACCCCTGTCGCCAAGCTCCTCCTCGGATCGATCGATCCCTGGATGATGGCCAGCCTGCTCTACCTCGGTGCCGGCACCGGCCTCGCCGCCGTGCACCTGTCGCGCACAGTGCTTCGCTTGCCCACCGCCGAAGCGCCACTGCGCCGCGCGGACTTGCCATGGCTCGGCCTGGTGATCCTGGCCGGCGGCGTCGGCGGCCCGCTGCTGCTGATGTCCGGCCTCGCCCGCACCGATGCGACCAACGCCTCGCTGCTGCTCAACCTCGAGGGCCTGGCGACGATGGCGATCGCCTGGATCGCCTTCCGCGAGAACGTGGATCGGCGGCTACTCGCTGGTGCCGCCGCGATCCTGGCCGGGGCGTTGCTGCTGTCCTGGCGCGGACACGCCTCGCTCGACCTGGGCGCACTGCTCGTTGCCGCGGCCTGCCTGTGCTGGGGCCTGGACAACAACCTGACACGTCGGCTGTCCTCTGCCGACCCGGTGCAGATTGCCATGCTCAAGGGGCTCGTCGCTGGCACGGTAAACCTGGGCTTGGCGCTGGCGCACGGCGCCGTGTTCCCGCCGGCCGCCCTGGTGCTCGCGGCCGGGATCGTCGGCTTCCTCGGCTACGGTGTCAGCCTTGCCCTGTTCGTGCTGGGCCTGCGCCACCTCGGCGCGGCGCGGACCGGCGCCTACTTCTCCCTGGCACCGTTCGTCGGCGCGACGCTGGCCGTGCTGGTCCTGGGCGAGCCGCTCTCGGTGCGGCTGTTGGCCGCGGGCGCGCTCATGGGGTTCGGCCTTTGGCTGCACCTCGCCGAGCGGCACGAGCACGACCACGCTCACGAGACGATGGAGCACGAGCATCGCCATCGCCACGATGCGCACCACCGCCACGATCACGCTCCCGGCACCGACCTGAGCGAGCCTCACACCCACGAGCATGTCCACGCGCGGCTGGTGCATCGCCACCCACACTACCCCGACCTGCACCACCGCCATGGGCACCGGCACGCAAGCTGATCGTCGGGCTACAGACCCGTACCGTGGTGGTTCTGGCTCCGGCAATGCGCGTGCGTCTGGTCGGCCAGCACCTCGATCACACGGCAGTCTGCCACACGGCCGCAGCCGCACTCCTGGACCATGCGCGACAGCTCGACCTCCAGCGCCTGCAGCCGGGTGATCCGGCTCCGGACGGCGTCGAGGTGCTCGCGGGCGATGGCGTCCACCTGCGCGCAGGACTGGCTGGGATCGTCAGCGACCACCAGCAACGTCCGCACGCTCTCCAGCGGGAAACCCAGCTCGCGGCTGTGCCGGATGAAGGCGAGCCGGTCCGCATGTGCCTGGGTGTAGGCCCGGTGATTGCCCGACGTGCGCGCCGCGGCTGGCATGAGGCCCGCCTTCTCGTAGTAGCGGATCGTCTCGACCTTGGTTCCTGCGTGCCGGGCCAGGTCGCCGATCGAGAAGGCGCTGCCGTTGGCCATCGCGGATAACCTCTTGAACCTGTAGCCACTACAGGCCCCATGTCGCTCGGCGACCACCACCCACAAGGGGGCCGCCATGGACACCGCTGTCGTCTCCGCCACGCCTGACAGGACGGCCCTGCGCTACCGGGTCGGCGGCATGGACTGCCCGAGTTGCGCCGGCAAGATCGAGACGGCTCTCAGGCGCCTGGGTGGCGCGGACGGCATCCGCCTCAACTACCACAGCCAGACGCTTGCCCTGCGGCTGGACGAGGCGGCAACCCCACGCGAGGCGCTGGAAGCCAGGATCAGGTCCCTCGGCTACGAGGTGAGCACGATCGAAGGTCCGGCCTTCGCGCTGCCGGCGGATGGGACCGGCAAGAGCATCGTACCGGAAGTGCCGGCGTCGGATCGGGCCTGGTGGCAGGGCGGCAAGGCCCGGCTGCTGCTCGCGATTGGCGCTCTGCTCGCGACGGGCTTCCTTGCGCGTCAGGTGATGCCGGCCCTGCAAGGGTGGGCGGAGCTGCCGGCCGCCCTGCTCGGGCTGTGGTTCGCCGGACGCAGGGCCGTTGTCCTGGCGCGGGCCGGGTCGCCGTTCAGCATCGAGATGCTGATGTCGATCGCGACGCTTGGCGCCGTGCTGATCGGCGCGACGGCCGAGGCGGGCGTTGTGGTGTTCCTGTTCACGGCCGGCGAGCTGATGGAGGGCATCGCGGCCGGTCGCGCCCATGCCGGCATCGCGTCATTGACCGCCCTGGTGCCGCGCACCGCGCTGCTGGTCGAGGGCGAGGTCGTGCGGCAGGTGCCCGCCGCCACGGTGCAGATCGGCCAGGTGGTGCTGGTCCGGCCGGGCGACCGGGTTCCGGTGGACGGGACCATCGTGGAGGGCGCGTCCGAGCTGGACGAGAGCCCGGTCAGCGGCGAGTCGGTCCCGGTCGCCAGGAAGGAGGGCGAGCCCGTGCTCGCCGGCAGCGTGAACGGCAGCGGCGCCTTGCAGGTACAGGCGACGCGGACGGCGGCCGACAACACGATCACCCGCATCGTTCACATGGTCGAGGAGGCGCAGTCCAGCCGGGCGCCCACGGCGCGGTTCATCGAGCGGTTCAGCACGATCTACACGCCCGGCGTCGTGGCGGTCGCGGTGCTGACGGTGCTGGTGCCGCCGCTGGCCTTCGGGGCAGCCTGGGCCACCTGGCTGTATCGCGGCCTCGCCCTGCTGCTGATTGGCTGCCCCTGCGCCCTGGTGCTGTCCACGCCGGCGGCGATCACCTCCGCCCTCGCGGCCGGGGCGCGGCGCGGCCTGCTCGTCAAGGGCGGCGCCGCCCTGGAGACGATCGGGCGGGTGCGTGTGGTCGCCTTCGACAAGACCGGCACCCTGACCCAAGGGCGCCCGGAGGTGACGGACATCGTCGCCTTTTCCGGCAGCGAGCGAACGGTGCTGGCCCTGGCCGCCTCGGTCGAGAACGGCTCGAGCCATCCCATCGCGCGCGCCATCCTCGCGCGTGCCGAGGCAGACACCGTGCCGCTCCGCCCGGTCGCCAACGCCCGCGCCCTCGCAGGCCACGCTGCCACGGCGACGATCACCGGCAGGCACGTCGCGGTCGGATCGCCCCGTTACGCCCACACGCTGGCGCCGCTCGCCGAGGCGATTGCGCAGCGCGTGTCCGTCCTGGAGGAGCAGGGCAGGACAGTGGTGCTGGTCCTTTCGGACGGCCAGCCGCTCGGGTTGCTGGCGCTGCGGGACGAGCCCCGCCAGGACGCGGCAGGCGGGCTGGCCGACCTGCGCGCCCTGGGCATCCACCCGATCATGCTGACCGGCGACAATCGCCGCGCCGCGGAAGCGGTCGGCTTGGCGCTCGGCATCGAGGTGCGAAGCGGGCTGCTGCCCGACGAGAAGCTGCGCGAGATCGCGGCGCTCAAGGCCCGGGCGCCGGTCGCCATGGTCGGCGACGGCATCAACGATGCCCCCGCCCTGGCGACGGCCTCGGTCGGCATCGCCATGGGCGGCGGCACCGACGTGGCGCTGGAGACCGCGGACGCGGCGCTGCTCGGCGAGCGGGTGGCCGATGTGGCGGCCCTCGTGCGGCTCTCCCGCGCCACCATGCGCAACATCCACCAGAACGTGGCGATCGCGCTCGGTCTCAAGGCGGTGTTCCTCGCGACCACCCTGGCCGGGGTCACCGGCTTGTGGCCCGCGATCCTGGCCGACACCGGCGCCACCGTCGTCGTCACCCTGAATGCGCTGCGGCTGCTCCGGCACCGCTGAACAATCCCCACCCGTCGATCGGAGCACCGATGCCTGCCCACGAGCACGCCCATGCGGACCACGGCCATGACCATGGCCACGAGCACCACCATCACGGCGTCGGCGGGCACCAGCACACGCCGGCCAATTTCGGCAAGGCCTTCGCCATCGGCATCGCCCTGAACCTCGCCTACGTGCTGGGCGAGGCGTTCTACGGGGTCGTCGCGCACTCGCTCGCGCTGCTGGCTGACGCCGGCCACAACCTCGGCGATGTCCTGGGCCTCGGCGGCGCGTGGCTCGCCTCCGTGCTGGGCAGGCGGCGACCAAGCGGCCGATACACCTACGGCCTGCGGCGGTCCTCGATCCTGGCCGCCCTCGGCAACGCCGTGCTGCTGCTGGTCGTCACCGGAGGCATCGCCTGGGAGGGCATCCGGCGCCTGGTCGAGCCAGAGCCATCGGCCGGTCTCATCATCATGGTGGTGGCGGCGTTCGGCATCGTCGTCAACGGCGCGACCGCGCTCCTGTTCATGTCCGGACGCAAGGACGACCTGAACATCAGGGGCGCCTTCCTGCACATGGCATCCGACGCGCTCGTGGCGCTCGGCGTCGTGGTCGCCGGCGCGGTCATCCTGTGGACGGGCTGGTCCTGGCTCGATCCCGCCACCAGCCTGGTGGTGAGCGGCATCATCGTCCTCGGCACCTGGTCGCTGCTGCGGGACTCCGTGAACTTCTCGCTCGACGCCGTGCCGCCCGGCATCGACCGGACGAAGGTCGCCGCCTTCCTGCAGGATCTCCCCGGCGTCGCGGAAGTCCACGATCTCCACATCTGGGGCATGAGCACCACGGAGACGGCGATGACGGCGCACCTGGTGCGTCCGGGCGCGTCCGTCGACGACGACCTGATCCACCGCGCCTGCGAGGAGATGAAGGAGCACTTCGGGATCGGCCACGCGACGCTGCAGGTCGAGGACGGGAGGGGAGCGCATCCTTGTCACCTGCGGTCCGACGAGGTGGTCTAGCCTGGATTCCTGTGGGCCTACAGCGGCGCCCATTCCATGCGGCGGGCTTTGCGGAAAGCGTGTTCTTGATGGCGGTCAGCGGGGTGCTACGTTCTCCCCGTGAAGCTCCTCGTACGCCGACTTCTGTCCGTGCTGATCGTGCTCGCCATCATCGGCGGACCCACGAGCCAGCCCGCACACGCGGCGCACTCCGTTCCAAAGGCGACGATGGAGGACATGCCCTGCGACATGGGAATGTCGGTGGGAGACATGGACCATGGCAAGTCGATGATGCCGTGCAAAGACCTCTGCCCCGATTGCATGAGGCAGATGTGCTGCGTCGCCAATGCCGTTCTGCCGGTACTGCTCGGCAGTGTGGAACATGGCGTGCCCTCCAGCACCGTGAGCTACTGGTCGTCCCGGTCGAGCCTGGCCGGCATGACCCGCGTTCCCGAGCCCCTTCCGCCCCGAACGATCTGAGCCCCACTAGACAGACGCCCAAGCTGCGTCCGGCCGGCTCCTGATTGCTCACAGCCGCCCCGCCTTCCTGCGCCGGGCTGGCCACGAAGGGTTTCCCGATGATCTCCACGCGCATCCTCGCGGGCACCGCGGTGCTCGCCTGCGGCGTCATGCTCGCCTCCACCGCCGCGCAGGCCAACCCGGCTGACTATCGCTTCGAACTCGTCGGCAAGCCGCGGCTCTCTGCCAGGAAGGACGTCGTCCAGGTCCGCCTCGTTCGCGTGACCGATGGCCAGCCGGTCGCGGATGCCGTGATCTTCGAGATCAAGGCCGACATGGGCCCGGCCGGCATGGCGGCCATGACGGCCCCGGCGAGGACCCTACCCGCCAGGGCCGGCGTCGCCAGCTTCGAGCTCGATCCCGGCATGGCGGGCACCTGGGCGCTGCATCTGGCAGCCAAGGTGCAAGGCGAGCCGGACACCGTCCGGGGCAGCGTCAACGCCGACCTGGTGAAGTGACGTGCATGCCCGGTACGCGTGGGCGGCTGGCGGTATGCTTGCCGCCCACCTCGCCACGTGCGCGCCTGCCAGCGCGCAGTCGGGATCCGCGCCCCTGGGCGCGAACGTGGAGGGACTCCTGGCCGCCGGCCGCAGCCTGAGCCCGGCGCTGCGGGCCGCAGCGTTGAACACTGCGGCCGCGTCTGCCAGGGCCAACGGTGCCGGCCGGCTCGACGACCTGACCATCAGCGACGGCTACAGCTACTACAAGGACCCGGGGGTGTTCAGCGCCCACACCGTCATGCTGACGCAGGCTTTCCCGCTCTGGGGCAAGCGCGGCCTGCGCGAGCAGGCGGCGCTGGCCGACGTCGAGGCCGGCCGCGGCAGGGAGAGAGTCGCGCGGGACGACCTCGACGAGAAGATCAAGGTCGCCTACGCCCAATACGACCTGATCACCCGCGACATTGCCGTCAACCGCGAAGTCGAGAGCCTCGCACAGGCGATGCGCGAGGCCGCGTCCACGCGCTACGGGCAGGGCGGCGGCGACCAGGTTGCCGTCATCCAGGCTCTTGGCGAAGGGACGAGCGCGCGGCTGGAGGCGATCCGGCTGCACGGCGAGAAGGACGCGGTGCGGGCGCGGCTCAACGCGCTGGTCGCCCGCCCGGCCGCTGCCCCGCTGGCGGACCCGGTTCGCGTCAGGCCACTCCCCGCTGGCGAACCGGCCCTGTCGGCGCTGGTGGATCGCGCCCGGGCCGGCAACCCGACCCTCTCGGCCAACACCGCCGCCATCGCTGCCGCACGGACCCGCAGCACCCTGGCCGGCAAGGCCTGGTATCCGGACGTGACAGTCGGTGCCGGACCGCTGATCCAGACCAACAACCGCCCGGTCGGCTTCGCAGCGACGGTCGGGCTCAACGTCCCGCTGCCCTGGGGCCGCGAGGCCGCAGGCCAGCGCGAGGCCGCAGCGCAGCTCGGCGCCGAGGAACACCGCTACGACGTGGCCCGTCTGGAGATCGAGGGGGCGCTCGGCGAGGCGGTTGCGAGGCTGCGTGCCGCCCGCGACACGGAGGCGTTGCTGCGGCGCGAAGCCGTGCCGCAGGCCAGGGCCGCCTTCCGGACCGTGCTGGCGGGCTACAGCCAGGGCAGGGGCGAGCTGACGACGGCCATCGCCGCCGAGCATCAGGCTCATCAGGTCGAGTTGCAGATGCTCCAGGCGCAGCTCGACCAGCAGGTCGATCTCGCCGCCATCGAACGCCTGATCGGAGGCGAGCTATGACCAGACACTGCCTCCTGGCCTGCCTGGCGATCGGCCTGCTTGCGGCTGGCCGGGGCCAGGCCGATCCCCTCCGACAGCCGCTCTACTACCAGGACCCCGACGGCAAACCGTTCTACGCGCCCGGCCCCAGGAAGACCGCGGACGGACGGGACTACCAGCCGGTTTTCGGGGACCCCTCGCCTGTAACTGCCGCGGCGGCAACTGCTCCCGCCGGTGCGGCGTCCGGTCCCGCACCGGCCCCCGCACCGGCAGCGGCAGGCGACCACCGTGTCCTCTACTACCGCAACCCCATGGGTCTCGCCGACACCTCGCCCGCGCCGAAGAAGGACTCCATGGGCATGGACTACCTGCCCGTCTACGCCGATGAGGGCGCAGGCGACGACCCGCCCGGCACGGTCCGCATCACCCCCGGACGGCTGCAGACGCTCGGCGTGCGCACCGAACCCGCCATGATGCGCCCACCCGCCGCCCGCCCGGTGCACGCGACCGGCATCCTGCAGTTCGACGAGCGCCACCTCGCCACCGTGACCACAAAGGTTGCCGGCTGGATCGAGCACCTTGCGGTCGCGGCCACCGGCGACCCGGTCCGGCGCGGCCAGGTGCTGGCCGAGATGTACTCGCCCGACCTGGTGGCGTCGGAGGGGGAATACCTCGTCGCCGCACGGATGGGCGCGGAGCTGGCCACCGCCTCCGCGCAGCGGCTGCACGCCCTTGACATCCCCGACGACGAGATCGCCCGCCTGCGCCGCACCGGCCACGCCACGCGCGACATCGCGATCACGGCGCCCGCGTCCGGCGTGGTGATCGACAAGCCGGTGCAGGAGGGCATGAAGGTGGAGGCCGGCGAGGTGCTCTACCGCATCGCCGATCTCTCGACCCTGTGGCTGATCGCCCAGGTGCAGGAGCAGGACATCGGCGAGCTTGCCGTCGGGCACGCGGCACGCGCGAGCTTCGTCGCGTTTCCTGGCCGGAGCTTCCCCGGCAAGGTCGACTTCATCTACCCTTCGCTCAACGCCGAGACACGCACGGCCAGGGTGCGGATCGTACTGCCAAACCCTGATGGCGCCCTGCGCGCGGCGATGTACGCCGACGTGCAGATCGACGCCGCGACCGGGCGGACACCTGTGGTGTCGGTCCCCGCCTCCGCGGTGCTGGACAGCGGTGCGCGACAGGTCGTGCTGGTCGCTCGCGGCGGCGGCCGCTTCGAGCCCCGCCAGGTGCGGCTCGGTGTTCGCGGCGAGGACTGGGTCCAGGTCGTGGACGGTGTCGCGGCGGGCGAGGACGTCGTGGTCGGCGCCAACTTCCTGATCGACGCCGAGAGCAACCTGCGCGCCGCCTTGCAGGGCTTCGCTGACGGGGCCAAGGCCGATGGTGCCAAGTCGGGCGCCGTCCGGCCGGGAGCCGCTCCATGATCGGCCGCCTCATCGAGCTGTGCGCGCGCAACCGGCTGCTGGTGCTGCTGGGAACGCTGATGCTGGTCGGCGTCGGCCTCTGGTCGGTCGCCAACACGCCGCTCGACGCCCTGCCCGATCTCTCCGACACCCAGGTCATCGTCACCACCGAGTATCCGGGGCAGGCGCCACAGGTGGTCGAGGACCAGGTCACCTACCCGCTGACCACGGCGCTGCTCGCGGTGCCGCACGCCAAGGTCGTGCGCGGCTTCTCCGACTTCGGCTCCTCCTTCGTCTACGTGGTGTTCGACGACGGCACCGACCTGTACTGGGCGCGCTCGCGGGTGCTGGAGTACCTCAACTTTGCCGCCAGGCGCCTGCCGCAGGGCGTCTCCCCGGCGCTGGGGCCGGACGCGAGCGGCGTGGGCTGGGTCTACGAGTACGTCGTGCTCGGCGCGCAGCGCACGCTGGCCGAGCTGCGCGGCATCCAGGACTGGATCGTGCGCTACGATCTGGTGACCGCGAAGGGCGTGGCCGAGGTCGCGAGCGTCGGCGGCTTCGAACGTCAGTACCAGGTCGTGGTCGATCCCGCAAAGCTGCAGGCGTTCGCGATCCCGCTCGATCGCGTGTCCGACGCGATCCGCGCCAGCAACCGCGACGTCGGCGGCCGCACCATCGAGATGAGCGAGACCGAATACATGGTCCGTGGCCGCGGCTACCTGCGCAACGCGCACGACCTGGAGAGCGTCGTGCTCAAGGCCGACCCCGCCGGCTCCGGCACGCCCGTGCTGCTGCGCGATGTCGCGCGTGTCGAGCTTGGCCCGGACGAGCGGCGTGGGATCGCCGAGCTGGACGGCACCGGCGAGGTCGTCGGCGGCATCGCCCTCAAACGCGACGGTGCCGACGCGCTGACCACCATCGACAACATCAAGCGCAAGCTGGAGGAGCTGAAGCCCGGACTGCCCGAGGGGGTGTCGATCGAGCCGGTCTACGACCGCTCGCAACTGATCGACGCCGCGATCCACACGCTTCGCCACACCCTGGTCGAGGAAAGCCTGATCGTCGCCGCGGTGTGCGTCGTCTTCCTGCTTCACGTGCGCAGCGCGCTGGTGGCGATCCTGATGCTGCCGGTCGGCGTGCTGATGGCGTTCGCGGGAATGCACGCGCTCGGCATCGGCTCGAACATCATGAGCCTCGGCGGCATCGCGATCGCGCTTGGCGCCATGGTCGACGCCGCCATCGTGATGATCGAGAACGCCCACAAGCACGTCGAGCGTCTGGCGCCGGGGGAGCCGCGCGGTCCGGCGCTGATCGCGGCGGCCAAGGAGGTCGGGCCGTCTCTGTTCTTCAGCCTGCTGGTGATCGTCGCCTCGTTCCTGCCGGTGTTCGCGCTGGAGGACCAGGAGGGCCGGCTGTTCAAGCCGCTGGCCTATACCAAGACCTTCGCCATGGCCGGTGGCGCGATCCTGTCGGTGACTCTGGTACCGGTGCTGATGCTGATCTTCGTGCGCGGCCGCATCGTCCCCGAGCACAGAAACTCGATCAACCGGGTGCTCATCTGGATCTATCGCCCGCTGATCCGCCTCGTGCTGCAGGTGCCCGTCCTCGCCGTGTTCACCGCGGTCCTTGTGGTCGCCGTCACGGCATGGCCGGTGTCGCGGCTCGGCAGCGAGTTCATGCCGAGCCTGAACGAGGGCACGCTGCTGTTCATGCCGGTCACGCTGCCGGGGCTGTCCGTGACCAGGGCGGCGGAGCTGCTGCAGACCCAGGACCGCATCATCAAGTCGTTTCCCGAGGTCGCCTCTGTGTTCGGCAAGGCCGGCCGCGCGATGACCGCGACCGACTCAGCCCCCGTCGAGATGAGCGAGACCGTGGTCAACCTGCGGCCCGCGTCCGAGTGGCCGGCTGGCCTGACGCTGGATGCCCTGATCGCGCAGATGAACGCGGCGCTGCAGCTTCCCGGCGTCAGCAACGCCTGGACCATGCCGATCAAGGCACGCATCGACATGCTCTCCACCGGCATCCGCACCCCCGTTGGCGTCAAGGTGTTCGGCCCCGACCTGCACGAGCTGGAGCGGCTGGCAGGTGACGTCGAGCGGGTCGTGCATCAGGTGCCAGGGACAACGAGCGCCTTCGCGGAGCGGCTCGAGGGTGGGCATTATGTCGAGATAGATCCTGATCGCGCGGCAATTGCACGATATAGCCTGTCAATGGAGGACGTGCAGAAGGTCGTCTCCACGGCCCTTGGGGGCGAGACCGTCACCACGACGGTCGAAGGGCGGGAGCGGTATGGCGTCAACGTGCGCTACCCGCGAGCGCTCCGGGATGACCCGCGCTCCATCGGCAGCCAGGTGCTGGTGCCCGCCGCAGGCGGCGCGATGATCCCGCTTGCCCAGCTCGCCGCGATCCGCGTCGTGCCCGGGCCGCCCAGCATCCGCACCGAGAACGCCCAGCCCGTCGCCTACATCTACGTCGACCTCGGCGGCCGCGATCTCGGTGGCTACGTCGCGGAAGCGTCGCGCAAGGTCGCGGAACAGGTCAGGATGCCGCTGGGCTACCATGTCGAATGGAGCGGGCAGTTCGAGTACCTGCAGCGCGCCCAGGCCAGGCTGAGGGTCGTCGTGCCGGCGACACTCGCCGCGATCCTGGTGCTGCTGTTCCTCAACTTCGGCCGGCTGACCGAAACGCTGATCGTGATGCTTTCCGTCCCGTTCGCCCTGGTGGGCGGGATCTGGCTGATGTGGTGGCTCGGCTACAACATGAGCGTCGCGGTGGCGGTGGGCTTCATTGCGCTGGCCGGCGTCGCGGCCGAGACCGGCGTGGTGATGCTGATCTACCTGGACCAGGCGCTCTCCGCGATCCGGCGGCAACGCCTTGCCGACAGCGTCGCGTTCAGCCGCGCGGATCTGCAGATGGCGATCATGGCCGGGGCGGTGGAACGCGTGCGACCGAAGATGATGACCGTGGTCGCGATTATGGCCGGGCTGTTGCCGATCCTGTGGAGCAACGGCACCGGCTCCGAGGTGATGCGGCGCATCGCGGTGCCGATGGTCGGCGGCATGGTGTCGTCCACGCTGCTGACGCTGCTGGTCATCCCCGCCCTCTACACGATCGTCAAGGGATGGGGGCTGCCATATCAGGTCGGAAAGCCACTTCTTGCCAAGGCCCGGACGAAGCAGGCTGCGGAATGAAGCTGGCACGGTTAGCTGTTGTCTTGTCTACCCCCAGGGGGTAGGGTTATATTTGTGAAGCAGGCAGCCAAGCTCGTGGTCTCGGCCGGACTGAAGCGGGTCGAGGGCCAGGTCCGCGGCATCCAGAAGATGCTGGACGAGGATCGCTACTGCATCGACATCCTGACCCAGATCCAGGCGGTCCGTGCGGCGTTGCACACGCTGGAGGGCGCGGTCCTCAAAGACCACATCAACGGCTGCGTCACCGAGGCGTTCGCGTCCGGCGACGCGGAGGCACGCCAGACGAAGGTGGACGAACTGGTCGGGACCATCGGGCGCATGACAAGGTGAGCACGATGGCGAGCTTCGCCCCGGTCCGGACCGGCAGGCTGCTGGCCTGTCTGTTCCTGCAGGTGGCGTTCCTGTTCGCCGTCTCGCCGGCGTCCGCCTCGCTCGGTCCGCCCTGCCATCACCACGGCCACGGCGCCCATGCCATGGTCGAGCACATGCCGGACCGGCACGTCGAGGTAGACCACCACCATTCATCCCCGGCCTCCGACCATTGCGGCCATTGCCTGGCCTGCTGCCTGGGCGAGTGCACGGCCGCATGGCTGAGCCGTTTCGGTTCCATCGGGGTGGCCGCGGCCCTGTTCCGGACCGTGCGCTTCACGTCCGAGCCGACCTGGTGGTCCCTCGGGCAGAGCGCCCTGCCCCCCCTGCCTCCGCCCAGACGGATCGCCTGAGCCAGCCCTGACGCTGTTCAGACCGCCGGTTGTCCGCTGGACATGCCGGCCTCGATCCCTCGTGGCAGACGGACAGACCTCATCATGACCCACCGACATGGCCCGGGGCGCGGCGCGATCCCGCGCCGGCGCTTCGTGCAGGGCGCGGCCCTCGCGGGCGCGGCGCTCGCCGTCCCGGCACGCGCCCTGCGCGCCGCCCCCGGCTCCGGCGTTCCCGCGATGCTGAGCGGCCCGGACTTCGACCTCGCGATCGTCAGGACGCCGGTGAACATCACCGGGCGCCAGGCGATGGCGACGGGGGTGAACGACAGCGTGCCCGGCCCGATCCTGCGCTGGCGCGAGGGGGAGACGGTGACGCTGAACGTCAGCAACCATCTGCGCGTGCCCACCTCGATCCACTGGCACGGCATCCGCTCGCCGGCCGGCATGGACGGCGTGCCGGCGCTCAGCTTCGCTGGCATCATGCCGGGCGAGACCTTTTCCTACCGCATCCCGCTGCGCCAGAGCGGCACCTACTGGTATCACAGCCACTCGGGGTTCCAGGAGCAGACGGGCCTGTACGGCGCGATCATCGTCGAGCCGCGCGGCGGCTACGCGCAGCCGTTCGACCGCGAGTACGTGGTGCTGCTGTCGGACTGGTCGGACACCGACCCGGACGAGATCGTCAGCAACCTCAAGATGCAGAGCGACTACTACGACTTCCACCAGCGCACCGTCGGCACCTTCGTGGCCGACGCGCGCAGGGACGGGCTGCGCTCGGCGGTGGACGACCGCCTGGCGTGGGGCAGGATGCGCATGAGCCCGACCGACATCGCCGACGTCTCGGCCAGCGCCTACACCTACGTGCTCAACGGCCAGCCTCCGGGCGCCAACTGGACCGGGCTGTTCCGGCCGGGCGAGCGGGTGCGGCTGCGCTTCATCAACGGCGCGTCGATGACCTTCTTCGACGTGCGCATCCCCGGCTTGACGATGACCGTGGTGTCGGCGGACGGCAACGACGTGGAGCCGGTGGCGGTGGACGAGTTCCGCATCGGCGTGGCGGAGACCTACGACGTCATCGTGCAGCCCACGGCCGACGCCGCCTACACGATCTTCGCGCAGAGCGAGGACCGCACCGGCTACGCGCGCGGCACCCTGGCGACGCGCGCCGGCATGGCCGCGGCGATCCCGCCGATGGACCCCAGGCCGATGCGCTCCATGACCGACATGGGCATGTCCGGCATGGCCATGGGCGGCATGAAGATGGACGGCGAAAAGGCCGCCGGCGCCGGCGCGAAGATGTCGGGCATGGACATGCCCGGTGCGGGCAAGGGCGGCATGGACATGGACGGCATGAGCATGGGTTCCGACCCGATGCCCGGGATGCCGGCCAAAGGCCAGGGCTCCATGGCGGGCATGGCCGGGATAGACGGCATGACGCCCGAGAAGTCCGGCACGGGACACATGGGCACCACCAGGCCCGGGCGGCCCGGCATGTCCGGGACGGAGGGCGACCCGGTCGGCGCCAGGCTGGACGGCACCGTCAACGTCGACAATGTCGCCATGACGCCGATCGACCGGCTGTCGGAGCCGGGCGACGGGTTGCAGAACAACGGCCGGCGCGTGCTGACCTACGCCGACCTGCGCGCCACCCGGCCGGGAGCCGATCCGCGCCCGCCGTCGCGCGAGATCACGCTGCGCCTGACCGGCAACATGAACCGCTACATCTGGGGCTTCGACGGCAAGAAGTTCTCCCAAGCTGAGCCGATCCGCCTCAAGCTTGGCGAGCGGGTGCGTTTCACGCTCATCAACGACACGATGATGGAGCATCCGATCCACCTGCATGGCCTGTGGAGCGAGCTGGAGAACGGGCAGGGCGAGTACCGGCCCTACAAGCACACTATCATTGTCAAGCCGGGCGAGAAGCTGAGCTACCTGGTGACCGCCGACGAGGCCGGCATGTGGGCGTATCACTGCCACCTGCTCTACCACATGGAGATGGGCATGTTCCGTACGGTCGTCGTCGCGTGACGGCCGCCCGGACGACGGCATGGCTCGCCTGCCTTGCTAGCATGATCGGCGGCGCCGCCGCGCAGGCGCAGACTACGCCAGCGGGCGTCAAGGACGAGGTTCGCCTCGCCCCGCTAGACTACGTGGGCGGCATGCAGCCGGTGATGGACAACACGATCTTCACCCACGCCTTTCTCAACCAGTTCGAGGATCGCACCGACGGCGGCAACCACGAGTTCCGCTATGCCGGGCAGGCGTGGTCGGGCACCGACTACGACAAGCTGTGGATCAAGTCGGAAGGGCGGACCGACAGCCGCAGTCGCTTCACCGACGGCCAGCACGACTTCCTGTACGACCGCGCGCTCTCGACCTACTTCGACGTCCAGGCCGGCGTTCGCGTCGATCTGGACCGCGACGTCACCCGCACCTGGGCGGCGCTCGGCGTGCAGGGCCTGTCGCTGTACTTCTTCGACCTGGAGGCGACGGCCTACGTGGGCGACCGCGGCCGGTTCACGGCACGGGTGGAGAGCTTCTACGACATCCTGCTCACCAACCGGCTAATCCTGCAGCCGCAGATCGAGCTGAACTTCTACACCAAATCCGACGTCCAGCGCGGCTTCGGTTCGGGCCTGTCCGACCTCGATGCCGGGTTGCGGCTGCGCTACGAGTTCAGCCGCAAGCTCGCGCCCTACATCGGCGTCACCTACCTGGGAACTTTCGGCCAGGCGCAGAACTACGTGCGCGCACAGGGCGAGGTCGCCCGCGACGTGCGCTTCACCTTTGGCCTGCGCGCCTGGTTCTGACCGCTGCGGCCTCGACATCGGCCGGGTGGCGCGCGAGCCAGCATTCGGCCTCAGCCTCTCAGCTCGCCCGACCCACAAGGATTGACGTCATGACCCTTACCAGGACTCTCCGTGCGACATGCGTGGTGGCACTTGGGCTGCTGCCGGTCGCCTGCGCACAGCAGCCGCAGCCTCCCGCCACGTCGGGCATGAGCACCATGCCCGGCATGGCGGCTCATGACATGGCCGGCATGGACATGCAGACCATGATGAACCACTGCGCCCAGATGCGTCAGGCGACGAGCCAGGGCAGGCAGCTCGCGCCCGACATGCAGGCGATGATGGCGCAATGCGACCAGATGGACCGCGGCATGACCATGGGTGCTCCGGCCGCCACGCTGTCGCGCTGAGAAAACGGACATGCACATCTGCAACATGGATGCCAGGACTCCGGCCGACACGCCCGCCACTCCGCCCGCGCAGCCGGCGAAGTGACCGGGATGGGACAGTTCCTCCCAAGAGTGTGGGATGCGCTTGTCATGTCGGCCGGCATGTTCTGGGACGTTGGCTGGAGCCTGGTGCTGGGCTTCGCGCTGTCCGGGCTGATCCAGGCTGTCGTCTCCCAGGAGCGGATGCGACAGGCGCTCGGGCGCGACGGGTTGCGGGAAGTGGTGCTGGCGACCGCGTTCGGCGCCGCCAGCTCAAGCTGCTCCTACGCCTCGGCCGCGGTCTCGCGCACCCTGTTCAAGCGCGGCGCCGCCCTGGTGCCCTCGCTGGCCTTCCTGTTCTCGTCGACCAACCTCGTGGTCGAGCTGGGGATCATCCTTTATCTGCTGCTCGGCTGGCAGTTCACCGCGGCCGAGTGGATCGGCGGCGTAGTGCTGGTGGCGATCATGGCGGCTCTCGTGCATCTGACCTATCCGGCCGCACTGGTCGAGGCGGCACGGACCCACAAGGAAACCGGCTCCGGGCACGAGCATTCCGCCATGCCGGTCGACGGCGACACGCTGTGGGCGAAGCTGCGCAATCCGGAGCTGCCGGCCCGCGTCGCGCAGACCTTCGTCATGGACGCGTCGATGCTGTGGAAGGACATCGCGATCGGCTTCCTGATCGCGGGGTTCCTGAGCGTGTTCGTGCCGGACGGCTGGTGGGCGGCGCTGTTCCTCAAGGGTGCCTCGCCCTGGGTCCAGGTGCCGGCCAACGCGGTGATCGGTCCGCTGGTGGCGGTGCTCAGCTTCGTCTGCTCGATCGGCAACGTGCCGCTGGCGGCGGTGCTGTGGGCGTCGGGGATCTCGTTCGGCGGCGTGCTGGCGTTCCTCTACGCCGACCTGATCGTGCTGCCGCTGCTCGACGTCTACCGCCGCTACTACGGCTGGCGCATGGCGGCCTACATCGGCCTGGTGTTCTTCGCGACCATGGTGCTGTCAGGGCTGCTGATGGACCTGGCGTTCACGGCACTCGGTCTGGTACCCGCGCCGAACCACGACATCCGGGCGCGGATGACGCAGTTCAGCCTGAACTACACGTTCTGGCTGAACCTCGCGTTCGGCGCCCTGGCAGCCTACCTGGTCGTGCAGGCGAGACGGCACCCGATGGACCACCGCGCGCACATGCACCACGGCGGGCACGACATGGCAGGGCATGGGCATCATGGCGATCACCATGCATGACCGGGCGCGCCCTTCCTGGACGGCTTTGGCAGCGGCCTCCTGGGAGTTACGTCCTGTGGTGTGGATCGGCGTGGAATTTTGGGCTCATCCGCAGCCTCGGTGCAGGTCGTCGCAGTCGCGGGTGCGCGTGGGCACATAGTGTGAACCTTTCGGAGTTCATGCTGTCCCGTGTCCAAGCGCCTTCTGCCCCTCG
>JAABUM010004019.1_pt1 | contig 17161 bp, 17 predicted proteins | sample 5559161 | NCBI WGS metagenome assembly JAABUM01 (sample SAMN10711868, study PRJNA513369) | rock metagenome | isolation source: Antarctica rocks | place: Antarctica: Victoria Land, Siegfried Peak nord | reverse complement strand
GGGCCGAGGTCCGCCGCTACCCGCAGGCCGACCGGGCCCGCGGCTTCCTGCAGGGCTGGGTCTGGCATGAGCAGGAAGGCCCTGAGCAGGAAGGCCCTGAGCAGGAAGGCCCTGAGCAGGAAGGCCCCGAGCAGGATGGCGACGGTGCCGGTTCAGCAGAAGGCCCGGCCATCGACCCGACCGACGACGGGACGATCTGAAGGCCCGTCAGCCCCGTCAGCCTCAGCCGGTTGCGGGCGGCCCCCCCTGGGGGGGCTCCTCCGGCCCGGAGTCCTGCTCGCCCGAGTCCTGCTCGCCGACCTCGTGCCGGCTGGCCTCCTTGGGCGCCTCGCCGGTCAGCTTCTCGATCTCGGCGATGGGGCTGCTGTCGTCGGCCGGCCGGCTGACGAACCCGGTGACGTCGTCGAGGTCCTGAGCAGTCGGCAGCAGGTCGGGGTGGGTCCAGATGGCGTCGCGCCCCTCGACCCCCCGCTGCTCGCTGAGCGAGCGCCATAGTGCCGCGGCGTCGCGCAGCCGGCGCGGACGCAGTTCCAGCCCGACGAGGGCGGCGAAGGTCTGCTCGGCCGGCCCGCCGGATGCGCGCCGGCGCCGGACGGTCTCGCGCAGCGCCCCGGCGCTCGGCAGCCGGTCGGCGGCAGCGGTGTCAACGACCTCGTCGACCCACCCCTCGAGCAGGGCAAGCGTGGTCTCGAGCCGGGCCAGCACGGCCTGCTGCTCCGGGGTCGAGCTGCCGGAGAACACGTCGTCACCCAGGCTGTCGGCCAGGCTCTGCGGGTCGAGCTTGGTGGGGTCGAGGCTTGCGGGGTCGATCGACGACAGCGCACGGCCGATGGCCTCGGGGTCGACTGTGATGCCGCGGGCGTACTCGTCGACGAGGCCGAGCAGGTGGGAGCGCAGCCAGGGCACGTGGGCGTACAGGCGCTGGGCGGCGAGCTCGCGCAAGGCGAGATAGAGGCGCACCTGGTCGGCCGGCACCTCCAGGCCCTTGCCTGTCGCGGCCACGTTGGCCGGGAGCAGCGCCGGTGGCCCCAGGGGCAGGCCGACGTCCATCGTCCCGACGACCTCACCGGCAAGGCCGCCGAGCGCGGAGCCGATCTGAGCCCCGAACAGCAGCCCGCCGACCTGGCGCATCATCCCGGCCAGTGGCAGGGCGCCGCCGGTCAGCTGCTCGAGGTCGAGGCCGGGCGGGAGCTGCTCGGCCAGCCCCGGCTGGTCCTTGAGCTGGGCAAGGCCCCCGGCCAGGCCGGTCCCCATCGCGTCGACGACCTTTGCCGCGACGGCGTTGCAGGCCGTCTTCCAGACCGGGAACGTGGCCTCGAGCCAGGCGGCGCGGGTCCAGGCGGCCAGCTCACCGGACAGGCCCGGCAGGGCCGTCGCGGAGTCGAGCCAAAGCTCGGCAAGGTGCCCGGCCTCACGAACCGCAGTCGTCTCGGCGGCATCGATCGGAGCGTCGCTCCCGGCCAGTGCCTGCACGGCCACCTGCCGGGCGAGCTCCCAGTTGACGGGGCCGCCGTCACCGGCGAGCAGCCGCTCGAGCTCACGGAAAAAGGGGGCGCCGTCACCGAAGCCGCTGGAGTCACCCGGGCCGCCGGAGCCGGGCGTGAAGCCGAAGGGAAAGGACCCGGACATGAACCGCACGCTACGCCTGAGACCTGGTCCCAACCGTCGGTGCGGCAGCCCGTTCGCCGCGCTCGGCCAGACCGGCCGCACTAGTCTCTGGGCCGTGCCGGCCCGCCTGTTCCTCGACATCCGCGACACCCCGCTGTCGGTCGACGAGGCGCTCGCGGCAGTGGGCGGTCCGGGTGCGGGCGGCCTTGTCGTCTTCATCGGCGTGGTGCGTGACAACGACGACGGGCGGGGCGTCGAGCGGCTCGATTACAGCGCGCATCCGGAGGCCGCGCCGGCGCTGGAGCGGGTAGCTCGTAGCGTCGCCGAGGCCGTCCCGGTGCTGGCGCTCGCTGCCGTGCACCGGGTCGGGAGCCTTGCTGTGGGCGACCTCGCCGTCGTCGTGGCGGCGTCCGCAGCGCACCGCGGCGAGGCGTTCACCGCCTGCCGCCGGCTGATCGACGAACTCAAGGCCGAGGTGCCCATCTGGAAGCACCAGCGCTTCACGTCCGGTGACGACGAGTGGGTCGGCCTGCCCTAGCCGTCAAGGCCTAGCCGTCAGAAGTCCTGGCCGCCAGAAGTACATCCGCCCCAACCCGGCTGGCCTCCAAGGCTCAGGTCGGCACGGCATCCGGTCGAACCCACTGGGGACCGATCGGATGGCATCTGCGGAGGGCCAGCATGGCGTACGTCATCTTCTTCACCGACTCGACCGGCACGCCTGCGCATCAGCGGACGGAGCGGCTCGATGACGCGGTGGGCGCTGTCGAGCACCTGCGTAACGACCTCGAGGTGACCGACGCCGAGATACACGAGCTGTCGCCCGTCCCCGTCACGTTCAAGACCTACTACCGCGTCGAGGTCCCGACCGGTGACGCCCCCGCAGGGGAGCCGACTGTTGCCGCGCTGATTCCAGTGGCGCAGCAGGGTCAGGTGCCCTCCCCTCCGCTGCCTTTTGCCGACCAGGAGGAGGTCGGCACCGTCGTTCCTGGCCTGATGCCGCTCGACGAGGCGGCACGTGGAGCCCAGTGGCAGGACGGCGGGACGCAGGCGGCTCACCTGGCGGCGCAGGCGCACAGCGCGGCGGCGTACGGCGCCATCCCCGCGCTGGAGCCCCTGGAGCCCCCGGAGCCGGACGCGAGCGCTGCTGGCGGCTCGGTCCCGGAGGCTCGCACGGACCTCGAGCACGGAGCCCGAGGCCGAGGAGTCAGAACGTCAGGCCCCCGAACACGTGAACTCCGAGCACATCACTCCCGAGCACATGACTCCCGAGCACATGACCGCCGAGCAGATGAACGCCGAACAGATCAACGCCGAGCGCGAGCGCTTGCTCGGCTACTTCACCAGCTGATCGTCTCGTCACCCCGTCTCCGGTGATCGGGTGCCTACAGTGATCAGGTGACACGGCGGACCAGCTCGCTGCTCGCTGCCGCGCTGCTCCTTGTCGCCCTGCTTGCGGTTGCGCTCGCGATTCCCGTTCCCTACGTGGCCCTGCTGCCCGGGCCGACGACCGACACGCTCGGCGCCAGCGCAGGCAGTTCAGGGCCGCCGCTGATCGCTGTTGATGGCCGGCGGACGTACCCCACGGGCGGCAAGCTCCTGCTGACGACGGTCAACGAGCAGCCCCAGCTGACCTTGGTCACGGCTGTCAAGCAGTGGCTCTCGAGCTCCGCGGCAGTCGTGCCCCGTGAGGTCGAGCAGCCCGCGGGGGTGTCCGACAAGGAGCTGCAGGCGACGTACGACCAGCAGATGCGCGACTCGCAGAACGCCGCCGAGGCCGCCGCACTGCACTACCTGCACATCCCCGTCACGGTCGTCGTCGACGACGTCCCGTCTGGCCCATCGTCGGGCAAGCTGCGGCGCGGCGACGAGATCCTCGCCCTGGCCGGCAAGCCCGTCACCGACCTCGCGGTCCTGTTCGACATCCGCTCGCAGATCAAGCCCGGGGCGACCGTGCCTGTCCGCATCAAGCGGGGCGCCGCGGCGCCGACCGTGGTCGAGCTGCGGACCGGGACCGTCGACAAGCAGCCCAAGACCGCGCTGCTCGGGCTCGAGCTGGGGGAGAAGAAGCCCTTCACCCTCACCATTGGCCTGAAGGGGGTCGGCGGCCCGAGCGCGGGGTTGATGTTCACTCTCGGCATCATCGACAAGCTCACGCCGGGGCCGCTCACCGGCGGCAAGGTCGTCGCTGGAACCGGGACGATCGACCCTACGGGGGTGGTCGGCCCGATCGGCGGGATCCAGCAGAAGCTCGCGGGCGCCAGGCGCGACGGCGCGACGTTGTTCCTCGTGCCCGCTGACAACTGCGCCGAGGCGAGCCGCGCCGTTCCCGCCGGCCTGCGCCTGGCTAAGATTGACAGGCTGACGACGGCGCTGACCGCGATCTCGGACGTCGCCGACGGCAGCGGGACACCGCCAGGCTGCTGAGCCCGAAAGATCCCCCGGACTGTCGGGGGGCTCGGCTACCGTCGTGGCGCAGGCCCCTTCTGTTCGTCCGCCCGAGGAGAACTCCGTTGGCCGTACGCCCGACGTTGCCGACGCGCCCGCGGCTGCTCATCCCGCTGTTGGCGCTGGTCGTGCTGGTCGTGCTGGCGGTGGTCGGCACGCGGCTGTGGACGGACCTGCTGTTCTTCCGGTCGGTGAACGCGAGCCGGGTGTTCGACACGGTGCTCGGCACGCGAACCTTCCTGTTCGTCGTGTTCGGGCTGATCACAGCGGTGGCAGTCGGTGCCAACCTCGTCGTCGCGTTCCGGCTCCGGCCACCGTTTCGCCCGATGTCGCTCGAGCAGCAGAACCTCGAGCGCTACCGGGTCTCGTCCGAGCCCTATCTCGCCCTGCTGCTCGTCGCCGTCTCAGGGGCGTGCGGTCTGTTGGCCGGCCTGTCGGCGGCCGGCCGATGGCGGACTTGGCTGACCTGGCGGCACGCCCAGCAGTTCGGCCAGCGTGACGCGCAGTTCCACCGCGACATCAGCTACTTCGCCTTCACCTACCCCTTCCAGCGCTTCCTGCTGAGCTTCGCTCTGACCATCGTGGTGCTCTCCCTGCTGGCGGCAGCGGCGACGCACTACCTGTTCGGCGGCATCCGGCTGCAGACGCAGGGCGAGAAGGTCGTGGCGGCGGCCAAGGCCCACCTGTCGGTCCTGCTCGCGATCTTCATGCTCCTCAAGGCGGTGGCGTACTACCTCGACCGGTTCGGGCTCGCCTTCTCGCCGCGCGGCATCGTCACGGGGGCGTCGTACACCGACATCCACGCGGTGCTGCCCGCCAAGACGATCCTGCTGTTCATCTCGCTGCTGTGCGCCGTGCTGTTCGTCTACAACATCTTCCAGCGGGGCTGGATCCTGCCGGCGCTCTCGCTCGGGATCCTCGTCATCTCCGCGGTGGTGATCGGCGGGCTCTACCCGTTCATCGTCCAGCAGCTGCAGGTCTCGCCGAACGCGGCGGCGAAGGAGCGGCCCTACATCCAGCGCAACATCGACGCGACCCGGCTGGCGTACGGGCTCGACAAGGTGAAGTACACGACCAACCCCGGCGGCACAGTCACCGCGACTGATGTGCGCAACGACACCGGGACGATCCCGAACGCCCGGCTGCTCGACCCGGTCAAGCTGGCCAAGACCTACGAGCAGCTGCAGCAGATCCGCTCCTACTACGGCTTCCCCGACACGCTCGACGTCGACCGGTACACAGTCGACGGCAAGCGCCAGGACTACGTCGTCAGCGTCCGCGAGCTCAACCAGGCGGGGCTCAACGCCAACCAGCGCAACTGGATCAACCTGCACTTGAGCTACACGCACGGCAAGGGGTTCGTTGCGGCACCGGCCAACGCCGTCGACAAGACGGGCAAACCTGCGTTCTCGGTGCTCGACCTGCCGGTCAGCGGCCCGATCGTTGCGGGCAAGCGCACGCCCTCGCCGATCCGCATCGACCAGGACCGCATCTATTTCGGCGAGCAGGCCCCGGGCTATTCCGTCGTCGACACCAAGCAGGCCGAGATCGATGGGCCAAGCGAGACGAGCGCCGACGCACAGGTGACCAACCGCTACGACGGTAGCGGCGGCGTCGCGATGGGCTCGACCCTGCGCAAGCTGCTGTTCGCCGTGCGCTTCCAGGACAAGAACCTCCTGATCTCGGGCGCGCTGTCCAAGGACTCAAAGATCATCTATGAGCGCAACCCGCGTGACCGCGTGCAGAAGGTCGCGCCCTGGCTGACGCTCGACGGCGACCCGTACCCCGCGGTGGTGAACGGCCGCATCCTGTGGATCCTCGACGGCTATACGACCTCCGACGGCTACCCGTACTCCGAGCGCCGGCAGCTCGGTGACGTCACCACCGACGCCAACACCGGGCTGTCCAACCGTCCCGGCCAGCAGCAGAACGAGGTCAACTACATCCGCAACTCTGTCAAGGCGACTGTCGACGCCTACGACGGCACGGTCCGCCTCTACCAGTTCGGGGCGCGCGACCCGGTCCTCGAGACATGGAAGGCCGCCTTCCCCAAGGTCGTCTTGCCCCAGTCGGCGATGTCGCCCGAGCTGCAGGACCACCTGCGCTACCCCGAGGACCTGTTCAAGGTGCAGCGTGACCTGCTCGGGATGTACCACGTCAACGACCCAGCCAGCTTCTTCACGTCCGAGGACTTCTGGGCTGTGCCGCCCGAGCCGGCCGGCAACCAGCTGCAGCCGCCGTTCTACCTGTTCAACCAGTCGCCCGGGCAGACCGGGCCCAACTTCAACCTCACCAGCGCGCTAATCGCCAAGGGCGCGCCCAAGCTCGCCTCGTTCGTGAGTGTGTCGAGCGACCCCGGTGACTACGGGACCATCCGGGTTCTGACGCTGCCCCAGGGCACCACGATCAACGGGCCGGTGCAGGCGCAGAACACCATCACCTCCAACGGAAAGATCTCCCAGCAGCTGAGCCTGCTGGCGGGCAAGGGGTCAGCCGTCGTCCCGGGCAACCTGCTCACGCTGCCTGTCGCCGGCGGCCTCATCTACATCGAGCCGTACTACGTGCAGTCGACCGACGACCAGGGCTACCCGACGCTGCAGGACGTCGCCGTGGTCTTCGGTGACCGAGCCGGCTTCGCACCCACCCTTGCCGAGGCGCTCAACCAAGTCTTCGGGGCGGGCGCAGGGGCAGGGGTCGGTTCGTCGACCAGCCCGTCGCCGGTCCCGTCCGGGTCGGCATCCGCCTCGCCAGGGCCTGGCGGTCGAGTGGGCAGCGACGTCCAGGCACTGATCACCCAGGCCCAGCGCGACTACGCCGACAGCCAGACGGCCTTGCGCAAGGGCGACTTCACGACGTACGGCGCCGCGCAGGGGCGGCTGGCGCAGGATCTGAAGGACCTGGCGGCTCGGGCCAAGGCTCCGCCGTCGACGCCTTCGGCGCGCCCGTCGTCCTCGGCCCGGCCGTCGGCACCCCCCACGCCAACCACCTCGTCGTCGCCCTAGCGCCGCTGACCTCGCCGGACTCGCGGTCGACCCACACCTGACCGGGGGTGGGGTGACCACGGTCGCACCCAGTTGGCAGCGGCCCGGGCGCCGGGGTAACGTGTGGGGACCGACGCGGGGTGGAGCAGCTCGGTAGCTCGCTGGGCTCATAACCCAGAGGTCGCAGGTTCAAATCCTGCCCCCGCTACCACGAAGATGCAGGTCAAGGGCGGTTCCCGGAGGTTAGCGAGAGTCGCCCTTGGTCGTTTACTCATGGTGCAACCGCGAACGTGCCTCCGCTCCCGGGCTGTCCCAGGTCACGAGCATCAGCGTCAGGTCGTCGACGGGCTCGCCTACTCGGCGACTGACGCCTGAACGGCTGCGAGAGCGGCGCCCCTCTGAGGGTCAAGTGCCCGCCCGAGACGACCGAAGACGGGCACATGGTCCTGGTGCGGCAGCGCCCCAGTCGCGGCCGCGGCTGAGGGTCGGCGCGAAGTTCTTCATAACAGTCGGCGTCCTGGTGCCCGCCGTCCTCGCGACAGCCGCTGTCGGAGCGTCGGGCCTGGAGCGGATGCACACGAACACAGACACGCTCTACACCCACAGCCTCGCCGTCAGCCGGCACTCCGCCGCGGTCACGGTAGCCATGTTGGGCATCCAGGAGAGCACGCTGTACCAGGTGGCCGCGGACGACCCGCAGCTCGATGCCGAACTGACCGCCGAGCTCGACCAGGTGCTCATCCCCCGCGCTCAACAAGCGCTCGTCGTCCTGCACAGTGACCTGGCAGGAAACGAGTCTCGCCGCCAGCACTTCGACCGCATCGAGGCGGGTCTGCGGCAGTACCTCGCCCTGCGCGGCAGCGGTGCCTATGCGGCCGCCAGCGGCAGGGGAGCTACCCAGGCTGCCCGCACCGCCTTCGCCAAGCGGGTCGACGGCATCCTCGAGCCCGTCACGCAGGCCGCCGAACAGCTTCGGTCCGAGGAGGCGCAGGAATCCGCCCAGGTCAAGCGGGATGCCGACAAGACGTACACGTCGACGTGGCTGCTGCTGGCGGCCAGCGTCGTTATCGTGCTCCTGCTCGGTCTGACTGTGGTCCTGGCCCTGATCCGCAATGTGGTGCCGCGCATCCGCACGTACTCCCAGTTCGCCACTGACATCGCCGCCGGCCGGCCGGCAACCGTGCTGACACCCAGCGGGCACGACGAGCTGACCGACCTGGGCATCGCGCTCAACGACATGGTCCGACACCGGGACGAGGCGACGCGGGCCGAGCAGGACCAGCGCGCCGTGGCGGTACAGGCGGAGCAGTCGCAGGCTGAGTTCGTCGACACCCTGCAGGTGACCCGCAGCGAGGACGAGGCTCAGGAGCTGCTGCAGCACCACTTGCAGCGCTCGCTGCCGGGCAGTGCCGTCACCGTGCTGCGCCGGAACAACAGTGCCAACCGGCTGCAGGCAGCAACCGGGCTCCCGGCTGGAAGTGAACTCGCCGCGAAGCTTCTCGGTGCCGAGCCGCGCTCCTGCGTGGCCGTCCGCCTGGGGCGCAGCCATCGGGAGGACGCCGGTCTTCAGCCGCTGCTCGCCTGCTCGCTGTGCGAGGACGGCGAACGGCCCTCCACCTGCGAGCCGCTGCTGGCGGCGGCGAGGTCATCGGCTCGGTGCTTGTCACCCGCACCGAGGCCGTCTCCGACAGCGACGACGCTCGAATCAAGACGACGGTCGGGCAGGCCGCACCCGTGCTGGCCAACCTGCGCAGCCTGGCCCTTGCCGAGTTCCGCGCCAGCAACGACTCCCTCACCGGCTTGCCCAACAAGCGCGCCACGGAGGACACGCTCAAGCGGATGGTGGCCCAGGCCGGTCGCTCCGTCGCGCCGCTGACTGCGATCATGCTCGACCTCGACCACTTCAAGTCGATCAACGACCGGTACGGGCATCCGAAGGGCGACGAGGTCCTGGCGGCGGTCGGGCTGGCGATCCAGTCCGGGTTGCGGGCCAGCGACTTCGCCGGCCGGTTCGGCGGTGAGGAGTTCCTCATCCTGCTGCCCGAGACCTCGGTGCAGGGTGCGTGGCAGGTCGCCGAGTCGATCCGCCTCAGCATCGCTGCCGTGAACATCCCCGGCGTCGACCGGGCCGTCACAGCAAGTCTCGGTATCGCCGGCCTGCTCGAGCACGCGGGCGATGCCACCGGGCTACTGCGAGAAGCCGACCGAGCTCAATACGCCGCGAAGGCCGCCGGGCGCAACCGCACGGTCGTGGCAGCCGTTGCTTCAGATGCTGAGACAGGCGAGCGGCCTGACGGGACATCGCCGCAGCATGCGGTGTTGCCAGTGCTGCCTGTGCCCTCGATGCGTGCGGCCGCGGGCACAACTGCGGGCACAGCCGCAAGCACAGCCGCGAGCTGAGCCAGCAGCCTCAGGTTCCCCTCGGCTGCCTTCCGCTGCCCGGCGCGCCCGCGAATGCTTGCGCGATGCCCAGCCACGTGTCCGCATCCGGCCCTTCGGCGTGCAGGGCCAGGTCGTCGCGGTGCCGGCGCTGCGTGACGAGCTGGCAGAAGTCGAGAGCCGGCCCGGTCACCCGCTGCCCGGCGTCCGCCGGCCCCCACGTCCACAGCTCACCCGCGGCGCCGGCAAGCTCCACCCGGAAGGGATCGGCCGGCGGTTCCGCCCCGTGCACCCGGTAGGCGAAGTCGCGGGTGCGGACGCCGAGATGGGCGACGTGTCGCAGCCGCGGCGTCAGCTCGACGTCCGCGCCGAGGGCGTCGGCGACGTCGAGCCCGTGCGCCCAGGTCTCCATCAGCCGGGCGGTGGCCATCGAGGTCGCGCTCATGGGCGGCCCGAACCATGGCAGCTTCGTCCCCTGCGGCACACCTCGCAGCGCCTCAAGTGCCAGGCGCCGGCCGGCGCGCCAGTCCTCCAGCAGGTGCTCGCGCCGCGCCCACTGCGCTGCGCCCTCGTCCACGACGGCGGGCGAGGTGATGGCTCGCATCCGGCTGGCGAAGCCGTCCGGGTCGGTGCACGCCACCACCGTCCACTCGTCGGTCCAGGCCAGGTGCGCGACTTGGTGCGCGACTGTCCACCCCTCGGCCGGCGTCGGCAGGCCCCACGCGTCCGGACCCGCGGTCTGCACACTGCGCTCCAGCTCGTCGCCCTCGGCCGCCAGGTCGGCGAGGATGCCGTCGGCGCTCACCTGGCTCCGGCGAGCCACACCGAGCGCACCGCATCGGCCACTGCCGGTGCCTGTGCGCGCCCAGCTCTGGCGCTGGGTGCGCGGGTGGCGGGGTCGAGCGGGTTCGTGCCGGCGGCCGCCTGGAACGCTGCATCAGCTGTCACGACGTGCACGTGGGACGGCTCCAACCCGGACACCTCCTCCTCCATGCTCGGAAAGGGCCCTCCGGCCGGCATCGTCATCGGGGCGAGCACAACGAGGGCTGCGCACCCGGCGGCGAGGTCCGCGTTGGTGATCGAGGCAGGCCGCCGTCGATGTAGCGGCGCTCGCCGATCGTGACCGGCGGCCAGACGCCGGGCACCGCACAGCTCGCGGCGACGGCGTCGACGAGCCCGACGCCGCTGACCCGCGTGAACACGGCCTCCCGGCCGCTGACGGCGTCGACGGCGACGATGCGCAGGTCGCGGGCGGGCCAGTCGTGGACCGGCAGCCGGGCAGCGATGATCTCGCGCCGGACCGGCTCGGCCACGGTCGGTGCCGCCAGCGCAGTTGCACCGATCGCGGCCCGGAACCGCTGCCGGTCGCCGCCGGACTCTCGCATCGCCGCCATCGCGGCCGCCTGCAGTTCGTCAATGTCAAACGGAGCTCCGAGCTCGGTGGAGCGCTCCGGTGGCTCGAGCTGCGCCTCGTACGCCTCCGCGAGTGGCACCCCGGTGGCGACGAGGGTCGCGACCACCGAGCCGGCGGAGGTGCCGACCAGGGTGTCGGCTCCGGTGAGGTCGACACCGGCATCGGCGAGGCCGGCGAGCAACCCCAGCTCCCACGCGATGCCCGCCACCCCGCCGCCACCCAGGACGAGACCGCGGCTGGTGGTGACGGCTGTGCTGCCGGTGCCGGCGCTCATGACGACGTCCGGCGGTAGGCCCGCACGGCGAGCGGGACGAACACTGCGGCGATGCCGATCTCCCAGGCGAGTGCGCCCAGCAAGTCGCCAGCTGTCGGCCCGCCCAGGGTCAGGTCCCGCAACGCGTTGCACGCGACGGTGACCGGGTTGATCTTCGCGAAGGCCTGCAGCCAACCCGGCATCGACTGCACCGGCACGAACGCGGCGCTGGCGAAGGTTAGCGGGAACAGCCAGATCAGCCCGGCCGACTGCACCGTCTCCGGGTCGTGGATGACCAGGCCGATCCAGGCCGCGACGCAGCACATCGCCAGCCCGAAGCCGGTGCCCACCAGGACGAGGCCGATGCCCCCGAGCACCGAGGTGTGGATGCGAAAGCCCACCGCGTAGCCGACGGCGAGCATCAGCAGCACGGTGAACAGCGTGCGCACCGCATCCGCCGCGAGCCGACCGAGCAGCACCGCCGACCGGCTCATCGGCAGCGATCGAAACCTGTCGATCAGGCCGGCCTTGAGGTCCTCGGCCAGCCCGATTGCCGTCCCGAAGCAGCTGAAGGCGGCGCTCTGCACGATGATGCCGGGCAGCAGGAAGTCGACGTAGGACGTGCCCGGCACGCGGATCGCCCCGCCGAACACGTAGCGGAACAGCAGCACGAAGATCACTGGCTGGACAGCCGTGAAGACGATCAGCGCCGGCACCCGCGCGTAGCGGATCAGATGGCGTCGGGTCAGGACAGCCGTGTCGGCAACCGCCCACGACAGCGTGCTCATGCGGACTCCTCGGCGGCGTGGCCGGTCAGGGTCAGGAAGACGTCGTTGAGGCTCGGGCGCCCGAGCTCGAGGCCGCGCAGCTGAACCCCGGCGGCATCCAGGCGGCGGACGACGTCACCGAGCAGCGCTCCGCCATCGGTGCCGGCTGAGATCGTGAGCTCGCCGTCGGCAGTGGACTGTTGGGCACTGGAAGCACTGGAAGCACTGGAAGCACTGGAAGCACCGCCGAGCCCGTCCAGCCGGCCGCGGAGCCCCGGCACTCCGTGCAGGGCGTCGACTGTGGTCTGCACCGCAGCGGGGTCAACCCGGATGGTGAGCACGTCGCCGCCGACCGAGCCCTTCAGCTCGTCACTGGTGCCGTGTGCGATGGCCCGGCCGCGGTCGATGACGACGATGTCGTCGGCCAGCTGGTCAGCCTCGTCGAGGTACTGGGTGGTGAGCAGGACAGTCGTCCCGTCACTGACGAGCTCTCGGATCAGCTGCCACAACCCGATGCGGCTGCGCGGGTCGAGCCCCGTCGTCGGCTCGTCGAGCAGCAGCACCGCCGGGCGCCCGACCAGGCTGGCGCCGAGGTCGAGCCGGCGCCGCATCCCGCCGCTGTAGGTCTTCACCGCTCGGTCGGCGGCGTCCTCGAGCTCGAGGTCGGCCAGGACCTTGCTGGCTCGTTGCCGGGCCTCGGCGCGCCCGAGGTGGTAGAGGCGGCCCACCATCTCGACGTTCTCCCGGCCCGTCAGCGTCTCGTCGACGGCGGCGTACTGGCCGGCCAGGCCGATGGTGCGGCGCACCTGCACCGCGTCGCGGACGACGTCGAGCCCCTCGACCCGCGCTGTCCCGCGGGTGGGGCGCAGCAGCGTGCTCAGCACCCGCACCACTGTCGTCTTGCCGGCACCGTTGGGGCCGAGCAGGCCGAGAACGGTGCCGTGCGGGACGCTCAGGTCGAGGCCGCGCAGCGCGTCGACCTTCCCGAAAGACACATGCAGGTCGTCGACCTCGACGGCCGGGGTGGCAGGCACCGGTACTCCTTGCTCGGGATGGGCTCGCAACGGCTGGGGCAGGCGGGGTGGGTCAGGTCCCCGCCCGTCATCGTGCCTGCCCCCGTCCTTTCGCCGCTACCGCGTTTCGCCGCGGCTACCGTTGGGTGGTGAGGATGGCGCGCGGCGGTGCCGCGATCGGGCTGGTTGGCGCGCTCGCTCTGGTGGGCTGCAGTGGTTCGGGTGGTACCAGCGGTACGGGCGGTTTCACGACCCCACCGCCCTCGACGCTGACGCTGCCATCCACGGCAGGCTCGTCCAGCGCCTCGCCGGCCGACCCGCCGCCGCCGAGCCGCTGGCCGACCTACCATGGCGCCAACACGCGCCAGGGCTACGCACCCTCGGCCCCGGACGGGACGGACCCGAAGGTCCGCTGGACGACGCAGCTCGACGGCGCTTCGTACGCCTCGCCCATCATCGCCGGCGCCCTCGTCATCCAGACGACGACAGCTGGCTCGGTCTACGGGCTGGATGCGGCAACCGGCGCGGTGCGCTGGCGGACCCACCTGGCCGACCCGATCAGCGGGGACTCGCTGCCCTGCGGCAACATCTCGACGCTCGGTGTCGTCGGAACCCCCGCCTACGACACCGCATCGGGGCTGGTGTTCGCCGTCGCCAAGCAGGCCGGGCCGCAGCACGTCCTCTACGGCGTCGATGCGCGGACCGGTGCGGTCAAGGTCCGGCGGGGCGTCGACGCGCCGGGGATGGACCCGGCCACGCACTTGCAGCGGGCCGCCCTCGCCATTGCCGGCGGCCGGGTCTACGTCGCCTACGGCGGCAACTACGGCGACTGCGGCCAGTACCAGGGACGCGTGGTGGCAGTGAGCACCAGGGGCGATGGGCCGCTGCTGTCCTTCGCCGTCCCGACCAAGCGGGAGGCGGGCATCTGGGCGGCGAGCGGTCCAGCGGTCCTGCCGAACGGCGACCTGCTCGTCACGACGGGCAACGGCGAGGCTACGGACGGCACCTGGGACCACAGCGACTCGGTGCTGCGCCTGTCGCCAACCCTCGCCCTGCTGGACGGGTTCGCCCCGACCGGCTGGGCGCAGGAGAACGGCGTCGACGCCGACCTTGGTTCGACCGGGCCGCTGGTCCTGCCCGATGGGCGGGCGCTGGCCGCCGGCAAGGGCGGCAGCATCTACCTGGTCGACCCGAAGGCGCTGCGCGGCGTCGGGGGCCAGCTGGCTTCGCTGGAGGGGTGCCGGTCCTATGGCGGGATGGCGGCGGGGGCGCCTGCCGGTGGCGGCACGCCGGTCTACGTGCCGTGCGCGTCGGGGGTGCAGCAGATTCTCGTCGGACCGGGTGCCGCGCTGCGCAAGGGCTGGTCGGCGCCTGGGCAGGTCGCCGGCTCACCTGTTGTCGGCGGGCACACCGTGTGGTCGGTGCAGCAGGACGGAGCCCTCTACGGGCTCGACGCCGCGACCGGGAAGATGCGCGCCCAGGCTCAGGTGGGCGACGTGACCCGCTTCAGCACCCCGGCCGTCGACGGCAACCTGCTGCTGATCGCCACACGCCGCGGGGTCACCGCCGTCACCTTGGGTGCCGGCGGCGACCCGGCCAGCCAGCTGTAGCAGCCGGATGCGCCCGCGGGCCGGCCCTCAGGCCAGCTGCAGGGTGACCTCGATGTTGCCGCGGGTGGCGTTGGAGTAGGGGCAGACCTGATGGGCCTTCTCCATCATCTGCTGGCCACCCTCGGCGTCGAGGCTCGGGAAGTCGCCGATGAGCGTGACGGCCAGCCCGAACCCCTGCCCCTCCATCCCAATGCCGACCTGAGCCGTGATGGACGAGCCCTCGACGTCGACGCCCTCCTGGTCCGCGATCCGCTTGAGCGCGGAGTGGAAGCAGGCCGAGTAGCCGGCGGCGAACAGCTGCTCGGGGTTGGTGTTGTCGCCGCCCGGGCCGCCGAGCTCCTTGGGCCGTTCGAGCATGAGGTCGAGCACGCCGTCGTCACTGACGACCTCACCATCGCGGCCGCCGCGTGCCGTTGCCTGAGCGGTGTAGAAGATCTTCACGTCGTGCCTTTCGTGGCCGGGACCGGTATCCCGGAGTCTGGCACGCGGGCGGCCGGCGGCTCAGAGGTGGCGCAGCATCCGGGTGTTACCGAGGGTGTTGGGCTTGACGCGCTCGAGGTCCAGGAACTCAGCGACACCCTCGTCGTAGGACTGCAGCAGCTGGTCATAGACCCCCGGCCCGACCACCTTCTCCTCGCCGATGGGGACGAAGCCGGCGCCGGCGAAGAAGTCGACGGCGAAGGTCAGGCAGAACAGCCGCTGCACCCCCAGGTCCACGGCCCGGGCGAGGACGGCATCGAGCAGGGCGCGGCCCACGCCCGCCCCTCGGTAGGCGGGGTCGACCGCGAGCGTGCGCACCTCCGCCAGGTCCTCCCAGAGCACGTGCACGGCGGCGCACCCGACGACCGAGTGCTCGGCAGTCTCGGGGGTCTCGGGAGTATTGGGGGTCTCGGCGACGACGAAGTCCGGCACGTCCTCGAACAGGGTCACCGTGGCCTTGGACAGCAGCAGCCTGTCGGCCGTGTAGTTGTCGACGAGGGAGCGGATGGTCCACACATCGCTGGTGCGGGCCGGCCGGACGGTGACCGGCCCGCGATCGTCAGCCATCGGGCGCCCAGCCCACGACGGCATAGTCCTGCGGCCCGAACAGCCCCTTGGTCAGTGCGGCGGCCAGCAGCCTGGTATCGGCCTCCGACACGCCCTCCAGGCGCAGCCCGGTCAGGTCGACCGGCTCCTTGGGGTGCAGCGGGCGGACCTCGACGCGCTCGAACCCAGCTTGCTGGATGAGGAACTCGGTCAGCGCCGGTGGCAGCGGCCGCTCATGCGTGGGGTCGAGGTAGAAGTTGCAGGCACCCATGACGATGTTCGAGGGGTTGGGGGTCTCGAGCAGCAGGACGCCGCCCGGCGCGAGGGCTCGGCGGGCAGCGAGTAGCAGCTCGACAAGCACGTCGGTCGGCAGGTGCTCGGCGACGTGGAAGGCGCTGACGGCATCGAGCGAGCCCTCGTCGACAGCGCGCAGGTGCTCGACCGCGTCGGCGTGCACCACCCGCTGCCCCTTGGCCTGCGCAGCGGCGACGAACTGGGCGTCGGTGTCGACGCCGTACGCCTCGACCCCGGCCTCCTCGACGAGCGCCAGCCACTCGCCCCGGCCAGGCCCGATGTCGAGCAGCGGCTGCCCCCGAGCAGCCCGGGCGAGGTCGGGCAGATACACAGACAGGCGCCGCCGGATGTCGGCCTCGTCACCGCGGAAGCGTGCCTCGAAGGCGGGGTAGACAGCCGCGAACGCGCCGGATGGCTGGGCCGGCGGGGGGACCCCTGGCGCTGCCGGCAACCCTGACAGGGCCGACAGCCGCGCCTGCAGCTCGGCGACCTGACGCTGGAGCTCGCAGACAGTTGCCGACAGCTCGGATGGCTCAGCTGACCGGGTGGGCCCGCCCTCGCTCACGCAGCCGGCGGTGGGTCGAGCTTCTTGACCGGCTTGGCGGGAAAGCCGGCGACGACAGTCAGCGGGTCGACGTCGCCCGTGACGAGCGCTCCCGCCGCGACGACCGCATGCTCGCCGATACGGCACGGCCCGAGGACAGTTGCGTTGCTCGACACCCAGACCCCGCGGCCGATCACGATGTCGCGTCCGGACTTCGGCACGGCGACCTGCCGCTCGGCGTCGAAGGTCGTGATGTCGTGCGTACCGGTCAGCACCGAGACGTTGTGCCCGAAGAAGGCGTAGCGCTCGACAGTGATCTCTCCCGACGACAGGTTGAACAGCGCGTTGTTGATGACAGCTGTCGGGTCGATGTGCAGCTTGGCGCGGTCGCCGTAGACCATCGCGTGCTCGAGCAGGTCGTTGGGCGGCACGTGTGGCGCAGCCGCTGCATGCTCGCTGACCACGTTACTCACCTGCGTGCTCACCTCCTGCTCCACCAGCGGCGTCACCAGGGGAGCCAAGAACGGAGCCAGGACGGGGCGGGCAACCGTGCCGACCACCCGACCGAGCAGGCCGACCGCGTCACCCAGCAGCGTCATCGCTCCTCCTTGCCTGTGGCATCCCTGCGTGGCGTCACACCAGCGCCCCCGGCAGGTGTTCCCGGCTCGGCGGGCGGCACGCGTCGCAGCCGCACGGGTCCCTTAGCGCTCGCGATGTCGACGACGACACCGCGCTGGGTGACCTCGACCTCGCCGGCCGCGGCCAGCTGCGCCGCAGCCGCGCGCACCTCGTCCATCCGGGCGCGCCAGGCCTCCGGGTCCAGGCGC
>JAABUM010004018.1_pt1 | contig 17165 bp, 22 predicted proteins | sample 5559161 | NCBI WGS metagenome assembly JAABUM01 (sample SAMN10711868, study PRJNA513369) | rock metagenome | isolation source: Antarctica rocks | place: Antarctica: Victoria Land, Siegfried Peak nord | reverse complement strand
GCGTGCGGTTGGCCAAGGACGCCATGGCCGCTGTTGAAGCGCAGGTGGAGCGCCGCTCCGACTTGCCCAAGTGGTTCGTGGACATCCCTGCCCCGCCGGGTTCCTTATTATTTTGAAGATCCCTAAGAGCGTAAACTGCCGCGCCGTTTCCGCATGTAGCGCGTTTTTGGTAGCTCAAGAAACGACGAGGAGTCGCATGCATCCCCACGCTAAAGCACGGGGTCCCCTGCGCTAGATTGTGTGGGCGGCTACGCGACGTCTGCAACCAGGTCGAACAACAGGCCACCAGCCAGCACACGCCTCCGTCTCGCCCGCAGAGCCTGCTCATGGTTGCTGTGCCGCAAGGTTCATGCCCGGCGGCCCGAGAGGACTCACGCCAGCGTCGCGGCTCAGAGCCCCTCGACAGGATCGGGACAACGCGGTCATCCAGGACGGCAGTATGGTCGTGAGCCGGGATGAGCAGCAGGTTGGCACTGTGCAGCAACTTGTCTTTGACACAGAGAGCGGCCAGTTGAGCCATCTCAGGGTGCGCCGGGGCTTCCTCTTCGCCGAAACCTTTGACCTTCCGGTCGGGCTGATCGCCCGCATGGATGACGACATCATCCACCTCACCGCCGCTGCTGACGACGTGCTGGGGGAGACCGCCCCGACGCGCCCGTCGGAGCAGTGAGGCAGCGGCCCGCGGCGGTGTGCGGGGCTGGGGCTCCCCACCACGGGGGAGCAGAGCTAGGCCAGGCGTCCTGGCACACTCCTTGCCGCATGACACAGTGGGTGCCTCGGAGGCGTCACCCGCGCGCCGAAGGCGCGGGGAGAGGGGAGAAAGGAAAAGGCGCGACGCACAGGATCTGACGGCGGGCGGGACAGCGCCCGTAGGGCTCGACCACGGGAGTGCCGGGTGTGCCGCGACACCGTGGTCGCCAGGACGGCACAGTGGTGCTATAGACTTTCAGATAATGTTTGCAACTTATTAGCGCGGCGCGCCAGAGGGAGACTCGTCCGCCAGCCACCATTCTTTTTCTGAAGGACTATAGCGCAGGGTGGCGTGGGTCGCGCTGCCAAGGACACGAAGGAGCGACACATGGACGTCAAAGAGATGGAACAGACCTGCTCACGCTGTGACATGCCGCGCCATCAGTGGAAGGGCAATGACGGCGAGGGCGTTCTGCAGGACGATCAGACCTATTGTTGTCAGGGCTGTGCCGAGGGCACAGGATGCACCTGCCACTGAGGGACACGTCAGTGACGTCGTGAGGCCAGGAGGTCTTTCGATGGTGACCCAACGGACAGAAGATCCATACCCATTTGGCGGAGCGTGATCTGCTCTCGCGGGAGCACATCGTCGACGCCGGCTCTATGACCGCCGATCATGTCGTGACCAGCCAGACGGAGCACGCCGTGAACGTGCTCGGTCCTGTGCCCTCCGAGCCGAGTTGGCAGGCCAAAGAGCGGGGCGGCTTCGCGACGTCGTGCTTCAGCATTGACGGGGAGGTCCGCCAGGCCACCTGCCCCCAAGGCCGCACCAGCCGCTGCTGAGTGGAACGGCAGGATCGCCATGATCACCGAGCGCCCAGGGCAGTAGCTGCAGAAGGAGCAGGCCCACGAATCCCCGCCGCAGGGCGCCGATGGCCTCGTAGGCGCTGTCGCCGCCCAGGCTGGTCAGCAGGTAGCGGAAGGCAGCGATCAGAAAGAAGGCCACGAAGAGCCCTTTGGCCAGGCTATTGAGGTAGTCGAAGAACCCCTGCAGGTCGCTCCAGGCGCTATCGAGGGCGAAGTTCGGCGTCTGCGTCAGGAGGGCGTCTATACCGGAGAGCATCGCGTCGGCCAGGGCACGGAAGGGTTGGGTGATCGCCCCGGTCACGGCCGTAAAGAAGCCGGCGATGTCCAGGCAGATGGGGCTGGGCCAGAAGGCGAAGCCCCACTGCCCCACGGGGCAACTGCCCTCTGCTCCGGTGCCCTGGCCACCGCCTACCGGGTGCGGACTGGGCGTGGGCGTGGCCACGGGTTGTGGCGTTGGCGTCCCGGTGGCCGTCTCCGCGCCGACCAGGACATGGGCAGGGCGCGCCTGGCGGGCTGCCGCAGATAGAGCAGGGGTGGCCGCGCCCAGCGCAAGGGCCAGGCAGAGGGCGAGCATCACGCGTCGAGGGAGAGGCATGGTCGTCGTCGCTCCTTTCTGTGGGTGGGACGTCTGGGTAGGCGTGCGAAGGGGCTCGCGTGGCCCCCTAGGTGACGAGGGCCAGGCGCTGCCTCGGCGGCTCTTGCCCTGCCGCCAGCAGGGTCAGCGCGGTCCACACGTCGCCCCCGCAGGCGGCGATCATGCGCTGCCGGCGCGGCACATCGTAGAGGGGCTCGCTGCTCATCAGCCAATACTCCAACGGGTGGGCGATCACCTGCACGATGCCCCGTCGCGCCGTGGCATGATCGCGGCTCTCGCGCAACAAGAGCATCTCCGCGTACTCGCCGGGCACGCTGGAGAGCTGTTCGAGCCGGCGCACCTCCTCATCGGAGAGGCCCAGGGCGCGGGCCAGCCAGGCCATACCGCTCTCGCCGTCTCCACTGCCGCGCTGGTCTTTCTGGCGGAACAGGAGCTGGCAGGAGGCCTGGTTGAACAGGGCCGCGGCCGCCGGGTCACTGGTCAGATCGCTGAGCTGCTGAGTAATGAAGCAGAGGAAGAGGCCCCAGTGGCGTCCACGGCGGGCCAGTTCATCGATCCAGGCCCCCGCTCCGGCGTAGCGCACCACGAACCAGCCCTCATCCACGATCAGCATCTCGCGCAGCCGCGGCGTGGCCGGGTCCACCGAGGCGCGCCGTCTGGCCCGCCTGTCCACCGCCTCGGCGACGAGGAAAGCGTTGATCTGTGCCAAGGAACCGTCATACTCTGGCCACGGTGTGGCAAGTGGGCCTCGGCCACCCGCGTCAGGAGCGCGGACAACCGCACAGCGAGCCGATTCCATCACGGTGAGATGACACGCCTGTCTGAGCGCGTGCGAAAACGTGGCGCGCACCCCCAAGACGCCAAGACGCTTTGTCCTTGACATATGCGCGCCCACCTCGTACCATATATTATAAAACTATGATATGTGTAGGTGGAGGATGACGTTGAGCGTTGGCGAACCCACGGCGGCAGGTGGACCAGAGACTGTCGATGTGACGGCCCGCTTCTTCAGCGGCCTGGCGGACCCGACGCGCCTGCGCATCGTCGAGTTGCTGCTCGAGCGCCCATGCACGGTGGGCGAGATCGTGGCCACCCTGGGCCTGCGCCAGGCCCGCGTCTCCAACGCGCTCGTCTGTTTGAAATGGTGCGGCTACGTGGAGAGCCGCCGCGAGGGACGCCGCATGTGGTACGCCGTCACCGACCCGCGTATTCGTGCGCTGGTGTATCTGGGACACACCATCATGGCCGACCACGCTGCGGCTCTGGCCTCCTGCACGCGCCTGGGTGCAGAGGGGACACCCCTGCCGGAGACACAGGAGACGCGTCGGGAAGCCTGAGGAGACGCAGGGTCGAGCGCGCAGCGGGGCGACCTCCTGCGGCGATAAGGACAGACCCACCTCGTAAGACATCACCACATACGGGAGAAACCAATGGCTTTGCGAACGAAGAGCACACCTCATACCGATGACGTACAACACGATGCCGGCGCGGGCAGGGGAGTTGGTGGCACCGTGCTCGTGGGGCTGCTGGCGGTGGCCTGCCCGCTGCTGTGCGTGGCTCCGTTTCTGCTGGCGGCTCTGACCTCGACGGGGCTGGCGCACGCCCTGCACGGAGCCCCGTGGCTGCTGATCGCTGGGGCTGTGCTTGTGTTTACGACCCTCGGTGTCTGGGGCACCCGCGCCCGGCAGGCGAGAGGCGCTTGTTGCGCGCCCACGTCAGGCCATACCGTACCGGGCGTGCGCCCGGGTGCCGAGCATGCGCGACCGTAGCCCGAGAAGGAGGAGACACGAATGGCGCTATCCCGCACCCATCCCCCCGTGCCCCCAGGACGCGGCCGCAGCACTCCGGCGGCGCGCCCTGCGCCGACCGCACGGCGGCCCCTGATCTTGCCCCTGGTCATCGTCATGCTGCTGCTGGGGCTGGGGCTCGCCGCCTGGCACACGGTCGGCCAGACGGCGGCGCGTCCCAGCTCACCGCCAGCGACGGGACCCGTGGCCGCCGCCATCGACGCGCCGACCGTGGACGGGGGGCACTTCTCCCTGGCTGCCCAGCGCGGCAAGGTGGTGGTCCTCTACGCCATGGCCGCCTGGTGTACCTCCTGTGTGCCGGAGGCGAGCTCTCTGGGCCAGCTAGCCCAGTCCAACCAGTGGCGGCGCGGCGTGGCAACCCTGCTGGTGGACGAGAGTCCCCAGAGCGACACGCCTGCGGCGGTCCACGCGTTTCGCGATCGCGCCCAGGGTCCCGCCCAGTCGTGGGTGCTCGACCAGGGCGGCGCCATCGCGCAGGCCTACGGCATCACCGCGCTGGACACCACCGTGGTGATCGACCGCGCAGGCCACATCGCCGCGCGTTACAGCTCACCGGTGGACGCGGCCACTCTGCGCACCGTCGTGGAGAGCCTGCTATGACAGGGCTGACGACCGCCACCGTGGGCCTGGCCTTCTCGGCTGGGCTCCTGGCCTCTGTGAATCCGTGTGGCTTTGCTCTGCTTCCGTCCATGGTCTCGTTCTACCTGGGGCAGGACCAGGAGGACTACACGGCGCGCCCCCTCTGGAGACGTGCCAGCGAGGGGCTCCTGCTGGGCGGCCTGGTCACGGCGGGCTTCCTGCTCGTCTTCGTGGTGGCCGGCGTACTGGTCTCCCTGGGTGCGGGAGCGCTAGCCCGCGTCTTTCCCTGGGCCACTGTGGTGGTGGGCGCTGTGCTGATCGTGCTGGGCGTGCGGCTCTACCTGGGGCGCGGCCTGGCCCTGCCGCTGCCCCACCTGGAGGCGACGCGGGTGGCCGGCTCGTACCGCGCCATGTTCATCTATGGCGTGGCCTATGCCCTGGCCTCACTGGGCTGTACCTTGCCGATCTTCCTGATCGCCGTGGGCACAGCCTTAACCAGTGGGCTGGTGGGCAGCCTGATCCTGTTCGTAGCCTACAGCCTGGGTATGGGCCTGGTCTTGACTGCGGTGGCCCTGGGGGCGGCGCTCTTCCGGGGTCTGGTGGGCGCCACTCTGCGCCGGACGCTGCCCTATGTGCAGCAGGTCAGCGCCCTCTTGCTCGTCGTCGCCGGTGGCTATCTCCTCTGGACCGACGTGCCCCGCCTGCTGGCCTGAGCTGTCCCTACCTCTTCTCTCTGCGCATCTATCGGAAGGAGACCCTGATCATGAGACGTCCCTCTGTTGTCCGTCGCTCTTTTCTCGTTGCTGTGCTGGTGACCACCCTCCTGCTCACCGTGGGGACATCTGGCGCCGGGCTCCACGCCGCAGCGGCGCCGGCGGGCTGGCGCGCCCTCTTCCCCCCTGCCCTGGCCTACCCGCAGGGCACCCATCTCTTGCCGGTCCAGACAGCCACTCGCGCGGGTACGTTGCTTGCCCCGGCCGCAGCGGCCCAGGTGACCCGCGCGGGTTTCGTCACAGGTGGAGCGCAGTACGCCACCCTGCCAGCCGGCGCCGTGGCCAGTGTCACAGTGCTCGTCTTTCACACGGCACACGGTGCTGCCGCGTTCCTACTCCACTATCATCCGGCTGAGCTAGCCGACTCAAGCGCCCCCGGCGTGACGGTGCCCGGACTGGCGGACGGTGGGCGGTACGTCGCGGGGGCCTGTGCCACGTGCGGGCCGAGCGCCGCGCCCGTGGGCGTCCTTCTTGTGCGTCGGGGAGAGGCCGTGGTGCAAATTCTCACTCAGCCCACAAATCGCAGCCTGGCTATGCGACTCGGGCATGCGGCCCTGCGGCAGTAAATGAACACACAAGGAGAGAGCACGACGGCCCACTATAACCTGGTCATCTTGGGGAGCGGCTCCACGGCCTTTGCCGCTGCCATCACCGCGAACGAATTGGGCAAGACGGCCGTGATGACGGAACACCGCACGGTGGGCGGGACCTGCGTCAACCGCGGCTGCCTGCCGTCCAAGAACCTGATCGAGGCAGCCAAGCTGCTCCACGATGCCCGTGAGCCACGCTACCCCGGGCTCACAGGCCGTGAGCTGGGCCTCGATTTTAAGCGCCTCATCGCTCAGAAGGACGCGGTGATCGCGGGCTACCGCGAGAAGAAGTATCTCTCCATCTTCGATGAGGGGGGCCGGGTCACGATTGAGCAGGGCGCTGTGCGCGTCCGTGACTCCCATACCGTGGAGGTGGCGGGACCGGAGGGCACGAAGCAGATCACGGGCGACCACGTCCTGGTGGCCCTGGGCTCATCGCCGGTGATCCCCGAGATCGCGGGCTTGGGAGATGTGCCCTACCTCACCAGCGACCTGCTCACCAGCGGGGAAGACGGGGAACTGACGGAGTTGCCGGAGTCGCTCATCGTGATCGGCGGCGGCTACATCGCCGTGGAGTTGGGCCAGATGTTTAGCCGGTTTGGCAGCCAGGTAACCATCCTGGAACGCGGAGAGCGGTTGCTGCGGGCCTACGAGCCGGAGATCGGAGTGGCGCTGGGCGACATCCTGCGTGAGGAGGGGCTAACCGTGCAGACGGGGACGCAGGTCACCCGTGTGCGCCGCGACGGCGCGGGCGTGGTCGTGACCGCCCTGGTGAACGGACGGGAGCGCGCGTTTGCGGCGGCGCGGCTGCTGGTGACCACGGGCCGGCATCCCAACACGGCGGGCGTGGGCCTGGAGGACGCCGGGGTGCGCCTCGATGAGGGAGGCGCCGTCGTGGTGGACGCTCATCTGCGCACCAGCGTGCCGCACATCTGGGCAGCGGGCGATGTGATCGGCGCACAGCAGGAGAGCCAGATGGCCACGCCGGTGGGGGCGCGGGATGGGGGCATCGTGGCCCACAATGCGCTCTCGGGGGAGACGCTGCGGCGCGTTGATCACCGCGTGATCCCCCGCGCCGTCTTTACCGACCCGCCGATCGGCGTGGTGGGCCTGACCGACGAGGAGGCCGTTGCTGCCGGCCATCGCTGCTGGTGCAACACGGTGCCCATGGAGCTTGTGCCGCGTGCGGGGGCGATCCGCGACACGCGTGGGCTGATCAAGATGGTGGCCGACGCCGACACGAACGAGGTGCTGGGCGTCTCCATGTTGGGTGTCCAGGCAGGCGAGGTGATCCACGAGGCGGCCATGGCGCTGCGCTTCCATGCCTCAATCGACGACTTTATCGACCTGCTGCACGTCTACCCGACCATGGCCGAGGCGCTCAAGATCGTGGCTATCTCACGCTACAAAGACCCGAGCAAGCTCTCGTGCTGCGCGGAGTAGGCACGGCGGCCCCGGTGATAACGCCGGCCGCGCCCATCCCTCTCACCGATCATCTAGAGCGACACCCGCGCGACACGCGGTCACGCCGGGACGAAGGAGACAAGACCACTCATGACCACACACGTTGATCTGATCGTTCTGGGTACGGGCTCGGCGGCCCAGAGCGTCGCCTACCCCTGCCGTGAGGCGGGTTGGAGCATTGCCGTCGTCGACTCACGCCCCTTCGGCGGCACCTGCGCCCTGCGCGGGTGCGACCCCAAGAAGGTGCTCGTCGGGGTCTCCGAACTGGTGGATTGGAGCCGGCGTATGCAGGGCAAGGGCGTCTCGGCGCCCGGCCTCGCGCTTGAGTGGGCCGACCTGATCCGCTTCAAGCACACCTTCGTCGACGACGTGCCAGAGAGCACGGACGAAAGCTTCACAAGCGCCGGGATCGTCACGCTGCACGGGCGCGCCCGCTTCGTCGATCGCACGACCGTGCAGGTCGGTGAAGAGACACTGATTGGCCGGCATGTGGTGATCGCGACCGGCGCGCGGCACGCCACGCTGGGCATTCCGGGCGAGGAGTACCTGAACACCAGCACGGAGTTCCTGGACTTGGACGCCCTGCCCCGCCGCGTCGCCTTTGTCGGTGGGGGTTACATCGCCATGGAGTTCGCGCACATCGCGGCGCGCGCCGGCGCCCAGGTCGACATCCTGCACCGGGGCGACCGTCCGTTGGAGCGGTTCGACGCCGATCTCGTCGGCCAACTCGTCCAGATCACGCGCGACCTCGGTGTGAACATCCAGGTATGCACGACGGTCGAGGCGATCGAGAAGCGCGGCGAGGAGTTGATCGTCCACGTCCGCGCGGGCGATGAGACGCGGGAGGTCGTGGCCGACCTCGTGGTGCATGCGGCCGGCCGCATCCCGGAGATTAATGACCTCGAGCTGGCGGCGGCGGGCGTCGCGCGGGCGGACAAAGGCGGCGTGTCCGTCAACGCGTATCTCCAAAGCGTGAGCAACCCGGCCGTCTACGCGGCGGGCGACGCCGTGGACAGTGGAGGGTTCCCGCTCACGCCGGTCGCGGGAATGCAGGGTGGCATCGTCGCCGCCAACCTGCTGGAGGGCAACACGCGCACGCCCACCTACGCGGGCATCCCCAGCGTTGTCTTCACCACGCCCCCACTCGCTGCGGTTGGCCTGGACGAGGCGGGGGCGTGGGCGCAAGGTCTCCACTTTACGACGCGCCACGAGGACACGTCGGGCTGGTACTCCTCGCGCCGGGTGGCGTTACCGCACACGGGGTTTAAGACGCTGGTCGAGGAGGGTACCGGGCGCATCCTGGGCGCGCACCTGCTAGGGTTGCACGCCGAGGAGGTCATCAACATCTTCGCGCTCGCCATCCGCGCGGGCTTACCGGCCAGCGCGCTCAAAGAAATGGTCTATGCCTACCCCACGAGCGGGTCGGACATCAGCTATATGGTGTGATGGTGGGCGACGGTTAGGACCGTGACAGACAGTACGTGGTGCAGAGCGGCGATCAGATGGGGCAGGGGTGGGCGCAGCATTCAGATCACCGTGGGCGGACGCAGCTGGCTCTAGGTCTGGGGACGGTCATGTTTCCTTCCTCCCCCATGGTCCGTGCTACGACCGGTCAAAGTGGAGCCCGCTGCGGCAGCCCTAGCGGTCAGCACGAGGTGAGGCGATACACACGCCCGGAACGTGGGGCCGCAGGAAGTATGGCTGATAGAGCACGAGCAGGTGGCCGCCGAACGCAGTGGTCACGAGGGGCAGCAGCACGATGCAGCGGAGGGAGGCGTTCTCGTGCAGTGCCGCGCCCCCGGCGCGCAGCATCCCTCGTGAGCACCAGTGAGAGGGGGTCGAGTAGTAGGCGAACAGAAAATGTGTCTAAGGCCCGAATGGCGTGTCCGCGGGCCAAAAGTGCCTCGATTGTTGTGATAACAGTGAAAGTGGTTAGCGCGCATAAGCGCCGGGACAAGTTGGGCGGGGCGCTGCGCACCGCGACACCGGGCCGCAGTCGACCGTGGTAGCATCGGGACACAGTCGCCCTTCGTAGAGTAAGGAGACGCCCCATGCGCCACATCCGCGTGCTCATCTGCTAGGTCGACGACGGCGCCCCTGATCTCATGAGTGAACTGGCCTGCTTTGATCTGGCGACACCTGATGTGACGACCCTGCAGCCTGAGACAGCCCTGGACGCGTTGGAGACGACCACGCAGGAGATCGGCACGACCATTCTGCGGCGCCTGCTGCACGCGCAGTGGGACGAGATTGATGCAGCGCTGGTGGCCCAGCACTGCGCCCAGGTGGCTCCCGCTCGTGTCCAGCAGGACGGCCAGGAGACGGTCACGGTGGCCAGCCGCTTTGGCCCGCTGCATCTGAGCCGGCAGGTCTGCGTGGATCCTCGCACCCAGAGCCACACGCTGCCCGGCAACGCTGTGCTGCCGCCCCACGGGGGGATGATCATCACCCGTGGCCTCCAGGAATGGTGCTGCCTGTTGCCCCAGGAGTTGTCCTTTGAGCCGGTGGCCCGTCTGCTGGGCTGGCAGGCGCAGGAGGAGAAGGTGCTCTGTGCCACGACGATCCGCAGCCTGGTGCGCACCCATGGCCAGATCATCCGGCAGGCTGAGCAAGCGGAGGTGGCCACCCTGCTGCAGCGTGACGATCTGGAGACGTTGCGGCCCCAGTTGGCGCCCCTCACAGCGCCCCGGCGGCGTGCCGGGTGGCCCACGGAACTGAGCGCGGCGGTGGACCTGGCGTTGGCCGCCGGGGCAGAGCGTCCTCCCCAGGGCATCAGGCAGGCCGATTGGGAGCGGGTGCTGGACGCCCGCCGCCAGGAGGCCACGCTTACCCTGGAGGAGCTGCGCCATCTGGGCCCCACCCTGGAGCCAGCGCAGGTGCTCCTCACCATCGACGCCGTCTTGATGCGGACACAGCACGCCCATCAGTTCGGGGAGATCCGCACCGCACGCATCATGACGGCGGACGGCACCCGCTGTCTGAGTGGGACGGGGAACGCGTTCCTGCAGACCCTACGCGTGCTCACCCTGCTGAGCGTTGGATCGGGACGCTCCCTGCTGCTTCTTGCTGATGGTGCCCGCTGGATCCGCGCCTTCTGGCGCACCCTGGTGGTGCCGCTACCAACCACACTGATGATCCTGGACTGGTGGCATCTGCGCCAGACACGTGCTGAGTTGGGCAGCCGGATCTGTCGGGGCCATCTGGCCAAAGACCGCTTCCTCCTGCAGGTGCAGCGGCGTCTATGGCGCGGTGATGTAGACGATGCCTGCGCCTACGTGGAGACCGACCGACCTCAGGCCAGGAACACCGAGAAGCTCGACGAGTTGCTGGCCTACCCGCGCGCCCGGCGGGAGTTTCTGCCCAACTATCGGCAGCGCTACATCACGCGTCAGTACATCGGCAGTGGGCACACCGAGAAGTTCAATGATCTGCTGGTGGCCCGCCGGCAGAAGGGCCAGGGCCGCCACTGGTCACAGGAAACGAGCGACGCGCTGGCCGCACTGCGCACGCTGCTGCTCAACGGCGGCTGGGATCGCCACTGGCAGCAGCGGCAGGTGTTACCGTTGCTCGCTAGTTGACCCGGGACTTATGCGCGCTAACCTTTTTTGCGAAGAAGAGAGGAGGAGCACACCATGGCTGAGAGTCACCACCAGATCTGGGATCTATGGGTCCCAGAGGTCTCTGCGCAGGGGCTCTCGTTCGCACGGGGACGTCTGGAGGCAACCGACGTGGTACTCGTCCACGCCGCAGGCACAACCCTGAGCGTCGAGGTGCGCGACGATGCGGGCCGCGTGCTGGCGCGGGGTACGCGCCTGCCGCGCACGGCAGACACCCCGATGGCCCGGCTGACCCGGACGGGCGACACAATCACGCGCGCGGACATCTGGCCCACGGACGCGGAGTATGGCGTCCCCGTGATTGTCGCCGGAGGCGAGGTGGGCCTGTTGCAGGCGTGGTGGAACGCGCCCGACGAGACCGCGTGGCGCTGGAGCCTCGCGTTCTACAATCACCGCTAACGACACGACGGAGGACATCTATGAGACAGACACAGACGACGGCGCCCCGCGCGTATGGCTTTGGTGTGCGGGTGCCCGTGCCCTATAAGGCGGCGGTCAAGGCGACACGCGCCGCGCTCACCGCGCAGGGGTTCGGGATCCTGACCGAGATCGACGTCCAGAAAACCATGAAGGAGAAGCTGGATGCCGCTGTCCGCCCCTACGTTATCCTGGGAGCCTGCAACCCCGCATTGGCACACCGGGCGCTGGAGGCTGACCCGGGTGTGGGCCTGCTCCTGCCCTGCAACGTGATCGTCTACGACAACGGCGATGGCACGAGCACGGTGGAGGCGTTGGACCCGGAGGCGGTCCTGGGGATCGTGGGGGACAACCCGGCCATCGCGACCATTGCCCAGGAGGCGGGGGCGCGCCTGCACCGGGCCGTGGACAGCCTGGGCACGGGGAGCATGATGTCCAGGTGATGATTGAGGGGCCGGGTCATATCCCTCTGCACAAGATCAAGGAGAATGTGGACCGCCAGATGGAGGTCTGCCAGGAGGCGCCGTTCTACACCCTGAGGCCGCTGACCACGGACATCGCGCCGGGCTACGACCACATCACCTCGGCTATCGGCGCTGCCATGATCGGCTGGTACGGGACGGCGATGCTCTGCTACGTCACGCCCAAGGAGCATCTGGGGTTACCCAACAAGCACGATGTGAAGGAGGGCGTGATCGCCTACAAGATCGCCGCGCATGCCGCCGACCTGGCCAAGGGCCACCCCGGCGCACAGGAGCGGGACGACGCGCTCTCCAGCGCGCGCTTTGAGTTCCGCTGGCGGGACCAGTTTAACCTGTCACTCGACCCGGAGACGGCCACGGCCTACCATGATGAAACGCTGCCCGCGGAGGGGGCCAAGACCGCTCACTTCTGCTCGATGTGCGGGCCGCAATTCTGCAGCATGCGCATTACGCAGGATGTGCGCGACGACGCCCAGCGCAAGGCTCTGGAGGAGCACGGGGCGCTCGCCGCGGGCCTGGAAGAGAAGGCGCGGGAGTTCCGGGAGGCCGGCAGCACGGTCTACCAGGAGACATAGGCCGCAGCGGGTGCGCGCAGACACGCAACACCCTCTGCGGCCCCGTGCGCTGCCCCCGGTGCGACCGCACCGGGGGCAGCGCACGGCCGCCCGACTCTTACAACCGCGGTGGGGGCAGGTGTGCGCCCCGCTCACGGCCGGAGTGTCGGCCCAGGACACGCCAGCCAATCGGTAGCGTCGCCGCGGCGAGGAGCAGCTTGATGGTGTCGCCGGCGAGGAAGGGCAGCAACCCAACCTGGACCGCCGTCGCCAGGCCGACATAGTGCGCCAGCCAGGTCAGACCACCCGCGTAGATCACGCCTTCGCCGAGCGCCATGGCCACAATGGCTCGCCCGATATGACGATCCCAGCCACGCTCCGCCAGCTCGCCGACCACCAGGCTCACACACGGATAGGACCACAGGTAGCCGGCGGTGGGGCCGATGATCGTCGGCACGCCGACGCTCGACAGGGTCCAGGCGCTATGGCCGAAGGCGAAGACAGGCAGTCCGGCGAGACCTTCCGCCAAATAGGCCAGCAGCGCCAGCGCGCCACGCCGGCTGCCCAAGAGGGCACTGACCAGCAGGACAGCATAGGTCTGGCCGGTGATGGGGACCCAGGGAAGCGGGATGGTCAGGCGGGCGGAGAGGGCGACGAGCGTGCTGCCGCCCAGGATCAGAGCGACCTGTCGCGCAGTACTGTGTCCCGGCAGAATGCTGTCGATCAGCGTGCGTCTGGACCCAAGAACCACGGTTGCCATGATCATCTCTCCTCCCTAGCAAGCGGCGTGAGACGCGGCTCCTGCGCATTGCCGCATCGGCGACAGCGAGGGCGTCCCTCGCTCAATCGCACCCTTTCCGAGCGCAGGACGGACCGGCGCGGCGCCCGCGCGGCGGGACGAGTGGCCCGTCACTGCTCCCCCCGATAGATGCAGCCCGACGTGCATGTTTCCCGCACGACGACCTGGCAGAGCGCCGGCAACGCCGGGCTGAGCCGCCGCCAGATCCAGCGCGCCAGGTGCTCACTCGTGGGGTTGGCGAGTCCATCGATCTCATTGAGGTAGGTGTGGTCGAGTTGCTCGTAGAGGGGCTGGAACGCGTCCGTGATGTCGGCAAAGTCCATCACCCATCCCGCGTCGTCCTGCACCGGTCCCTCGACGTGCAGCGCGACCAGGAACGAGTGCCCATGGAGGCGGCCGCATTTGTGGCCCGGCGGGACGCGGGGCAGGCGATGAGCGGCCTCGAAGGTGAACTCCTTAAAGATCTCCATCGGCGTCCCCCATCATGGAATACCGAGCAGTTTGTGCGTCTGCAGGCTGAGCCGCCATTGGGGATGCTCCAGGCAATAGCGCAGGGCGAGGTGTGTATTGCGCTCCCGCTCCGGGCCGTCCATGGGCTGGAGGAAGAAATACTGGAAGTCCAGGGCGGCAAACAGGTCAGGCTCCGCGCCGTCCTGCGGGAAGACGAGCTTGAGTTCGTGCCCTGCGCGTAACACCAGGGGAGCGTGGGCCTTGGGGCTCATGCAGATCCAATCCAGGCCCCGGGGGGCAGGGCGGGTGCCGTTCGTCTCGATGGCGACCTCGAACCCGCGGACATGCAGTGCGTCGATGAGGGGCTCGTCCAGTTGCAGCAGGGGTTCTCCGCCCGTGCAGACGACAAGCCGCCGGATCCGCGACGATGGTGCGGACGGCCAGGTGCGGTGCACAGCCTCGGCGAGCTCGTTGCTCGACGCGAACCGTCCCCCTCCTGGGCCGTCCGTGCCCACGAAATCGGTGTCACAAAACGGGCAGATCGCCCTCTGCCGATCCTCGTCGCGTCCGGTCCACAGGTTGCAGCCGCTGAACCGACAGAACACGGCGGGGCGTCTCGTGTTCGCGCCTTCGCCTTGCAGGGTATAGAAAAGCTCCTTGACGCTATAGCTCACAAGGACACCTGCGTCTGTGTCCGATACGGCGCGGGATCCGCACGACCGATCTCAGCAAAACCCTTAAGCCGGAGCAGGCAGGCATCACACGCGCCACATGCCTCGCCTTCAGGCGAGGGATCATAGCAGCTCGTGGTCAGCGCATAGTCGACGCCGAGGGAGAGGCCCTTCTCGATGATCCGCGCCTTCGAGAGCGTGATCAGCGGCGCGTGGATCGTCAGGTGTTGCCGGCCCTCGACCCCCGCCTTCGTCGCCAGGGTGGCCATCTGCTGAAAGGTGGCGATATACTCTGGGCGGCAATCGGGGTAGCCCGAGTAGTCGAGGGCATTCACTCCCAGGAAGATATCCTCGGAGCCCAGAACCTCGGCCCAGGCCAGGGCAAAGGAGAGAAAGATGGTGTTGCGCGCGGGCACATAGGTGACTGGAATCCCCTGCCCCAGCGCGGCCATGTCGCGCCCCTTCGGCACGGCGATATCATCAGTCAGAGCGGAACCGCCGAAGACGCGTAGGTCAATCTCCACGACGACATGGCGGGGCACGCTGAAGTGTGTGGCAATGCGCTGCGCTGCCTCAACCTCCGCAGCATGGCGTTGTCCGTAGCGGAACGTGAGGGTGTTGGGGCGAAAGCCTTCGTCGCGGGCGATGGCCAGCGTCGTTGTGGAATCAAGTCCGCCACTCAGCAGCACGACGGCGTTCGGTTGTGTCTCCATCTCTCTCCATCACTCGGTCGGCACGGGCCAGTCTCCCACAGCGGAACGAACCGCAAAGTATGTCCCCTCCATTATCCCTGTCCCAGTGCGATACAACAAGGAGCAACGCCCTGAGTAAAATACATTGGCCGTGCCCACCGCAGCCTTCGTGTCTCCGACCTGGCGGCTGAGTAGCCGGTTTTGTGGGCACTGATAGAGGCCTCGGAGAGGAGTGCTGCGTGGTCACACACGACATCAACACGACCCCACGGCGCCCTTCTGGCCCCATGGCGCCATAGGGTATGCTAAGGAAGGCATCGGGAGGCGCGAGTTATGGACAACGGTGACTTACTGATAGCGGACGTTGCGCGCTGGATAGAGCCAGCGACTGTCGCGCCGTACTTCCTCGATCTCGCTGCTCCCGTGCTACTGGACAGCAGTCGCAGCGATGGGCGCCTGGGACGGTACTCCTACTTCTCCGCCGCGCCTGCTATGCTTCTCGAGAGCACAGCAGGCACGCAGGGGTGTCCAGGGGAACGCGTCGTAGGTTGTGCGCTCGGGGAGAGTCGTCTCTACCAGGTTCCCATCAGAGTCAATGGCTCTATAAAGGTAGCACCAGCGGCCCTCGACTTTGACGTAGGTCTCGCTGGCTAGGCAAGAGACGTTGCCGTCTCCTGCCCGCCTTCAAAACTGCTCGTGAGAGTTTCCCCTCAAGCAGCTCCTCAGCTATGGGGCCTTTGTCATAGGCACCTCAGCGGCGGGAGAGTCGTCTCGCGCCGTTTTCGCATCGTGGCAGTGTCCGTGGAGGAGTTGCCGGTTGTGTGAGACATCGTGGCCGCCCAGCGAGAGCGGCTGGATGTGGTCGATCTCGCGGCGGTCCTCACTCCGAAAGTGCAGTCCACACCAGACGCACCGTCCGTGCTGTCGTTTGAGGAGGTGTGCCTCTTCAGCGGGCAGACTTGGATAGCGGCCCAGTCGTTCTCCCCAGTAGGCCCAGTCGCCGTCAAAGGGGCTTTTCGTCCCGCGGACTTTAATGTGGCGGACAATCGCTCGCTTGTTGTGGACGAACAACTGCGGTCCCTTGGTCACTGCGAAGTTCCATGTGGGTCCGCTGGTGTGGTGCCAGTATTTCTCTGTCACCCACCCCGCCGACTTCGTGGGATGTCGGCGTTTTGCCCAGGAGAGGAGCTTCGCGAAGGTCAAGGCGCTCATCTTGGAGAAGATGGCTTTTGCCACACAGGTCGAGTGATCGTTGACCCACCCCCGGATGACGGGAGTGAGTGCGCCAATCAGCACCGCTTGCGTGGCTGTTTGGTGGTGGTCTATCACGTCGGCCAGGCGATCCTGGTGCCTGCGCTGCGCGTCTTTGCTGGGGGTGATGATGGTCTTAAAGCCGAGGCGTTCTCCGCTGGCTTTCTTGCCACTGTGCGTCCGGCCAACGGGATGTTGGCGTCTCTGCCAGCCCAAGAAGTCGAAGCCCACCTGCCCGTCGGTCTCCGTCAGGGTGTGGGTGATGCGGGTCTTGCTCGGTTTCAGCTCGAGCCCCATGGTCGCCAGCCACGTCGCGGTAATCTCCTGTGCTTTGGCGATGACATCTTTGTCTTCGTGCAGGATGACGAGATCATCTGCATAGCGGATGATCGTTGGCCGCCAGGGATCCACGGTCCGTCCGTTGACCACCTTGGTCTTGGGAAAGGCCGCAGTGACGGCTGTTTCGAGTCCATGCAAGGCCACATTGGCGAGGAGTGGCGACGCCACCCCACCTTGAGGAACGCCCTCCGTGGTGGAGAACATCTCTGTCCCGTCCATGACCCCTGCGTCGAGCCACCCTTGGATCGCTCGTCGTAGGGTCGGGAAGGTGTGGAGCTTGTTCAGGAGCGCCGTGTGGTTGATACGGTCATACCACGTCGCGATGTCCGCGTCCAAGACGAACTTGGGTTTGCGGCACATGGCGGAGAAAATGGCCGCCTGGGCATCCTGGGCACAGCGCCCGGGCCGGAAGCCATAGCTGTTCGGCTCGAAGCGCGCCTCCCATTCGGGTTCGAGCGCGCGTTTCACAAGTGCCTGTGTCGCCCGGTCGCGCATGACCGGGATGGCCAACCCGCGTTTCTCTGTCG
>JAABUM010004017.1_pt1 | contig 17176 bp, 15 predicted proteins | sample 5559161 | NCBI WGS metagenome assembly JAABUM01 (sample SAMN10711868, study PRJNA513369) | rock metagenome | isolation source: Antarctica rocks | place: Antarctica: Victoria Land, Siegfried Peak nord | reverse complement strand
CGCCTCGTCGACGGCCACCGTCTGCACCTTCGCGCGGTGCAGGAGTAAGTCGAGCTCGCGGCCCGCGGCATCGCCGCGTCGAGACTCGATGACGATAGACGCTTCGAGCAAGGTGGCACTGGAGATGAGCCGGCGGGGAGCTGCCGCAATCTTGCCGATGACTTCGTCCCGTTCGGGTTCGTCGAACAGCACCGCGGTGAGCGCCGAGGTGTCGATGACCACTAGGACGGCAGCCCGTGCTCGTCGTACCCGAGGATCTCCGCTTCCGGCCGGTCATCGAGCACCGGCAGTGCGGCGCAACGCACGGCGATCGTGGTGAGCTCGCCGGCGAGGTCCGCGGCGCCGACAAGACCGCGTACCCGCTCCAGACGCTCGCGTAATGCCGTGGCGACGGCGGTGGTGAGACTCTCGCCGGTCGCATTTGCGAGGTCGCGAGCGAGACGGTCTGTCTGCGGATCTTTGATGCTGAGTGGCATGGCGAGATTATACCTGATTAGGTATAATCTACCCTAACCTCGCGCAGTCGAGGCGCCTATGGACCGTTCTCCTAGCGGCCCAGCACGCTGGCGTCCACCGCGTTGATTGCGGCGGTGCCCTTCGCGCGCAGTTTCAACATTGCGGCGTCTTCACCGTCGCCGCAGTTGCGGCCTGTGCGCAGTGGTGTTCAACCGCCGTAGGTAGTGCGCAGCAGGTGCTTGACCACCTTTCCGCTGGCGTTGTGCGGCAGCTCGGGCAGCACGATGACCTCGGTGGGCTTCTTGTACCCGGCCAGGCGACCGCCCAACCACTGCGCCAGCTCCTGCACCGTCGGCGCAGCCTCGGCGTCGATCGGCACCAACACGGCGACCGGTGTTTCGCCCCAGCGCTCGTGCGGACGCCCGATCACGGCGACCTCCGCGATACCGGGGTGCGCGGCCAGCGCGTTCTCCACCTCGGCGCAGTAGATGTTTTCCCCGCCGGAGATGATCATGTCCTTCTTGCGGTCGACGACGTAGACGAAGCCCTCCTCGTCGCGCCGCACCAGGTCCCCGGAGTGAAACCACCCGCCGTCGAACGCTGCTGTCGTGGCCTCTGGGTTACGCCAGTAGCCCTGCATCGTGGTGGGACCGCGGTAGATGATCTCCCCTACTTCACCGCCGGGCACGTCGCGCATCTCGGCATCCACCACGCGGACCGCGAGGGTGCTGATCGGTTTGCCGACCGAGCCAAGCTTGCGCAGCGCGTCCGCGCCGTCGAGCACACAGGTGACCGGCGACATCTCGGTCTGGCCAAACACCGCGATGTTGGTGGCGGCCGGGAACACCTCGGCCATCCGCCGGAGCAGGGTGTCGCTGGCCGGTGCGGCGCCCCAGCTGATCACCCACAGCGCCAGGTCACGGGAGGTGACGCTGGGGTCGGCGCATATCGCCTGCCACTGGGTGGGCACCAAGAACAGCACGGTGACCCGTTCGCGTTCCAGCACGTCGAGGATGTCGGTAGCGGAGAACAGTCCGCTCGGGTGGATCACCATCGTGCTGCCCAGCAGCATCATCGGCACGATGGTGCCGACTCCGGCGATGTGGAACAACGGCGCAGCGGCCAGCGAGATCTCCGCAGAACCGGCTGAGCCCCAGGCGCAGATGATGGTGACCGCCTGCATGTGCAGGTTCAGGTGGGTCAGTACTGCGCCCTTGGGCCGCCCCGTGGTTCCCGAGGTGTACATGATCAGCGCCGGGTCGTTCTCGGCCACGTCGACGGGGGGATGCGGGTCCCCGGCTTCGTCCAGCACGTCCTGCCACCGCTCGGCGCTCGGCCCGGCGGCCGCGGGATCGTCGCCGACGACGAGGCAACGGACGGGCGCAGGGTTGACGGCGGCGGCCAGGAGCTGTTCGACCAGACGCTCGTAGGGGCTGTTCGACGCACCCCCGGGGGCGATGTAGTCCGCGGACAGGTGCAGCAGGTGGTAAACGATGAACAGGGCCACGACGAGGCCGCCCCAGCGGAGGGTGAACGAGGCGTAGGTGCGCTGTACCCCGCGCCGGTTCTTGGTGCTCTGATAACGCTGCCCGGCGGCGCCTCGACTCGACGCCACATGAGCCCGACGCCACAACATCAGGGCGGAATAGAAATGCACGAGAACACTGACGAGCAACACCACGCGGATGATCCACAACGCCCCCGCGTGTGGCAGCACGGGTTCGCCGATCTCCCGCAGATGCTCGGCGTAGCCGTCGAAGGCCGCCTTGCCCGAGAACGCCTTGAGGTTGCCGTACATGTGGGCCAGCAGATACAGCACCATGATCAGCCCGGAGACTGCCATCGCGGCCTTGTAGGCCACGGTCGAGCGCATCGCTGTCCTACGCCGCTGATGCCGATCGGTGAGGACCACCCGCGCATCGTAGGCCCCGCTGAACCGCCTCAACCACCGGTCGCGGCGGCCTCAGGGGAGCTTGGCCACGGTCAGCAAGACCGCGGAGTCCTCCAGCGCCTGCAAGCTGTGCCGGGCGTTGGGAACCTTCAGCAGGTCGCCCGACCGTCCCTCCCAGGACTCCTCCCCCGAGGTCAACCGGACCCGGCCCCGCAGAACGTGCACCGTCGCCTCCCCCGGGTTCTCGTGCTCGCCGAGTTCAGCGCCGGCGATCAAGGCGACCACCGTCTGGCGCAGCACCCGTTCATGACCGCCCACCACGGTGTCCGCGGCGTGCCCGCTGTGCGTCGCCGCCCGTTCCATCTGCTGACGGGCCAAGGCCTCCAAAGAAATCCGCTGCATGCCGGACATGCTGCCATTCGGTGATCCGCGCGACCGCGCAGTCCCCCGACAACCCGGGGAACTTCGCCACCACGACACCCCGGCCACCCGGGGCGCCGTCGACACGACTGAGGGCAATCGAGCCCTCCCGCGTCCGGTGTGCCCCGTGCGGCACGGCGTCGGCGCGCACCAGTCAGGGAGGCGGTGCTGTGCTGCCGTGCACGACGAACACTGGGCACCGGGCGTGTTCCGCGCACGCGGTGCTCACCGAGCCGAGGAGCAGCCCGGCGAAACCTCCGTGTCCGCGACTGCCGACCACCAGCACCCGGGCGCTCGTGCTGACCTCCAACAACTCTTTCGCGGTGTTGCCCTCGCGCACCGTGATCTGCAACTCCGGTGGGGGTTGCTCCCCGAAAACCTCATCCAGGGTGGCGACGAGTGCCCGTCGGGCGTCCCCGTTCGGATCCCACTCGGTCGGTGCCCCCGCCCACCCGGCGGTGGCCCACCCATAGCCCGCGACGGACTGCCAGACCGTGACGGCCTCCAGGCCGGCCCCCATGGTGTGCGCGAGGAAACCTGCCCAGCGCAGCGCCTGGCGGGAGTGTTCTGAACCGTCGACACCCACAACGACACGGTCGCGGGCCGTGGGCGGCTGGTCGATGCTCACGATGGACGCTCCTCGATGGGGTGTGCGGGATTGCGAGAAGTAGACCACGAGAGAGTCGAGGCGTCCTCGAACAGATCACCTGGTCGCGGTCCCGGCGGGTGCTGAGGACGAGCTCGCCCGCACCACCGCCACCCCACGGACCCGCATCGCCGCTCCCCGCGGGGGATAGCGGGTCCAGTGTGCTCGACCAGCGCTCCACCGCAGCCATCTCCGCGACTGAGCTGAGCGCGGCCACGCCAGGGTTGGTTGGTCTCTGAACGTGGCGCGGTGCCAGGACGGATCCGAGGTGCTCATCCGCGGGCCGCAGAAACTTTGGTCCAAAGACCCTGTTGGCCGTCCCCCCGTCCGGAGCAAGATGACGGTATGACACAGACGCAGCAGACATTCGTGATCGTGGGCGCCGGGTTGGCGGGGGCCAAAACCGCCGAGGCACTGCGCACGGAGGCGTTCGACGGTCGGATCATTCTGCTCGGCGAGGAGAACGAACGTCCCTACGACCGGCCCCCGCTGTCCAAGGACTACCTGCAGGGCAAGTCCGAGGTGGAGAAGATCTACGTTCACCCGAAGGGGTGGTACGCCGAGCACGATGTGGACCTGCGCCTGGGCACCCGAGTCACCGCCATCGACCGGGCCGCGCACGAGGTGACCGTCGAGGGCGCTGCGCCGATCGTCTACGACAAGCTGGCGTTGGCCACCGGTTCCTCGCCTCGGCGTCTCTCCGTGCCCGGCAACGACCTCGCCGGGGTGCTGTATCTACGGGGGTTGGCCGACTGCGAGGCGATGAGGGCCGCGTTCGCCACCGCGAAGCGGGTTGCGATCATCGGGGCAGGCTGGATCGGCCTGGAGACCGCGGCCGCCGCCCGCGCCGCCGACTGCGAGGTGACGGTGCTGGAGATGTCCGAGCTGCCGCTGCTGGGAGTGCTCGGCCGGGAGATGGCCGAGTACTACGCCGAGCTGCACCGCAACCACGGGGTGCAACTGCAATTGGGGGTCACGGTCGCCGAGATCGTCGGACAGAACGGCGTGGCCACCGGGGTCCGGATGGGGGATGGCCGTGTCATCGAAGCCGATGTGGTCGTGGTCGGGGTGGGCATCACCCCCAACACCAGGCTCGCCGAAGCCACCGGCCTGGCCGTGGACAACGGCGTCGTCGTCGACGAGCACCTGGCCACCGCCGATCCCGACGTGTTCGCCGCCGGAGATGTGGCCAACGCCTACTACCCGCTGTTGGGCACCCATCTGCGCCTGGAGCACTGGTCGGCCGCACTGAACCAGGGGCCGGTGGTCGCGGCCAACATGATGGGGCGGTCCGCGTCCTACGACCGGGTGCCCTACTTCTTCTCCGACCAGTACGACATGGGCATGGAGTACTCCGGGTACGTCGCCCGCGGCGGCTACGACGAGGTGGTCTTGCGGGGCGACGTGACCAAGGGAGAGTTCATCGCCTTCTGGGTGGGCAGCGGAAAGGTGCTGGCCGGGATGAACGTCAACATCTGGGACCAGACCGACGCCATCCAAGCCCTGGTGCGCTCCGGCGTCCACGTCGACCGGTCGATGCTCGTCGACCCCGGCGTGTCCCTGACCGATCTGGTCAGTGGCGCACCGGCACCCTCGGGCGCCCGGTCATGACCAGCACCGTGACGATCACAGATCAGCTCGAACTCACCCGCCGGCTCGCGGCTCAGCTGCGGGTGGACTCCATCCGGTGCAGCACCCAGGCCGGCTCCGGCCATCCCACGTCTTCGCTGTCGGCCGCGGACCTGATGGCCACCCTGCTGGTCGGGCACCTGCGCTACGACTGGGACCAGCCGGACCTGCCGACCAATGATCACCTGATCTTCTCCAAGGGCCACGCCTCCCCGTTGCTGTACTCGATGTTCCGGTCGGTCGGGGTGGTCAGCGAGGACGAGCTCATCACCACCTACCGCCAAAACGGTGCCCGCCTGGAAGGACACCCCACACCCGGGCTGCCCTGGGTGGACGTGGCCACCGGATCGCTGGGCCAAGGCCTGCCCGACGCGGTCGGGGTGGCCCTGGCCGGGCGCTACCTGGACAAGTTGCCCTACCACGTCTGGGTGTTGTGCGGGGACAGCGAGACCGCCGAGGGCTCGATCTGGGAGGCCCTGGACAAGGCCAGCTACTACCAACTCGGCAACCTCACCGCCATCATCGACGTCAACCGCCTCGGGCAGCGGGGGCCCACCGAGCTGGAGTGGGACCTGGACCGCTACGCCGCCCGGGTGCAGGCCTTCGGCGCCCGCCCGCTGATCGTCGACGGCCACGACCTGACCGCCATCGACCAGGCCCTGACCCAAGCCCGCGCCGACGGCAATCAACCCACGGTGCTGCTGGCCCGCACCATCAAGGGTAAAGGCGTCCCCGAGATCGAGAACAAGAACGGCTGGCACGGCAAGGCCCTCCCGCCGGACATGGCCGAACGCGCCATCCCCGCCCTGGGCGGGGTAACCCGGCTGCAGATCACCACGCCCCCGCCCGCTGAGGGAACCCCGGCCATCACCCCCGACCCCACCGCTGCGGTGAGCCTGCCGACCTGGGAGCTGGGTGAGAAGGTCGCGACCCGCGTCGCCTTCGGCGCCGCGGTGGCGGCCATGGCCGCCCGGCCCGAGGTGGTGGTCCTGGACGGCGAGGTCGGCAACTCCACCGGTGCCGCGGAGTTCCAGAAGGTCTGCCCCGAACGGTACTTCGAGGTGTTCATCGCCGAGTGCCAGCTGGTGGCCGCGGCCGTCGGGTTGTCGGTCCGCGGCTATGTGGCGTACGCGACCACGTTCGCAGCGTTCTTCTCCCGCGCCTACGACTTCGTCCGGATGGCCGGGATCTCCGAGGTGAACATCCGCCTGGTCGGTTCGCACTGCGGCGTCGAGATCGGTGCGGACGGCCCCTCCCAGATGGCGTTGGAAGACCTCGCGTCCCTGCAGGCGGTGCACAGCTCCGTCGTGCTCTACCCTGCCGATGCGCCCGCCACCGCGGCGCTCGTGGCCGTCATGGCCGACACCCCCGGCATCGTCTATCTCCGCACCACCCGCGGCGCCTACCCGGTGCTCTACCCACCCGACGAGCGGTTTCCGGTCGGTGGCTCCAAGGTCCACCAGGCCACCGACCACGACCAAGTGGCCCTGATCGGGGCCGGTGTGACGCTGCACGAGTGCCTTGCCGCCGCCGAACAACTGCGCGGTTCGGGCATCGCGGTGCGGGTCATCGACGCCTACTCGGTCAAGCCCATCGACCGCGCCACCCTGGTGCAAGCTGCCCGGGTGACCGAGGGCCGTTTGGTCATGGTCGAGGACCACTACCCCGAAGGCGGCCTCGGCGCCGCCGTGCTCGCGGCCCTCGCCGACGCGGCAGTGCCCGCGCTGCACGTCGCGCACCTCGCTGTAGCCGGCCTACCCACCTCCGGGACCCCGGCGGAACTCCTCGACGCGGCCGGCATCTCCGCCCGCCACATCGTCGAGGCCGCCCACCGGTTGGTCCAGGCCTGACGCACACCACCAAGGAGAACCACACCATGACATCGCCTCAGCGAACATCACCCCAGCAGCGACCGACGCAGCGACTGCATGAGATTGGTCAGAGCCTGTGGCTGGACAACATCACCCGCGGGCTGCTCGAGGAGGGCACGCTGGCCCGCTACATCACCGACAACGCGATCACCGGGCTCACCTCCAACCCCACAATCTTCGACAAGGCCATCGAGGCCGGCGCGGACTACGACGCCGACATCGCCACCCACAAGGCGGCCGGCGGGACCGACGAGGACGTGTTCTTCGAATTGGCGCTGAGTGATCTGCGTCGGGCCGCTGACCTGTTCGCACCGGTCCACCAGCGCACCGACGGTGTCGACGGGTGGGTCTCGCTGGAGGTCTCCCCCCTGCTGGTACACGACACCGCAGCCACCATCGCGCAAGCCAAGAAACTGCACGCCAAGGCGGAACGCCCCAACATCTTCATCAAGATCCCCGGCACCCCCGAGGGCCTCCCCGCGATCGAGGAATGCACCTTCGCCGGGCTGCCCATCAACGTGACGCTGCTGTTCTCCGCCGCCCAGTACCAAGCCTCGGCCGAGGCCTACCTGCGGGGCATCGAGCGCCGGGTGCAGGCCGGTCTGAACCCGGTCGTGCCGTCGGTGGGCTCGGTGTTCGTGAGCCGGTGGGACACCGCGGTCGCCGACCAGGTACCCGCCGAGCTCCGGGACCGCCTGGGTATCGCCGTGGCGCGACAGGCCTACCGCGCCTACCGAGAGCTCCTCGACTCGCCTCGCTGGGGTCGGCTGGCCAACGAAGGTGCCCGCGCCCAGCGGCTGTTGTGGGCCAGCACCTCCACCAAGAACCCCGCCGCACCCGACGTCTTGTATGTGAGCGCGCTGGCCGCCCCGTTCACCATCAACACCATGCCCGAGGCCACCCTGGCCGCGTTCGCCGACCACGGACAGATCGGGGACCTGATGCCACCCGATGGCGGCGACGCCGACGCCACCCTGTCAGTCTTTGCCGATGCCTGCATCGACCACCACGCCCTGGCCGAGCAGCTGCAACGCGACGGTGCCGCCGCCTTCGACCGGTCGTGGACGAGTCTGCTCAGCAGTATCGCCGCCAAGCACCAGCAGCTCACCACGAGCGGGCGCTGAGCGCGTGCCGGCCATCCTGCAGCGGTTGTTCCCCGACCCGGTGCGCTCGGTGGATCCGGTCGACGCCTACGGCCGGATGCTGTGGGAGGGGACGCACCGGCCTGCGGTGCGGTTGAACATGATCGCCAGCGCCGACGGTGCCGCCGCGCTGAAGGACCGGACGGCCGGCCTGGGCGGGGGCGCCGATCACACCGTGTTCGCCACCCTGCGGTCGCTGACCGACCTGATCCTCGTCGGTGCCGGAACTGTGCGTGCCGAGAGCTACGGCCCCGCCCGCCTGGACGGGGAGACCCGCACCCGCCGGCAGGGGTGGGGACTGGCTCCGGTGCCCACCATCGCCGTCCTGACCCGGTCCTGCGACCTGGACTGGGACGCCCCGTTCTTCACCCAAGCCGAGCAGCGCCCCCTGATCCTGACCACCACCAGCGCGGACACGCACCAGCGGGAGCGGGCGGCGGCGGTCGCCGAGGTCATCGTGGCCGGTGACATGACCGTCGACCTCCACGTTGCCATGAAAGCCCTTTCCGACCGAGGAGTTGGCAACGTGCTGGCCGAGGGCGGACCCCGCGTCAGCGCCCAGCTCGCCGCCGCCGACCTGCTCGACGAGCTATGCCTGACCCTGTCCCCGCTGGTCGTGTCCGGTCACGCACCCCGGATCCTCAACGGCCCCGAAATCGCCCCACCCCTGTCCCTGGAGCTCAACCACGTGCTCGAATCCGAGAGCTACTTGTTCCTGCGGTACGGACGACGCCGATGACCGCGCAGGGGTGCGCCGTCGAGTTCCTCGGCTTCCTGGAACAGCTCGGGTGAGCACCAAGCACCATGGACGCCCCACCTCACCATCACAACAACGTATCGGAACGCAGTCGTGTCTCGGTGCCCTTCCGCACCAGCAGTCCTATCGACGCTGCTGGCTGGCCCTTTTGTCGATCGCAAGGGCCGCGTTCACCAGCGAATGTGACTCGGCCCTTGGGGGAAGTTGCCGATGAAGGCGCCGGTGGCGGCGTCGACCTCATCGGGCAGCAGGTCCAGAGTGTTCGCTCGTGAACAGGCCGAAGCCGTAGGCGTTCGGAGCTACCGGCCGGCGTCGGCCGTTAGGTCGTCGTCGCTCAGCAGATCGGCGAGGTCGGTGACGACCACGTCGGCGCCATGGTTGCGCAGCTGCTCGGCGTGGTCGTGGTGGTCGACGCCGACCACCAGCCCGAAGTGTCCGGCCCGGCCTGCCTCGACCCCGGCGAGGGCGTCTTCGACGACCAACGCGCCGGACGGGTCGACGCCGAGCGCTTCGGCTCCGGCGAGGTAGCTGTCGGGTGCGGGTTTGCCGGCCAGATGTCGGTCTTTGACGACGTGGCCGTCGATGCGGGCGTCGAACAGCTCCGCGATCCCGGCCGCAGCCAGCGCCGCCGCGGTGTTCTCGCTGGCCGAGACCACCGCCATCGGCGTCCCGTGGGCGTGCAATGCCCGAACAAGCCTGATCGCGCCGGGATAGCTGGCGACGCCCTGCGTCTTGAGGACCTGCAAGACCAAGTCGTTCTTCCGGTTGCCGAGTCCGGTGACCGTGCGGGCATCCGACCGGTCGTGCTCGGTGCCCTCGGGCAGGCTGATGTTGCGGGCGGCGAGAAAGTTCCGCACCCCGTCCGCGCGGGGCTCCCCGTCAACGTAGCGCTGGTAGTCCCCGGCCGGGTCGAACGGCGCAAAAGTCGCACCGGTGCGGGCGCTCTCCTGCTCGAGGAACTCATCGAAGGCCTGTTTCCACGCCGCGGCGTGCACCTCGGCGGTTTTCGTCAAGACCCCGTCGAGGTCGAACAACCAAGCGGCGTAGGCGTGGATGTCCACCGGTTCCTGCCGCCCGCTCATGGTGTTCCTTCCCGTGCGTCGACGTCATTTCTGGCGCCGCGGCGCCGTGGCGCACGGCCTGCGGGTTGGGTCGCTGGCGCGCTCCCGGGATGCACCCCCCGCAGCGGTGGGGTGCGGCAGGACACGGGGTCGGTGCCGGACACCGTGGTCTCCTCACCGAAGTGCAACAGCGTCAACGGGTCACCTGCCGCCAGCTGGTAGCTCGTCGCGTCGTGCCGCACCTGCACGCGCAGGTGCCGGCCTTGGAAGACTATGCAGAACCCGAGCTGGGTGAGGCCCTCGGGCAGGCGCGGGGCGAAGCTCAGCGACCCCTCGCGTGCCCGCATGCCGGCCAACCCGGCGACCAGGGCGATCCAGGTCCCGGCCAGGGAGGCCACGTGCAGGCCGTCGCGGGTGTTGCGCTCGAGGTCGTCGAGGTCCATCAGAGCGGCCTCGGCCAGGTAGTCATAGGCCAGGCCGAGTTGGCCGACCTCGGCGGCCAGCACCGCCTGGGTGGCGGCGGACAGCGAGGAGTCCCGCACGGTGAGCCGTTCGTAGTAGGCGAAGTTGGCGACCTTCTGCTCCGCGGTGAAGGCCTCCCCCCGCACCTGCATGGCCAGCACCAGGTCGGCCTGCTTGACCACCTGTTTGCGGTAGAGGTCGAAGTAGGGGAAGTGCAGCAGCAGCGGGTAGTGCTCCGGGGATGTGGCCGCGAAGTCCCACTCCTGGTGGCCGGTGAAGCCCTCCGACTGAGGATGCACCCCGAGCTTCTCGTCGTAGGGAATCACCATGGCCTCGGCGGCGTCACGCCAGGCGGCCATCTCTTCGGAGTCGATACCGAGCTGACGGGCCCGGTCGGGGTGGCGCTCCGCCGATGCCGCCGCGGCACGCAAATTGTGCTGGGCCATCAGGTTGGTGTAGACGTTGTTGTCGGCGACGGCGCTGTACTCGTCGGGGCCGGTGACCCCGTCGATGCGGAAGCGGCCCTGGGCGTCGTGGTGGCCCAGCGAGCGCCACAGCCGCGCCGTCTGGGCGAGCAGCTCCACCCCGACCTTCCGCTCGAAGGCCTCGTCGCCGGTGGCATCGAGGTAGCGGACGACGGCGTCGGCGATGTCGGCACCGATGTGGAACGCGGCCGTCCCGGCGGGCCAGTAGCTCGAGCACTCGGCCCCGGCGATGGTCCGCCACGGGAAGGCCGCGCCCGTCAGGCCCAGCTGCGTAGCCCGCTCGTAGGCCATCGGCAGCGTGCTGTGCCGCCAGCGCAGCGCGTGGGCAGCGGCCGCGGGCATGGTGTAGGTGAGCACGGGCAGCACGAAGGACTCGGTGTCCCAAAAGGTGTGCCCGTTGTAGCCCGGACCGGTGAGGCCCTTGGCCGGGATGGCGCGTCCTTCGGCCCGGGCCCCGGCCTGCAGGACGTGGAACAGGGCGAAGCGCACGGCCTGCTGGATCTCGGTGTCCCCGTGCACCTCGACGTCCGCGCGTCCCCAGAAGTCGTCCAGGTAGGCCCGTTGCTCGGCCAGCAGCCCCTCCCACCCGGTCTGGCGGGCGGCGGTCAAGGCCGCGGCGACCTGATCGCGCACCGCAGGCCGGTTGCGTATCGACGACCAGCCGTAGGCCACGAACTTGACCAGGCGGATCCGCTGGCCCGGTTCCAGGGAGACGGTCACCGTCACCCGGCCCAGGTCCGGGAAGCTCTCCGCCTCCACCAGGGTGGAGGGCGGCCCCTCGACCAGGTGGTCCATGGCCGCCGCCATCAGCAGTCCACTGTGCTCGGTGCTGTGCACCAGCTCGGCCCGGGCCCCGTCGCAGCCGTACTCCTCCGACCGCAAGGGTGCCTCCAGCACGGCCGAGACCCGAGGATCCCCGCTGGCCGGGGGCAGAGGTTCGTTGGTGACCAGTTCGGACTGGATCACCAGCCGCACCGGTTCGTCGACCGCCTCCACCTGGTATTCGATGGCGGCCACCGAGCGCTGGACCAGCGACACCAGCCGGGCCGAGGTGACCCGAACGGTGCGGTCGGCCGGGGAGGACCACTCCACTCGGCGGTGCAGAACGCCGGTGCGAAAATCGAGCAGCCGCTCGTGGCTGCTCAGCTCGCCGTAGCGGACGTCGAAGGGTTCGTCGTCCACCAGCAGGCGGATCACCTTGCCGTTGGTCACGTTGATCACGGTCTGGCCGGATTCGGGGTAGCCGTAGCCGGCCTCGGCGTAGGGCAGCGGACGCAGCTCGTACACGCCGTTCAGGTAGGAGCCGGGCAGCCCGTGCGGCGCACCCTCATCCAGGTTCGCCCGCCACCCGATGTGCCCATTGGACAGCGCGAACACCGACTCACTTTGGGCCAGCACGTCCAGGTTCAGCTCGGACTCGCGCAGGCACCACGGCTCCGCGCCGTAGGCGGATTGATGGATCACGGTGGTTCAGCCCTTCAGCAGCTCAGCCAGCACGGCGGCCTCGCTGATGTCGGCGTGTTTCGTGGCGGTGATCAACGTCAACGGTCCGTGCGTGGCCAGGTCCCGTAGGTGCGCGAAGGCCTCCGCGCGCTCGGGATCCTTCAGCTCGTCCCGGTAACGGCGGCCGAACTCCGCGAAACGCTCGGGGTCGTGGGCGTACCACTTGCGCAGCTCCGTCGACGGTGCGACCGTTTTGCACCACTCGTCGAACTTGGCTTTCTCCTTGCTCAGCCCGCGCGGCCAGATGCGGTCGACGAGCACCCGGGTGCCGTCTCCGGAGGCCGGCTCGTCGTAAGCCCGGCGGATCCGCACCTCATGCTTGCTCACGGTGGTCTACCTTTCTCTCGCTGCCGGCGTTAGGTCGCCTCGGGGTGCCCGGGTCAGTAGAGCAGGGCGGGGTCGATCCGGTGCAAGAGTTGCTCCCCGGCCAGGTAGCGGCGCAGGTTCTCGCGGAACAGGTCCACGATCCGCTCGTTCTCCCGCACCGACAACCCGGCGGTGTGCGGGCTGATCAGCACATTGGGCAGGTCCCACAGCGCACTGTCGAGCGGCAGCGGCTCGGTGGCGAACACGTCGAGGGCAGCCCCGGCCAGTCGCCCTGCGGTCAGGGCCTCCACCAGCGCCGGCTCGTCGACGACGCCGCCGCGGCCCACGTCGACCAACACAGCGCCGGTGCGCATCCGGGCGATCGCCGCTCCGTCGATCAGCCCGCGGGTGTGCTCGGTCAGCGGCAGGGTGAGCACGACGGCGTGGGCCACCGGCAGCAGATCGCCGAGGAACCGCGGCGGGCGAATCTCGTCGACGTAGGGCGAGTCGGTGCGGCCCGTGCGGTTCACACCGACCACCCGCATGCCGAACGCCTGGCCCAACCGCGCCACTTCGGTCCCGATCGCGCCCAACCCGACGACGAGCAGGGTGGCATCGGCCAGCTCGGCCACCGGATAGTGCTCCCAGCGCCGCGCCGCCTTGTCGGCCAGCAGCCGGGGCAGGCCCTTGGTGAAAGCCAACACACCGAGGACCGCGAACTCGGCCAGCGGCCCCACGTGCACCCCGCCGGCCCGGGTGATGGCCACCCGGTCCAGTTCCTCGGCGCTCAGACCGGCGGCCCGCACCTGCTCACCGGCGCCACCGGCGGTGGCCTGAACCCAGCGCAGACCGGGGTTGGCACCGACGGCCTCGCTCAGCCCCTGCGGGACATCACCTGGTAGACCGAACAGCACCTCGGCCTCGGCCACCATCGCCCGCCAGCGATCCTCCTGCTTCGGGGACCGGTGAAACCCGTCGATGCCTCGGTGGTCGCCAGGAAAGCGCAGCGCCGGGAGCAGATCCGGCTGGTAGCGAACCTGCAGCCGCTCATCCACCGCCTCGATCAGCGCCACCAACGCGGACTCGAGCGGGGTGGCGATCAGCACGACGACCCGTTCATCGGACATGGACGCGCCCCCTCTCGTGCACCGCGCAGGCCGCTCGTCGCCGGGACCGGACTGGGGCAGTTTCAGCCATGGTTCCTCCTGGGTCGTCATGCTAAGGCCACTGTGCAACACCGAGCGGGGAACCGATAGCGCACCGACGCGGGTGGGACCCGTCGTGTCGGGTCGACTGAACGTTCCCCGGTGGACAGCACCGCCAGCTGCGCGGGCCGCGGTGGATGGGGAACGATGAGGGCGGCCACGACGCGATCCTGCCCGGACCCGACGATGACCGAAACACATCGAACACATCGACAAGGAGACACATCATGCAGTTGGGAATGATCGGCCTGGGGCGCATGGGCGCCAATCTCGTGCGGCGGGTAAGCCGCGACGGCCACGAGTGCGTGGTCTATGACCATGACGCCGCTACGGTCACGGCGCTGGCCGAGGAGGGCCCGACGGGGGTCGGCTCGGTGGCAGAGCTGGCGGCCAAGCTGACGGCTCCCCGCGCGGTGTGGGTGATGGTTCCCGCAGGGGAGATCACCACCTCGGTCATCGCGGAGCTGGCGGAGAAGCTGGACGCCGGGGACACCGTCATCGACGGCGGCAACTCCTACTACCGCGACGATCTCCGGCACGCCAAGACATTGTCCGAGCGCGGTATCCGGCTGCTGGACTGCGGCACCAGCGGCGGGGTGTGGGGACTGGACCGCGGCTACAGCCTGATGATCGGCGGTGACCCCGATGCGTTCACCCAGGTCGAACCCGTCTTCGCCTCGCTGGCCCCGGGCGTGGAGGCCGCCGCACGCACCCCCGGTCGCGACGGCGACATCGCACCCGCGGAGAAGGGATACCTGCACTGCGGGCCCAACGGTGCCGGGCACTTCGTCAAGATGGTCCACAACGGCATCGAGTACGGCATGCTGGCCGCCATCGCCGAGGGCCTGAACATCCTGCACAAAGCAGACATCGGCACCCACACCCAGAACAGCGACGCCGAGACCGCGCCGCTGGAGGACCCCGAGTACTACCAATACGAGATCGATGTCCCCGAGGTCGCCGAAGTGTGGCGGCGTGGCAGCGTCATCGGCTCGTGGCTCATCGACCTGAGCGCGGCTGCCCTGCACCAATCCCCGACGCTGGAGGACTTCGCCGGGCGGGTGTCCGATTCCGGGGAAGGCCGGTGGACCGCCATCGCGGCGATCGAAGAGGGCGTCCCGGCCCCTATCCTGGCCGCGGCGCTGAATTCGCGGTTCTCCTCCCGCCATCTGGACGAGTTCGCCGACCGGGCGGTGTCGGCGATGCGCAAGCAATTCGGTGGTCACGACGAGAAGCCCGCGGCGGGAGCATGACGCGACCGTTGGTGGTGCTGTTCGACATCGACGAGACCCTGGTACACACCGGGGGATCGGGCGCCCGCACTGGGCGTGGGCGTTCGACCATCTGCACGGTGTGCCCGCCGACATCGGCGCGCACACCTCAGCCGGGGAAACCGATCCTCAGGTCGGTCGCGAAACCTTTCGTGCGGTGCTCGGGCGCGACCCGAGCCACGACGAGATGGCCCGGCTCTACGCCAAGTACCTGTGGCACCTGGCCGAGGACATCTGGACCGCACAGGGCTACCGCGTCCTGGACGGCGCCGAGGACCTGCGGCGCCGGCTCGGCGACGCCGGGGTGATGCTCGGGGTCATCTCCGTTGCCATGGAAGGCCCCGCGCGGACCAAGATGGAGCACTCAACCGGTACTTCATCTTCGGCTCCTACGGCTCGGACTCCCCCGACCGCACCGAGGTGACCCGGCTGGCCATCGCCAAGGCCGCCCGGCTGCACGGTCGGGACCTCGTCACCGACGAGGTGTCCGTCGTCGGAGACACCCCCCTCGACATCACCTCCGCCCATCCGGCGCCACCGCGATCGGCGTCACCAGCGGCCACTACGACGCCGAGCAGCTCCGGGCCGCGCACCCCGAGCAGGTGCTGGGTTCGCTGACCGAACCGTTTCCGGGCCTGCCCACACGCCCCTCATCCAGCAACGACTCATGACGCCACAGACACCCGGCGGTGCGTTGATCCGCGGAGCCCGAGCCCTGCCGCCTTGGTCCGGACAGAGGGGCACCGTCGGGGCAACAGTTCGCGATCGGCCGAGCACGAGCGGGGTTGCTCCGCGCGCCGTTTTCCTGTTGGCCCACGGCCGGGGTGGTACCAGCGCCGTGCACCAATAATCAGCCTCCGGTACGCCAGCTCACCCGGCTGTCGACCGCGTCCCGCCACTGATCGATCTGGTATTGGGCGCGGATCGCCAACCCGGTCGGCCACCCACCGCGCAGAAGCATCGGGTGTGGTCGTGTCAGGGAGTGCCCTACCGGTCTGCGGAGCAAGGTGATCAGGGAAAGCACCCGCTCTGACTCCAGCATCGGCGCCACCCGCCGGATCAACGGCTCTTCGCCAGCCGCGTGGCGCTGCCACGCCTGCTCGACATCGCTCCACAACCGGCTACGGCTGCTCGGGTCCTCTCCCGCCGCACCCCCCAGCAGCCGGTTCAGATGCCGCATGGCGCGCTCTGCACGACGGAGATCCTCAGCCAGTGGGGGGATCGCTGCCCGTTCCGGTCGGGTAAGGACACCCCGGACCATCGGATAGGCGCGGGTCGCCATCACCGCCGCGTGCTGGGACAGGGCAGCCGCCGCCCGGTCGAACGCAGCCAACTCGTCATCGGACCCGTCGGTCGCGGCCTCCCGCGCCACAGTGACCGCAGCGGTGATTCGCGCATGGTCATGGACGAGGAGCTCGTCCAGTTCGGCAGTCAGCGCGGCACTCCCCGACGCCTGCCCCGAGTGTCCGACGCCTCCCACGCGTGCGGCCGCCAGCAGCTCGCGGTCCTCCCCCACGAGATGGGCGAATAACAGAGCCTTGACGCGTTCGGCGCGGGCCAAGGCCAGCACGGGTGTATCGGCCAGTCGTAGCGCGTGCGCGGCGTCGATCACCTGGCGATGCTCGCGCAGCCGCCGCCGCCGGAGTCGCCGCTGTCCCCGCCAGCCCGGTCGGTGAGGGTGGTCCGAGGTCGCGGAAAGGGCGTCTTCCTCGGCGTGCAGTTAGGGGATCAGATCGTCGGTCAGGAAGGTTTCCAGACGTTCCCGCACCTGGTGGATGTCGTCGTGACTGAGTCGGGCTTGGCGTAACCGGCCGATGTTGTCGGCGAGCCGCTCGGCGAGCCGGGCGTGATCGCGAATCGTCAGCTCGCTTGAGTCGATGCTGGGTTCGCCAGGTACGGCGGGGTCAGCGGATACGGTTGGCGTGCGTGGAGGCCTCATGACCGCCGCCTTAGCCCGGATCCACCGTCTCTCCTTTGATGATCATCCGGTTTGGGTGATCTTGCGAGTGGTCGGTGAGGGCGTGCCGAGGTCGCCGGCGGGCCGGCTGTGTCCACGTTCTCCGGTGAGGTC
>JAABUM010004016.1_pt1 | contig 17177 bp, 17 predicted proteins | sample 5559161 | NCBI WGS metagenome assembly JAABUM01 (sample SAMN10711868, study PRJNA513369) | rock metagenome | isolation source: Antarctica rocks | place: Antarctica: Victoria Land, Siegfried Peak nord | reverse complement strand
CTGGGCAGCGACGTGGCGGCGGGACTGGCGCGGCTGCACAAGGCGGTGGCGGCGGCGCTGAAGTAAGGCCAGGGGCTCTGCCCCCCTGCTTCAAGGGGGGACCCCGCCAGGGGAAGGTCCCCTGGACCGCCTTCACTTGAGTCATGGGATCAAAGGGCCTCCGGCCCTTTGCGGGTCCGGGCAGAGCCCGGCGCTTTCTTCCTGAAGGGGACACGCGATGGAACTCGGCGTCATCGGGCTCGGCCGCATGGGCGGCAACATCTGCCGCCGCCTGCTGCGCGCCAAGCACAGCATCGTGGCCTTCGACCGCGACGAGAAGGCGGTCAACACCGTGACCGGCAGCGGCGGCCACGGCGCCTCCGGCCTCGAGGACATGGTGCGCCAGCTCCAGGCGCCGCGCGCGATCTGGGTGATGCTGCCCGCCGGCCCGATCACCGAGGCCACGGTGATGCAGCTCTCTGACCTGCTCTCCCCCGGCGACACGATCATCGACGGCGGCAACTCCTACTACAAGGACGACATCCGCCGCGCCCGCGAGGTCCGCGCCAAGCAGATCAACTACGTCGACGTCGGCACCTCCGGCGGCGTGTTCGGCCTCTCGCGCGGCTACTGCATGATGATCGGCGGCCCGGCCGACGAGGTGGCGCGCCTCGACCCGATCTTCGAGGCCCTCGCCCCCGGCGTCGGCGACATCGAGAAGACGCAAGGCCGCGGGCAGGAGCGCGACCCCCGCCCCGAGAAGGGCTACATGTACTGCGGCCCCGCCGGCTCCGGCCACTTCGTCAAGATGGTGCACAATGGCATCGAGTACGGGATGATGCAGGCCTACGCCGAGGGCTTCGACATCCTGGCCGGCAAGAACTCGACCGAGCTGGCGGAGCAGGAGCGGTTCACCATCGACACCGCCGACGTGGCCGAGGTGTGGCGCCGCGGCAGCGTGGTCTCGTCGTGGCTGCTCGACCTCACCGCCACCGCGCTGGCGGAGAACTCCACCCTGTCCGAGTTCAGCGGCGAGGTGCACGATTCCGGCGAGGGCCGCTGGACCATCGAGGCGGCGATCGAGCAGGCGGTGCCGGTCCCCGTGCTGTCGAGCGCGCTCTACGCCCGGTTCCGCTCGCGCTCCGGCAACACCTTCGGCGAGAAGCTGCTCTCCGCGATGCGCTTCCACTTCGGCGGCCACGTCGAGCAGCTCCCGGGACACACCAAACCGGCGGAGATCAAGCACGAGGACGCCGTCAAGAAAGGCGGTTGAGCGCCGTGCTGATCGCGGACACCCACCTGGCCGACGACCCGGAGGCCTTGTCGCGCGGGGCGCCGGTCGCGGCGCCGCCCTGCACGATGGTCATCTTCGGCGCGGGCGGCGATCTGACGCGCCGCCTGCTGATGCCCGCGATCTACAACCTGCGCGCCGGCGGCCTGCTCAACGAGGAGTTCCGCGTCGTCGGCGTGGACCGCGTGGAGAGCGACGACGAATCGTTCCGTGACCGGCTCAACGAGGCGATGGAGGACTTCGTCGCCCACCGCCGCGGCGAGGCCGGCACCGACACGATGAACCGCGCCGCCTGGGACTGGCTGCGCGCCCACGTCGGCTACGTGCAGGGCGATTTCGACGACCCCGCGCTGTACGAGCGGCTCGGCGCGGTGATCGGCGAGGGCAACTGCGTGTTCTACCTCGCCGTCGCCGACCGCTTCTTCGGCCCGATCGTGGACCGGCTGGCGCAGGCCTCGCTGATGCAGCAGCGCGACAGCCGCTTCCGCCGCGTCGTGGTGGAGAAGCCGTTCGGCCACGACTTCGGCAGCGCGCGGGCGCTGAACGAGCGGCTGCTGCGCGCGGTCGAGGAGACGCAGATCTTCCGCATCGACCACTACCTCGGCAAGGAGACGGTGCAGAACATCATGGCGCTGCGCTTCTCCAACGGCATGTTCGAGCCGCTGTGGCGACGCGACCACATCGACCACGTGCAGATCACCGCCGCCGAGACGGTGGGCGTCGAGCGGCGCGGCGCCTTCTACGAGAGCACCGGCGCCCTGCGCGACATGGTGCCGAACCACATGTTCCAGCTCCTCGCCATGGTGGCGATGGAGGCCCCGACCAGCTTCGACGCCGACGCGGTGCGCACGGAAAAGGCCAAGGCGATCCAGTCGATCCGCCCGATGAACCGCGAGAACGCGCTCAACCGCGTGGTGCGCGGCCAGTACCGCGCGGGCCACGTCGCCGGCCGCGCTCTCCCCGCCTACCAGGACGAGGCCGACGTCGACGCCCGTTCCTCGACCGAAACCTACGTCGCCCTCAAGCTCGCCATCGACTCCTGGCGCTGGGCCGGGGTGCCGTTCTACATCCGCACCGGAAAGCGTCTGGCCACGCGCCGCACCGAGATCGCGATCCACTTCAAGCAGGCGCCGTACGCCCTGTTCCGCGACACCCCGGTCGAGAAGCTCACGCCCAACATCATGACGCTGCAGATCCAGCCCAGCGAGGGCGCCACCCTGCAGTTCAGCGCCAAGGTGCCCGGCCCGACGGTGCGCCTCGGCGGCGTGAAGATGAACTTCAACTACGCCGACTGGTTCAGCGAAGGCCCGTCCACTGGCTACGAGACCCTGCTCTACGACGTGCTGATCGGCGACGCGACGCTGTTCCAGCGCGCCGACAACGTCGAGGCCGGCTGGGAGGTCGTCCAGCCCGTGCTCGACTCCTGGGAAGCGGGACATATCCACGTCCACCCCTACGCCGCCGGCAGCAACGGGCCGTCCGAGGCCGACACCCTGCTCGAACGGGACCGGCGGCACTGGCAGTCGCTGTGAGAAAGGAAGAAAGGCCAGGGCTCTGCCCCATGTCTTGGAAGTGGGGACCCGCCAGGGGCAGCGCCCCTGGACCTGCACAACTTAGGGAAGAATTCTTACCAAATGCCGGTCCAGGGCGGCTCGCCCTGGCGGGTTCAGGGCAGAGCCCTGGCCTTCCTTCTGTGGCTTGCCGATGACCCCCATCCGCCTGCTGATCTCCGACGTGGACGGCACGCTCGTCACCGGCGACAAGCGCCTCACCCCCGCCACGCTCGACGCCGCCGCCCGCCTGCGCGCGGCCGGCATCCGCCTCGCCCTGACCAGCGCGCGCCCGCCGCAGGGCCTCGCCCTGTTCGCCGGCCCGCTCGGCCTCGACACCCCGCGCGGCGCGTTCAACGGCGGCACCATCACCGGTCCGGACGGCACGGTGCTGGAGGCGCTGTTCGTCCCCGAGCAGGCCGCCCGCGACGCCGTCTCGTTCCTGGAACACAACGGCGTCGACGTCTGGCTGTTCGTGGGCGAGCACTGGCAGGTGCGCAACCCGCACGCCCACCACGTCCCCCTGGAGACGCGCACGCTGCAGCAGCCCCCCACCGTGGTGGACAGCTTCGACGCCCTGCTCGGCCGCTGCGGCAAGATCACCGGCAGCAGCACCGACCACGCCCTGCTCGCCCGCCTGGAGGCCGAGCTGCACGCCCGCATCGGCGCGGTGGCCAACGTGCACCGCAGCCAGGCGTACTACCTCGACGTCACCCACCCCGACGCCAACAAGGGCCTCGCCGCCACACGGATCGCGGCCCTGCTCGGCATCGACCTGCGCGACGTGGCGGTGATCGGCGACCAGGCGAACGACCTGGCGATGTTCGCGGTCGCCGGCACCGCGATCGCGATGGGCAACGCGCCGCCCGACGTGCAGGCCCGCGCGCACGAGGTCAGCCGCTCCAACCAGGAGGACGGCTGGGCCTGGGCCGTGGACCGCTTCGTGCTGCCGCGCCGACCCCCGGAGAACGAGCGCCGGGAGAACGAGCTCCAGGAGAGCACGCCATGACACGCGACCACCCCGCGCCGCGCCGCATCCGCCTGGTCCTGGCCGACGTGGACGGCACGCTGGTGACGAAGGACAAGGTGCTCACGCCCCGCGCCGTCACCGCGGTCCACGCCCTGCACGCGCGCGGCATCGCCTTCGCCGTGACCAGCGGCCGGCCGCCGAAGGGCATGGCGATGCTGGTCGGCCCGCTGTCGCTCGCCACCCCGATCTCCGGCTTCAACGGCGGCCTGGTGGTGGAGCCCGACCTCGTCACGACGCTGGAAAGCCGCACCCTGCCGCGCGCGGTCGCGGAGCAGACCCTGGCGCTGCTGGAGAAGCTCGGGCTCGACGCCTGGGTCTACAGCGGCGAGGACTGGCTGATCCGCGACGCCGCCGCGCCGCACGTCGCCCGCGAGGCCGACACCGTGAAGTTCGACGCCAGGGTCGTGCCGCGCTTCGAGGGCGACATGCTCGACCACGTGGTCAAGATCGTGGGCATCAGCGACGACCTGGAGCTGGTCCAGCGCGCCGAATCCGAGGCGCAGAAGGCTCTCGGCGAGCACGCCTCCGCCGCGCGCTCGCAGCCGTACTACCTCGACGTGACTCACCCGGAGGCGAACAAGGGCGGCGCGATCGCCTGGCTGTCGCGCCACCTCTGCATCCCGCAGGACGAGATCGCCACGCTCGGCGACCAGCCCAACGACGTGCTGATGTTCCGCCCCAGCGGCCTCGCCATCGCGATGGGCAACGCATCGGTTGAGGTGCAGGCCGAAGCCGACCGCGTCACCGCCTCCTACGAGGACGAGGGCTTTGCCCGCGCGGTCGAGGAGTTCATCCTGCCGCTCGCCGGGGACGGGACGGGCGGCAAGGCCGACGCGGGCACGGCCGGCAAGGAGGGTGCGCGATGACGCAGACCTACGACGGCACGCCGCGGGCCAACCGCACCGTGCTGGCCGACGCCGCCGGGGTGGCCCGCCACGCCGCGGCGTTCATCATCGACGAGGCCGCGCGGACCTCCGGTCGCTTCGCCCTGGCCCTGTCCGGCGGCTCGACGCCCAGGCTGCTCTACGAGCTGCTGGCCACCCCGGAGTTCCGCGACAAGATGCCGTGGGAGCGCGTGCACCTGTTCTGGGGCGACGAGCGCTGCGTGCCGCACGACCACGCCGACAGCAACTACCGCATGACCCGAGAGGCGATGCTCGACCACCTGCCGATCCCGCCGGACAACGTCCACCCCATCCTCACCGACACCACGCCCGAGGACGGCGCCGCGCGCTACGACCGTACCCTGCGCACCTACTACGGCCGCGAGAACCTCGACGCGGCGCGCCCGATGTTCGACGTCACCCTGCTCGGCCTCGGCGAGGACGGCCACACCGCGTCGCTGTTCCCGGGCAGCCCCACGCTCGGCGAGACCTTCGCCTGGGCCAGCGCCACGGACTCCCCCGGCGGCGCCCCCGGCGGCACCAACGTCGCCCAGCCCCGCATCACGCTCACCCTGCCGGCGATCGCAAGCACCGGCACCGTGCTGTTCCTCGCGGCCGGGGCGGGCAAGCGCGCGATCCTGCGGCGGGTCTGGCAGGGCGACCACGACCTGCCCTCGGCACGGGTCCGCGCGATGGGGCGCACGCTGTGGGCGATCGACCGGGCGGCGGCAGGATGAACCTGCCGGAAGCAAGCAAGGCTGGGCTCCGCCCAGACCCGCCAGGGGCGAGCCGCCCCTGGACCGGCTTTACTTAAGTAATGGATTCCAAAGGCGAGCCTTTGGCGGAGTTTGAGGCGGAGCCTCAACCTTGCTCGCTTCCCCTGGGAGTTCCCCGATGCCCGACGACCCCGCCTCCGACCAGAAGCGTGCCGCCGCGGAAGCCGCCGCCGCCTTGGTGCAGTCCGGCATGGCCGTGGGCCTCGGCACCGGCTCCACCGCGTATTACGCCATCGCCGCCCTGGTGCGCCGCGTCCGCGACGAGGGCCTGCGCATCGTGGCGATCCCGACCAGCGAGCGCTCCGCCGCCCAGGCGCGCGAGGGCGGCATCCCGCTCGTGGACTTCTCGACCCGCACGCGCCTCGACCTGACGATTGACGGCGCCGACGAGATCACCGGCGCCTCTCTCGACCTGATCAAGGGCCTGGGCGGCGCCCTGCTGCGCGAGAAGATCGTCGCCGCCGCCAGCGCGCGCGAGGTCATCGTCGCCGACGCGGCCAAGCTCGCCGACCGCCTCGGCAGCCGCGCCCCGGTGCCGGTCGAGGTCACGCCCTGGGGCTGGGAGGCCACCGCCGCGCGCGTCGCCCGCCTCGGCGCCCGCGTCACCCGCCGCGAGGCCGAAGGGAAAGCATTCCTCAGCGACGGCGGCAACCTGATCCTGGACTGCGCCTTCGGCCCGATCGAGGACCCGCGCGCGCTCGACCTCGCCCTGCACGCGGTGGTTGGCGTGATCGAGACCGGGCTGTTCATCGGCCTGGCCACCGAGGCGTTCGTCGCCACGCCCGGCGGCGTGCAGCACCTGGAGGCGCGGTGAGCGTGGCGCTGCGCCAGGAGACGGAGCAATGACAGGCGGGGCGACGGCAGGCGGGGCGCCTGGTCCGGTCGGGACAGGCGCGGCCGGCGGCGACCCGGGCGGCCCGGTGCCGCCGCAGGTGCTGGTGCTGATGGGCGTCTCCGGCGTCGGCAAGACCACGATCGCCAGGGCGCTCGACGACCGGCTGCGCTGGCCGTTCCAGGAGGGCGACGATCTGCACCCCAGGGCCAACGTCGACAAGATGGCGTCGGGTCATGCACTGACGGACGAGGACCGCGCGCCCTGGCTGCGCGCCGTGGCCGCCTGGATCGGCGCGCGGCTCGACGCCGGCGAGCCGGGGGTGATCACCTGCTCCGCGCTGCGCCGCGCCTACCGCGACACGGTCGTCGCCGGGCGCACCGGGGTGCGCGTGGTGTACCTGAAGGCGGAGCGCGCCCTGGTCGCCGAACGCCTCGGCCAGCGCAGGAACCACTACATGCCGGCCGGCCTGCTCGAAAGCCAGCTCGCCACGCTGGAGGAGCCGACCCCGGACGAGCACGTGTTCACGGTGCAGGTGCACGGCGACGTCGACGCCGTGGTCGCGGAGATCGTCGCCGGGCTACGGGCTGGCGCGTAAGGCAGGCAGGAAGCAAGGCTGGACTCTCCCTCCGCTGCCCATTCCAATGGCCCAGAAGGGCCATCGGAACCTTCGGGCAGCTCCGCCCAGACCCGCCAAAGAGCAAGCCCTCTGGACACCGATCTACTGAAGCAATGGCTTCCAACGGCAAGCCTTTGGCGGAGTTTGAGGCAGAGCCTCAACCTTCCTTGCCTCGCCAACCCCAGAGCCGCAGCCGGCGCAAGGATCGCCGTCCAGCCCGGATTCATCTTTTCGCAAGGACTCCGGCGTAGGTCTGTGCCTCGCCGGACGAGGGGCTTGTGTCGTGGCAGACTCGGTGCGGATCACGCCGCCGACGGACCCTGCGCCGCCGGACCGGACGAACCAGGTGCAGCCCGCCAAAGGCGCCGCCTTTGCCGCGATGCTGGCCGCGCACGCCCCCGCGACCGGCCACCAGGGGCACGCCACGCACGGCCACCACGCCAGGCACGGCCACGGCTCGGCCGCGCACGGCGCCACCCATTCCCACGTGCACCGCACCGCGCCCGCGCAGACCCGGGCCGCCCCCGCCCACCATGCCTGGGCGGAGAAGACCGCGGCGGTGATCCCGGACGCCGTGCAGCACGCGCTGACCCAGGCGATGCGCATCGAGCGAGTGCCGGAGTCCTGGCACGCGGGGCTCCAGTTCATCATGGCGCAGGAGTCCTCGGGCCGCGTCGGCGTGCGCAACCACGTCGACACCGCGCGCGGCCTGTTCCAGCTCACCCGCGCCAGCTACGCCCTGAATCCCAACGGCGCCGGATCGTTCGGCAACGCCCTGGAGGAGGCGCAGGGCGGCATACGCTACATCCGCGAACACTATGGCACCGCGGACAACGCCGCCGGCTTCTGGCGGCAGCGGCGCTGGTACTGACGCGGCGCCTGCAAAGAAAGCAAGGTTGAGGCTCTGCCTCAAACTCCGCCAAAGGCAGGCCTTTGGAATCCAATGCTTAAGAGAAACCGGTCCAGGGGCGGCTCGCCCCTGGCGGGTCTGGGCAGCGCCCAGCCTTGCTTCCTTGCTGCGGGCCTGCGCTCACGCCACTCCCAGCGCCTGGATCAGCCCCAGGCTGATCGCCCCCAGCACCACCAGCGACAGCGTCACCGCCGCCGCCACCCTCGCTCCCGCCTGCGCCACCACGCGCACGTCCACCCCCAGCCCCAGCGCCGCCATCGACACCGTGGTCAGCAGGTTCGCCGCGACCGCCAGCGGCCGCAGCAGCGCCGCCGGGATCGCGCCCGCCGAGCGCAGCGCCAGCACCGCCAGGAACCCCACGATGAACCAAGGCACCAGCTCGCGCAGCCCCGGCCGCCCCCGCCCCCGCCCCGGCAGTCCCCGCCCCAGCAGTCCCCGCTCTGGCCGCCCCCGCTCTGGCCGCCCCCCCGCGCTCATGCCCGGCGCCGCCTCGTCGGTCTCCTCGCGCAGCCCGCGCGTCAGTAGCGACAGCGCCAGCACCACCGGCCCGAGCATCAGCACCCGCACCAGCTTGACCACGGTGCCCACCTGGTTGCTCAGCGCCCCGATCGGCAGCGTCGCCGCCAGCACCTGCGGCACCGCATACACGGTCAGCCCCGCCAGCACGCCATACTGCGTCAGCGACATCGCCAGCACCGGCACCAGCAGCGGCAGCAGCAGCACCACGACTACGCCGAGCACCGCGGTGAACGCGATCGAGGACGCGACATCCTCGCCGTCCGCCCCGATCACCGGCGCCACCGCCGCGATCGCCGAGTTGCCGCAGATCGAGTTGCCGCACGCCACCAGGATCGCCATGCGCCGGCCCAGCCCCAGCGCGCGACAGATCGCGTAGCTCGTGGCGATCGCCACTGCGACCACCGCCACGATCCCTCCCAGCAGCGCCGGCCCCAGCGCCAGCACGGTGCGCGCGCTCACCGACGCGCCCAGCAGCACCACCGCGACCTCCAGCAGCGCCTTCGCGCAGAACCCGATCCCTGCCCGGAACCGCGCGCCCGGCGCCCACACGGTGCGGATCGCCACCCCCAGCAGGATCGCCAGCACCAGCGCCTCCAGGTAATACCAACGGCCCCGTGCATCGACCTGTCAGCAAGCAAGACTGGGCTCTGCCCAGACCCGCCAGGGGCGAGCCGCCTCTGGACCGGCCTTACTTAAGTAGTGGATTCCAAAGGCGAGCCTTTGGCGGAGTTTGAGGCAGAGCCTCAACCTTGCTTACCGGTCACTCCAGAGGGCGGTTGGTATAAGGCTCGCCCGCGAACCAGACCTCAACGCGCTGCAGCACCGCGGCAGCCGCCGTGACCAGGACGCAAAGCAGGACGCCCGGCAGGAGGCAGGCGGCGGAGATCAGTGACACGTCGGCATGCCCTGGCTGCTGCCCGACAGCGATACCGCCCGGCGGCCCATTCCGATATCGTCGGACTCGCTCGCAGGTGCGAAGCCGGCAAGCAAGGCTGGGCTCTGCCCAGACCCGCCAGAGGGAAGCCCCCCTGGACCGGCCTTATTTAGACAAGTGGATTTTGAAAGCGAGCCTTTGGCGGAGTTCGAGGCCCATGCTTGAAAGAGTGGCTTCGACCTTGCGTTCTTCTTGCGCGCTACAGGTTCGGCCACCGCGCCGTGCGCTGCCGTTCCTGCGCGGGCGTGAGGGTGCGTGGCCCGTCCGCCATCTCGCGCGGCAGGTTCGGCACGGCGGCGGGGTCGGCCCAGCAATCCACGGTGCCGAGGCTGCGCGTGCAGTACGGCGGCGGCGCGGGCGGAGCCTCCTTCTCCCGGCAGTAGCTCTGCCCCCGGTCGAGCCGCACGATCGAGCAGTCGCGCCCGCTGGCCCCGGAGAACGCCAGGTCGAACAGCCCGCGGTGGAACGTCGCCACCGAGGCCAGGTCGGCGAGGCCCAGCGCCACCGCCGGCGTGGCCGGCGGCGTGCACCCCCCGAGTACCACGGCCAGCGCGCCGGGCAGCAGCCAGCGCAGCACGCGACACGGAACGGGAAAGGGGCGCGGGGCGCACATTCCCGCACAATGCGCCGCAGGCCATGAATCAATCCTTTCCGCCGGACGCGCGCAAGCGGCGGCAAGCAAGGCTGGGCTTTCCCTCCGCTGCCCATTACCTACGACCCAAGCGGGTCCTCGGAACCTTTGAGCAGCTCCGCCCAGACCCGCCGGGGGGAAGTGCCCCTGGACCGGCTTTACTCAAACAAGTGGATTCCAAAGGCGAGCCTTTGGCGGAGTTTGAGGCGGAGCCTCAACCTTGCTTGCTTCCCTGGCTGTCCCCCGGTTTGCTCGCCTGCCTCGCCCTCGCTATGGTCCGGCGCCTTTGCCGGGGCGGTCCCGCGCGGGTGGGTCCGGGGACGAATTGGCCGACATCTTCGACGAGGTGGACGAGGAGATCCGCGGCGAGGGCCGCCGCCGCCTGGTGCGTCGCGGCGCGGCCGCCGCCGCGGCGCTGGCCATGCTGCTGCTGGTGGCGGTGGGTGGCTGGCAGCTCTGGCGCTGGCGCCAGCTCCAGGCCTCGCGCGCGGTCGCCGGGCAGTTCCTCGCCGCGATGCAGCAGGCCGACGCCACGACCCCGGGCGCGCGCGAGGCCGACCGCACCGCCGCCGCCGCCTCGTTCGCCGAGATCGCCCGCAGCGCGCCCGAGGGCTACCGCGTCCTGGCCCGCCTGCGCGAGGCGGGCCTGCGCGCCGCCGGCGGCGACAATGCGGCCGCGCGCGCCCTGTGGGACCAGGTCGCCGCGGACGCCGGCGCCTCCGCGTTGCTGCGCGACTACGCCAGCTTGCTCTGGGTGGAGAACCAGGTCGACGATGGCGACCCCGCCGCGCTCCAGGCCAGGCTTGCGCCGCTGCTGGCGCCGGAGAGCGCGTGGCGCCCGCTGGCCGAGGAGGCGCAGGCGCTGGTGCAGCTCCGCTCCGGCCAGGACCAGCCGGGCCGCGCCACGCTGCGCCGCCTGGCCGGCGACATCGGCGCGCCGAACGGGGTGCGCCAGCGCGCCACCGTGGTGCTGCAATCCCTCGGCGAGCCCGCGCCGCCCGGCGCCCCGCGCCAGGGCGCGCCCAGCGGCCCGGACGGCCGCCTGCCGGACGCCGGCGAGTGAGCCCTCCCCCGCCCCCCAGGAGCCTTCACCCCCTCATGCCGGCCCCCGCTCCCTCTCCCGCCGACCCCTTGCCGGACCCGTCGGATGCCCCGCTCCGCCGCCCGGCGCACGCGGTCCTGACGCGGCGCGCGGCGCTGCTCCCCCTGCTCGGCCTCGGCGCGTGCGGCGTGCTCGACACCGTATTCAGCGACGACTCAGACAAGAAGATCCTGCCCGGCCGGCGCGAGGCGGTGCTGGGCACCGCGGCCACCGAGATGGCGCAGGCCGACGCCGGCAGGCTACCCGAGATCATCCTGCCGCCGCTGACCCGCGCCGACTGGCCGCAGCCGGGCGGCGTGGCGACGCACGTGATGGGCAACCTCGCGGGCGGCTTCAAGCCGGGCTGGACCGCGAAGATCGGCATCGGCGGCGGCTACCGCGCCAAGCTCACCGCGCAGCCGGTGGTGCTCGGCGGCCGGGTGTTCGTCATGGACACCGACGCCGTGGTCAGCGCGTTCGACCTGAAAACCGGCGAGCGCCTGTGGCGGCGCGAGACCCGCGACAAGGACGCGCACAGCACCAGCCTCGCCGGCGGCATCGCGGCCGAGGGCGGGCTGCTCTACGTCGTCACCGGGCGCGCCGACGCCCTGGCGCTCGACGCGGCGGACGGCCATGTGCGGTGGCGCGCCACCCTGTCCGCGCCGGCCCGCTCCCTGCCGACCCTGGGCGGCGGCCGCCTCTACGCCGGGCTGATCGACGGTCGGCTGGTGGCGCTCGACCTGCAGGACGGCCGCCAGCTCTGGTCCTACCAGGCCGGCGAGAGCGGCATGATCGTCCTCGGCCAGCCCGCGCCCGCCTACGCCAACGGCACCGTGGTCGCGGGCTTCGGCTCCGGCGACATCGCGGCCCTGCACGCCGACAGCGGCACCCTGCAATGGAGCGACAACCTCGGCTCGGCCGGCGGGCGCACCACCGCGACCGACCTGTCCTCGATCCGCGGCGCGCCGGTGATCGACGGCGGCACTGTGTACGCCGTGGGCCTGGGCGGCCTGATCGTGGCGATCGACCTGCGCTCCGGCCGCCGCCTCTGGGAGCGCCCGATCGGCGGCGGCCAGACCCCCTGGCTCGCCGGCGACTGGCTCTACCTCGTCGACAACGAGCAGCAGCTCCTGGCGATGACCAGGGCGGAGGGCCGCGTGCGCTGGGTCGCCGACCTGCCGCATTACACCAACGAGAAGAAGCACACCGGGCCGCTGTTCTGGTCCGGCCCGGCGCTGGTGAACTACCGGCTGGTGCTCACCGGCGACCGCGGGCAGGTGCTCTACGCCAACCCGGTCACCGGCGCCGTCACCGGCGGGCTCGACCTCAAGGCCGCCTGCGCGGTGCCGCCGGTCGCGGCGGACGGCACGCTGCTGATCCTCACCGACGACGGGATGCTCACGGCGCTGCGCTGAGGCAGGAAGCAAGGCTGGGCTCTGCCCAGACCCGCCAGGGGCGAGCCGCCCCTGGACCGGCGTGACGAAGGCAGGGCGGGTCGTATCGCAGGCCCGTCCAGATGTTCAAACGCAAACCTTTGGTGGAATTACGGGTCCGGCAGTAACCGAATTGAAACTGTGATCTACCCAGATGGCGCGTTGTTGCACGGCAGCGATCCGGAGAGGTGCCTTGATGAGACCCGCGATACTTCTGCTGCCCTTCGCGCTGTGCGGCCTCACTGCACCCGCAGCGAGCGCCAACCGCCCCTCTCAGGTCTGCCGCAGCATCGCGGCGATGCTGCACGCCGGCCTTGGTGACAACGCGGGGCAGGCGAAACGCCAGACCTTGCTGGAAACGTTGGCGCACAACTCGCGCGGCCGATTGTTGCTGGCGAACTGGCAGCAGCGAGGAAGCCGGCGGGAAGCTTACCTGCGCGCCATTGATCCGCAGGCCGCAACAGCGGAGGCCATGACAGCCGCACTGAGAGCGGATCGGCTTGTGGCGGTAATGGCCGTGGAGGGCAGTGCGAGCTGCATGTACGTCACGCTGCTCCGACCGATCGGGCATCGGCTCGTCCAGATCGTGCCGCCCTACGTGACCCGGGACATGTCATGCCAGCGATGGGGAGACACGATATTCCTTGGAACCCTGGACGGCAGACCTTTCGTGGCGAAGGAGACCAGCAACGCCACCGAAATCCAGGTGGCGCCATGGAACGGCCACGGTTGGGACCCTGTGTGCAGCGATGTTGTCAGATATATTCCGAAGCTGATGTCAGTGGGTGCCTTCTGCCGCGCAGCCGACTGCACCGGAGCAGAAATCGAAGCCAGGCGCGTCGCAACGCTGATGAAATCTTCGGAGACCCAAGACCCTCCCTACCAGGAAGGCGTCAGTCCACAACTGGACCGCCTCATGAAACTCGCTGGCAACACTTTGCGCACTGACGTGATACCGACGTCATCTGATTGGCAATATTCCTACTCTACGGATCAGAACTTGGCTCCTTATTTGGCGATGGTAGGTGGTCGTCCGACACTTGCGATTGCTGGCGTATGGAAAGGTGGCCACTCGGCCGACAGCGAGACGATCGGCTACGCCGTGGCTTTCTGGCAGGAGGCAGGAGACAAGCTGAAGCCGGTCGCGGGCTTTCATCTCCGGAGGGTGCATTCGAAGATCAAGTCAGTTCTGGTGACGCGCTAGCCCTCGACCAGCAATCCTGAGTACGCCCCCAGCGTTCCTTGCTCGGCCGAATTGCATTATCGGTTCCGCTGATACCGGCCCCCGAGTTCGGGGTGAAGCTTCACCTCGCGTCCTTGATGCCTGCGCCGGCCCCTGGCCCAGCCTCCCCCGCGTCCCCACCTCCGTCGTCCAGACACCGAGACGGCCTTGCCCCCCGTCTGAAAGGCCGCCTTGCCCGCACGCCAGACCCACACCGACACCGGACCGAGCGCCCACGCCGCAGCCCTGCCCGTCGTGGTGATCGCCGGCCGCCCCAACGTCGGCAAGTCCACCCTGTTCAACCGCCTGTCCGGCCGAAGGTCCGCACTCGTCGCCGACACCCCCGGCGTCACCCGCGACCGCAAGGAGGCCGAGGCCACCCTGCGCGGCCGCACCGTGCGCCTCGTCGACACCGCCGGGCTGGAGGAGGCCGCGCCCGACACGATCTACGACCGGATGCGCGTCTCCTCGCAGGCCGCGGTGTCGCAGGCCGACCTGGTGGTGTTCGTGGTCGACGCCCGCGCCGGCATCACCCCCGCCGACAGCCACTTCGCCGGCTGGCTGCGCCGCCAGGGCCGCCCCGTGCTGCTGGTCGCCAACAAGACCGAGGGCCGGGGCGGCGCCGCCTCCGCGATGGAGGCGTTCTCCCTGGGCCTGGGCGACCCGGTGGCGATCTCGGCCGAGCACGGCGACGGCCTCTCCGGCCTGATGTCGGAGATCGCCGACCGCCTCCCCGCCACCCCCGCGCGCCGCCACGCCGACGGCGCAGGCAGCGACACGAACGGCGCCAGACTGGGCGGCGCCAGACTGGGCGGCGCCAGACTGGGCGGCGGCATGCCAAGCGTCGGCAAGCCGGGCGGCGCCAGGCCGGGCGGCGGCGACGCGGCCGACGCGGACGGCCCCGACGCGGACGGCCCCGACGCCGACACGGACAGTGCCGCGGACGGCACGGCGGAGGACGCCGGCCCCGCCCGTTCCCTGCGCCTCGCGATCGTGGGCCGCCCGAACGCCGGCAAGTCCACCCTGCTCAACCGCCTGCTCGGCGAGGAGCGGATGATCACCGGCCCGGAGCCCGGCCTGACGCGCGACTCCGTGCTCTCCGTGCTGCACGACCCGCTCGGCGACGTCGAGCTGGTCGACACCGCCGGCCTGCGCAAGAAGGCGCGCATCGAGGCCGACCTGGAGCGCATGTCGGTCAGCGCCACCATCGAGGCGCTGAAGATGGCCGAGGTGGTCGTGCTCTGCGTCGACGCGGAGCTGGGCCTGCACGAGCAGGACCTGCAGATCGCCCGACTGATCGAGCGCGAGGGCCGCGCCTGCGTGCTGGCGCTCAACAAGTGGGACGCCGTCGAGGACCGCCAGCTCACCCGAAAGGCGATCTCCGACCGCCTGGAGACCTCGCTCGCCCAGATGAAGGGCATCCCGGTGGTGTCGTTCTCCGCGCTGACCGGCGCCGGCGTGGACAAGCTGCTGCCCGTGGTGCGCGCGGCCCACGCCACCTGGAACCGGCGCGTCGCCACCGGCGAGCTGAACCGCTGGTTCGAGCACGCCCTGCAGCGCCACCCCACGCCGCTGGTCGAGGGCAAGCGGATCAAGCTGCGCTACATGACGCAGGCCAAGGCGCGCCCGCCCACCTTCGTCGTGTTCGGCACCCGCGCCGAGACGCTGCCCGAGGACTACCGGCGCTACCTGGTCAACGGCCTGCGCGAACAGTTCAAGCTGCCGGGCACGCCGGTCCGTCTCCAGTTGCGCGGCACGAAGAACCCGTACGCGGACGACTAGGAGCGGGCGAGCCTGGCCGCTGCCGGCAGTGGGTCGGCTCGCTTGGTGCCGCTGCAGGTGAGGCGAGGCAGGAAGCAAGGTCGAGGCCCCGCCTTCAGGCCTGGGCCTCGACCTCCGCCAAAGGCTTGCCTTTGGAGTCCATCACTCAAGAGAAGCCGGTCCAGGAGGGCTTCCCCCCCCCTGGCGGGTCTGGGCAGAGCCCAGCCTTGCTCCCTGACAGGTCGGCACAAGCCGGCCGACACGCCCGCCCATCACGGCGCCGGGCCCAGTCCCTGCCAGCGGTCACGCATCGAGTCGTAGTGCCGCGCCGGCTCGTAGACCGGCGCGTGCAGGTCCAGCCGCCCCGCCGTCAGCCTGCCGCCGACCGACAGCAGCTCCAGCTCGGCGATGCGCGCGCCGCGCGCGCCGCAGCCCGACGTTGGTGGAGATCAGTTGCTGCTGCCGCCGCAGCTCCGGCGAGGTGCGCACGGTGGCCGCCTGCTGCGTCCGGGCCTGGCCGATCTGAGCGCTCAGTTGCGCCTGCTGCGCGGTCAGGCTGGCCACCTGCGCCTCCGCCGCGGCAAGCTGGGCGCGCGCCTGGTCGACCTGCGCGCGATAGTCGTCCTGCTCCACCTGCGCCAGCACGTCGCCCTCGTGCACCACCTGGTCGTCCGCGATCGGCAGCGCGACCAGGTAGCCCTGCACCCGCGCGGCGACGGGCACGAGATCGCCGCCGACATAGGCATCCTGGGTCTGCGGGTCCCGCTCCCGCGTGATCGGCCGGTCGAACGACGCAACGCGACCGCCACCACCGCGGCCGCGCCGAGCGCGAACAGCGTGGCCACCACCCTGGGCGCCCGGACCCTGGGCGGCCGGACCTTGGGCGGCCGGACCTTGGGCGGCCGGACCTTGGGCGACCCACCCGCGCTGCCCGGCCCAGGGCCTCGTCAGCGCTCGACGGCTGCCCCCGGCGGCGGACCGGCCTCTCGCGCCGGAGCCTCGGGGACCTCGCCCTGCACCACGTCCGCCCCCGGCGCCAGCACGGTGCCGGGCGGCAGGCCGATCGGCGCCTGCCGTGCCAGCGTGACCCGCCATCCGCAGCCATTCCCGGTATCGGCGTGCCCGGCAAAGCCGTCTCCATCGAACCGCCCGGTCAGCAACGCCTTGCCGTAGGCCAGCGAGGCGGCGCCATCCGGCTGGACGACCCCCCGCAGCGGGTCGTTCACGCCGGAGGCCGCGAACCACCCCTTCACCAGCATGTCGCGCGCCACCGGGGCCGCGCCGGCGCACGACCCGCCCGGCGACGGCGTCCATGTCCCCGCGTAGTAGCCGGCGCCGGCCGATGCCCCTGGCACGCCCATCGCCTGGGCGGCATGACCCGAGCGGTCCTGCGCGACGACAACCGGGTCGAGCCACGGCCGTGCGCACGACGCGAGCAGCAGCGGCAACAGCGTCCCTCCCACGCTCCGCGGCCAGGTCCTGCGACGGCGATCCGCGACGCCGGAGGCGGGGCGAGGCGGAGTGCCCTGGCCCGGCGCGGCAGGGTCGCGCAACACGGAGGCGGCGTGCCCGTCCTCGGCGGGGAAGCGGGACGGCTGGCTGTTCATCGGCATTCCTGGCCCATGGTAGGGACTGAGCTCGCCGTCGCGGAAGCAGCAAACGTTGGTCCAGGCGGCCTGCCGGCCGGAGAGCCTCCGCGACCCCGGAAGCCTGAAGGAAGCAAGG
>JAABUM010004015.1_pt1 | contig 17182 bp, 16 predicted proteins | sample 5559161 | NCBI WGS metagenome assembly JAABUM01 (sample SAMN10711868, study PRJNA513369) | rock metagenome | isolation source: Antarctica rocks | place: Antarctica: Victoria Land, Siegfried Peak nord | reverse complement strand
CACCCGGGTTCCCGCGCTCCACCTGCATCCCGCAGACGGGGTCCTTGGCGTAGGCACCGCCACCGCCAAGGCGCTCCCGGTTGCGGTAGGCCCAGTAGACGGCGGCGGCGACGACGAGGAAGGCGATGTTGAGGAACGTCGTGTAGTTCCAGTGGAAGCTGGTCATCGCAATCTCGGCGCGGCGCTTCGGGAAGCTCAGGCCGACGGCCCGGAACAGCAGGTCGGTCAGCAGCCCGGCGGTGCTCATGACCAGCCAAAAGGACAGGAACAGGCGTACGGCCAGCTTGCGGCCGTAGAACTTGCCGTAGATGACGACCAGCGGCAGCGCGATGAGGTCGGCGAAGATGAACGCCACCGTCCCGCCGAAGCTGATCCCGCCCTCGTACAGCGCCGCGGCGAGCGGCACGTTGCCGATGGAGCAGACGAAGCTGATGAAGGCGATGAAGGGTCCGACGATGACGTTCTCGACGTCGGTCGCGACGCCGTGGCCGGGCAGGAAAACCGTGGAGAAGACGCTCGCCGGGACCGCGACCGCGATGAAGCCGGCCACGACATACCCGATGACCAGCTCACGACGCAGCATCGTCAGGTCCGACACGGTGTAGCCGGCCGCATCGGCCCAGCCAGCCTTGCTCCGCAGCCGCTCCCTGAACGGCTTCCCAGCCTGGGCGGTGTCAGTGCCCATGTCGTCGTGGCCGTCGTGGCTCATCCCGCCGTCCTTGCTGGCGTTCAGCCTCCCGCGCGCCTGCTCCAGCTCCTTCGCCGGAAAGATCCGTGGCGCGAGCAGGACGAACAGCACGATCATGATCGTGCCGCCGACGAACTCGGCGGCGGCGAACTGCCAGCCCAGCAGCAGCCACAGAATGATCCCGAGCTCCAGCACCAGGTTGGTGCTGGCGAACATGAACACCATCGAGCTGGTGAAGTCGGCGCCGCGCTGGAACAACGACTTCGCCAGCGCGCTGGCCGCGTAGGAGCAGGAGCTGCTCGCCGCGCCCAGCAGCGAGGTCTTGACGATCGTGCGGGGCCGGTGGTCACCCATCACCTTCTGCATCTCGGCGCGGGAGACGAACGACTGCACAGCTCCCGAGAGCGTGAAGCCCAGCACCAGAGCCCACAACGTCTCCCAGAACATGAAGAAGCCCTCTTGCAGGCTGTCCGCGATCGTGGTCAGGGCGCTCATCGTGTGCCTCCGGGATTGTCGGTCTGGCTCTGGTCGCCGGCAACTGGCTTGCGTCGTCGCGCCTGTCGTGCCCGCCAGGCCAGTCGGGCTTCGCGTACGACGAAGGCCAGTCGCCCGGCGGGGCTCGTCTCACAGCCCGGCAACTCAGGATCCGCGGCGCAGGTGGACAGGTCGTCACTCATGACCGCACCAGGCGGGCGATGGCCTCGGAGGCCTCCCTGAGCTTGCTGTCCTTCTCCGCGCCACCATCTTCCACGGCCTGCACCAGGCAGTGCGCCATGTGCTCGTCGAGCAGGCCTAGCGCGAGGGCCTGCAGTGCCTTGGTGGCGGCGCTGACCTGGGTCAGCACATCGATGCAGTACTGGTCCTGCTCGACCATCCGGGCGATCCCACGAACTTGGCCCTCGACGCGCGCCAACCGCTTGAGGTACGCGCCCTTGTCCTTCGTGTAGCCACGCTCGACCACCACTGCCACTGCTGCGTCTCGTGCCGCCATGCCGGCCGTCCTCTATTCGGGTCTCATGACTGTACCATTGGGGGGTATGGTATGTGACAGGGGTCCGAGCCTCGCACGGGCATGACCCGCAGCGCAGAGAAAACGGCCCTTCCCAACCTAGTCCGGTCGGGAAGGGCCGTTCTCGTGGCGTGACAGGTCAGTGGTGCGTGGCCTGCCCGCGGGGGATCACCGCACCGGTGTTCGGGTCGAGGAACAACGGCTTGGCGCGCGGCTTGTTGAAGTCGAACAGATTCCTCAGCGACCCGGCGACGGCGTCGAACGAGCCGTCGCCGATCCCGCCGGTCTGCCAGTTGTCCTCGATCAGACGAAGGACCGAGCTCTGGTCGGTGATGGTGCTGTCGACCGAGTTGACCTTGCTGAACGGCGAGATCACCAGCAACGGCAGACGCGGGCCGTAGCCGCAGCGCAGCTGGTAGCCGCCCAGCGTCGGTCCCCCGCTCCCGCACTCCCCGGTGTTGGTCAGCGCGTCATTGGTGGACTGCGAGTGGTTGACCACCGGGCTCATCTGGTGGTCGTACCAGCCGTCCGAATCGTCGTAGGCCACCACGATCGCGGTGTCCTTCCAGTTCTTGGAGTGCTGGATCCGGTTGGTCAAGTCGACCAGGAAGTGCTGCTCATCCAGGGGGTCGGAGTAGGCGGCGTGGCCGTCCTCGGACTTCTTGGCCTTGACGAAGCTGACCGCCGGGAGCCGCCCGGCGTCGAGCGCCTCACCGAAGTAGGACAGGTCGTACTGGTGGTTGGCCGCCCCCGCGTGCCCGACCTCAGCCAGTGACGCCGGGGGTGTGTGATTCGGGTTGGCGGTGGACTTGTAGTACTGGAACGGCTCGTGGTGGGCGCTGTAGTCCTGTGTTGTCCCGGCACCGTGCTGCTGGCTGTCCTTGCCGATCTCGGAGCTGGCGGCGCAGTCCCCGAAGCCGCCCTGGAACCAGCCCCAGGACACGCCCTTGTCGTTGAGCAGGTCCCCGATGTTCTTGCCGGTCAACGCGGCGGTCGCGTACTTGGGGTTGGCGCACCTGTCGAAGGCGCCGTCCGGGTCGTTGATGACGGTGCCGGTGCCGTCGACGCCGGCCTGGTTCGGGACGGCGTACGGGTCGGTGGTGCGCTTGCCGGCCGGCGAGACGGCGTAGGCGTTTGCGGTCTGCCCGGACACCAGGTTCAGCGCGCCAGGTGTGGAGGGGCCGAAGGTGGTGCCGTAGAAGTTGTCGCTCATCGCGAAGTGCTGCGCGTAGTTCCACAAGGCGGTGACGGTGTTGCCGTCGTAGTAGTCCATCACCAGGTGGCTGTCCGACGCGCCGTACGCCGGGGCCTTGCAGCTGTTCTTCTGGGTGTGCTCGATGAACCTGTCCATCGCGCCGTGGTCAAAGGCGAGCTGCTCGCTTTGGTAGTCATGGTCCTGGTCGCAGGTCAGCGCTTGTCCCCGGGTCAGCCGGGCCGGGTTCTGCCCGTTCGGGTTGTTGGTCAGCAGATCCCGGCTGAGGCCGTTGACGCTCGGCGTGCCGGGTGCCGCGTCGAAGCGGGTGCCGTCGATGTTCGCGGCCTTCGGGTAGGTGCCGAAGTAGTGATCGAAGGAGACGTTCTCCTGGAACACCACCACCAGGTGCTTGATCGGCATGGTCGTTGACGGCTGGCGCTGACCCTGCTGGTCACCGGCAGCGGCCAGGGCTGGGGCACCGAGGCTCAAGGCTGCAGCGGTGGCGGTGGCCACTGCCGCTGTGGTCATCCGCGTGCTTCGTGTCTTCATGTGTTCCCTCTCGTCGTGGACAGCGCCCACGATGCCGCGGCCGACCGACCGGCTCGTGACGGTCAGGCGGACGGCAGGCGAACACCTCGCGGACTGCCTGCGGGTCCGATCCAACCGGCCACAGGGCCATGTGGAGGCTGCCCGCCGTTCACCTCGCCGTCGCTCGGGCCGTGCATGCTGGCCCTAGCCGTTCGGTCCCAGCCTCGGAGCCCCTTCATGCGTCGTGCCCTCCTGCTACTCGTGCTCGCCCTGATGGCGCTGTCCGCCGCACCGGGGGCGGCAGCCGCTGCGCCCGACCCTCGAGGGCTCAGACCTCTTGGCATCGGCCACGTCTTCGTGATCAATGTCGAGAACAAGAGCTTTAACGAGGCATACGTAACGAACAAGAACCCCTACCTGTCCAAGACGTTGCGGTCCCAAGGCGTTCTCCTTCGGCAGTACTTCGGTACCGGACACCTGTCGCTGGACAACTACATCGCGCAGCTGTCCGGACAGGCTCCGAACGCGGCCACGCAGTCGGACTGCCAGATCTACCTGGACCAGCAGCCGGGGGTCCCGGGCCCGGCGGGGCAGTCAGTCGGTCACGGCTGCGTCTACCCGGCGCGCGTGAAAACGCTGCCGGACCAGTTGACCGCAGCCCGCCTGACGTGGCGCGGCTACATGGAGGACATGGGCAACGACCTGTCCCGCGAGCCCGACCGGTGTGGTGAACCGACCAATCCGACCGGCGCCGGCATGCGCGACGGAACGCAGTCGGCGACCGCGACCGACCAGTACGCCGCCCGACACAACCCGTTCGTCTACTTCCACAGCATCCTGGACTCGCCTCGCTGCCACCAGCAGGTGCTGCCCCTGACGGCGCTCTCGAACGACCTGGCCCGCTCCTCGACCACCGCGAACTTCACGTACATCACCCCCAACCTGTGCAACGACGGCCACGATGATCCCTGCGTGGGCAAGAACGTCCGCGGCACCAAGGCGGGTGGTCTGACGGCGGTGGACTTCTGGCTGCAGAAGTACGTCCCGCTCATCACGTCCTCACCGGCGTTCAAGCAGGACGGGGTGCTGGTCATCGCCGCCGACGAGTCCGAGAACAACGACACCTCCGCCTGCTGCAACGAGCCGCCCGGCCTCAACACCCCGCTGCCCGGCATCACCGGCCCGGGAGGAGGCCGCATCGGGGCCCTCGTGCTGGGTCGATGCGTCAAGCCAGGCAGCAGCTCGGACGTCCCGTACAACCACTACTCGCTGCTGCGCAGCTTCGAAGACCTCTTCGGCATCCGCCAGGGCGGCAGCGACGGGGCGGGGCACCTCGGTTACGCGGGAGCGGCCGGACTGGTGCCCTTCGGTCGCGACGTCTTCGCCAGCAGTTGCGGTGCTGCCGCCGCGGCACCGGCATCGGTCAGGGAACGGCCAGCTGCACCCCCATCACGAACCGGAGGCGGACCGCCCCCGGCCGCAGGCGGACCGCCTCCGGAATCCGGCGGACCGCTTCCGGCCTCAGGCGGACCGCTCCCCGCAACCAGCGGCGCACTGGCCGCAACCGGTGGGCTGCCGCTCGGTCTGACCGCTGCCGCGCTCACCGGCACGGCCCTCCTCGTCCGACGTCGCCTCAGAAAGGCATCCTGACCATGGGAATCACCCGCCGCCAGTTCCTCGCCGGCGCTGCGCTCGCCGGCGCAGCCACCGCCACCGGCGGGGCAGCAGGAGCCGCCCGAAACGCCCCTCAGTTCGCGGGGATGCCCAACCCCGCCGCCAGCGGCCTCGATCACATCATCTTCGTCTGCATGGAGAACCGATCCTTTGACCACTACCTGGGTTGGCTGCCCGGCGCGGACGGCAAGCAGAGCGGCCTGAGCTACTCCGACGACAAGGAGGTGCGGCACCCGACACATCACCTGAACATCCGCCAGGGCTGCGCGTTCAACGACCCCGATCACAGCTACGAAGGCGGCCGGGTCCAATTCGCGGGTGGCCGTTTGGACGGCTTCCGCAAGGGCGACAACGACGACTTCGCGCTCGGCTACTACACCGAGTCGGACCTGCCGTTTTACGCCCAGCTCGTCAAGCAGGCCACTGTCCACGATCGCTGGTTCGCCCCGATCCTGGGCCCGACCTTCCCCAACCGGTTCTACACGCACAGTGCCTTCACCGACCGCATCGAGAACGACTCGCGCTTTACCGCTCTGCCGACCATCTGGGACAAGCTCGCCCGCGCCGGCGTGCCGGCCAACTACTTCTACTCCGACATCCCCTTCCTCGCGCTATGGGGCGAGAAGTACCTGCCGATCTCCCGACCCTACGCCGACTTCCTGACCATGGCCGCTTCCGGCACGCTGCCCGCCTTCTCCTACGTCGACCCGACCTTCCTGGGCGAAGAACAGGGCGGCTCCAACGACGACCACCCACATGCCGACATCCACCGTGGGCAGGCGCTGCTGTCCCAGATCGCCACAGCCGTCGCCACCTCTCCCGCATGGAGCAAGACCGCTCTGATCATCACCTACGACGAGTGGGGCGGGTTCTTCGACCACGTCAAGCCCCCCCGGTTTCCCGACGACCACGACCCCGGCCCGGGCTTCGACCACAGCCAGGCCGGGTTCCGGGTCCCAGCCTTCACGCTGTCCCCCTTCACGCGCCGGGGAGCGGTCGACCATGTCGTGTCCGACCACACCGCCGCCCTCAAGCTCGTCGAGTGGCGGTACGGCCTCACGCCCCTGACCAAGCGGGATGCGACAGCGCGAAACCTGGCGCAGGTGTTTGACTTCGCCCACCCGGCCACGACCGCGCCGACGTTCACCCTCGTGCCCGACCCAGGCCCACACCTGTGCGGCACGACGCCAGAAGGCTCGACGACGAGCCCCCTCACCGTGCACCAGAAAAGCGCCCATGGTGACGTCTTCTGGGCCGACCTTCGAGACCTCGCCCGCCGGCACGGCTGGAGTATCGGCTGATGAGGTGAGCAACGGCGCGGGGTGGCCGTCGCAGACCCCGCTCTGGCCATGCACGTCCGTATCCGGCACGGTGCAGGCGTACACGTCTCAGGAGAACACCATGGCCAAGCAGCACCTCGAGGTGGAGCGGACCTACGACGTCCCGCCGGACTCGACCATCCCCGCCGCCCTCGGCCCCGCCGTACGACGCGACGAGTTGCTCGCGGTCTACTGGGATACCTCCGACCTGGCGCTGCAGCGGCACCGGATCACCCTGCGCCGCCGCTCCGGGGGCAAGGATGCCGGCTGGCACCTCAAGCTGCCCGCGGGCCAAGCCCGCTTGGAGTTGCAGGTCCTGGGCGAGGGTGACGACGTCGTACCGCACGAGCTCTCCGCGCTCGTCCGAGCCGCGGCCCGCGGCGCGGAGCTCGTCCCCGTCGCCCGGCTCGCCACCATCCGCACGGTGCACCCGGTCCTCGATGACGACGGCCGGATCCTAGTCGAGGTGGTGGATGACGACGTGCACGCGCAGGCCTTGCTGTCCGACCGACAGCTGCAGTGGCGGGAGTGGGAAGCCGAGCTGGTCGCCGGTGACACTGCGGCCCTGGACGCCGTCGATGTACGCCTGCGGGCGGCGGGCGGCCAGCGCTCTGCCACTCCGTCCAAGGTCGGGCGGCTCCTTCAGGGCGGTCCCGTTGCCGGACCCGTCCTGCGTCGCTCAGCTCAGGCCAGCGAGGTGGTCAGGGCGCACCTCTACGCCCAGCGCGACGAGCTGGTGCGCCGCGACCCGCAGGTGCGCCTGGACGCGCCCGACGCGGTGCACAAGATGCGGGTCGCAACACGACGGCTGCGCAGCGCTCTACACACCTTCCGGTCCCTTGTCGATCCGGCCACGGCGGCAGCGCTGTCCGATGAGCTGCGATGGCTGGCCGGCGTGCTGGGAGCCGCGCGGGACGCCGAGGTGATGCGGATGCGGCTGAGCGACCTGCTCGCCACCGAGCCTGCGGACCTCGTGGTCGGCCCGGTCGTCGAGACTGTCAACCAGGAGCTGAGCGGCCGGTACCTGGTCGCCCACGCGCAGGTGGTGCAGGCCCTGGACGGCCAGCGCTACGTGGACCTGCTGCGCGCCCTCGATTCCCTTGTCGACGTGCCGGGCACGGCCGAGGCGCACGGCACCGCCCGTGACGTGCTCCCCCGCCTCGTCCGGCGGCGGGACCGCCGGTTGCGCAAGGCGCTGCACGCTGCCGACAAAGCCACGGACGCGCAGGCACGTGACCTGCAGCTGCACGAGGCCCGCAAGCAGGCCAAGGCCACCCGATACGCCGCCGAAGCCGTCCAGCCGCCGTTCACCGGTGCGGCACAGCGCTACGCCGCGACGGTCACGGCCTTGCAGGAGGTGCTGGGCGAGCACCAGGACTCGGTGGTCACGCGCGAGGTGCTGCGTGAACTGGGCGCCGCATCGACGCGTTCGGGCCGCAACGGCTTCACCCTCGGACGCCTGCACGCCCTCGAGCAGTTCCGCGCCGCAGCCGGCAGCGACCTGACCGAGGCTCGGCGCGCGTTCGACCGACGCCGCGTACGGACCTGGCTCGGCTGAGCAACCGGCAGCGTGCGGGGCGTCGGGTCGAGCAGGCGAACGCTGCGTCGACGACGAGGGGGATGTGGTCGGACGGGATCGACCCGACGAAACGGCCTGCGTTGAGGGTCAGCAGCAGGCGCCAGTCAAGGAGGGCGACGCCGGGGCGGGGCGTACACATGGTCGATGCTCAGGCCGCTCGCCGAATACGCATGTGTGTGTGGGCGAGGGGGGAGTTGAACCCCAGCACGCACGCTTCCTACCTGCCACTTTACCTGATCCGAGCGTGCAACCAGGTCGTTGTGCGCTGTTGCGCGCGGTCCCCGTCAGTTCCACCTCCATCCGTTGTGCCTCACGGCATAACGGATGATCTTCCTTCATGCGGCGGGCCGCTACCAGCAGGTCTGGTCCGATCTACGATGCGCTATGCCCCCGGGCATAACTTTGATCTTGCAAGCCAGCCAGGCGGGGGTTACAACCGGGGTACCCGATTGTCGCTTGCTGAGCACCCTGGTTGGGCCGCGTCAGGTTCGAATCCTGCCGAGCGCACCCGAGAACGCGCAGGTCAGTGTGGGTAGATGCCGTTGGCGCCCGGTGCGCTGTGGCTCACCATGTAGCCACTCGTGTAGCCAAATTGCTAAGGCCGATTGGGAAGGTGGGAACCTGAGCCGGGGGAACAGGCGGGAACGTCCGTTGCCATCCACGTGGGCTGTCCGGCAGCGCCCGGAGAGCCACACCGCAACCTCTCTTCGGATCAGCGCACAACATGCTCGCAGGGGACGACAACGCACGTTCAGAGGCCTCTACGAGCCCCGAGCCGCGTCGACTGGACTTCTGGAGCGGTACCGAGGACGCGCTCCTGGTGCAGGTAAACGCTGCCGGGCGCTGCCAGCACCCGAGCGTGGACCTTCTCGAGGAGCACGCTGGTCCAGTTGCTGCGGCCATGTCGAGCCCAGCTTGGCTGGCGTCAGTGCCGCAACGTGAGCGGCTACGGCAGAGACTGCGGGGCGCCTAGTGCAGCGAAGGGACAGTGATCTACCAAGGCAGCGGCTGTTGGGCGCAGAGATCACCTGCTGGCCCCCCGCGCGTGTTGCTTCTGGCACCGGCGCTCGCGCTGGATAGCCTTCTTGTTCACTTCCCCTACAGTCATGAGGACCCTGGTGGCTCGCAAGGCAGCGGATCAAGTGGCGGTCGGCTCGGACCTGATCGCGGCTGGTCCTGGGTATCTCGAGGACTATCTCACGGGGAAGCCCATCCTCGACAAGCCTGAGGAGCGAGTACGGCAGGTCTATCTTCGCCGCCTGGTCGAGGAGTACGGATACCCGAAGACGCACCTTGCGACGGAGTTCCCGGTCAAGAAGGGCTCCAAGCTCATCGGGCCGGTGGACATCGCGATATTCACGGGCGAGGTCCACGACCAGAGCCATATCTACATCATCGTTGAGAACAAGCGCGAGGATGTCACCGAGGGGTTGGACCAGCTCATGTCGTACATGAGCCCTACACGTGCAGCTTTCGGCGTTTGGTTCAACGGCGTCGGCACGGAGTACCGCAGCTCGCATGGCGAGGCGCCCTACTTCCGCAAGATTCCCGACATCCCCAAGTACGGGCAAAGTCTGGAGGACGTAGGACGGTACAAGAAATCTGACCTAGAACCAGCTACCGAGCTTCGATCCGTCTTTGACGAGCGTGCACAACTACATCTACGCCAACCAGGGCCTGTTGAAGGACGCGACCTTCAAAGAGATCCTAAAACTGCTCTTCCTGAAACTGGTGGATGAGAAGTCGAGCAAGCAACAGTGCGAATTCAGCATCACAAACAAGGAGCTCGCGGCGGTCACTGAAGGTGACGCGGCGCCCTTCGTTGGTCGGATCACAAGACTCTTTGACCGTGTCAAACAGGAATACCGTGACGTATTCGAACCAGCCGAGATCCTGCAGCTGAAGCCTGACTGTCTGGCGTATGCCGTCTCTGCCTTGCAACGCATCTCTCTGTCCCGCACAGCGGCTGACGTCAAGGGGACTGCCTTCCAGACCTTCGTGGGCGCATACCAGCGGGGGGGACCGGGGGGAGTTCTTCACTCCGGCTCCCATCTTGGAACTTGCCGTCAAGTTCCTGAACCCGGCCGACGACGAGTTCGTGATCGATCCAGCCTGCGGTTCAGGTGGCTTTCTGGTGGAGACGCTCCGACACGTAGTCGCGGCGCTGACGGTGACGCGACCTGACATGACCGAAGGAGAACGGAAGGACGCTGTCCTCCGCTATGCCCGCACCTACATCAGGGGAATCGACTTCAACCCTGACTTGGCCAAAGTGTCCAAGATGTACATGGTCCTGTACGACGACGGCCACACAGGGATCTTCAGTGCCGACTCCTTGTCCGCGATAACCGATCTTGCCGCAGCGTCGCAAGCCGCAGGTGCAGGCGCGTTTGGCTCGGCAATGTTTGACGTGGTGATCACGAACCCCCCGTTTGGCACCAAGGGCAAGATCACTAGTACCGAACGCCTGAGCCAGTACCAACTTGGCCGGAACTGGCAGCGGGGCGACGACGACTGCTACACCCCGACGCAGAAGCTCCGGCCTGGAGGTCAGACGCCGGAAATTCTCTTCGTGGAACGCTGCGTTGAGCTGCTCAAACCCGGTGGACGGCTCGCGCTTGTTCTACCCGACGGGATCTTGACAAACAGCAGCCTGCGCTACGTCCGCGACTATCTGTTCAACGAGCTGCACATCATTGCCGTCGTCAGCCTTCCCGACGGAACCTTTCGTCAATCAGGGGTGAATCCCAAGACATCGGTCGTATTCGGCGTCAAGAAGGGCGGTGACGTGCAGGGAGTCACCGAGGTATTCATGTGCGAGCTTGATCGGGTGGGCTATGACCTTGTGAAGAAGACAGCCCCCATGAGCTTCAAGCGCAACCCTGAGGGACAGGTTCTGCGTGACGCAGCCGGGCGGCCGCTCGTCGACACTGAGGTGCCGGACGCGCTGGCGGCCTTCGAGCAGTTCAAAGCGGACCAAGGTCTGCCCTTCTGATGTTTATCTCACGCGTGGAGGCAGATGAACTGGAAGAGCGGCTTGACCCGGCGTACTACGCCCCACTGGCCCTTCAGACAGATCACTGGCTTGCCGCTGTTCACCAAGACAACCTGGACCGACTCGGCTACTTGACGGAGGTTGTTGCGAGCGCCTTTTACGAGGGCCTCTCGGCGCGTTATGGCGAGCGGGGCGTTGCCTTTGTTCGGGTCGGAGATGTGCGCTTGGGCACTGTCGAGCTCTCCAGGACAATGCGCCTTGATGAGAGCATCGCCACCGGTACACCGGGCTTGGCGTATGAGGAGACGCCGCTGCTGGTCCTTACCAAGGGAGGGTCAGTTGGGCGCGTCGGGCTGGCCTTCGAGGAGGTAGGGGTCGCTCTGTCACGCGACGTTCTCGGGCTGGTTGCCCGAGACGAGCGGCAACTGCCACGCATCCTCTTCTATTTGGCCAGCCCTCCTGGGCGCGCGCAAGTCCTGCGGGGTGCGTCGAGGCAGGTCCAAGCTCACCTGACCGTCGAGAGGCTGCGCGCCGTACGAGTGCCGCGCCTCGCGGAGGCGGATCAGCAACTGCTGACGACGGCATATGACAAGCTGAAATTCGCTCGAATGGCCTTCGAAGCTGCTGACGACGCCGCGACAGCGAACTTCGTCGCGGCATACCTGACCACTCAGGGGGCGCACAACCAGGCTATGCGCGCAGGCTCCGGTGTGCGTTTCCGCTCATACAGCCGTGAACAGCTTTCAGACCTGCTGCTTCCACCGCCCGCTCTACAGGTCGAGTTTGCGACACACCTTCGCGCCGTGGCTAGCACGAGTGAGGCACTGCATCAATCGTGGGCGAACGGCATCCAGCTGATGCTCAACGCGATCGGCTGGGGCACCGCGGCAGATGTCGACCTGCCTGACGACGCCGGGGTTATAGGTGACGGCAGTGACGGGCCTGAGGAGCTGGATTAGCGGACCCGTCAGGAGGGTCTAGAGCCGCAGGCTGACAGGGAAGAAGCCCGTGCCAGCATCCGTCGAGACGTTGCAGTCCATCCTGTCGAGCAGGCCTAGACTCCGCATGTTTCCCGGGTGCACCTTGGCCTTCATCTGGCCCGCAGGAGGCACTCGCCCCTTCATGTCGTGAATGACATGCTCGAACAGGCAAGTGGATGCCCGCTGTGCGTTGGAGAGCTTCTTGCCCCGTACGGCTGTTGAGACCGCGAGGCACTCCAGCCAACGACTTTCAGGCTGCTGAGCCAGCTGTTCGTGCGCTGCCACCCCCACCAGACTTGAACCGTCGAACAAGAGCATGAGCCGATGATCGAGGTGCCTGAAGCCGGCTTGCACGGACAGCGCGTCCACTCGGATATGCGTCTGCACGTCGTGCGCCCACCGACCCTCGCAGAGATCGCGACGGCGACCCATCGACACCGGCATGTGCAGACAGCAGGTGAACTGACGAAGCAACTCAGCGTCAGCCAATGTGGCCTGACGCCACGAGACAAGGTGTGTCATTAGGAAGTCTCGCGACCGGCGCTAGAGCTCCCCGCTTGCGAGCCTCTGCCTGTACGTCTGCACCTCCAGCGACTCGGCAGGTGGCGTCGGCTGACGAAGGTCGTTGAGATGTGAACGGTTGAGGCGACCGGTGTGGTGCAGCTGCCCCACCAGCACTCCCGCGGGAACGCCGAGCTCAGCTGCTACAGCGCGCACCCCTTGTCGGCTGAGAACGCGCGGCAAGCGCCAGGTCCAGTCCAGGGGCAGGAGCAGATCATGGGCTACAGCATCGGCCTCGACCTCTCGATCCCCGTCTTCCGTGCTGGCTACATCGCCTTCGACAACCCGACCGTGCCTCGAAAGCACGTGTCCAACCTCGTGGAACAGCGTCCACCAGAACTTGTCGTCCCGCGCACCCATGAGCGTCAAGGCGACCACTGCGTACGCGTCCTCCGACCATGAGGCCCCGCTGAGCCGAGTACCGGGGACATCAGCTTGGAACACCAAGACGACCCCGACGTCGGTCAGCTTGTCTTGGACCTGGGGAAGGTACTGATCCGGCGGCTGCTGACCCACCTTCACGAGCTCGGGCATGAGCCGACTAAGGGCATCACGGTCTAGGGCGGGCACTTGCTCGCTCTCGGCAAACCAGCGCGCTTGGCGGTCCGCCAGGTTGAGCCAGACCGCGACGGCCTCCGGGTCAGCTTGCCGAGCCGTAGATTGCCGGAAGGCCGCGCGGACCTGCCCTTGCGCGTCCGCTGGTTCGCAGGCGAAGAAGGCCCGGAGCTGCTCTGCCAACACGCCGACGTTTGCACGGGTGGCGTCTACGTAACCGCGCTCCCGGAGCGCCTTCAGTGCATCCCGGTTGTAGGTCGCGGCAACCGACTGCCAGGCGTCGTTCGAAGGAGCGCTGACGTGGGAAGCAGCAAGTCGCAACCACCCGGCGACCGTCCCGCCGAGCGCCTGCTCAAGCCGCTGGGCCAAATTCTGATCAAGGAGAAGCGAGCCGTTCAGCAGGCGCGCGTACTCCGGCAACTCGAGTGCAAGCGCTGCTGCCGTCTGCTCGCCACTGAGGCCCCGCGCTCGGGACGCCTGCTCCACGGCTCGTCCCAACGGCAGCCCAGCTGCGGCGGCGAGTTCGGTGTCCATGGTCAAAGCCTAGGCGGGCACGCCGACAACTTTTCTCCGGCCTTCCACCTGGCTCGGCTTCCACCATCCCCGCGGCGTTCCAGAGCGTCCGCTTCCAGGCAACGGAGGCTGTGGGTAGACAGGCTGGGGGTGGGGACGGTCACTCACCTCGGGAGCAGGGCGCTTCACGAGACGTTCACGCACCAGGAGTCAGCGGACAGCAGGGCAGAGCACCAGGCGCACGTTGGAACGGCTCATCGTCGTCTGCGTGGGACGGGTCAAACCTGTCGAGCAGCGGCTGGACGACTGCGAGGGAACTTGAAAGCGCTAGGCGTGCCCGCCCTTACGCGCGCCGCCTACGCAAGCCCGCACGTCAGGGGTGACGGTTGCGTCGACCGGCGGCGGTCTGGGGGGAGGCTGTGCCCTAGACGTGCCCTAGTCGCCGCGAACGTCGGGCGCACGGGGCGTGGTGGGGCGACGACGTGTCGCATTCTCGGTCGGTGCAGACCCCGGAGCTGTCCCGCTCAACGGCAGAGCCGCCGGTGGCGGCGGAACGGTTTCGATCCGCGGGCGAGACCCACCGCGCCCACGTCCGGGCGTGCCCGTCGGGCCCGCTCCGGCTGCACTTGCGAACATCAAGCCGAGTGCGATACCAGCCAGGCCGCTGAATAGGGAGACGTACGGAGTTGCACTGGCGGCGACCGACTCCCTTAACAGGATCAGGACGATAACGAGAAACAGCGCTCCGACAAGCGCGGCCGTTATCGCAATCCGCCAGCCGTCGAGGAACTTCTCGTGCGGAGACACATCGTCGCTCTGTTGCCGTCCGAGCTACCGGGTCAGGTCCGTTGTGCCTGTCTCGGCGTCGGAAGGGGTTGCTGAGCTGAGCCACTAAGAGCGGTGAGTTTGCCTTCGGCGTCGCGCGTGCGCAGCCATCTTGTGGAGACTGGCCTCTCGAAGAGCAGCCGGGTCACCGGGCCAATCGGCGCCAGTGGGGGCGCAAGCCCATGGCTCGAACGAGTTCAGCCAGCAAGGACCCCCGCGTCGAAGAAGCGCGCACCCGCCTACAGCGGGGAGGGCTGTGCGAACGGGAGCACTTCGCCGCCCCTCACCAGCTCAAACGCCGAGGCGGCCGAGGACGGCGCGAAGCGCCGCCCGCAGGCCGGTGGCGGCCGGAGGCCGCCCTTGATGTCGTAAAGAAACTCCTCACACACTCCGTTCTCAACCTCGGCCGGCACAGCGCTCGACCACAGGTGACTTTGCGGTGATCGCTATCGTCGATCGGGTGATGGGCGCGGGGACGGCGGCGGGGTGGGCGCGGGGCCTGCTGGCGGGGCAGCCGGAGCGCTGGGCCCACACCTGCGGTGTCGCCCGACTCGCTGCGGACATCGCGACTCGGATTCCCGATCTGGACGGCGAGGCGTTGCTCGCTGCCGCATGGCTGCATGACATTGGGTATGCGCCGGCCCTTGCGAGATCCGGCTTCCATCATCTCGACGGGGCCGCCGCGCTCGCTGCCAACGGCGAAGTGGAGCTGGCCGGTCTGGTCGCCCACCACACGTCCGGCGCTGCTGAGGCTGACGTGCGCGGCTTGACCACCCAGCTTCAGAGTTTTGACGCACCTGGCGAACTCATGGCTGCCGCCTTGGCCTACTGCGATCTTCACGCAGACCCGGACGGGGTTCCCATAGACGTGGACCGTCGCGTTGCGGAGGTGGAAGTTCGCTATGGACGATGCCATCCGGTGACGAGCGGCCTGCACGCTGCCCTTCCGCGGCTACGTGAGCAAGTAGTTCTCATCGAGGCGCTGCTTTGCTAGTCGAAGACCGGGTCGCTGTCCCCTCTGCGGTAGTCGTCGATGCGTCGGGCTGCGCCGGCCGACAGGTCGAGAGTCGCCAAGTCGTCTGGCGGGAACCACTGGACGTCCATGGTCTCCGAGCTCGTCTGGATCGATCCTCCGGTGACGTGGCACGCGAACGCTAGCGAGAACTGCTGGCGAACCTCACCGTCGTCGTACGCCACCAGGTAGTCGGGGCTTGAATACACGCCGATCAGTCGGTCGACCTCGACCTCAAGCCCGGTTTCTTCCAAGACTTCGCGGCGAAGTGCGTCAAGGACGCTCTCTCCCAGCTCCACTGCGCCGCCGGGAACCGACCAGAGTTGATTGTCCGTTCGTCGCTGCAGGAGCAGTCGCCCCCCGGGATCGGCGACGACGGCTGACACCGCAGGCACCAGGCTGGTCGGTTTCGGCGCCTGGGGGTCGTTGACGTACTCCCGACGTCCCATCAGCACGCCCAAACAGGGGTGCTGATCGACCAGAGGCGCTCAACATGGCCCGCGAACTGCTCGAACGGTCCGTCCGCCCCGCCGCGCCGCAGATGTAGCAGTGACGCTCGGTAGCCGGGTGTGCCGTAGACGTGGGGGGTCACGAGCATCTCCTCATCGAAGCGGAAGACCGAGTTGTACATCGGGCTGGCGTACTGCCGGACCTCGACACCGGGTAGGTCCTTCAGTGGCGTGAAGTGCAGGAGAGCGTTGCGGATGCGGGCCGCCATGCCGCCAGGTCCCAACTGCTCCTCGATGCTTCGCGCCGTGGTTTCTGACGCTTCGGGATCAGCCAGCGCGATCCGGATGCTCACGCCGGCCGTCGCCTTCTCGGTCAGCAGCTCGACGAGCCCGCGGATGGCCCTCGGGCAGGAAAAGCAGGGCGTACGCGAACAGGTCGATGCGTTCGTTGGCTTGAGTGAGCAGCCGCCACCACTCCTCGACGGGCAGGTCAGTGCGGTGGGCGTAGACCGCAAGAACTTCGCCGCTGTCCCCATCATGGGCCGCGCTCGGGCGAGCGGTAGGCCACAGCTGAAGTTCAGTGCGTCCGACGATGCGGGCGACGGCAGTGCGGTGCCGGCTGTGAGGGACGCGTCCGGCCAGCCATCGTTCGACGGTTTTGACGTCGACAGGGACCCCGGCGGCTAAGGCGAGCGCGTCTATCCGACTGGCGTGCATCGCTGCCCGCAGCCGGTCATTCGGCATCCGCTGTGCTCCCTCAGTCAAGGACGTCTGGGACGCGCCGGGACGTCCTGTGATCCGAAACGTCCTCCCCGGGACGTCCTCTTGTCCAGTAGACGTCTTCAGCCGGCCCGTAGACACGGTAGAGCCGTCCCTTCCCGATCGGACACGGTGCTCATGTCAGTTACCTACGAGCCCGTTGGAGGGCCCATGAAGCTTCCGATCGACACCACTGGTGTCACGTTCCTGTGCGCCCTGGCTCCCGAACCGGTGATGGATTTCGAGACCAAGCGGCAGAAGGGCGACCTCAACGGGGAGCCGCTGTACTCGGTGCAGCTGGTGCTACTCGCTGACGGCGGCGCGGAGGTGATCAGCGTCAAGATCGTTGGTACGCCGGCTGCCGGGCTGGTCTCCGGTACGCCGGTCGCCGTGGTCGGGCTCGTCGCCACCCCGTGGTCGATGGGTGACCGGTCCGGGGTGTCGTTCAAGGCCAGCAGCATCCAGCCGCTCACCCAGGCCGCCGGCAGCCGTGGGATCACGTCGTCCACTACGTCGCCCGCGTCGGCTTCGGCTGACAAGG
>JAABUM010004014.1_pt1 | contig 17185 bp, 28 predicted proteins | sample 5559161 | NCBI WGS metagenome assembly JAABUM01 (sample SAMN10711868, study PRJNA513369) | rock metagenome | isolation source: Antarctica rocks | place: Antarctica: Victoria Land, Siegfried Peak nord | reverse complement strand
TTTGGTTGTGGGCCCCCCCCCCCCCCCCCCGCGCGCGCGCATGCCGCAGTCCAAAGGCGGCTTCCCTGCCTCCGCGGGACGATGGCAATGAGTTGCTTCCGATCGCTAGTATCGCAAACCGCAGGTGACAAGGTCAAGGACGTGGAGATTCCGGATGCGGACCTGGAGATCACGACTATGCGGTCCGGTGGCGCCGGCGGCCAGAATGTGAACAAGGTGGAGACGGGGGTGCGGGTGCGCCACATCCCCACCGACATCGCCATCAAGTGCACGCGCGAGCGCAGCCAGGCCGCCAACAAGACCATAGCCCTGGAGCTTTTGAAGGTGCGGAGGCCAGCACAGTCTGGAGGCTGAAAAGTTTGCTGGAAATGACCTGGATTGCACCAATATCAATGCGCCATCAAGCGCGGCCGCGAGCACAGCCAACAGGACCATCGCGCTGGAGCTGCTCAAGGTATGAAAAACCGTCGCTTGTGGCAAAGAGGAGGACAGTACGTCTGTTTCTCTTTATGTTGCGAGTGTCTGCGGCGCCATGAAAGCTGCAAACACGCGCGCAGTGGCGCCACGTTTTCAGCCTTGTCGGCCTGTAGTGCGCCTGTACCGGCTCGCCCCAACAGCAGCGCGCCCGCAGATGCCGGCTGGCAGCTTGCTCTGCCGGCAGCACTGCACGCCCGTCACCTGGGCGGATCTGGCTGGCAGAGTGGAGAGCTGCGCTGGCAGAAAAAGCTGACGCTGACATTGGGTCAGGTGCCTGAGGGTTTTGTTTCCAGAATTCAATGAATATGTGCCGCTGCAGGCCAAGCTGGTGGTCATCGCACAGGAGCAGCAGGCAGCAGAGATCCGGGAAATCCGCGGCGACATCGTCAAGGTGGGCAACATGTCATTTCTGAGAAAATAGAATGGGTCCAAGCAGCGATTGGTCCCCGCTAGATTCAGCTGCCCCCGAATGAGCCCTGCAATCGCAGCTTCTTACTTGCCATTCTGCTGCCCCGCGGCAGCCGTGCCGCCTGCAGCGATTTGCTCACTAATTCCCGCGCACTTAGCAATCGCACGTCCCGGGCGGCTAACTCCGCAACGAACTTTGCCGGTGACCAGCAGGGTGTCTCCCTTCACTACCTCGGTCATAGAGGGTGCCTTTCAGCCAAATCAGTCGACACCGGAAAGCAGGCGGTGTCGAGATTCGAATGCTCACTTCCCTGGTGGCCGGCATGGGTGACTGGAACCCACAAGCTGGCGACGGCAGATCCGAATTAAACCGGATGACCGAAAAGTTTGTGTCCTGCAGCGTGCCTTGTGCCTGCCTCCATTTGGTCACTGCTTACAACTGCCTGGCTGCAAACAGGCGGAGTGGGGGCGGCAGATCCGGAACTACGTTTTCCATCCCTACAAGATGGTGAAGGACCTGCGCTCGGGGCACGAGACCAGCAACACCGGCGCCGTGATGGACGGCGCCTTGGACCCCTTCATGCAGGTATTCAAGCCTGATCCAACACCCAGAATGCATGAAAGGTGTCCCGGACCCCTTCTGAAGGCAGTACATGCCAGGCAGCTTGATGTATCAGCGGCATCCGTGCCAAGTCAGGCAGAGATGTGGTACATTGAGGGGCACCTGCGCAGGAGGCCGGCCGCACCGGCAGCCAATGCCGCTCTATGCAGGCTGCAGCCTGGCAAGGGACGGTGCTTGTGTCTGTTTCGCCTACCCACTGGCAGCTCACTGCGCGACCTTTGCGCGCAGGCATATCTACAGCACAAGGCAGGCGGCGATGGCGGCACTGCGGCGGCCGCTTGATGGTTCCAGTCAGCACCCCGGACATCAGCGTCTGAACTTCGCCGCGACGATCTTCATGATCCCAGCGTCAGTGCAGATACTTGATAGAAGACATCGGGCAGGCTAATATGTGGTACCTGGTTTCCAACAGCAGATAACTCGATAGCCACTCCTTTGTGTTTACAAAACAGTGTGGTCAATTTTACGAAATTCATGCAGTAGAACCTAGCGCACATGAACGTCAAGTCAGTGCCTACCTCTGGACATAGAATGCCCACAACGACGGTAGGAAACCACAGCAACTATATCAAGGGAAAAGGCAACCCCTGCGCGAGCCCTGCGGATGAATGGGGCACCCAGCCGAGCACTCCTGCAGCACTTGTTCTGGCAGCATGCTCTGCCCACACTCTGACAACTGTCCAACTTCTTCTTGGTTCGACAACAGCGGGGACATGCCGGCAGCCGACGGCCCATGTCACAGACGGGCAGTTTTCAGCATTTGCAGCAACCAGCGCGTTCCTTCTTCACTGTCTATCGTCAGGCTTGCAGGGTGGTCGCTGCGGCCCGCTCCCGCTGCGCAGGCGTGTGCTGATTCACTTCATGTGGCCACGGGTTCGGGGGCGTCCGAGCCCGCACCGTTGGTGTTCTGCATCTCCGGCGACACCGGCACCTGTGCGACCTGCATCTGCACCTGCGCAGCACGACCATGACGCCCTCGTCATGCAACGTAAGCTTTCATCATCGAGCGAAGAAGGTTTCGGCGCCTGCGGCGACGCCGGCACCTGTCCGACCAGCATCTGCACCTGCGCAACATGAACCGATATCGTCCCTACGTACGTGCGCTCCCATGGTCCAGCAGAGCAGGACATGGTCCAGCAGAACAGGTAATGCCAGGTGACTGATGGCGACTGAGTAGCAGCGTGGATTGGTCCAACTGACTCTGGTCCAGATATTGCAGCGCCATCCCATGCCTTCGAGTTACAAATCGATACAGGTTTCATCCACTCAGTCAGTTCATTGCTGCGCACCTGCGGGCCAAGCGCCTCGTGGTTGAGGTCGGTCAACGGTGCTGCAGCACACGCCGACACTGAAGGCTGACACGCTTTCAATGATAGGATTCAGGTTTAAATACTCACTGCTGCGCACCTGCCCCGCGCAGGCGTTGAGGCGGAGACCTTCGATCAGCTACGCTGCCTGATGCCGCCTCGGCGAGCTTTGAAGTAGATCATATGGCGTCCAAAACATAGCTGCAAGTACCGCCACTTTCATGAGAAAGCTGATTATTCAAACCAGCGCTACAGGCCTGCTTTGTTCTTGATAGACAAATAAGGCTGATCTGCTCGGTTTTTCGTGTCTTTAGCCATACATTTTCGAGCGCACCTGCGTGATGAGCGCCCTCAGGTCGAGGCCTTGAGCAGTGCGGAGCGGGTCTCGCAGTCGGCGGGGTCGGTGAACTTTTCGCACATGCAGAATTAGAATACAGTCTGCGTTTCTGAATGTTCCCGCACCCGCGCAGCGAGCGCCTTGAGGTCGAGGCTTTTGATGAGCGGTGCCGCGCCATATGCCTGACAGATGTCCATCACAGGGGCGTGTACAGGGTTGACTAGCAAACGACCATCTTCACATTCGCACCTGCGCGGCGAGGGCCTTGAGGTCTGCAGTGAGCAGCGCCGACCGGATGTGAGCCTCGCAGTCGGCGGCGTCGGTGCGCGCCCGCCGCAGCGCCAAAACGTATCTGGATGCCGAAGATTGGGGTCAGGTCTTCGACTAGAGAAACCGGATCGAAACGTTTCCCGCACCTGCGCGGCGAGGGCCTTGAGGTCCAGCCCCTCGGTGAGCAGCGCCGAGCGGATGTGCGCCTCGCAGTCGGCGGGATCGGTTTGCACCCGCCGCAGCGCCCGCCGACGGTCGTCCAGCGACTCCAGCGCCGCGCGCGGCACCGTCGACTCTATCATCTTGGTCTGCGCGGAGTTGTAGATAGGTTGGATTAGAGTGAGTGCCGCAACATCGGCGTAAACTCAGCTGGCACGGTTGCAGCACCCCGCCGACGATGGTCCGGTGGCTCCAGCGCCGCCCGCGGCACCGCCGACTCTATCAAGTTGGTCTGCGCAAAGGGGAGAAAAGAGTTTTTGAACCGACAGTGCTCCAAACCCTTCAGAAACAGCTTGTGGATTAGAAGGCCGCCTGTCGTCCAGGGCTCCTCTGCAGATGCAGGCAGAGCCGGCAGCAAGGTTTATTGCAGGTGAGAAAACTGCTTCGCCTGGGCTGGCATGCTGTCCGTGCATGACGCCTGCATAGGGTCAGCATGCGCAAGCCTGGTTCGCGGGAATGGGGGGAACGTTGCGCAGGGTGGTGAGCAGCGCCTGGAAAATGTCCTGCTCGTTATTGAGTGTTTTGATCTTGAACGTTTCGATTCTAGGGTGTAATGTTTTGGCACCTTGAACTCGTTGTGCTGCTTCTTGAGCTGCTCCACCTCCACCTCCAGGTCCGCTATCAGCTTGAGCCGCTTATCGCGCGACCTCGCCGCACTCTCCCGGTTCGCCTCCTGTCGCAGTGACCAAGGCAGCCATGAGAGCGAAACTTGCGAGCTAGAGCTGCAGAATGCGCGTGCAGCCGGCTTCCACACAGTGCCGAGATCACGCCGCCAGTCGCTGGCCGCCGCTGCTCAGCTCATCACACGAAGGTTTCACAGGTGCTTTGTCCTTGACGGCCACGTCTGCGCTCAAGTGCTTCCTTCGACAGCATGAAGCGTGGTGTCACATAGTCATGGCAGGTCAATCGTGGCGCTTTAGATGAACACAAAATGATAAATGTGGGGGTTGCACCTTGCGCTTGAGGTCGCGCGCCTCCTTGTCTTTCTCCGTCAGTTGGCGCCCCTTGGCGCCCTTGGCCCGGCTGTGCGCCGCGTCCGCCCGCGCGTCATAGTCCGAGTCCATCGCCGGCAGGTCCACCACCTGTCCGTCAGACAGCACGGTCATGCACTTTGCTCCCAGCTCACACTTTCCTCTGTGCTGGTTGTCGCTGCAAACTTGATACCAGACCTGGATGGCCTCGCGGGTTCTGTACCAGCAAGTTTCTGCGGCAGTCACACTGCACCTGCGCCTGGACGCGTGGCACGGCGGATGGCGCCATGGGTATGTCTGGAAATGCCGTCGCCTCGGGGCCCCTGCCGCCGCGAGCGCCTGCAGCCAGTCCAGTCAGGCTGAGTGCATGCTCACATTCCATGCCAAAAAGCTCATTGCCGCGGCTGACGCAGCTTGACACACTGCCGTATGTAAGGCATGCGGACTGGGGTGCTGTGAAGGACCACGATTGATGTCTGTAACGCAATCAGGCTCGTCAGGCCGTTTCCACGTCGCTAACGGACTGCTAGCGGTGATAGCGCCAGCACACCTGCTGGGCGGCCCGGCCGCTGCCGGCGGCCGTCTGCGTCCAACAGCTCCGGGCTGCCGTGCGCAGAGAGGTGGCCATTGGGCAGACGCGCCTGCGGCAGCCCGCCGCCGCCGCCGCCGCCGCTGTGGATGACCTGCGATCAAGGATTTCTCAGGGTGTAGGAGGAGGGCTCCGGGAGAGGTTGACTGCGTTGCGCAGGCTGTTACCATGAAAGGCCAAGAGTGTGTGGTCCCAGTTGTGGTCGGCGGCCCTGCAGGTAAGTCCGGGATGATGCCGAGGCTGAGGGCGCGCTGGATGGGGGTGGGGGGCAGCCACCGACAACAGCGAAAGCCGTGGCTTGAAGCGGGGCTGTCGGATGAGGACGAGCAATCAGGATGCGGGCAGGGCGTCCCACAAACCCAAACGGCCCTGGATGCTGGTGGTTTTCACCAGTCTGGGCGGCGGCAGCGTCGTGCCCAGCGACGCGCGTTGCCGCCGCGGCAGCAGTCGCTGGAGCCGAAACCAGCTGCCGAGTTTTGAACTTATGTCATTGATGACTCACCAGGCTGCGCGGCGGCAGCGTCGCGCCCAGCGGCATTGCGCCTCCGCCGCCACCGGCGTAGTCGCTGATGCCCAAACCAACGCCTAAGTTCTGGCCTCATGTGATGTGCCCATACGACTGAAGACTCACCAGGTTGGGCGGCGGCATCATGGCGCCCAGCGCCGCCGCGCCGCCACCGCCGCCGCGGCCATAATCGCTGCCGGAGGGCGACACATCGCGGCTGTAGCGGCGCGGCGGGCTCGCGTCGGGGGCGCCGCCGAGGCCCCTCCGCTCCATTGGGCCCCCGGGCATGTCCACCGGCTGTCCAATGGGCGTGCCGAAGAGCGCGCCCGCTGCCGGCAGCGGCACATGCGAGCTGAACCTGCAGACAGTTGGAGAATATAGAGAATATGATACATTGAAATCACTGGTGCCTTGCGATGCCACGACCAGGCCAGGATGTGCGCCTGTGCTGCTGCCTGCTATGGCAGCAGGGACAAGCAGGCGTACGAGGGAGACTTGTCGTCTTGAGATGGATGGGCGTCGAAACAGGAGCCGCACCTGGGCGAGCCGAGGGCGGGGTAGGCCCCGCCTGAGGCGCGCCGCAGGGTGGTGTCGCCGCTGAGGCCGCTGGGGGTGCCCGGGTGCGAGCCGCCGCCGCCGCAACACCCGATGCTGCCGCCAGGCGCCGGGCCAATGGAGCCGTAGCTGCTGAGACTGCTGCCGCCGGGCGGCAGCGACCCCGCCCGGATCCCGCCGTTTGGCGGGGCGCCGCCGCCGTTCGGCAGGCCGAGCGCGCTGCCGGCGCGCAGGTGGCCGCCGACATGCAGGCCACTGCTGGTGCGGGGCGGGTAGACGCCGGCGGCCGCGGCGCGCGCCGCGGAGAGCGCCGCCGCCGCGTCGCCGCCGCCGTGCATCGGCGGGTGCATGCCCAGCTGGCTGTACCTGCGGCAACGGAGGTGTGAGCCTGTCGGCAAGACGAGACGTCCCTGACGATACCCCACAAGCATCGAGGGCGGTAAAGCGGCCCATGTCCTGCTGGTCACGCCACATGCCCTGCGGCAGGTTGAAGAACGCACCAGCCGGATTCGCCAGCGGCGACAAGGTGGCTGGCCACCTCTGTGGAGCCGCTGCTGTACATGCCCATCGCGCCCAGTCCGTGGGTGAGCCCGGTGCTGCTGATGCCGCTGACGGAGCTGGCCAGGCTGGCCTGCGCGGCGCCGAGGCCGACCATGGGCATGGGCGCGGCGCCGCCGGACGGCAGGGCTCTGAGGCCGCCGGAAGCCGGCAGGTAGCCACCCAGGTCCGGCGCCAGGCGCGGGCTGCGGTTGTCCTCACGCGGCGACGCCTGCGGCGACGACAGATATTCATTAACCACACATGCAACTATGCGCTGAAGCTGTGTGCGAAAGCACGATCGTGGGAGCCGACATGACGTTTTATACCGCAGGGATGAATGAGTGCTGGCCTCAGTGCCTGGATGTGCCCTGGACTGCAGGCACGCCACGCTGGCACTGAGCTGCTGCACCATCACACCAACACCAGCTGCACATGCGCTGACACAAATTACACAAGGTCAATATGACAGGCTGGGAGACGTACGCTGCCGTGGCGCTGGCGCGGCTCCGGCGCGGCAGTAAAGCCCGCCGTGGCCGGCCAGCCGCCGCCGCCGCCGCCCTGCAGATCCATGCCCAGTCCCCGCCAGATGTCGTCGGTCGTCTTTCCCGACGGCTGCGTCCTGCTGAGCGTTTGGGGATACGCATGGGTCAGAGTCGGGATCAGAGTTGAGGATGACACTGGTGGGAAGGCAAGGTGTGGAGCCTGTTGGGCGTGGCCGGGGATGTGGGGGCTGGCATGAAACAGCGTGTGCTGGCTGCACACGTTTGTCGGCAGCACCACGGCAAGCGCTGAGCTAGCCCCGACTGTGAACAGCAGTCAGGCTCACGTCTGCTCCGGCTTGGGGAAGCCGGCAAACTCGGGCAGCGGCGGGCCGGCGGAGTGCGCCGCCGGATGCGGCATGTCGTGCATGCCGCGGCCGCCGCCTCCACGCTGGTGCGCCTCAGCGGCGCGCATGCTGTTGATCAGCTCCCGCCCCTGCTGCTCCATGTCCCGGCTGTTGAGCAGCTCCTCCTGCGGCTTTGCAGGATGCGGCAGGCGTCAGGGCGGGCGTGGCATGGAGAGAAGCGCATGGGCGCAATGCTGCTGCACCGAGCATGCAAAAGCTGGTGCTCCTGCAGCTCACAGCCAATGACCAGTGGGGAGATGGCGCAAGCCGAGCAAGACCCGCCAGTGCGTTCTGTTGACCAAATTTTGAGCCTCACCGGCGCCCGGCGAGAAGGTGCGCACTTTCGAGAACTTGGCAAGCATGGGAGGCAAGGTGCAGCGAGGCGTTGGCGTGCTGCGCGATACTGGATGGCATCATTTGAAGACAAGAGCGGGCAGACAGGTTGGAAGGAAGAGCAGTGAACGTGTTACAACCCAAACTTGCATCTGCGACGGAGGCAACAAGCTCTGCAGCAGGCCAAGGCTGCGATCAAACACAATACACAAATCAAAGTTCGAGAAGGAGCGCACCAGGTTCAGGCTGCCGAAGAGGGCGTTGCTGGTGAGCGAGCCCTGGGCTGCATCGAGACCAGCCAGGCCGCTCAGCGACACCGACGACGGCGAGTCTGCGGCTGCGGGACCCCGCAGATTGACCAGACCCGACTGCAGGTGCAGGCTGCCGCCGCTGCGCGGCATTTGCCCAGCCATGCGCCGCTAGCTGTGCCCTCCTGCTAGCCGGCGATGCTACAGTGGAGACGCGGCTTCAGATATTTTCTGTCGCCGGCTCCAGGGGTGGCAGACGAGCGATGCCGGTATGCACAGCGCTCCACGGTGCTGCCAGACCGACTCGAGCGGTCTCCTCGGTTGCCAAGCGCGCAGGCTGACGCTGCGTGACCGAGGTTTCGTTGTCACGTGTGACCGGCTGCGGCGGTCTGTCGAAGTGAGCAAGATACTGCAGCGGATCAGCGTCACTGCGGCGAGCAGGCAGTAGCAACAGCAGCGCACTGCCCTGCCCTCCACGTGCGAGAGAGTCACCAAACACTTTTACGAATCTGCAAGCAAGAACAGCTCTGCTGAAAACTGCGTGTTCCCGCGGCACTTGCCCAGCGTTTGTTGAGCAAAGCACTCCGTGGAGGTGGATGCTGGACCCTGTTACGCAGTCTGCCACTCGATTTCTCGCACATCCAAGGATCGGAATCGCGGCGAAACGGGGGATTTACCTGCCAGCTGTTGTCTTTGCTCTTTACAAAGAGCACTAAATATACACCATCTTACTCATTGTTACCGGCCTCTGCTCCCTTTGTACCAGAGTAAACAGGCGCACTCAGTCAGGGTGGCACACAAGTGCCGTGCATCGAGTTCTCGGACCAGGCCACACAGCTTCAGTCGGCGGCGACATCCCCCTTGGAGCACATCGTGCATTGCTCCTTGTCGGTCGCGTGCACCGCTCTTGCGGTGCCGCCCTCACACCGCCATGCGGCGGCGTTGCCGCCATACGCTCTGGAAATGCCGCTGTCCATGAGGTGCAGCGCGCCGCCGCACGTGCTCCTGGCGACGCCGCCGGGCTGCACGTTGTGGCCTACCACCATGTGGCGCGCACCGGCCAGCTGCAGCACCTCTGCCACCTCATCGCACACCCGCGACTGCGAGCGCCGCATGTAGGCCCTGCAGCAGGGATAGCATGTTTTGGGTTTATGGGGATGCGTGGCGTAACGTTGACTGCAAATCGACGAGACCCTGGCAAATGAACGTGAAGGTTGTTCAGCCGGTGGGTGCCTGCCTGCATATTCACAAAAGTCAGGGTGCATTCCTATGGAATTAGGCCCCTAATTTGATGGCCCTGACGTACATACACTGCCTTTGCGAGAAGATGTGCACCTGAGCCAGATCGGACTGTCTGACGCCTTCAGCAGCCTGAGCGCCGCCTGTGCCATGCTGCCGTCCCGGCAATCGCCGCCGCTGCCCGAGAAACAGTGTCTGAGCGCTCCTGCAGTGATGAGGAATGCCTGTTCACGTGTTGCTTGTTTGCATAACACACAAGTGCTTGTCGAACATACATCTCTGGCATGCCGTCGAGGTGCCGCGTGCGGAGAGGGCCTAGCGGCAATGAGTAGGGCCAGGCATGCAGCGTTCTGGTTCACACCTGAGAGCTGTTCATCAACGACGTCCACCCGCTGCTCCGGGCTGAGGCTTGCGAGGTCCTGCCGGGCCAGCGTCGCGGCAACCCGCAGCGTGTGCAGCGTCAGCCCTGCACACGGATTGCACATCTCCCCTCAATGTACTGTGTTGCATACATTCTTAATCGCTGCCGCAACTCATAGCTATGCAAGCCTCCAGCACTGCAGAGCTGCCAGCAGACATGCAAATGACGCATTCTCATGGCCGAATGCTTTCACATTTCAGAATGCTCCAGTTCGGGTTCTGATGCCAGGGTTCTGATGCCACAGGTCGCATCTACTGTCACGTGTGACGATTCGATTGTAGACAGCTCGCCCGTCGGCAACCTACACAAAAGTAAAAACATTCCGAAGAACGCTCACCCGCGTGCACAAATAAAGTGCGGCAGGCGCCATGGCCCGCCAGGGCGACCACCCGCCGCCGCCGCAGCGCGTCTCCGGCCTGGGCGCCCGCCTGCAGCGCCTGCCCCCAAAGTTTACGACCCGCCTCCGCGTCTGCCGGCTTGTGGGGGTCCCAGCTGGAGCCTGGGGATTCGCGACCACCAATGACAGCTGGGTTTCATGCCGGGAACATAATGACTATCTTGTGACTGGGGCGCCCGCCTGCACCGCCTGCGCCTACAGCCGCCATCCCGCCTCCGCATCCGCCGGCTTGTGGGGGACCCAGCTGGAGCCTGCCACACACAGGATTGGATCCATTTTAGGACAAGGACGTTTACAGAGGCGAAAGCCTGGTCACGATGGCTCCATATCCGCCCAGTAAGATTGCCTGAATACAGTGCTGCGTCTGGCTCGGGCTTTGCGGCCAGAAAGTGCCAGCGCTGTTCTTCGCTGGAAGCCTTGGGCATGTCGCTCACAGAGTGCCGCATGTGCCGACTGCAGGCCCCACCCGCGGTTGCCGGGTTGGATGCGTTGCGCGCCAGCCAGGCGAACTCGGCGGGCAGCACGTAGCGGTAGTCGCCACTGCGGTTCACTTCGAGCGCTCAGCATGTTGTTCATGTTTAGAAGGAACAATGGATGGTGCAATTGTTCCTCTAAGCAGGAGTAGTTTTGCGGATTGGCGACAACAGTCCAATTGACAGAAATGGCGCCAGATGGTATCGCAAGGTGTCACCCAAGGTTCATCAGCTCGTGGTTGCCCAGCAGCGTGATGAGCCGCCCGCCCGCGGCACCCGCCTCGGCCTGCGATGCGGCGACCAGTGTGTTTGGTGGATCGCCACCGCAAGAAGATGCCCACCCAGCGGCGTTCTCGCAGTGCCATGACCATAAGGCTTCCCCAGGTCCAGCATGGCAAGCGGCCTAGCGATTCAGCATCCTCAACTTTTGATACTCAATCCGTTCATCCTGAAACACTCACCAGCAGGCGCTCCAGCAGCGCCATGATTGCGAGGCCGTCCGGCCCCCAGTGCATAGCGCTTCTGGATGGATAAATTTTCACGCGCAGCTCTACAGCAGCGCCACGATTGTGAGGCTGTCTGGGCCCCGGTCCAGCACAATATGTGATCGCATGGTCCAGCAATTACAACCCGTTCATCATCAACCTGTTGATGCTTTGATCCTCAAATCCCACAGCTTTGACTGTGGGAGGTGACTGTGGCAGGCGCTCCGGCAGCGCCACGATCGCAAGGCTGGCCGGCCGCCAGTCCAGCAAAACTTGAATGTCATGTGTTTCTCCCTAGTTTCGTTCTTCCTAAGGGTCCTCACCCGCAGGCACTCCAGCAGCGCCACAATCGCCAGGCTGTCCGGCCCTCGGTCCAGAACGTCGCCTGTCTGCACCAGCGTCGCGCGCCCGCCGGCCCAGCGCCCATTTCCGTCGACCGCGCCCGCCAACCGCAGCGCCGCGAGCGTCTGGTTCAGGTCGCCATGCAGGTCAGCCACCGCCAGCAGCGGCGCATCGGCGCCTGTGGGAAAGCAGTTACTGCTTTCCCACAGGCAGAAGGTGTGCAATGATACGAATGGGTCATTTGACCCATTTATTATATAGTTTCATCAATCGCGCCCGCCAGCGGCAGTGCCGCCAGCGTCTGGTCCAGGTCGCCCAGCATCGGCGCCTGCAGGAGGCCAGCTCAGACTGGATTGTAAGGCGAGTGGGAATTTGTGGCTGTTGCGGATCGTGCAGGGGCACCATTGGGCATCTGCACCATCAGTAAGTATGGTAGAGGTCTCTAGGCTGCCGCCAAGCATGTGGCGGCGGGAAAGGTGCAAAGCGGTCGGGATGGTTCACGCAGCACTGAGGTACACGAGAGTCTACCTGGGTCATCTGGTTGGAGCAGGCTGCATCGTGCCACTGCGCATAGGCTTAGTAGCGAGGCGGCCAGGAGCCATGTAGGGCTGGTGCGCCCCGCCATGAGATCAATACTCTTGGTTCCGCGCTCGAACGCTAGATTTGTGCCAAGCGTTCGATCTGGAGAGCTAAAGGCCACGATGCAGTCGATCAAGGTTGAAGCAAGCTCTGAGAACACTACGCAGCTTCACCCTGACGCACAGATGCTTGCAGACGAACGCTGCACGGTGTTGCGCAGACCAGTAGCCACGCGTCAATGTGTTGTCGATGGTTCAAGTTATGGACATCGGATTCACGGTTCCAAGTAGAACGAGTTGTGATGCAGGTGTTGCATCAAGCACGTGAAAGTGCATGTTGCAGGCTGAGACCGCAGAGTTGCAGCGCACTTTTAGTTTGCATCGCTTCCTACTGCAGGTGAGGGCGGCTTCATTAGCTAGTTGGTCTTTAGAGCAGGGTTCGGGCCCAGTGGCCCTGGCTTCGTTGCCCGTTGCCACAGCACGCGCAGCAGGCCGGCTTCTAGCTTCGGGTTGTCGCCTGGGAGCCCACAGACGACGCAAACGTCCGGTGATATACGAGCATCATCGGTTTTGGATGCAGCTCCCTCGGGCGTGATCCTCTGCTTCTGACCAGCACCTGAAATCCATGTTCACCTCAGGTGGGCTCCCGCAGCCCTCGTCAGCTGCATCGCTGTTCCGCACACGTTCTGCGCTATGCAGAAGTGAGCTCAAGTCCCAGTGCGCCTTACGGCGGCTCAAGCTCTGTGTTGCGGACACTGCCTAGCAGCGTCACCGCCTTGCTCACCCAAACTTGAACCATGCATTGGTCGCAACGCAGGCTGAGGATGGCGGGACATGGCAGCACACAACATGGACGGAGAATTCGAGACGCCCGCAGTGCGCACCCTGGCAGGCGCGCAGCTGCCTGTCGCGGCCGCAGCGCCTGGCGACACAGTGCAGCAGCTGCGTGCGGCGGTGGCACCGCACTTCGGCCCTGCCGCCGGCTGCCGCCTCTTCCTGAATGTGAGCTCCTGGCTCCGGCTTGCCGCCTCTAGAATTACATCCACAGCACATTACAAACCAATGGCCGCAGGCCGGCGGTTGGGCGTTCACATCGCCATGCCGAACCCTGATGACCACTTACAGAGAAGCAGATCAAATTGGTTCGCGTGTCTGCAGGGCACCAAGCTGTCTGATAGGCGCACAATCGGCTCCTTAGGCCTGCAGTCCGGCCAGTTTCTGGTGCGCCTGTCACAGTCGTCATCCCGCTTTCCAGCAGACTTGCCATGGTGCTGCATCGGCCGCGATTCTCTGTGTCGATGTGCCTGAAGAGAGTCTAATTTACCTTAGTGCATACGAAGCGTGGATGCAAGCTGTCAAAGCTGCTGCATTTGTGCGGGAGCAGGTCGCGGTGCAGACGCAGAAGCGGCAGCAGGAACCGCCTCCAGCACCAGCAGCAGAGCCTGGTCCACAGCAGAGACAGCAGCTGCATGAGGCGCCAGCACAGAATGCTCAGGCGGCAACCGCGGTGCGTCAGCGCAGCGGCAGCATTGGTGCAGCCCCCGATCGGCACAATGCACCTGACAGCGGCCAGCATGCTGGCGACAGCGTCGCCGCAGCAGGCTGGCTGCGCGGCGACCTGCGCCGCAGCAGTGGCGGCGGCAGCGGCGGCGGCGGCGGAGCCGGCACCGAAGGTGGCTGGGTGCGTGATTGCCGTGACAACGAGGCGTCTGCAGAAGGGACTGCTCAGCACGAGCATGGCGCCTTCCCGGCGACGCTGCTTCCCGGCTACATCTCGCGCCCCTCCGCGACGCCGCCTGCCACACCACCAAGACAGGTGAGCTTGATGCGTTGGGAACTGCGTCAGGAAACCTGCAGAATCGACCGGCACGCAAGCTCTGCATCATAGTCAAAGATCGTGCTTGAACTGAGGGGCCCGCTCCTGCCTGCCAGCTAACCTCCAACTGCGTCTTGAGCACAATCTTCCCATGTTCACCCTTTCCATCGTCCACCCACTCGCAGGCCCCGGCTGAGGCACTGGATGCTGCCAAAGGCCCAAGCAATGGCAGTGCCAACGCGGCGACTGAGCAGCAGTCGGGCCGAGATCCACCCAGCGGCGACCCGTCTGCCGCCGCCGCTGATTTCAGGCGACCGGTGCGGCGGCGGCTGTCGCTGCCACTGGCGCCTTCCGCCGCCACCAGGCAGGCCGCCCCTGCCGCCGCCGGCAGGCGGCCACAGCTGCTGTCATGCGGCGCCTTCACAGGCAGGCAAACACACGGCAAGAGCGCGACAGCAGTAAACGGCGCAGGCAGCGCTGCAGAGTACAATATTGACCGAGGAGGTGCGGAAACGGCACAGGCGGGCTCAGCAGGTGCGCGGGATGGAGGCCTATGGGCAGAGCTGGCCGCCGAGCTGCGGAGCTCACGCATCCTGGACCCTGCGGCGTCTGTGCCGCTGCCAGGGAATGCTAAAGAAGGTAAATGATGTTTTCTGACAGGCTGGTTGTTCAGCTGTTCAGCGCCCAACCTCGTTAAAATGCTGATTGCAGGTGCTGCTTGCTTTGGATTTAGGATCCGCCCACAAGTCTGCCGCATCCATCACCATGGCACAGGCAAGTGTACGTCATCGTCCCTTCCAGGCAAGACCTCGCTGCTGAAGCTGCTCTGCGCTTCTTTGGACAGGCAGCGCCGCTGCAGAGGCGGCCCCGGCCAAAGCGCAGCGGGCTCGGGTGCCAAAGCGGACAGGCAAAGGTGCAGCAAAGCCTCGAGGCAGGGCTGCGGCGGCAGCTGCGGCGGCGTCGGCGGCGGACCCCGCCGCCAACACACCGCCGGATGACACGGCGGCCGCCGCCCCGCCGGTGCACCCGTGGACGCCTAACGTTGCCTTTGCGACGCCACTGACACACCGCCAGGTCCGTCTTGTGGCGCTGATGTTCATGTAGCTGCTGGAAATTGACCAAAATCTGAAAATTTTGATTTTTACATTCAAAGGCGGTAAATCATGTATGTCGTCATTCTCTGAATCCTTAAAGAATCATTATGCTTGTCGATGCACTCACGTTTCTCGCTTTCAAATTTCACATCCCAAATGCTCAATGTGCAGGCCGCTGCCGTGGCGGCGCTGCCGCTGCCGGAGCGACTCGAGGCCCTGGTGGCCTCCTTTGAAGTGCTGACTGCCGTCTATGGATTCCTGCTGCGGCAGCACATCCAGGTGGGTGTTTGACTTGACGACTCTGGACGACTTTTCAAGAAAAACATTCAAAGAAAAAAGTTTTCTTGAGTACTTCTCAGACGGACCTCCTGCTGCAGCAGCACGTGCAGGTGGTTTTCTGGTGGAACCATACACGCATTGATGTTGCGCTTGCTTTCCATGCTGATGCGCTTTTGGATGATGCTGCAGATGACATAAAGCACTCGCAGTCGTTGCTGATGCCTTTGCATCGTATTAGGATGAAAGAGTTATCGTGCTGAACTGCATGGCATGGGCGTTGGGCCAGCAATTGATGACCTCAACCCACCAGCATGTGTCGGCCGTCAGCTCTCACGTCATCCATTCTTGGCTTCTCTTCGGAGCCGAGCTGGCGCTGGTGGCAGCTGTGCTGCTGCAGATGGTGGACAGCATTTCGACAGCGGACCTTGTGCTCATTTCTAATCAGCTTCCACAGAACTTCATGACGTCTTATGTCTCCATGCAGCCGAGCTGGCGTGCGGTGGCGGCGGTGCTGCCACAGATGCCGGGCGGCGCCGACATACTGCTGGCAGACCTGGAGCTGATGGCGCGGCTCGCGCCGGACGTCCTGCTGCTGCGCCAGGAGCAGGGGTGCGCAACTCCATATCTTTGCGACTCAAGTGGGTAAAGGGAGACACCATCAGTTGAGTTGATGGCACGGCTGGCGCCTGACGTCCTGCTGCTGCGCCAGGAGCAGGGGTGCGGTTGTGTTGGAACCTCAATCATGAAATACAGAGAACTAGTTGGCCTGGTTTGCGGCCCGCCCCCGGCACATCATGCTGCTGTGCCAGGAGCAGGGGTACGGCCGGCTGCTGCCTTTGTCACGTCTCACGATCGTTTCGAATTGCGACTGCATGCACATGCCCATATCCACCGGCCGTCCATATGCCGCTCCCCGCCGGTCTTTGCTACAGGCTGTGCGCCTTGCTGTGTTGCCCCGCCGCTGCAACATGTCTTGGCTTGCACTCAAAACACTGCGCTCAAGCATGTACTGAGCGGGCTGCATTTTTCCAGGTTCGGCTCTCCGGTCAAGTCCATGGTGCAGCGGCGGGCCGTTGCCAAGGCCAAAGCCGCCGCGGACGACGCCGCAGCCCGGCCAGACACGAGCGGAGCGGCGGGCGACGGCAGGATCGGCGCAGCCGCAGGAGTTGCGGCTGCGGCGGAACAGATCGGTGTCGAAGCGGCTGCCGCGGCCGCCGCGGGCTCTGCCAGAATTATTCCCCTGGGGGACCGCAGAGACCTCATGGTGAGCTTGGTCTCAACAGGGTTGTCCATTGTGGCAGGGTTTCGAGATGAACCTATATTTTTGCTGATGTTCCATCTGGTCAGCAGCTGGCCGGTGATGGCGCGGGACCAATGCCTGCGTGGCAATTCACCAACGATGGTACATGTGTCCCACAACGCGGAAATGGAAGTCCACCATTTCAACTTGGGCAAATGCTGGCGAGCGACGGCGCGGGTACGCTGCTGGCAGGCGACTCAGACCGGCACGGGCTTTGGCTGACACGGCTCATCTCGGAGTTCTTGTGTCTGACACCACATTGTATCGGCATTTGGGCAGGAGCTGGTCGCGCGGGAACGGTGCTGGAGGGGCGCCGAGACCGTTTATCATCGAGATGGTGGACTCTGAAATTTCTTTTAGAAGTGCTGACACCCTGGGCACTGGACCGTTGGCACTCTTGAGCAGGAGCTGGCGAGCGACGGCGCTGGGACGCTGCTGGCAGGCGACCCGGAGTGCCGCGTCATCGATGGCCCGTGTGGAAAGTTTCGAAAAGT
>JAABUM010004013.1_pt1 | contig 17193 bp, 14 predicted proteins | sample 5559161 | NCBI WGS metagenome assembly JAABUM01 (sample SAMN10711868, study PRJNA513369) | rock metagenome | isolation source: Antarctica rocks | place: Antarctica: Victoria Land, Siegfried Peak nord | reverse complement strand
GTGTTCGACGTACACCTCGGCGACAGTGTGCGACTGCGCACCACCGTCGTCCAGCAGAAGACGGGCCGGCCCGTGCCCTTCGAGCTGACCGACCCGACCCGCGATGCGCTCGCGGCATGGTTGAAGAAGCGCGGGCTTCGCTCGGGAGACTGGCTGTTCCCGAGCCGGAGTCATGTCGGCGACCACGTCACGACGCGGCAATACAACCGACTTGTCGACGAATGGGTCGCCCTTGCCGGCCTTGACCCCGCTGCCTACGGAACTCATAGCCTGCGCCGAACGAAGGTGGCGCTCGTCTACAAGCGCACGGGCAACCTGCGAGCGTGCCAGCTTCTGCTCGGCCACTCGAAGCTGGAGAGCACCGTCCGTTACCTCGGCATTGAAGTCGACGACGCCCTCGTCCTGTCCGAGCAAACTGATCTCTGACGGAAGCAGCGGCGGCCCAGCGCCGCCGCGATCGGCCGGGTTGGGTGGAGAGCAGCCCGGCGGGTTTCAAGACTCAAGGTCGAGAAAGCAGACGTTCAGCCAGTGGCGCTGGTCTGATCCGGGTCGGACCTCGGTCCCGGGCAGCGATTGATAGCAGTGTCGCGATTGGAACGGGGCGAATGGGTGCCTAACCCGAGGCTTGTGGGAGCGCACCATACAGGATGAGATCGACGAGCCCCCGAGCCGCTGTTTCGAAACTGTCCCCGGCCATGGACTCCTCCCCTTCCAGAGCGACAATTTCGCAGGCGTAGTTCGCGTAGAACTCCGTCGAGGCCCAAATCAGGAAGAACAATCGTATGGGGTCGACCGGGCGCACCAGGGCGTCGCGTTTCCAGGCCTCCACGAGGTCGAGCTTGGCCCTGAGGTGCGGCGTGAACGTCTGCACGAGGAAGCTCTTGAGCTTGGTTCCGCCGCGCAGCACTTCGCCCGCGACGATGCGGGATGCGGCAGGATGCGAGTGCGAAACGCGCATCTTGGCTACGATGTATGCGGCTAGAGCCTCGGCGGGGTGGCGACTTGAATCGATCTGGTCGAGTTCCCTGAGCCAGGACTCAAGCATCCTGTCGAGCACGGCATCATAAAGGGCCGCCTTGCTCTTGAAGTAGTAATGCACCGTTGCGGGCGGCATTCCCGCCTCCCCCGCGATCTCCGCCATTGTCGCGCCCGAAAGGCTGTTCCGCGCGAAGACCTCCGCCGCCGCATCCAAGATCCTGACCTGCGCCGAGTCCCGGATCCGTGCCTTCGCGGCCCGTGCGGCCGCCGTCCTGCTGCTCATTCGCCCCGCCCTGCCGCCTCGACCGCCCTGGCACGCCAGTTGCTACGATCCTGACGGAATAATCAGGATCGTGAGACGCCTGCATGATCACAACTGACTTCGACTATGCCCGGCCGTCATCGCTGAGTGAAGCATTAGACCTTCTGGAGCGGCCGGGTGCCGTCCCGCTGGCCGGAGGTCAGAGTCTTCTGCCACTGCTCGCGGACCGAAGCGTCGACGCAGATTTGCTGGTCGACATCGGCAGACTTGCGGAGCTTCGTCGCGTCGCGCGCGACCGGGATTGGCTGGTGATCGGTGCCGGCGCCACGCTCGCGACCGTGATGACGGCAGAAGCAGCGAAACCCATTCCGCTGCTTGCGGAGGCGCTGCGGTCCGTCGGGTCTGCCGCGATCCGCAATCGCGGCACGCTGGTCGGGAACCTGGTCCGGGCGAGCCCTAACAGCGAGCTTCCCGTGGCGATGGTAGCGCTCGATGCGCATCTCGTGCTGCGGCAACGCACCGGGGAGCGCGAGGTCGCGGCCGCCGACTTCTTCCTCGGGCCGCACCGGACGGTGCTCGCCCCCGGAGAACTCGTCACCGAGCTTCGCATCGGCTTGCCCGCATCGGGCCGTGCGCTGGGCGGCTTCGCCGAGGTCGCTGTACGCGCCGGCGCGCCGCCCCTCCGCTGTGTCGCGGTCGTCCTCACCATCGACGAGACGGCTGTCGTCATCGAAGCGCGCATGACGGTCGGCGGCATCACCGGAACGCCGGCACGCTGGCGCGAAGCGGAAGCCACGCTCGTCAGGTACCCGCTGTCCGAGAGCGTGGCCCGCCTCGCGCAATGTGGCGAGTTGGACCTCCTACCCTCGCCGGATCTGCCGGAAGCCGCCTACGCCCGCGACGTGCTTCCCGTCCTGGCCCGCCGGGCTGTCGCTGCGGCCGCGACGCGGTTCATTCCCAACCCTAATCTGGGGACACAGCCATGAGCGCGCCATCGAAAGCCGTCGTCGTGACGGTCAACGGGCAGCAGGCCGCCTGTAGCGTCAGACCGCGCCTTCTGCTGTCCGAACTGCTCCGCGACGAGCTCCGGCTGACAGGCACCCATGTGGGTTGCGGCACCGGCGCCTGCGGGAGCTGCACCGTCCTCCTCGACGGCGAGCCAGTCCGGTCGTGCCTGGTTCTCGCCGCGCAGGCCGATGGCGCGACGATCGAGACGGTCGAGAGCGTCGGTACGCCCGACGCCCTGCACCCGATCCAATCGGCGCTCCGGGAGCACCACGGACTTCAGTGCGGCTTCTGCACCCCGGGTTTCGTCATGTCGGCCGTCGCCCTGTTCCGGCGCTCGGCTCGACCGACCCGCGACGAGATCGACGAGATGATGCAGGGGCACCTGTGCCGCTGCACCGGCTACCGCAGCATCGCCAACGCCCTCGTGTCGGTCGCCAACGCGGGAGGAGTTTGACATGGCGGCAGGTCGTCTGGTCGGAGCACCCGTTCTCCGGAGGGAGGACGCGCGACTCCTTCTCGGTCACGCCCGCTTCGTAGCGGACATCGAGGCTCCCCGCATGCTCCACATGGCGGTGGTGCGCTCGCCCGTCGCCCACGGCACCCTCGAGAGTGTCTTCGTCGATACGGCGCGGGCCGTCGCGGGCGTCCGCCTGGTCCTGACCGGAGCTGATGTGTCGGCTTACGGCAAACTGCCCTCGATCGATCTCGCAGGACCCGGCAATGCCGCAACTCAGCGCATGCTGGCGCTCGAGCGGGTCCGTTTCGCTGGGGAGCCCGTGGCAATCGTCGTCGCCGACGATCCGTGGATCGCCGCGCAGGCCGCCTCGCTCGTCGACGTCGGCGTCGCGGCCCTGCCCGTGATGCTTGACGCCGAGGTCGCGGCCGAAAGCCGATCGCCCTTGCTCTACGGAGAACTCGGCACCAACGTGATCCACACCTGCCGCCAGCAGGTCGGCGATGCGGATGCGGCCTTCGCCTCGGCTCATCTCGTGGTCGAGGACACGTTCCGCATCCATCGTTACGTCGCGGCCCCGATGGAGACCCGCGGCGTGCTCGCCGACCCGACGGGCCAGGACGGTCGCGTCACCGTGACGAGTTCCACACAGTTCCCGCATCTTCTGCGCGGGTTCCTCGCCGGCGTGCTGGGCATGGCCGAAGCCGAGATCAGGGTCGTGGCTCCCGACGTCGGCGGCGGCTTCGGCGTGAAATGCGAGTTCTACCCCGAAGAAGTGCTCGCCACTCTCGCGGCGATCAGGCTCGGGCGACCGGTGCGTTGGATCGAAAGCCGGGAAGAGCACTTCGTTGCGACCACCCACGCCCGCGAACAGGTCCATCATGTTCGCGCCGCGGTCGACGCCGACGGTCGCGTTACCGCAGTGACGCTCCGCTCCGTCACGGATAACGGGGCAGCTGCCGCTACCCTATCGGTCACGCCGGCCTCGATCTCGTCAGCCATGCTGCGCGGGCCATACGCGATCCCGAACTACCGGGCCGAGTCCCATTCCGTCGTGACCAACAAGACTCCGCTTGCAGTCTACCGCGGCGCGGGACATCCCCAAGCGGTTCTCTGCATGGAACTCACCATGGACAGGATCGCCCGGGAGATGGGCATCGACCGCGTGGAGCTCCGCAGGCGCAACATGCTGACGCCGGCCGACATGCCCTGCGACCGCGGCACCGCCATCGTCCTGGCGGGCCAGGTCGTCTACGACAGCGGCGACTATCCGGGGTGTCTCGAACGCGCGCTCGTGCTCGCGGGCTGGGAGGACCGGAACGGGCGCGACGCCGAGGTTCGCGCCCGCGGCAAGCTGCCCGGCAGCGGAATCGCCTGCTTCGTGGAGGAGACCGCGATCGGGCCCTACGAGACCGGCCAGGTGCGAGTGGACGGTAGCGGCCGGGTGACGGTCTTGACCGGAGCCTCGCCGCACGGCCAGGGCACCGCCACGGCCATCGCCCAGCTCGTCGCCGACGAACTCGAGATCGACATGGATCGTATCACCGTTCTCCACGGCGACACCGACGTGGTGCCGGACGGCGTCGGCACCTTCGCGAGCCGCGGCGGTGCCGTGGCGGGCGCGGCCGCCCGCCTCGCCGCCCGTAAGGTCAAGGACAAGGCCCTCATCGTCGCGGCGGGGATGCTGCAGACGACAACCGACGAGGTGACATGGGCCGAGGGAGAGGCGCGCGCCCGGTCGGGCGCCAGCGTGTCGCTCTCGGCGATCGCGGGCCGAACGACCGCCTGGAACGCACTGCCGGAGGGGCTGTCCTCCTTCAACCTGGACGACGTGGCCCACCATCAGGTGCCGGGCATCGCCTTCGCTAACGCCACGCACGTGTGTGCGCTCGAGATCGATCCGGAGACCGGCGCCATCGAGATCACGCGCTACGCCGTCGTCCACGACTGCGGCACGGTGATCAATCCCATGATCGTCGAAGGACAGGTGCTGGGGGGACTCGCCCAGGGGCTCGGCGGCACGCTGTTCGAGGAACTCCGCTACGACGAGCAGGGGCGACTTCTGACCCGCAGCTTCGCCGATTACCTCACCCCGACCGCCGCCGACATGCCGCGGAGCATCGTGACGGGCAGCATGGTCTCGCCGTCGCCGCTGAACCCCTTCGGGATGAAGGGCGCGGGCGAAGGCGGCACGACGGGGTCGGTGGCCGCGATCGCCGGCGCGGTCGCGGACGCGCTGGCTCCGCTCGGCGTGCGCGTGACCGGTGATGGGCCCTTCACGCCTCCGAACGTGCTGCGCCTGATCCGGTCCGCCCCTCGTCCGCTGGAGACCGCCGCGTGAGCTTCATCATAGCTGACGCCTGCGTCGTCACCATGAACCCGCAGCACGACATTCTGGACCGGGGAAGCGTGCTTGTCGTGGATGACCGCATCGCCGCCATCGGCTCACGGTCCGGGCTTGCGGCCGCCCATCCCGAGGCCGAAGTGATCGACGGCGCCGGCCAGATCCTCGTTCCCGGCCTCATCAACACCCACACCCACCTGTTCCAGACGCTGCTCAAGGGACCGGGCGACGACATGGTGCTGAAAAAGTGGTTCACCTGCATGACAGGACCCGCCGCGGCTCAGCTGACCGTATCCGATGCCCATACCGCCGCCCTGCACGGATGTGTCGAGTCGATCCGCTCCGGCGTGACGACTCTCGTGGACTTCATGTACGTGCATCCGCGCCGCGGTCTCACGCAGGCAGTCGTGGACGCCTACGAGGTCACCGGCATGCGGGGCTTCGTATGCCGGGGCTTCCTGTCGGACGGCGTGCAATACGGCGTTCCCGAAGCCCTGATCGAGACGCCGCAGGCGGCGCTAGCGGATGCGCGGCGGATGATCGCCGCGAACAACCGGCCGGGCGGTCGCGTGCAGGTCGGCCTCGCGCCCTGCATGATCTGGACGCTGGACGACGAGAGCCTGCGTCAAACGCGGGCGCTGGCCGACGAACTCGGTGTGCTGCTTACGATCCATGTCGCAGAAACGCCCTTCGAACTCGAGCACGCCGCCCGGGTCTACGGGCGCAGCGACACCGAGGTGCTGAGCGATCTCGGCGTCCTCGGTCCGGACGTCCTGGCGGTGCACTGCGTCCAGTGCGGCGGCCGCGACCTCGACCTCTTACGGCGCCACAACACCAAGATTTCGCACAATCCATGCAGCAACTTGTATTTGGCATCGGGCTTCGCGCCCGTGCCCGAGATGCTCACCCGGGGCATCACGGTCGGGCTCGGCAGTGACGGTCCAGCGAGCAGTAACAATCACAGCCTGTTCCAGGCCATGAAGTTCGCGGCGCTGATCCAGAAGGGCCTGCACCGCGACGCGACGATCATGACGGCCCGCAAGGCGCTCGAGATGGCGACGATCGACGGTGCGCGTGCTGTCGGCCTCGAGCGAGAGATCGGCTCGATCGAGGTTGGGAAAAAGGCCGACCTCGCCCTCGTCGACGCGCGCAGCGCCTTCATGGCCCCGATCCATGATCCTGTCTCGGCGCTCGTCTACTCGGCCCTGGGACACGAGACGAGCCTGGTCGCCATCGACGGCCGGATCGTGATGCGCGATGGCTTGGTGCAAAGCGTCGACGAGGTCGATGTTCGTCGCAGGGCTCAGACTGCGGCCGCAGAACTCGCCGGGCGCGCCGGGATCGAAAGCTCCGCCGCCGTCTGGGCCTGACAGAGGCCAAAACATTTCTGGGGCTGGCGCGGTGTGACCACGGACTCGAGGCTTGAGATCCTGGACCAAGGAGCGCCGTCAGAGTTGTGCCGGAGGACTGAGAGCGGCCGAAGGTGGGGTGGCGCGCTGCGCGAGTCTGTGTGAGATGGGCTGCAGTCGGCTACCATTATGGCAAGAGTGGGTGGATTGCAGTCCGACCGGTTTCGAATGGCGAGGTTGCCGAAGCAGACGTTCCCGCTTCAGCTCGAGCAGCTGGTCGAGTGAGGTGGCTCGGGAATTCTGGACAGGTCGGCTGAGTGGATTTCCTGCCTGACGGCGGCCAAGGTGGCTGCGGATCGGGAGAGTCGATGAACAAGCGAACGCGCCGAAACCACGCGCCGGCCTTCAAGGCCAAGGTGGCCTTGGCGGCCGTGAAGGGGGAGAAGACGCTGGCCGAGTTGGCGCAGCAGTTCGACGTGCATCCGAACCAGATCATGGCTTGGAGGGCCCAGCTCGTGGATGGCGCCGCCGAGGTCTTCGGTTCGGAGCCGAAGGCTGGCCTGGCGGCGCCAGCCATCGATGTGAAGACGCTTCACGCCAAGATCGGCGAGCTGACATTGACCAACGATTTAGTTCGGCCGGACCCCGACGCTGAACGGCTATCCGATGGTGCTGCCGGTCGACGTCCCCAATACGCCCAATCTGACCTGGACGGTGACGAAGCCCGTCACGGGCGGGGAGCAGATCGACGGGTTCACGGCAACCACCCGCGTGAGCACGACGGTACAGGGCGCGTACTCGGCGCAGGTCACGCGTCAGTCGCCCGCCGTGCAAGGCGTCGCGGCGTCGGGTGAAGGCGCCAAGGCGTCGAAGCAGGCGCTCATCGGCGCACTGCCGACACCGAGCTTTCTCGTCGAGATGAAGTGATCGGTTCGCCGCGGACGCCGTCGCGTCGCGTGGCGAGGTGTTGGGCGTATCTCCGGACCGGCGAAGGGAGATCGAGATGGCGAAAAAACGGGACAGGGGGTTCTTCGTCTGCCCCCGCTGGCACGAGATAGCCGACACCGCCCGACAGGGAACATCGGGGGTCACGTTTCCCATGTTCATTCACCAGAAGACGCTGGTCGCGATCGAGAACGGTCGTCCCCCGGCTCGATCCACACTGCGCAAGGCGCTGCTGGCCGCGCGTCACGTCACGGGTTCGATGTTCGACGTCGACCTCTACATCGTCGACCAGCGTATCGCCGGACGTCAAGGCTAAGTCGACGGTACCGGAGGTCGACATGGTGCGTGCGGCACCATGTCGACCCTCGCAGGACAGCGGGATCATTGCCCATCCATGCGTCATCGCTACTTGGATGCCGCCGATATGTTCATCATGGCCAGGGGATTCGTCGCTCCGCCGAACATGGTCGACGGCATCTGGCCGTTCCAGCGATGCGCAGTCTCGTAGGAGACGACGCTCGGATTGCCGGTGACGGCGCTGCCGACCTGCTGGATGACGCGCGCCTGGGCATCGCCGAGCGGGGTCGTGGCCTGTGCGTCGCCCTCGGCGCGCAGGATGGCGGCTTCCCGCTGCGAGCGCGCCTGCGCGATGGTGGCCTGAGCTTCTCCGTTGGCTTGGGCGACACGTACCGCGGCTTGCGCGTCGGCCTGCACCTTCTGCTGCTCAACTTCGTAGCGGACCTTCACGACCGTGTTCTCGGCGCGGATCGCGTCGTTCTTGGCCTGCACCGCAGCTTCGACGGAGGCCTGGAAGCTGGGACTGTAGGTGATGCTGCTGAGCTGCAGGTCGGTGATCTCGAGACCGAAGATGGTCTGCAGCGCGGTGCCGACTTCCTTGCGGATCGCACCCGCGATCTGCTCCCGGTTGGCCGAGATCCCGACGGTGTTCTGCGTGGAGAACACGCGCAGGACGCGATCGGCGAGCACGGGCCGGATATTCTCGACGATATCGACGTTGCCGCTCCGGCCGACGCCGTACAATAGTTTCAGGACCACACTTTCAGGCACCCTGTAGGAAAGCCCGACCCCCACCGTCACGGCCTGGTTGTCGATCGTGTAGACGACGAGATTGTTGAGCTGAAACGTGTCGAGACTCGTCTGGATCGTGTCTACCGTGTCGACGAACGGCAATTTGAGGTGAAGGCCCGGGCCGATCGGCTGCGGCGAGACGACGTCCCCAGGCGTCGGACGCCGGCCATCTCGGTCGGCTGCACCGTGTAGAAACTGCCCGCCAGGGTCGCGAGCGCGCCCACCAGGACCGCGATGCCGGCCATGGTCCCGAACCGCAAGGGACGCAGCCGCGGCCATCCGGGGCCGGGCGAGGCTTGACCATTCCACGGCTGTTGATGGTCTGTCGGCAGCATATTCATGGCGGGCGTTCTCTTGATACGGTCTCGTCGAGCCGTCCTCGACTATAGACCGGCCCGCATGGTGATCCCATGTTGGAACGGGTGAGCGTTCATCAATAACTCGTGGGTGTTGGCTCTACGTATCCCGGTCGCATCGGCCAGGCCTGAGAGCCGGGGACGACGGCCTGGAATCGGCTGACCTTTATGAGATCTTTATATTGCCGGCCCGACCCCTCTCTCGAATTCCTATGCGAGATCTGCGATGTGAGTCGAATGCCGAAGGCTGGTGACGGTGCCGACGGCCAGCGACCCATCTAGGACTCGATGTCGATCAGTTACCGTCAACTCCATTTGGAAAGAACTTTCCAATGCTGGACACCATATTCATCGTGGGCGGGCTCGCATTCTTCGCGATTTCAGCCGGCTATACGATCATCTGCGAGCGGCTATAGGGGTCAGCGATGTTATTCGATTATGTGCTTGGCGGGCTGGTGACCATCGGCCTGCTCATCTACCTCACCTACGCTCTCGTCCGCCCCGAGCGGTTCTGAAAGTCTTCGCCATGACCGTCAACGGCTGGATCCAGATCGCGCTCTACTGCGCCGTCATCATCGCGCTCGTGAAGCCGTTCGGGCTCTATATGACGCGCGTCTTCACAGGAGAGCGAACCTTCCTGTCGCCCGTGCTTCGGCCGATCGAACGCGGCCTTTACGCCTTGTCCGGCATCGATGAGAACCACGAACAGAGCTGGGTCGCCTATCTGTTCGGGATGTTGATGTTTCATCTCGGCGGGTTCTTGATCCTCTACGTCCTCCTTCGCATCCAGGGCATGCTGCCGTTCAATCCGGCCGGCCAGGGCGCCGTGGCACCGGACCTCGCCTTCAACACCTCCGCGAGCTTCATCACCAACACGAACTGGCAGAGCTACGGCGGCGAAAGCACCCTGTCCTATCTCACCCAGATGTTAGGGCTGACGCACCAGAACTTCCTGTCCGCCGCGACCGGCGTCGCACTCGCGGTGGCGGTGATCCGCGGCTTCGCCCGGGCGTCGGCCAAGACCCTCGGTTCGTTCTGGGTCGACGTCACGCGTTGCACGCTCTACGTCCTGCTGCCGATCTGCATCCCTTATGCCCTGTTCCTGATCTGGACAGGGATGCCGCAAACGCTCGGCGCCTACGCCGACGCCACCACGCTCGAGGGCGCCAAGCAGACGATCGCGCTGGGGCCGGTGGCGAGTCAGGTCGCCATCAAGATGCTGGGAACGAACGGCGGCGGCTTCTTCAACACCAATGCGGCCCACCCGTTCGAGAACCCGACCGCCTTCGGCAACTTCCTCCAGATGGTCTCCATCTTCTCGATCGGCGCGGCCTTGACCAATGTTTTCGGACGCATGGTGGGCGACCAGCGCCAGGGCTGGGCCGTGTTCGCCGCCATGGGACTGCTCTTCCTCGCGGGCGTGTTCGTGGTCTATCCCTCCGAGGCGGCCGGCAACCCGCTGCTCCACGCGTTGGGGCTCGATGGCGGCAACATGGAGGGCAAGGAAGTCCGTTTCGGTGTTCTCGCCTCTTCGCTCTTCGCGGTCATCACCACGGACGCATCGTGCGGCGCCGTCAACGCCATGCACGACTCGCTCACCGCGCTCGGCGGCATGATCCCGCTCATCAATATCCAGCTCGGCGAGATCATCTTCGGCGGCGTGGGCTCGGGTCTCTACGGCATGCTGATCTTCGTCGTCGTAGCGATCTTCGTGGCCGGGCTGATGGTCGGGCGCACGCCCGAATATCTCGGCAAGAAGATCGAATCGAAGGAGGTCAAGATGGCCATGCTGGGCATCCTGATCCTGCCGCTGATGATGCTCGGCTGGTCGGCCGTGGCGACCATCGTCCCCTCGGCGGTCGCCGCGACCAACAATCCCGGCCCGCATGGGTTCTCCGAGATCCTCTACGCCTATACGTCGGCGACGGGGAACAACGGCTCGGCCTTCGCCGGCCTGTCGGCCAACACGCTATTCTACAACGTCACGCTCGCGGTCGCGATGCTGGTCGGGCGTTTCTTCGTCCACATCCCGGCGCTCGCCATCGCGGGTTCGCTCGCGGCGAAGAAGAGGGTGCCGACCTCGGCCGGCACCTTCCCGACCGACGGCGGACTGTTCGTCGGGCTGCTCATCGGCGTCATCCTGATCATCGGCGGCCTGACCTTCTTCCCGGCCCTGGCGCTCGGGCCGATCGTCGAGCACCTTGCCGGCTCCGCCGGGCAGATCTTCGCCTCCGCGCCCTGACGTCACGGGATCCGCGTACCGCTTCCGGGTGAGCGCCGCGGCGCTCACCCGGAAGAGTCCACGCTGGCGCCTGTGGCACCCACCGACCTCGTCCCTTTCCCATCGTACCTGGAGCCATCCATGGCCAAGGCTCAGTCTTCCATCCTCGACGCCAGCATCCTCGGGCCGGCGGTCGTCGGCGCGTTCAGAAAGCTCGACCCGCGCCTGCAGATCAAGAATCCGGTCATGTTCGTGCTGGAGGTCGTGGCGGCGCTGACCACCGTGCTGCTCATCCGCGACATCGTGACGGGTGGCGGGAGTGTCGGGTTCTCGTTCCAGATCGTGCTGTGGCTCTGGTTCACACTGCTGTTTGCCAACTTCGCCGAAGCCACGGCCGAGGGACGCGGCAAGGCCCAGGCCGAGAGCCTGCGCCGCACCCGCACCGAGACCCAGGCCAAGCTGCTGGGCGGTGCAGCCGCGGCGGTCGGCGGCTCGCGGACCGGCTACAAGATGATGGCCGGCGCCGGCCTCAAGGTGGGAGACGTGGTGCTGGTCGAGGCCGGCGACATCATCCCGTCCGACGGCGAGGTGATCGAGGGCGTGGCCTCGGTCAACGAGGCCGCCATCACGGGCGAAAGTGCGCCGGTCATCCGCGAGTCGGGCGGCGACCGCTCCGCCGTGACCGGCGGCACACAGGTGCTGTCCGACTGGATCAGGGTCCGCATCACGGCGGCGGCCGGCTCCACCTTCATCGACCGCATGATCGCCCTCGTCGAGGGCGCCGAGCGCCAGAAGACCCCGAACGAGATCGCGTTGAACATCCTGCTCGCGGGCCTGACCATCATCTTCGTGTTCGCAGTCGCGACGATCCCGAGTTTTGCCGCCTACGCGGGCGGCTCGATATCCATGATCGTGCTGGTGGCGCTGTTCGTGACGCTGATCCCCACCACCATCGGGGCTCTGCTGTCGGCGATCGGCATCGCCGGCATGGACCGCCTCGTGCGCTTCAACGTTCTGGCCATGTCGGGCCGTGCCGTCGAGGCGGCGGGCGACGTCGATACGCTGCTGCTCGACAAGACCGGGACGATCACGCTCGGCAACCGCCAGGCGACCGAGTTCCGCCCGTTGCGGGGCGTCACCGAGGCGGAGCTCGCCGACGCGGCGCAATTGGCGTCGCTGGCCGACGAGACGCCGGAAGGGCGCTCGATCGTCGTGCTGGCCAAGGAAAAGTACAATATCCGGGCCCGCGACATGGCGAGCATCAATGCCACCTTCGTGCCCTTCACGGCGCAGTCGCGCATGAGCGGCGTCGACGTCGAAGGCTCCTCGATCCGCAAGGGCGCGGTGGATTCCATCCTGGGCCACGTCCAGGCCGTCCCGGCGTCTGCGGCCCGGGGCGGCGCCGCCCTGGCGCTGAAGCCGGCGGTCGCCGGGGACGCGGTGCGCGAGACCCAGGCGATCTCGGACGATATCGCCAAGGCCGGCGGCACGCCGCTCGCCGTGGCGCGCGACGGACGGCTTCTCGGCGTGCTCTACCTCAAGGACATCGTGAAAGGCGGCATCCGCGAGCGTTTTTCGGAGCTGCGCCGCATGGGTATTCGCACCGTGATGATCACCGGCGACAACCCGATGACCGCGGCCGCGATCGCGGCCGAGGCCGGGGTCGACGACTTCCTGGCCCAGGCCACCCCGGCGGACAAGCTCGCGCTGATCCGCACCGAGCAGGCCAAAGGCAAGCTCGTCGCCATGTGCGGCGACGGCACCAACGACGCGCCGGCCCTCGCCCAGGCCGACGTGGGCGTGGCCATGAACACCGGCACGGTCGCGGCCCGGGAGGCCGGCAACATGGTGGATCTCGACAGCGACCCGACCAAGCTCATCGAGATCGTCGAGATCGGCAAGGCGCTGCTGATGACGCGAGGGTCGCTCACCACCTTCTCGATCGCCAACGACGTCGCCAAATACTTCGCCATCATCCCGGCGATGTTCCTGACCTTCTACCCGCAACTCGCCGCCCTCAACGTCATGCGGCTGTCGTCTCCGCAGAGCGCGATCCTGTCGGCCATCATCTTCAACGCCCTCATCATCATCGCGCTGATTCCCCTGGCGCTCAGGGGCGTAAAATTCCGGGCCATCGGCGCCGGTGCGCTTCTGCGGCGCAACCTTCTGGTCTACGGCCTCGGCGGCATCATCGTGCCCTTCATCGGCATCAAGGCGGTCGACCTCATCGTTTCGACCCTCCACCTCGTCTGAGCAAACCGTCACACGTTGGCTTGAACCCTAGAACCTCAGCAGCATCGTCTCAGCTTCCGCAAAGCGAAAACGATGGGGGCTTCAGCCCCGCAAAGCTGCCCAGTCGGACCCGTCCCATGCTCAACCAGATTCGTCCAACCCTCGTGATTCTGATCGCCCTGACACTGCTCACGGGCCTTGGCTATCCGCTCGCGATGACGGGGGTCGCCGGGGTTCTGTTCCCCTACCAGGCGCAGGGGAGCCTCCTCCTCGACAAGGACGGGCACACCATCGGTTCAGAACTCATCGGTCAGAACTTCACCACCGACCGCTATTTCCACGGACGACCGTCGGCCACGACCGAACCGGACCCGAAGGACCCGACCAAGACGGTGCCGACGCCTTATGCAGCCGACAGTTCGGGCGCCTCGAATTACGGTCCCACAAACAAGGCGCTGATCGATCGGGTTAAGGGGGACGTCGACAAGCTCAAGGCCGAGAACCCCGGTGCTCCCGTGCCGATGGACCTCGTCACCACCTCGGCTTCGGGGCTCGACCCGCATATCTCGCCCGAAGCCGCGCTGTTTCAGGTGCCGCGGATCGCCAAGGCGCGTAATCTCACGGCGGATCGCGTTCAAGCGCTGGTTCAGGACCATGTCGAGGGTCGCACGTTCGGGCTGTTCGGCGAGCCGCGGGTGAACGTCCTGGCGCTGAACGTGGCACTCGAAGCGCTCGCTCCGAAGTGACGGCGCTCCGGCCAGCGCGCCGCGGCCGCGATGGTCCGGCCGGCGAGAGGTGACGATGGCGGACCGACATGATCGCGATAAACGGCCCTCGCCCGACGCCCTGATGGCGGAGGCGCGGCGCGACGGCGGCGGTCGCGGCCGGCTCAAGATTTTCCTCGGGGCGGCACCCGGCGTGGGCAAGACCTACGAGATGCTCACGACCGCCCGCGCCAGGCAGCGCGAGGGGCTCGACGTCGTGGCGGGCGTGGTCGAAACGCACAACCGCGCCGAAACGGAATCCCTGGTCGAGGGACTGGAGGTGCTGGGCCGCCGCAAGGTCGAGTACAAGGGCGGCACGCTGGACGAGATGGACCTCGATGCCCTGATCGCGCGTCATCCGCAGATCGCGCTCGTGGACGAACTCGCCCATACCAATGCGCCCGGCAGCCGCCATCCCAAGCGGTATCAGGATGTCGAGGAGCTGCTCGCCGCCGGCATCGACGTCTTCACCACGCTCAACATCCAGCACGTCGAGAGCCTGAACGACGTCGTGGCGCAGATCACCCGGGTCCGCGTTCGCGAGACGGTGCCCGATTCGGTGCTCGACGGGGCCGACGACATCGAAGTCATCGATATCGCGCCCGAGGACCTGCTGCAGCGGTTGAGGGAGGGCAAGGTCTACCTGCCCCGTCAGGCCGAGCGGGCGCTGAAGCATTTCTTCTCGCCCGGCAACCTCACGGCGCTGCGGGAACTCGCGCTACGCCGCACGGCGCAGCGCGTCGACGACCAACTCCTGACCCACATGCAGGCCCATGCCATCGCGGGCCCTTGGGCAGCGGGCGACCGGGTCATCGTGTGCGTCAGTGAGGATCCGCGCTGTGCCGGCCTCGTGCGCTATGCCAGGCGGCTCGCCGACCGCCTGCGCGCGCCCTGGATCGCGCTCTCGATCGAATGCCGCCGCAGCCTGCAGCTTTCCCATGTCGAGCGCGACCGCGTGGCCGATACGCTGCGCCTGGCCGACCGGCTCGGCGGCGAGGCCGTCACGGTGCCGAGTGCCGGCCGGCGCGTCGCCGACGATGTCATCGCCTATGCCAGGGAGAACAACGTCACCCATATCGTGACCGGAAAGTCCGAGCGCTCGACGCTGTTCGAGCTGATGAACGGCTCGGTGGTGCACGATCTCGTCCGCCGGTCCGGCAACATCAGCGTCCACGTCATCTCGGGCGACGCGATCGAGGGCGCCGAGCCGGTCCCGAAGAAGACCGTCCGGGCCGCGCCGGAGGGATCTTCCGTCGATGCCAAGCCCTATCTCGCGGCGGCCCTGGCGGTCGCCGTGGCGCTCGGCGTCTCCGAGATCGTGCAGCGGTTCTTTGCCGTGCAGAGCGTGGAAGTCGTGTTCCTCACGGCCGTCGTCGTGGTAGCGGTGCGCTTTGGGCTTTTCCCCTCGTTGGCGGCCGTGATCGGCGGATCGCTCTGCTACAACTTCTTCTTCCTGCCGCCGATCTATACGTTCACGATCGCCGACCCGAGCAATATCGCGGCCCTGTTCTTCTTCACGGTCGTGGCGGTCCTCGTGTCGAATCTCGCGTCGCGGACACGGTCGGAAGCCGTGATCGCCCGCGGACGGGCCCGTGCGACGGAAGCGCTCTACGGCTTCAGCCGCAAGCTCGCCGGCTGCGGCAACCTCGACGATGTCCTGTGGGCGACGGTCTTCCAGATCGCCTCGATGCTGAAGGTCCGGGTCGTGATGCTCCTGCCGGAAGCCGGGCGCATCGTGGTCAAGGCCGGCTACCCGCCGGAGGACCAGCTCGACGAGGCCGACATCGGGGCCGCCAAATGGTGCTTCGACAACGACCGCGCCGCCGGCCGGAGCGCCGACACCCTGCCTGGAGCCAAGCGCCTGTTCCTGCCGATGCACACGGGCCGGGGGGCCATCGGGGTCATCGGCATCGACAGCGATGCGCCCGGCCCGATCCTGACGCCGGAGCGGCGACGCCTCCTCGACGCCCTCATCGACCAGAGTGGGCTCGCGGTCGAGCGCGTGAAGCTCGTCGAGGACCTCGACCGTGCCAAGCTTCTGACCGAGACGGACCGGCTTCGGCAGGCGCTGCTCACCTCGATCTCGCACGACCTCAGGACGCCGCTCGCCTCCGTGCTTGGCGCCGCCAGCACGTTGAGGGACCTCGACGGTGCGCTCGACAAAGCCACCAAGCTCGACCTCCTCGCCACCGTGATCGACGAAGCGGAACGCTTGAACCGGTTCATCGCCAACCTGCTCGATATGACGCGGCTCGAGGCGGGTGCGGTCGCGCCGAACCTCGCCGGGCACGACATCGGCGAGATCGTGGGCACCGCTCTCAGGCGCGCCGGGAAGATCCTCGGCGTCCACAAAGTCGAGGTCGAGATCGCGCCCGACCTGCCGGCGCTCGATCTCGACGCGGTCCTGTTCGAGCAGGCCCTGTTCAACCTCCTCGACAACGCCGCGAAATATGCGGGCGAGGGCACGACGATCCGCATCCAGAGCTGGCAGGATCGCGGGCAGATCCACCTCCAGATCCTGGATGAAGGCGACGGCATCCCGTCCGACGACGTCGAGCGCATCTTCGACAAGTTCTATCGTGCCCGGAAGGGCGATCGGGTGCGGGCCGGCACGGGACTCGGGCTGGCGATATCGCGCGGCTTCGTCGAGGCCATGGGCGGGACCATCACGGCCACCAACCGCACCGACCGGAAAGGGGCCGCCTTCACCCTCACCTTCCCGGTGCCGACGGCGAGCCGCCGTCAGAGCAGCGCCGCATGAGGGTCCCCTGACATGACCGCATTATATGGTCTCCGCGCATTCGACTCCGGTTGTCTTCCCGGACCAGCGCCGCGGGCGCGCAGATCCGGGATCCGGATCTCGGAGGCTTCCAGAACGGCGCATAGCTGCCCCGGATCCATCTCGCCACGGCGGCGCGTCTGGGTTCCGGCTCTGAGTCGGCGCGACGATGTCGCGCTTCGCTCCGCCCGGAATGCTACGGAGAGACACGATGCGGCCTTCGACGGGGCAAGTGCGACGATGAAGCCGCCGTTCCTGGGGATGCCCTGAGCATGTCCCCCATCTGCATCCTGGTGATCGACGACGAGCCTCCCATCCGCAAGCTGCTCCGCATGGGACTGTCCTCGCAAGGCTATCACATCCTGGAAGCTCCCGACGGACGGGCGGCGCTCGATCTTCTCGGACGAGAGAA
>JAABUM010004011.1_pt1 | contig 17195 bp, 21 predicted proteins | sample 5559161 | NCBI WGS metagenome assembly JAABUM01 (sample SAMN10711868, study PRJNA513369) | rock metagenome | isolation source: Antarctica rocks | place: Antarctica: Victoria Land, Siegfried Peak nord | reverse complement strand
GCGGCGCTCAACGCGGCGTTCGCGGAGCGGGCGGCGGGGGACCTGGCGGGGGTCCTGGGCTACACCGCGGAGCCGCTCGTCTCCTCCGACTTCCGGGCGGACTCGCGCTCGGCGATCGTGGACGGCCTCTCCACGATGGTGATCGGCGACGACCTCGTCAAGGTCGTGGCCTGGTACGACAACGAGTGGGGCTACTCCTGCCGCGTCGCCGACCTCGCCGCGTTCATCGCCGCGCGCGGCTTCAACGATTAAGCGTCCGCGTTCAGCGCCTGTCGCACTGCCCCGATCACCGCGGCGCTTGCCGGGGTGGGGCCGTGCGGCGGGCGCTGAACGCGGACGCTGTAACGACAAGGATGCAGAACGATGACGGCGCAGTTGCGCTTCGGAACGTTGATCGCGTGCATCGATGGCCGCGTGCAGCGCCCGACGATCCTTTGGATGCGGGCGCGCTACGGCCTCGATTACGTCGATGTGATCTCCGCGCCGGGACCGGACAAGCTGCTGGCGGCGGGGGACTCGGACGAGGCCACGATCGTGCGGCGCAATGTCGGCTTCTCGATCGCGGCGCACGATTCGCGGCTCGTCGCGCTCTGCGGCCACCACGACTGCGCGGGGAACCCGGCCACGGATGACGAACACCGGGCGCAGATCCGTCAGGGGCTGGCGTTGCTGCGTTCGTGGGAACTCGGGGCGGATACCGTCGGCCTCTGGCTCGATGCGGGGTGGACGGTCGAGATCGTCGTGCCGCCAACGCGGCGGGGCTGAGTGAGGTGGCCCTGTTCAAGGCCGAGTGCCGTTCCCAAGTAGCAGGACTTCGCGTAGTCGCGTGGGTGGCGAGGGGTGAGGGCGATGGCGGAGCTGCTGACGCGCGGACAACGGATGACGGTGCGGGGAGTCGCGCCGGAGGGCGGGACGAGCTGGGCCTTCGCCGCCGAGACGCTGACCGATGACGGCGTGGCGATCGTCCTGCACGTGGCGGAAGGCGAGCCGATCGCGGGGCCGGAGCCGTGGCACTGGCCCGCGCTCGGCGATCTGCACCTCTGGCGCGATCGCCCCTACAGCATCCTGGTGACGACGCGCGCCCGCCGCTTCCCCTACTGGTACTGCCCGATCCACACCCCGGCAATCTCGGACGGCGACGAGATCCGCGTGACCGATCTGGGGCTGGACGTGCAACTCTTCGCCGATGGGCGCTACAGCGTCGGCGGCGAGACCCCCGACCCGGTGCGCTTCCCCGACCTCGCCGCGCTCGCCACGTCCGCCGCCGCCGAGGTGGTGGACCTGCTGAAGCGCAAGGCTCCGCCGTTCGATGGGCGGAGTATGCCGGGGGAGGAGTGAGTCGTGAGTCGTGAGAGAAGTCGGCAGTCGGTAGTCCGTAGTCGGTAGTCCGTAGAGAGACGGTGGTCGGCGGTTGGCAGGGGGAAGATGAGGGGTATTGCGTGGGGGTGTTTGAGCGCTAGGCCGGGGCCGTAGAACTTTCCTCGCTGGGCGGCGTTGCTCCACTGGTGAGCCGGTGGACAAGGTGTCGCCGGAATCGACCAGCGAGGAGGTTTCGTGATGGGCCTGTTCCTATCCGCGTCGCAGTGCCCCCGCCCGAAAGGGCGTCATGCCGTAGTCCTCACCCTCTTGCTCCTCGGTCCACTCCTCGCCGCGTGCGGACAGTCCTCGGGTGATGTGGGTAGGGCCTCCGCGACCGCGCCGAGCAGTACACCGCGCGTCGTCGCGACCCCTGCTCTCTCGGTCGCGGCGACACGGTCGACGGTCGCTTCGTCTACCCGCACGCCGTCTCCTTCCGGTACCCCGACCCGCGTTCCATCAGGTACGCCAAGCATCACACCATTCGGCATCATCCCCGGCCTCACCGAGGCCCTGGGTGACGTTACCGCGATCCACCTGGAAGATGATTGGTCGGGTCTCGCTGGAGCCTCGCCCTTGGAGGCACATTTCGATTTTGCCCGTCAAGGAGCGGGTTACGTTGGCACGGGACGCTTGGCGGTATTGGGTTCGTACTACCGGCGACCGCTACCGCCGCCCGCTACCCGTGCGGTCGCCATCCCTGCCGATGTCGCGCGGGCATTTCTCGCCTTGCTGGCGACGACCTCAGGGCAAGCGGGCGCATATGCACCGCGCGTCAGCCACACCGATGACTATCCGAGCGTGCGCCTCGTGCTGACGACCGCGCATGGCGAAGTGACGATCTACAGTCAGTCGCAGGGCGCGACGCATGTCCCGTGGGGGCTGCGGATCGACGGCGGCCGGGGCGAGTACATCGTTGACAACGACACGCCGCAACGGGCGATCGCGCTGCTCCTGCCCTATCTCGACTATGAGACGCTCGATCTGTTGATCGACGAGGTCTCCTACGGGGGCTCGATCGCCACCCCCGCCACGCTCGGTCTCTGTGGCGCACACTCCTCGCCCGCGCCGTACATCCCGGCGGTGATCGCCGCTGCACCGCTTGATCCAGTAGCCGAGTACGGGCTGGATCGGGCGTACTCGCTGGTACTCACCGGCTGGGGCGTCACGCCGCTCCCGCGCGAGCGCAAGCTCGTACGCGATCCCGCCGAACTCGCGGCGCTCCTGGCGCTCTTGCACACGCCGCTGCCGCAGACGGAGCCACCGGTCCGTTACAACGATGATGTGCTGAACGATGTGCAGTTGATCTGGCGCACGAGCGACGCGCGCGAAGTGTCGCTCCAATATGACCCGCAGCTTGGCGTCATCACGCACTACTCGCCCAATGTGGTGACATATTACGCCGTACCACCAGCGTTCGCGGCGGCATTGCGCGCGCGGCTCTGCCCTGCTGCGCTGCCATAGTTTGCTGGGTATCTCTGTCGCGCGGGCGCTATACTCGCTACCGTCGCCTGCGTGCGTGCTCCATTGGTCTGGAATTTGCCGGGAGAGGTATCGGGTGCGTGTGGTCGTCGCGCGCTATCGCGCACATGCGCGCCTGTAAAGGAGCTACCGATGAGTGACCAGCACGATACCCCGCTTGGGAAGCGCACGATCCGTGACGTGGATTGGGCCGGGAAGCGCGCGATCGTCCGCGCCGACTTCAACGTGCCGCTCGACGGCGATCGCATCACCGACGACACGCGGATCGCGGCGGCGCTGCCGACGATCCGGGCGTTGCGCGAGGCCGGGGCCGCCGTGACCCTGATGTCACACCTGGGCCGCCCGAAAGGCAAGCGGGACGAGAAGTATTCGCTCGCGCCGGTCGCAAGGCGGCTGAGCGAGCTGCTGAAGATCGACGTGCCGCTGTTGCCCGATTGCGTGGGGCCGGAGGTCGAGGCGGCGGTCAAGGCGCTCGGTCCCGGCGACGTGGCGCTGCTGGAAAATCTGCGCTTCCACCCGGAGGAGGAGGCGAACGACGCGGGCTTCGCGCGCGGGCTCGCGGCGCTCGGCGATGTCTACGTGGACGACGCCTTCGGCAGCGCGCATCGGGCGCACGCCTCCACCGAGGGGATCACGCACTACCTCCCCGCCGTCGCGGGCTTGCTGCTGGAGCGCGAGTTGTCCGCGCTCGGGCGGGCGCTCGGCGACCCGGCCCGTCCGTTCGTGACGATTCTCGGCGGCGCGAAGGTGTCGGACAAGATCGGCGTGATCGCGTATCTGCTCGATAAGGTGGACGCGCTGCTGATCGGCGGCGGCATGGCGAACACCTTCCTGGCGGCGCAGGGGCACCACGTCGGGAAGTCGTTGCAGGAGGCCGACAAGGCCGATCTCGCCCGGCAACTCATCGACCGCGCGCGGGAGCGCGGCGTCACGCTGGCCCTGCCGAGCGATGTGGTCGTCGCGGCGGCGATGAACGCCGAGTCGCCCCGCCGGACGGTGGCCGCCGACGCGGTCCCGGACGACCAGGCGATCTTCGACATCGGCCCGGAGACGGTCGCGCGCTACGCCGCGATCATCGCGGGGGCGCGGACGATCGTCTGGAACGGCCCGATGGGGGTCTTCGAGGTCGCGCCCTTCGCGGCGGGGACGCGCGCGGTGGCGCAGGCGGTCGCCGACGCGGACGCCTTCTCGATCGTCGGCGGCGGCGACTCGGTGGCCGCGATCGAGGAAAGCGGGCTGGCCGACCGGATCTCCCACGTCTCCACCGGTGGCGGCGCGTCCCTCGAATTCCTGGAAGGCAAGGTGCTGCCGGGCGTGGCGGCGCTGGACGAGAAGTAGTCCGTAGTCCGTAGTCCGTAGTCCGTAGTCCGTAGAAGTGGCACATTGCTGAGGATAGGCGATACCCTTCAGCACCTCTACTACGGACTACCGACTACGGACTACGGACTGAAACGGAGGGGCCAATGCGCGTGCCAATCATCGCGGGCAACTGGAAGATGAACACGACCTACGATGAGGCGCTCGATCTGGTCGAGGAGATCATCGAAGGGCTGGACGGGCGCGACGAGGGGGCGGGCGAGGTCGTCATCTGTCCGCCCTTTCCGTGGCTGCTGATCGTCGCGGAATACCTCGACGGGATCGCGATCGCGCTGGGCGCGCAGAATTGCAACGCCAGCGATGCGGGCGCGCTGACCGGCGAGGTCTCGGCGGCGATGCTGGCGCAGCAGTGCCGCTACGTGATCGTCGGCCACTCCGAGCGCCGCCAAGGGTTCGGCGAGACCGACGCGGATGTGGCCGCGAAGGCGGCGGCGGCGCTGCGCCACGGCCTGCGCCCGATCGTCTGCGTCGGGGAAGACCTGGCGACGCGCGACGCGGGCGCTGCCGATACCCACATCGCCGCGCAGGTGACGGCGGCGTTCGCCGATGTGGATGCGCGTCAGCTCGCGGAGTGCGTCGTCGCCTACGAGCCGCTCTGGGCGATCGGCAGCGGGCGCGCGGCGGACGGCGCGGAGGCGAACCGGATCGCAGGGGGCATCCGCGCCGCGCTCGCCGCGCGCTTCGATGCGGCGGGGGCCGCGCTGGTCCGTATCCAGTACGGCGGCAGTGTCACCGACGCCAACATCGCCGAATACCTCGGCCAGCCGGAGATCGACGGCGCGCTCGTCGGCGGCGCGAGCCTGAAGGCGGAGGTGTTCGTGGCGCTGTGTCGGTTGGCAGTCGGTAGTCGGCAGTCGGCAGAAGATTAGTCGGCGGTCGGCAGCCGGTAGGGTATGGGGAGGCAGTCCGTGGTCCGTGGTCCGTGGTCGGTAGACGGGGCGTTGGCGGACGAGGGCGTTCGTCGGCTCGATCGGTGCTATGGTCCGGTGAGGATCGACCGAGCACCCGCGAGCGAAGAAGGGAGGGTCGGTGCCGGGAGTATTCCCGGCACCGACCCTCCCTCAACTATTTCCCGATGAGACGCGGCGGCTGACGACCGAGGTTGTCGGCTCGATCGCCGGGGCATTTAGCGCTTCGTGACGGTGTAGCGCAGGTGCGTGACGAGGGTAGAAGGGATCGTCTCCGCGATCTCCACCGTCACCTTCTGGCGGTCGATCCCCTCGAAGAGGCGGATACCCGCGCCGAAGAAGACGGGGGCCATCGCGATGGTGAACTCATCGACCAACCCCGCGTTGAGGTATTGCAGGATCGCGTTGGCACCGCCCGCGATCCGAATATCCTTGCCCCCGGCGACCGCGCGCGCCTGTCGCAACGCGCTCTCGCTCCCATCGTTGACGAAATGGAAGGTCGTCCCGCCCGGGCGCTCCCAGGGATCGCGGACTTGCTTGGTCAGCACGAAGACCGGCGTATGGAAGGGTGCCTCCTCGGGCCAGTTGTGCTCGCCCCCGTCGAACATTCGCTTCCCCATGATACTCACGCCGGTACGGTTGAAGGTCTCCTCCAGGAGGCGATTATCCTCCCCGGTCTCGCCGCCCGGGCCGAGCTGGAGGGTCTCGCGGAAGAATTGCTGCCGGAAGATCCACTGCTGGAGCGCCATCCACTGGGCGAGCCAATCCTTGTAGTTTGGGTCGGCGGCGTGCGGCAACTCCATCCCTTCCGGGGCCAGGAAACCGTCGAGGGACATCCCCACGCTGAAGAAAACCTTGCTCATTCCCATCCTCCATCAAGCGGTAGCTACTTGCCTGGTACGACGCTCATTCCTGTGCGCGCAGCTCCTCGGCGAGCCGTTCGAGGAGTTCGCGGCAGCCCATTTCGCGCCCCACCGGATCATCGACGCCATCGAAGAACGCCCCTTGCTCGGTGTAGACGAGGCGGGTGCCATCGTCCGTCGGCGCGAGTTCCACGGTCGTGAGGGAGACGGAGTGCCGCTCGTCGCCGACCGTCATCGTGTAGGCGAAGATGATGCGCCGGTCAGGCACGATATCGAGGTAGACCGTGTCATTGCCCATCGGCGCGCCGCCCTGGAAGCGGAAGCGCGCCGTCTCGCGCCCGCCGACGCGGAAGTCCACGCTGAACTCCTCGACCTCCCAGCCCTCGCCCTCCGCGAACCAGCGGCGCTTGGTCGTCTGATTCGCGAACGCGGCGAAGACGCGCGCGAGTACGGACGGATATGTGCGCTCGATAGTGAAGGTGCTGTGAGCCACCGGGAGTTCACTCGTCGGCGAGGGCATCAGTTCTCCTCCGGTTTCGCCTGGTCTTCCTCGGCCAGCATGTCACCGAGGCGGTCGAGACGGCGCTCCCACAACGCCTGCCGCGCGGCGATCCACCCGGCGGCGGCGTCCAGCCCGGCGGGGTCGATGCGGCAGATCCGCACGCGCCCGACCTTCGCGGTGCGGACGATGCCGCTCTGTTCGAGCACCTGGAGGTGCTGCACGACCGCCGCCAACGTGATGCCGAGCGGCCGCGCCAGGGCGCTGACCGATGCCGACCCCCGGCTCAGTTGCTCGACGAGCTTGCGCCGTGTGGGGTCGCCTAATGCGTGGAAGATCTGGTCGACGTCCGGTTGGTTAAGCATCCACTTGAGTATAGGATCAGGAAGGGCAATAGTCAAGTGATCACTTGACTATTGGCGTGGTGATCCGCCGTCGTGCCGATCGCTCCATTGTGACTGACGATCCCCACGTATCCACCGGAATTGCCGCGCCGCGCGAACGCCCAGCACCATAGAACAAGCGCCTGCCGCTACGATGAACGTCGCGAAAAGCCGTCCCACGCATCATCGCCAACTCCTCTACGGACCACGGACTACCGTCTACGGACTTCCCGCCGGGCACCTTTCCCGTCGCGGCAACGTCTGTGCGATACTGCGCCTCATGTGGGTGTGGGGCGGGGTGGTGTGTCGCGACAGGCGCGCGGCTGGCCCCGGCGAGGGTGATGAGGAGCGTGGCGCGATGAAGGTGCTCGCGATGGTGCTCGCGGGGGGCGAGGGGAAACGCCTCTATCCCCTGACCGCCGACCGGGCAAAACCCGGTGTCCCGTTCGGTGGCGTCTATCGGCTGGTCGATTTCGTCCTCTCCAATCTGGTCAACGCGGGTTACCGCAAGATCGTCGTCCTGACGCAGTACAAGAGCCACAGCCTCGATCGCCACATCGCGCAGACCTGGCAACTGAACGCGATGCTCGGCAGCTACGTCACCACCGTCCCGGCGCAGATGCGACGTGGGCCGCGTTGGTTCGCCGGTTCGGCGGACGCGATCTTCCAGAACCTGAACCTCGTCAACGACGAGCGCCCCGACTACATCATCGTCTTCGGTGCCGATCACATCTACCGGATGGACCCGCGCCAGATGCTCGACCAGCACATCGAGAGCGGAGCCGGGCTGACGGTGGCGGCGAACCGCGCGCCCCTCGATCAGGCGCGCGCGTTCGGGGTGCTCGAGCCGGGCGAGGGCGGGCGGATCGCCGCCTTCCGCGAGAAGCCGACCGACGCGGTGGGGCTGCCGGATGCGCCCGATCAGGTCTTCGCCTCGATGGGCAACTACATCTTCACCACCAGGGCGCTCGTCGATGCGGTGAATACCGATGCGCGCGACGATGAGAGCGTGCACGATCTCGGTGGGAGCATCGTCCCGGCATTCGTGGCGCGCAACGATGCGGCCTATTACGACTTCGTGCAGAACGAGGTGCCGGGCGCGACCGAGGCCGATCGCGGTTACTGGCGCGATGTCGGGGAGATCGACGCCTACTACGACGCGCACATAGACCTGATCTCACCGGTCCCGGCCTTCAATCTCTATAACCGGGAGTGGCCGATCTTCACCTGGCACGAGCCGCTCCCCCCCGCCAAGGTCGTCTATCACGACCATCCGGGGCAGGCGTTCGACTCGTTGCTGAGCACCGGGGTGATCGTGGCCGGGGGGACGGTGCGGCGCTCGGTGCTGTCGCCGGGGGTCCGCGTCGATCGCGGCAGTTACATGGAGGGTTCGGTCGTCCTCACCGACACCCAAATCTGCGCCGGGGCGCACGTCCGTAACGCGATCCTCGACAAGAACGTGGTCGTGGAGGAGGGCGCGCGGATCGGCTACGACCTGGAGGCCGACCGGGCGCGCTTCACCGTCTCCAAGAACGGCATCGTCGTCGTCGGGAAGGGCGTGCGGGTCTCGCCGTGAGGACGCCATGAGGACGCCATGAGCGCGCCATGAGCGCGCCCGACCCGATCGTGGCCTTCCGGGCGCGGCGGTATGCCGTCCTGCCCGCCGGGACGACCTCGTCCGCGTCCCAGGTGCGAATGCTGCTTTGGCGGGGGGGACGCCCGCCGGGACCGCCGCCGCCAACGCCGACTCCTGGCCGCGTGTGCTACGCTTCCTCACCGCCGCGCTGGGAGCATAATGCGCCCTTCGGTTGGGGCCGGACGCATACGGGGAAGGTGGAGGGACGATGGGGGCGACCGACGCGACCGCCTATCTCGATGCGCTGCTGGCCCTACCCGGATTGCGTGGCCCGGACGTGTCGCCCGATGGCCGCTGGGTGGCGTGGAGTTGGTCGCGCGTGGGGCCGGTCGCCGATATCTACGCCGCGCCGACCGACGGCTCCGCCGCGCCGATCCGGCTGACCGCTCTCGGGGAGAACACGCATCTCGTCGGCTGGTCGCCCGATAGCCGCGCTGTCCTCGTCGCGCACGATCGCGGCGGCGACGAGCGGGCGCGGCTGCTGCGCGTCGAGCTCGACCGCCCGCTCGCCCCGATTCTCCTGACCGATGCCGAGCCGGAGTACTTCCTGCGCGGTGGTGCGCTGACGCCCGATGGCCGCGCGCTGATCTACGGCGCGAACTACGACTTCGCGGCGGGGCGCGAGATCGCGGCGACCTGGCTCTATCGCCACGACCTGACCAGCGGCGTGCGCGAGCCGATCGCGCGCCGCGCCCGACCGGGTGGCGGGTGGCCGCTCCTCAACAGCGCCGGGACGCACGTCCTCTACACGCGCCGCGACCGGCACCCGGCGGGGACGCAGGTCTGGCTCGTCGGCAGCGACGGCGCGGGGGACCGCGAACTCTTCAACTTCGGCGACGACGTGAAGTGCGCCGCGTCGTGGTTCCCCGATGGGCGGCGCATCCTCGTTCGTGCCGACACCCCCACCCACACCCGCCTCGGCGTCTGGACCCTCGGCAAAGATGCGCCCGTGCGCTGGCTCCTCGACGATCCGGCGCGCAACATCGAGACGGCGTTCGTGCCGCACGGCAGCGCGCGGATCGTCGTGCTCGACGTGCGCGCGGCGTGCGGTCACGCCAGCCTCCTCGACCCCGAGAGCGGCGAGGAATGGCCCTGGCCCGCCGTGCCGGGGGAGTTCTTGCCCCTCGCGCCGACGCCGGACGGCTCCTGGGTGGCCCTCCACGCCAGTTCGCGGCAGCCCGCCGATGTGGTGCGCGTGACGCCGGGGGCCGCCCCCGACACGTTCATCAGCCTCTCGCGCGTCTGGGAGCGGACGACACTGCGCCCCGCCGACTTCACCCCCGCCGAGGATTTTCGCTGGGTCGCGCCCGATGGGCTGCCGATCCAGGGCTGGCTCTATCGCCCCGGCGGCGCGGCGCGCGGCACGGTCGTCTCCGTGCATGGTGGCCCGACCGCGCACAGCCGCGACCAGCTCAACCCGCAACTGCAATACTTCGCGCGCCTCGGCTTCGTCGTCCTCGACCCGAACTATCGCGGCAGCACCGGCTTCGGGCTCGCGTTTCGGGAGGCGATCAAGGAAGATGGCTGGGGCGGGCGCGAGCAGGACGACATCCGCGCCGGGATCGCGGCGTTGCTGGCGGCGGGGATCGCGCAGCCCGGTCGCGTCGGGATCACCGGCACGTCGTATGGCGGCTATTCGTCGTGGTGGGGATCACCCGCTGGGACCGCGAGACGCTGGCGGCGGCGGCCCCGATCTGCGGCATGACCGATCTGGTGGTGGACTACGAGACGACCCGCCCGGATCTGCGCCCCTACAGCGAGGAGATGCTCGGTGGCACGCCGGACACCGCGCCGGACCGCTACCGCGAGCGGTCGCCGATCCACGCTGTGGACCGGATCGGCGGCGCGTTGCTGATCGTGTAGGGGGCGCGCGACCCGAACGTGACGCCGGAGAATGTGCGCGCCGTCCGCGCGGTGCTCGACGCGGCAGGGATACCCTACGACACCCTCGAATTCGCCGACGAGGGGCACGGCATCGCCCGCCCCGCGAATCAGCGTATCCTGTACGCGCGACTTGGCGCGTTCTTCGCGGCGAGCTTCAACGAATAACCGGGTGGGGGCGTCGGCGCCCCACGAGCAGCGTCCACGATGGACGAAGGGGAGGGACGCGATGACGACCGGCGAGGTGCGCGAGTTGCGGGCGCGGGTGGCCTTCCGTGCGCCGGGCGAGCAGGTCAACGGCCTGGAGGCGGTGCCGGAAGGGCTCTGGCTCTGCGACCAGCAGAAGGTACTGTCACGTTAAGTTTTGACTGAACGAAATCTCCCCACGCCGGACCAGTTCTGGCCGTCGTCAGCGCTGGTACAAGCTGGATTCGGTCTCGTATGCGCCGATCATTCCCCACTTTCGGATCGCCGTCGCCGCCCAAAAGGCTTAACTTGACAGTGCCCGACCGGAAGCCCGCGCGGTACCAGCGCAGCAGCGTCTCCGGCTGGACGAGGAGCAGGGCCTGCCGCCAGGCGCGGACCCGGCCGGCGAGCAGCACCAGGAGTACGCGATCCGCCGGTGCCACGGCCGGGCGCGTGACGCCGCGCCGCAGCCCGAGCACGTGCTGACGCAGGAGCGCGTTCTCGGCGAGCAACTGCCCCCTGGTGCGCGCCAGAGCCGTCCCCGTCCCGGCGAGATGCGCCGTCGCCGGTCGCGCCCAGAGGCACGTACCGCGTACCTGCCGCCCTCGGGCCACGAGCCCGCTCAGCCAACGACGGCACCTGTGCAACAGCGGCATGGATCCGATCCTCACTGCGTGGGTCGACGCGACGTGGGGAAGACCTCCTTCCTCTCCCGGTGATCCATTGCATCGGCTCAGGAGGGCTGATCAGGAGTGAAGACAATATCTGCGGAGCGTTCCAGGATGAATAAAGAGCTATGACAGGCAGACCGTGATGGTCGGGCCCGTCTCGTCGGCCAGCCGCTGCAGCTCCCACTTCCACAGCCGCACGCGCGCGCCGTTGCTGCCCCCGCCATCCGCCGTGATGAGCAGCCGCCGCGCGCCGGGGTAGCGCGCCCGCCCGGCCCCCGTCCACCAGCGGCGGATCGTGGCCACCGCGAAGGCCGCCGTGTCGCGGTCGCGCCCTACGCTGACCCTGCCGGCGTTCGCCGCCAGGTCGTAGACGCCGTAGGGACTGACGCGCCCGAGCCCTGGGAGGGCGAAGTCATGCACGCGCACCTCCTCGGGGGTGCCCTGCGGCCGCCACTCCCGGCCGCCGTTCTTGCAGTCGCCGATGAGCTCCTTCTTCTTGGTGTCGACCGAGATTACCGGCGCCCCCGCCGCCAGCGCGACCTCGGCGGCGGCGCTGATGTGGGCGAATTGGGCGTCGCGGTCGGGGTTGGCGCGCCCTTCGCGCGTCTTGCGGGTGCCTTGCAGGCTGGAGCCCAGGCCGTGTAGCGCCTCGGCGACCCACTGGTGGCTGACGCGGTGCCCCGCCTCACGCAGCGCCGCCGCCAGCTTGCGCACGCTCTTGCTCGTCCAGCGCAGCGGCGACTCAGGATCGCCCCGGCTCGCCGGCTCGACCAGCCGCTCCAGGTCGGCGCGCACCGTCGGGTCGCCGACGACCAGCTGCTTGCGGCCACCGCCGGGGCGGCGGATGCGTCCCGGCGCGGCAGCGGGCACCGTCCCCCGCAGCTCGGCGATCCCCAGGCGGATCGCCTTGCGCGACAGGCCCGTGGCCCGCGACACGGCCGCGATGCCGCCTCGGCCGAGGGCCAGAGCTTCCGCCGCCGCCACCGCGCGGCGGCTCCGCTCGTCCAACGTGTCGGCGAGGAGGGTGTAGCGGGCGCCGATCGCTTCGTGCGTGTTCATAACTCCGAGGGTACCACACGCCAGCGCCCTCGGGTACCTTTATTCTCTGACGAACCCTAACGGATCATCTGCCCCATTTGCACGGTAGCGAACCAGTTCTGCACGAGGCGCTGCCGCTGGGCGTCCTCACTCTCGCGATGCCACGCCGCCTCAATACGCTCGCGCAAAGCGGCAAGTTCCTCGCGGTTGACGCCCGCCAGTGCGGCATACTCCAAGTAGTGGGTATTCTGGTACACCGCGTGCCCGAGCAAATCCTCGATCAGGAAACCGACCACCTCCTCGGTTTCCGCGTCCACGCTGTAGGATTCGTACTCGTTGCCAGGGACAATGACGGTCGGACGCTGCGGGCGGCCATGAAAGAACACCGCCAGCGAGTCGCTGAGACGATCGAAGTGGAACCGGATCTGCCCGCGCTCGGGCGGGGTAGGGAGGTGAGGAGAGAACAATCGCGGTTCGTTCACGGCCATAGTTTCACCTCGGAAGGCTTGATCGGCGAGCAAGGAAAAGCGGTGATGATCACCCCCATTGTCTGCGGTGGCGAGCCTACCGCACCGAAGCGGACACACACCTTGAGGTAGACACGATGTTGGGGTGGCGAAAGGACGCCCAGCGCATAGAAGTTCTCGCCGTTGGGGTGCTTCGCATCTCGGGTGATGACATCGGGGTGCTGGAGCACCCGGGCCACCGCCAACTCCTGTCCCGATAGTTCGGGGTGGCGGATGAGCGCGTGGTTGGCCCATTGGCTCGTGAGTAAGACAACCTCGCGACCGAAGCGATCCGGGCAGCGCAATACTTCACCTTGACCTAGGCCGCGCACCGCCCCCTCCAACGCTGGACATGTCGCCCGACTAGTAGGATACCACGCGGAACCCCGGGGCAGCGTTGCCCCCGGGGTACTGTCAGGTACAGTCAGGCTGGCGGCACTGCGGGGTCACGAGGGCGGACTGAAGGAAGATAGTGCCAGTGGTCAGGCCATCGCCGGGGTACCGGTGACGGCTCGCCGAGCGGCGAATCGTTCGGCTCGGGTCTCACGGTAGGTGGCGGCGGTGAGGCGGTGGCGGCGCGGGCGGAAATGGCCGACGATCGGCCCGTAGGCGGCGAGGAACCGCTGGGCGTGGCCCGGATCCTTGAAGCGCCGCATGCGCCGCTCCCGCTCGCGCGTCGGCTGGTGCGCATTCTCCGCGCGGTTGTTGAGCCCCTTGTGCCGCCGGTGCTCCACGCTCGGGAGGACCTCGCGCAACGCCGCCCCGTCGCTCGCGAGCTTGTCGGTGATCACCACGCGCGGCACGTACGCGAGACCCTGGAGCAACTTCCGGAGGGACCGCACGGCCGCGCGCTTGTCGCGCCGGGGCTGCACGAGGATATCGAGCACGTTGCCGTCCTGGTCGACCGCGCGCCAGAGGTAGTGCTGCTGCCTGTATCGCCGCCTTCTGTACCGCCATCCAGGCCGGGCTTGATGCGGCCACGTTCCCGCAACACCGCCACCTCGTCGGATTGCTCGTCGACCGCGCCCTCGTCACCGGCTGGGGTTGCCCCGTTGCTACGGACACGTGCTGATGTGGTCCGAGTAATGGAGGTGTCCGATGCCGCGTACCCACCCGCCGTACCCGCCGGAGTTCCGGGCGGAGGCCGTGCGCCTCGCCCGGGGGAGCGAGAAGTCCATCCCGGCGCTGGCCGCCGACCTGGGCGTCTCGTCCGCGATGCTGCGCCACTGGCTGCGGCAGGATGCTGCCGACGCGCGCCGGGTGCAGGCCGACCCACGCACCACGGATGAGCGGGAGGAGCTGCGCCGCCTGCGGCGGGAGGGCAAAGTCCTGCAGCAGGAGCGGGAGATCTTGCGAAAAGCCGCGGCCTCCTTCGCGCAGGAGACCCTCATATACTGGGGCTACTGGTTCGGCGGTGGCGGAGAGGCCGTGGAGACCCGAGCGACCGAGACCGCGACGCATAGCGAGGCCCCCGTCGCCGACGGGCCGACGCCAGTCTGCACCGTATCGCGTGGCGCCGACCACGCATCATGAGGGAAGACGCGCGCCGCCCGCCCGAACCCTTCGGCCGTCCACCGGCGACACCAGGAGGGAAATAGAGAGCACATTCGTCGCCGACCGCGTGTTTGTCGGTATCGATGTCGCGGCCGCGACCGCGCGCCCTGGCGCGGGTGGCGGAATGGCCGTATAGTCGACGCCGTAGCGCGCCGGGCGCGACCCGCTCGTCCGTGTCGTCTTGGCCGATGCCGTCGTCCGCGTGCCCGCGCCCGCTTGTGTCGTGCGCGCCGTGCGGCCCGGATTACCCGGCGCGGCGGGCGGCGCTGTCGCGAACGCGGAGGGGGAGGGATGTCGTACCAGCATGAGGATCGCGTGTCCGCCATGCCCGCGGCGGGGCAGCCGGCGGCACCGCCAGCGCGATCGCGGGGGCTGTCGCGCGGTGATCCGGCGCGGGCACATGCCGCGCTGCGCCTGGCGCTCGGCCTGCTGCTCGCCACGCTGGCGGTCGGCCTGCCGTGGGACCGGCGCTGGCACACCACCCATGTCTTCGACACCTTCTACTCGACGCCCCATCTCTTCATCTACACCGCGACGACGCTCACGGCGGTCGTGGTCACCCTGCTGGCCCTCAAGCGCGGCCTCCGCGAGCCGTTCGGCCCCCCCGTGCGTCTCTGGCCGCTCCGGGTCGTCGCGCCCGGCCCGGTCTTCATCGCCGGCGCGGGTTTCGTCGGCCTCGGCCTGGCCGGGCTCCTGGACCACCTCTGGCACACCGCCTTCGGGCTCGACGAGACCGCCTGGTCCGCGCCGCACGCCATGCTGGGCTGGGGCTGGCTCGTCGCCTTCCTCGGCTTCCTCTCCTGCCGCCTGGCGCTGCGCCCGGCGCGGCCGTGGCACCGGCGGACGACCCTCCTGTTCGCCTTCCTCATCCTCGGCTTCTCGCAGCGCCCGCTCCTCGGCCCCCTGGGCGAGATCCGTCCCCCCGCACGCGCCGCCGCGCTCGCCCGTCTGCCGGTCTTCGCGGCGCAGCCCCCGCTGCTGCACACGCTCCGCATCGAAACCGCCTGGGACCTCTCGCGCACCGATCCGTGCTTTGTCCTCGTCGCGGCGCTCTGGCTGGGGGTGACCCTGGCGGTGCTGCGCGGGCTCATCCGCCGCCCGTCCGCCCTCGTCGGGCTGCTCACCCTCTGGTCGGTCGGCGCGTCCGCGGGCATTGTCAACTAAAGTTGGGGCAGGCGACTTGCTGGCGCTTGGAAGCGTGGTGAGGCGAGCGGGCGTCGCCGCTTAGGGTCTGTCTACAGATAACCTAGCCGTCTTAAGTCTCGAAAACCGCATTCTGCTGCGGATTCAAGCGGAGTAAACGAATAGGTTATTCTTTGACGAATCCTTAGTCCATCGCCGGGGTGCCGGTGACCGCCCGCCACGTGGCGAAACGCTCGTCTCGGGTCTCGCGGTAGGTGACGGCGGCGAAGCGGTGGCGGCCCGGGCGGAAGTGTCCGGCGATCGGGCCGTAGGCGGCGAGGAAGCGTTGCGCATGGCCCGGACTCTTGAAGCGCCGCATCCGTCGCTCCCGCTCGCGCGTGGGCTGGTGGGAGTTCTCCGCCCGGTTGTTGAGCCGCTTGTGCTGCCGATGCTCAACGCTCGGCAGCACCTCGCGCTTCGCCGCGCCGTAGCTGGCGAGTTTGTCGGTGATGACGACGCGCGGGACGTACGCCAGCCCCTTGAGCAACTTGCGGAAGAACCTCTTGGCCGCCTGCTTGTCGCGGCGGCTTTGCACCAGGATATCGAGGACGCTGCCCGCCTGATCGACGGCGCGCCATAGATAGTGCTGCTGCCCGTTGATCGTGATAAACACCTCGTCCAGATGCCACTTGTCCCCGGGCCGCGGCCGCCGACGGCGCAGCCCGTTCGCATAGGCCTGGCCAAACTTCTGGCACCACTGCCGCACCGTCTCGTAGGTCAGGATAATGCCGCGCTCGGCGAGCAACTCTTCCACATCGCGATAGCTCAGAGCGAAGCGGAAGTACAGCCACACGGCGTGGCCGATGATCGCGGGTGGGAAGCGATGGCGCGTGTAGTTGTGGACAGCAGTGCCTTCATTCATGCGCTCAGTATCGCATGTAAGGGTCACTGATCTTTACCTGACAGTACCCTCGCGGACCCCGCAGCACCACGCGCGCAGGGTCGACCTCAAGGCGCTGGCGGCGATCCGGCGCCTCCAAGCCAATCCCGAGCTGGGCGGCTTCCGCGTCAGCGCCGCACTCGAACAGCGCGGCATCTTCCTGAGCCCGCGCACCTGCCGACGGATCCTCGCGCTGCATCGTGACTTGGGGGCCGCGCGCCGGGTGCCGACCGAGCGGCGGGAGCCCCGCCGGCAGCCCTTCGCCGCGACTCGTCGCCACCGGATCTGGTCCGTGGACATCCGCTCTATCGAGGACCACGGGCTCGACACCACGAAGCCCGTCTACGTCATCGCCATCTTAGAGAACTTCAGCCGCGCCTTGCTGGCCAGCCTGCTCTCCCCGCGGCAGGATCTCACGGCGTATCTGGTCGTGCTGCGCGAGGCGATCCGGCGCTTCGGTGCCCCGGAGCTGCTCGTGAGCGACAGCGGCGGCGTCTTCCTGGCCGAGCAGGCCCACGCCATCGACGCGGCGCTCGGCATCGAGAAGCGCGCGATCGCGCGCGGACGCCCCTGGCAAAACTCCATCGAGGCCAACTTCGGGACCATGCGCCGCATGGCCGACGATCATTTCGCCCGGGCGACGACGTGGCCGATGCCGCACGCGGTCCACGCCCGCTTCTTCCGCGAGTACAACGAGCAGAAGCACTTCGCCCACCAGGAGCGCCCGGCTGGTCGGCAGAGCCCGACCGGCGTCCTCGGCTTCGTGCACGGTGCGTGGTGCGACCCGGCGGAC
>JAABUM010004010.1_pt1 | contig 17201 bp, 29 predicted proteins | sample 5559161 | NCBI WGS metagenome assembly JAABUM01 (sample SAMN10711868, study PRJNA513369) | rock metagenome | isolation source: Antarctica rocks | place: Antarctica: Victoria Land, Siegfried Peak nord | reverse complement strand
GCCCCCGCCCGCGCGGGGCGGCCGCGCCCGCGGCGGGCGCGGGGCGGGGGGGGGGGGGGGGGGGCCCCCCCCCCCCCCCCCATCCGTCCTGCCGGACTCCTCTGTCATGCACATGCGGTCTTCTGGTTCACGGCCTGAGGCCCTTGACCTTTATTGTGGGGCTGTTTACACACACAGGTACTGGCTCAACCCCATCTCCTGGGTGCTGCTCGGCTTCGTGACGTCGCAGCTGGGCAATGTGACCTCCACCTTTGAGACGGTGAGTGCCGACACCCTCCTTGCCTAAGACAAGCTCCTTGCCTGAGACACACTCAGTGCCGTCCGGTAGCTGCCTCAGCTACATGTCAACATACCCGCCCGAACGCCCTTGTACTTGAGGTGTGGCTGCGCCGTGCTGGATTGGCTGTCAATGCCATCGCCATGCGTCTTGCTCCATGGCACACCTGGCTTGATTGTGCTGGCTTCATCACTGTGGTGGCAATCAGCCGGCTACCCGGCGTCTTTGTCCACACATGCACAGTCTCACAGGCATATGCCAAATGGTGTCATGTGCACATCGCCCACAGGAGACGGGGGGCGTCACAACCGTCAAGGCGTACCTCCTGGACCACTTCGGCTACAAGACATCGTACCTTGGCGGCGCTGTCGGCGTCCTGATCGGCTACATCATCCTGTTCGGGTGCGTGGGAGAGAACCTGCCAGACTTTCTTTCGGAAGGATTTTTCTCAGATGCTGTTTGTTACGCTGGCCGAACCTGGTTGGATGCGTCATCTTGTTCGCGTGCCTGTCCCCATGTACTCCACAGCATGCTCGTCCAACAGCTTTCCATCAGCTGGAGTCCCAACAGCTGGAGTCCAGCTGCTGGAGTCCTCTGACGTGTGTAGAGCGGCGGCATCCGGCGCTGTGTCTGGCAGCGTCTCTGCGTACCCAGAGACTTGACTCACGTGGTTGCGGTCGGCGCGCTTCCCTCCCCGAGGAATTGCATGCGTGCATGCTGCAGAACACGCTGCAAAACAGAACTTACAGTGAGCGACTTGTGTTTGCAGGCTGGGTTCGGCGCTGGCGCTCAAGAAAATCAACTTCCAAAAGCGCTGAGACTGTGTACAACCATACGGCTACTGGGACATATTCCGGGGAAAGCGTTTGGGTATCTGGAAGCGTTCATCAGGCAACGCTCCGCAGAGGAGTGTGAATATACAGCAGGAAAGTATTCTCAGATTTCGAGTGACGATGCCGCGGCTGTTGCGGCCGCCCACCCTGGGGTGGCGCCCCCAGCCTGCGCAGAATTGGTCAGCACCTCCATCAGCTGCATGCTTCAGCCACTGTGAACTCGTCAATTTGCTGAAGTACATTGAGGAGAGCTGTTGCGTTCCTGTATCGAGAACTGGGAGGGTCGGGGTGCAAGCAGTTGCGGCTGCGGCTGTACCATACTTAAGCGCAGATGTTTCGCAGTCATTGCAATTCATCGCTTTACCTACTGCAGGCCTTTAGGGTGCTTTGCCCTCCTCACACTTAAACGACAAGCAAGTTGTTTTCAGAGTTCCCCGACATCAGACATGCGGCATGCGTATTTTGCCACAGATGTCAAATGCATTCTGGTAATGCAATTGAAGAAACCCCGCCGCCTCGCCCCTTCCGAGTGGAACACCTTCGACGCACTCTACCACGTATATGGTTTGACGACCGCCTGCAGACTCTGCCACCGTCACAGACACATCGCCTTTATCACACGTTCGCGTCGGAGCATTTCAGGGTCCAACACCCCTGCAGACCTGCCACAGACGCAGCGCCTTCATCACGACTTCACCCGCCGAATCGTCAGCACCGCGCACCGTCAACGCACCACCCCCGCAGACCCATCACAGGCGCAACGCCTTCATCACGCGCTCCACCCGCCGAATCGTCAACGACACGCGGCCGCAGCTTCGTGGCAGGCTGCACCCCGGCTGCAGCCCCGACGCCGCGAGGTTCGCCACCTTGTCGTCCAGCACGTCCTCTTCCGCCTGCGCATAAGTCATCTTACACTTGCAGGATATGTGTGCAGCTCAATTGACGCTGTGGTGTGCTGCTGCAGGGCGCTTCCGCCCTCCCGCGGCGAGCAGCGGTGTATGGTGTTGCAGGCGTTCCCTGTCATGTGGACCGGCTGGCAGGCCACAATGCACCGGCAGTCGCAGCCTCACAGGTACAACCTGCCGCGCCGCAGCCATCGCCAGTGTCTGAGCTGTCAATATTCTCACGGCGTCGATGCCGTGCAGGCATTCATTGTAGGCGTCCTCCGCGAACACCAGCAGGCTGCGCGGCATCAGCGCCACCGACAGCTGCTTCCCGCCATCTGCATGCACCGCACCCACAAGATGAGTCATGACGGTGGCCGAGGACCGCAGTGCGCACAAGCCTCTGCAGGCTCCCGCAGGCTTGACTGAACCCCGCGTCATTTGCTGTGTCCGCTGCTTGAGCAGGTCGCGCATGTCAGCTGTCAGGCTGACGCCTCGCACCTGAGGACTTGCGGAAGAAGCGCATGACGGCGGGGCCGCCCAGAGACAGGATGCAGACGCCTGAAAAGTAGGCGGGCCCATCCTCATGCGCCTACACCGATGACACTGTTGTGCTTGTGACCCTGCTGAAACCACCTCAAAGTGTAGGTGGTATTTTCAGGGATTTAAACGTGTGCGCCTTCTGCAGGTGGGGTACCATTGCCAGCAACAAGCATGCGTTATAGAAACCTCAGGCACTTGGGAGTGTGTAGCAGATCGATGGCAGATTGACTTGCACGTCAGCCACGCACCATGATACCTTCGCCAGGCTCATACTCGTTCACGAGCACATGATTCGGCAGGCGCGCAGTGGCGCTGCCGCTGCCGCTGCCGCTGCTGCTGCCGCCATTGCTGCCAGCATCGTCGCCAAAAATGGCAGTGTCATGCGCCATGCGGGCGCCCAGCGACTGCAGCCATGCCGGCAGCTTCGCGGCTAGCAGGCCCTTCGCCGTCACCAACCCGCCATAGTTCTGCAGCCGGCGCCCGGAGACCTGTGGGAGATGTGGGTTGTCAGTGCCACCGCTCGATCCACTGCCAAGCACGTTGCAGCGCCCGGCTCGCTGCACCTCCGAACGCACAGGGTATGATGTGTTTTCCCGATACATCGTGAGCGTGTAATCTTCTACATCAACCCATCTCCGTCAGCACACGATGTACACCGCCAAGTGCACCATGGATGCAGGAGTCACCTGAGTCCAGCGGGTCTTAGCGCTGCGGATCTCCGTGAGCAAGGATGTCTCCTCAGCTTTCGATATGTATTCCTGGATGCAATAAACCGTGGGCAGGTCGCCAACGCGGAAGCGCTTGAGGGTACCCTTGGAAGCCACGACGGGCATCAAACAGCAACGCCGCGAGGTCTTTGCGATCGTGCCTGGAACAGCGCTGCACTACTACCGGGTCTTCATCAATGGTCAGGGTCGCATTCTCAGCCCTGATCAGGACACCGGCTGGTGCTTGTTGGTGGCGATTGAGTGTTAGTAGTATTAGCGTTCTACACTTTATCATCCCCTGAACTAGGGGGAAAGGAGGGCTACAAAGTTGATGAGGCAACCGCACCGACCCTCTTACCCTTTCCAGGCCACACAGCAACGAGAGGTTTCGGGACTGTTCCGGACGAGCCGACTCACTTTCTGCTGCCGCCGCTTTCACATCCAGTCAACCAGCGATCCATCGATCCCACCACTCGCCCAGCACAACAGTCGCAATGAGCACCATGCAGTGCAAGGTGCGCACGGGGTTGCCTGCACGCAGTTGCCAGCGGTTCGCCTGTCGGGTGTGCGCAGCGCCTGCCGTGTCTCACGGTCCATGCAGCATGTGGCTGACTCATCTTCTCTTGCACGCAGGCTCCAGTCTGCCGTCCTGGGTGCGCACGCGCGGACTGCCCTAGCGCCAACGATCTCGCCATCAGCTTGCCTGCTGATCCTGAAAGCTTGCCGCTTTGCCCCGTGTGCATCATGCTGCCGCCCAAATTGACACATTTGCGCATATCGTTACAGGACGGTCAGCCGCCAGGCCCTAAAGCCCAACTTTGCAGGCCAGCAGCTGAGGACTCAGGTGCGACACTGCTGCCACTCACCGTTGCGCAACTGCACACTCCGCAGCAGTGATATGCATCTACGTTGTGGCACAATTGCGTGGGCTGCCCGCTATTATGCGCCCACCGATCGCATTGCATCTTGACAGACACGAGGCGGCGCCAAATGTGTGCGTCCCGACTGATCGTGATCAGCGCTGCCGCGCAGGTCTGCAATGGCTCCAAGGTGCACATGATGGCCTCCAAGAGCCAGAAGGGCCGCTGGTCTGGCATGGACGCCGGCCGCGACTCGTCTGACGACCAGGTAGCGCATATGTCCAGTCTGATGGTTCTTCTGCACAGCAAACTGTGGCAGCATGGATCTCGTGATGAACCGTGCGTCAGACCCCTTGCCCTGCAACTGATATTGAGCAGGCTGCACTGCTTGCCGCCTCAGCATTCGGCAATTAAGATGCAGTCGCGCGCATGCCGGCCACTCCATGCCACTCCTTGCAATAGGGGTCCACAACAGGCCCCCTGCCACTGCTGCTACCACTGCTGCTGCTGCTGACGCCCCGTGTGTGCTTCTCACCGCAGCAAGACATTTCCCGCGGCCGCGGCATGATTGACAGCCTGTTCCAGGGCGGCGCCGGCCAGGGCGGCACCCAGAACGCGATCCTGTCCTCTGAGGAGTACCTCAGCCAGGCGCAGCGCCACCTCAACAACATCGAGGTGCGCCCTCAATCTCAGGCTGTCCATTTACCAATCTTCCCCATCAGCCATTCGACCAGCCTGTTGGAACATTGGCGGCGGCGAGGGTTCCGCGAGATGAAGACTGCTGCTGCCGCTGCACGTTCTGCTTTGCGCAGGTTATCATGCACAATGTGATTGTCGTCCTCACTCAATTCGCAGGAGGGTCACCACATAGGCCCGGCGTTCCTGGACAACTTGCTAATTCATCTCTAATCCATGATGCTCCCAAATCAACATTGTTTCGCCTCAATTGACGCGCAGGAGGGCTACTACATCAGCCCGGCGTTCCTGGACAAGCTCTCCATCCACGTCGCCAAGAACTTCATGGACCTGCCGAAGATCAAGGTCCCGCTCATTCTGGGCATCTGGGGTGGCAAGGGCCAGGGCAAGACCTTCCAGGTGTGATTTTCCGACCCAGTTGCGCGCCTGCCATCCGCACCCTCTAGTGCCCCTGCTGTGCCAACCACACATGCATACCTTGTGCTCAGATATGTCTTTTCAGCCGACGCAGCTGACATGTCAATACTCATGACAAACAACACAAATTGCCTCCCAACAGTGCTCGCTGGCGTACAAGAAGCTGGGCATCAACCCCATCGTCATGTCCGCGGGCGAGCTGGAGAGCGGCAACGCCGGCGAGCCCGCCAAGCTGGTGCGCCAGCGCTACCGCGAGGCGTCCGATGTCATCAAGAAGGGCAAGCTCTGCTCCCTGTTCATCAACGACCTGGACGCCGGTGGGTTACTATCACCTTCCCAACAGCTTGCGCAGAGAAGTGTTTGAGCACAGAAGACTTTGAGCAGCCGTTGTGGGATGACTTCGAGCATCCTCTGCTGGTGTGGCACGCACACAGACTGACAAATGAGGGCAAACCTTTACACTTTTTCAAAACTCACATGACCCGCTTCTGGAGCCGCTTGCTGACTGCGCACTGTGCTCGCAATGCAGGTGCCGGCCGCATGGGCGACGGCACGCAGTACACAGTCAACAACCAGATGGTCAACGCCACGCTCATGAACATCGCCGATGCGCCCACCAACGTGCAGCTGCCCGGCGTGTACAAGACCGAGGAGGTGTGTGGCCTGCTGCTGTTTTAGCATGGTTATGGAACTGGCGAAATGATGTACATTCTTGACAGACGCAAACCTGCCCATTTATTCCATCTGACGCATTCCGATCCTGATGCACCTCAGGCCAAGGCTTCACTGTATGTCTGGAGTTGGAAGCAGCTGGAGTTGGAAGCAGGGTGCTAGGTGCTGTGATGCTCAACTCCCGTCTGCACCTGCACCTGCCTCAAAACCAGTGACAGCCGTCACAAACACATCAGTTATTCGTGATATGGTTCTGCCACCATGCAGATCCCTCGCGTGCCCATCGTGTGCACGGGTAACGACTTCTCCACCCTGTACGCGCCGCTCATCCGTGACGGCCGCATGGAGAAGTTCTACTGGAACCCGACGCGCGAGGACCGCATCGGTGCGATGCCAAATCTAAACTCTAGATATCTTTTGCTTTAGCGGGGCTTATCATGTGCGATTTGAGTGGACCTGCCATGTGCCTCCTGTATGCGAAACCTGCTGGTCCATGCAGCTGTGCCGCCAGCCTTGATGCAGGAGGAGGAGCCTGAGCGATGGCGGCGGCGATTGCCACTGTTAGATGCAGCCTACCGGATTCGAAACCTTGCCGCAGGTGTGTGCATGGGCATCTTCCAGCACGACGGCGTCAACCGCGGGCAGGTCGAGACCATTGTGGACAGCTACCCGGGGCAGAGCATCGACTTTTTTGGAGCAATGCGGGCCCGTGTGTACGATGACAAGGTGATTTGCACTCCTACAATATTCCTGCGCCCAAAAATAAGCTGGAAAACGCCCGAGGCGGGGTGCCCAATTCCAGTAGCGGGCCGCCTTGTACATACAAGATCCAGCCGTACCAGGCCGTCGCTGGGTGGATGGACGCAGGAGGCAGTGCAACATGTGTTGGTTGGTGAAACACCACAGCTGAAATCTGCATTCTATACTTTTGATCCGAGCTGTGGAAGCTCCCGCTGTGACTCTAAACCCTGATAGCAAACTAACTGGGCCAGAGACCTGCATGCCCGCCATGACTTGCCCAGAGTCCCTGACACGCGAAGAATTTGCTGCCAGTATCTCGTCTGTCAATCAGCTGCGTCCGCACCTGCACATAGGTGCGGGAGTGGGTGGAGGCCACCGGGCTGGAGAACCTGGGCAAGCGCCTGGTCAACAGCCGCGACGGCAAGGTCGAGTTCGACAAGCCCGAGATGAGCGTGGAGATCCTGCTCAAGTGCGTCCTCAGTTCAGCCTCTTGAACACACATGCAGACTGCTTTCCCTTGCGGATCAATCTATATTTCAACCTCCTGAGATTCCATGCTGGCGCGCCACTCGCAACGTCAGCACCGTCTCGCCATCTGCCAATGCCGGCGTGCCGGCTGCTGCCTGCAGCCCACCCCCAATCCCCAGCAGCATCGTTGCTGCCTGATTGTGGTCGCGATTGGTGCGGCGGCCCTGACTATGTCCGCTCCTGCTGCCGGTGGCGGTGCTGTCCAACCCCATTTCCTCCCTTCTCGTTTGAAACGTGAAGGAATGCCTTTCAAGCACCCACCGTAGAGTGACCCGTTTTGTCCCACAGGTACGGCAACCTGCTGGTGGACGAGCAGGAGAATGTCAAGCGGGTGCAGCTGGCGACAGAGTACCTGGACGGCTCCGCCTCGCTGGCCGGCGGCCGCCAGTCGGAGGAGGTGGAGCAGGCCATGGAGTCGATCAGAAAGTAGATAACGTAATAATGACAATTACAATGTGGAGCATACGAGGCAGCGGGGCCCTGCAGTCCGCGTCGGCGCTGCACCACTGAGAGGAGCCACAAGAGAGGCATGGGCTGTCAGTCCTGCTGGGGCCCAAGCGCCATGTCCGCGGCTGCGCCGGCTCCGTAGCAGGCGGCGGAGAAGCCGATATTGGCATGGGTCGAGTTGTGTCCACACCGTATTCTGACTGCCACTCAAGCAGCGGCGGCCAGCGAGCGCGGCGCCTGCGTGTTGCCGATGCGCCGGGAGGGGCGCGGCGGAGTTGGGCGAGGCGCGCCGCATCCTTTTGACCTGCAATCAGACGAGGATATCAACCGATTTTGTGGACGGATTGCTCTTGATATTCGTGTTGAGTTTTGCCACTGCTTGTCACTGCTGTCTGCGCACTGTCGCGCGAGCGTCCATACCCAACACACCTGAGGGCTGCTGGGTACGTCATGTTGTAGCGTTCGGGTAGCATCAACCTCTGCTTGAGCCTGCCGCCAATGCTTTACAACACTCTGCAGATCACACCTGATGGCCACACTTGCAGTTCCAGTGTGATGTGCCATTCGACGTCATGCCACTTCCTATCGCATTGCTCGCACGAATGGAATTGCAGCTTTAGGTAGTGTCATGACATGCTTGACCGAAACGGGAGTCGCCGTGCAGACTAACATCTCATGCCGTAGATCAAACCATGCTTGATTGCATTGTACCGCTATATCCGCTCTCAAACCTCACAGTGCATCAAGGCGCAGAAACACCAATCCAGATCTTGCTTGCGGAAGCCTGGAAATTGGAGTCAAATCTTCCGTGCTTTGATAGGTGTACACTCTTGATTTACGCCGCCCTGAGCCTTGCCGCCCCGGCCACGAGCAAGATCACCGCAGGAACGCTGAGAACAGGAAATTCATCAGCGCGGCGCCCACGCACAGCAGCGTCGTCTGCAAGTCAAAAGCACACTCCATCAGACGCAGCGACCAGATTAGAGCCACGCCCAAATCCTTCAACCAGTGCCGCCATGCCCATTCGCAGTTTTTCACAGTTGTTGAAGGCGAAAACCCCATTCTGCACACGCACAATTGCATCATCCAAAATCATCCAATCAGCACTGCACTGCACGTACCTCGCTCTGGTAGAACCACAGGGGCATGGCGCCCTTGGTGATGATGGTGACCAGGAAGTCGGGCACAGTGAAGAACAGGAAGGGGCCCAGGAAGGTGGCCATCACTGTCAGCAGCGCGCCGCGCCACAGGTTCTTGAACGCTGCGTGGGAAAAGCAACACATGTGCGTACTGCAGCGGGCAGCGAACTGTGGTGTTCGAACCACATTTCCTGTTCGTAGGCTTTGCTGTCGTGATGTCACTCCGCAGAAGCTCGCGCGTGGCAAAAACGATGTGTGCTGCATTCCTGCAGCATTCCTGCAGACGTGCGGAATTCAAAGATTGCTCACTCTGGTTTTTGTTGCCGCCCGTTGAGGCGGTGGGCGCCGGGAAGATCATGTTCTGCTTGTACACGTTGGCGCACACCGCCACCACTGACGCTGCAGGGTATGGCATCACGCGTCAGTCCGTGAGCGTGGATGCCAGCAATGAAACAATTCTTCTAATTTGGCGGCACGTGCCACCATGCATGCGACCTTGCAAAGGGGAACTCCCCGAGATCTGGCAAGCCTGGGATCTTACGATATTGCCAGGACCAACCAGGCCATGGCTGCTTTGCATCCCCATCCCCGATATCCCCGCGCAGGTGCACAGAAGCAGCGGCGCATCCCACGCCGGCAGGACTCACATGATGTGACGAGGGCACAACTCGCATGCGACGAGGGGCCGGGTGGCGGCGGTGACAGAGTTCAGCAGCCACCAGCAACTTTTCTGTTGATTCGTCAAGTGTCACTGTGAGCCGCCAGGCCAGCGATATGGGTGGTACTGTGAAGACGCACATGTAACGAGGGGCTGGGTGCCGGCGGTGACAGAGGACAGCAGCGACCAGGCCGCCAGCAGCAGCTGGATGGCGCCCACGATCTGGATGAAGCGTGCCTCTGACACATACTTCCTGCATCCAGGCAGGGCCTGCATTTGTGACGGCTCCCCCTGCCGTCCAACTGGGCCGCTGACCAACTGCATTGCATCGAGCTGTCGCCATGCACGAGTGATTCCACCCAAGCCACCAAGCAGGGCGTGCACCTACAGGTATGATTCTGCATCGTCTTATGCACTGCGATGGTGTCACCGGCGCTCAGCGACGTTCCGACCTGCCGCATGCCGCTGGGTGTGACATGTACTGAGCCGCGCCATGAGGCGTGCGCGAGCCGACAAGTCCAGCCTTCCATAGTTTGGAACCGCGAGCTGTGCGCAACAATTAGCTTCTGCTCACCTCGGCCGCCAAGGGAAGTACACCGCGCGATCTGCGTATTTGACCTCCTTCGCCACATCGCCGCCACCGCCCTGCAGCCACCAGGATCGCTCCAATGCGCAAGGTATATCATCGAACAATGCGGCAATGCGTGGCACGGCATGCTCTCTGCCCTCGGAGAGATAGCAACACGGCAATTCCAAGTCAAGGCGAGCATGCGGCATGCATGGTGCGGCCGACAGTGAGGCAGCGATTCGCACCCACCTTCATGCGTGCCGTCAGCCCCGACATCATGATGCTGGTGTGCGCCGCCTCAATGTTCTCGACGCGCCCCTTGTCGTTCGCTCGCTTCGCATCATTGAGCGCCCGCCGGTAGGACCGCTGCACTGCCTCTGAGTTGGCGCCCGGCGAGAGGCCCAGCACCTGGCGGTATATATATGGGTTACAGGTTGTGAACATCAATTTCGCCTGTGAACATATATCACGGAGGTTTCTGCACTTTGCAGGATCTGTTAGCACAGACGATGCTCACTTCGTATGGGTCGGGCGACCCGCTGCCTGCTGATCCTGCCATGGCTGCGCGCACTGGCAGCACGCGTCGCCTCCTGCATGGCTGCAGCGCACGCAGGCAGGGCTGTAGGCGCTGTGCAGGTGCTGTCGGGCTGACAAGCCTCTGCGAGTGCATGGTGCCGCCACCAGCACGCGGCAGTGTGCGGAGCATCGCGTAAGTCGAAACGAATCAAGTGCAGAGCTGATTTTGGTACCGAGTATGATTTTGCTGTTCGAAATTGCAACAAGTGAGCAGCAAACTGCGTTGATCTTGTTCCGGACAGATCATCAGCACATTAGCAGGAATCAACTACTATCAACTGCTCCTAATTACCAGACCCTGCAGCAAAAAGCCAGCCTCACGAGACAGACAACTGTCGCACTTTGCAAACCACAATGCAGTATGTTTGTTCATAGACTTGGATATGTGGCAATCCTGAGCGCTTGATTAGGCGCTGGTGATGACATTGACCAGCTGTAGGTTTGGCTTGAATTGGCACGAACAAGGCCGATTCAGCTAGACAGCGTGAGTTCCTTACGCAGACAGCGATTTTGTACGCGAGGATTCCAGTGCAGAACAAGAATTCATATGTTCGAGATTCTAAAATTTTCTTCTCGAGGCCGTCTGCATTAATACCAGGCTGGCAAACAGCAGCGCACTTGGCGCATTTGGCACCGCTCACCCTGGGGGTCCAGCTTGCAGTTCGAAAGAGGCAGTCTATCCTGCCCGAGTCAGAGCAACTAGTCTCTAGACCAGCGAAACAGTCGATCGCCGTGCCGGTGTGGCCAAGGCGTGGCCAAGGCGTTTGCCGCCGAGGACGTCGGCACTCAGCCGCAGGCGCCCATGGGCAGCGACAATGAGTCCAAGTCCCTGCTGTCGTCCGCCAAGAGCGGCGCGCTGGTGCAGGTCAAGGTAGGTGGTAACATGGGTGGCGCAGCAATCGAAACATTGCATGTGATGGTGTCAGTGGCTGGCATGTACATGCTGGCGCTTTGCCGTCATGCGCCATGCATGATGCCTGCTCGTGCTCCGATTGTATGATGTCGTCATCTCCTGCAGGTGACCAATGCCTCAAACACCGGCATGGGCAGTCACGCGGCGGCGGAGCTTTCAGGGCCCAGCCGGCCGCTCAGCGAGGTCTTCCCAAAGTGGCTGGCCGTCTGCCGGCGGTGGTTCCAGAGTGAGCTGCTTTTTACTCTTCCGGCAGCGCGTCACGTGTGCGACCAAGTTTGGGCATCTGGGGCAGTTGGTTGGCAGTCTCACCAGCAGCCCTGTCGTACACAGCGCGGTGGCGACAGTCGCGACAAGGAAATGCGCACCGGGCAATTGATGCATGGGCGAACGAGCTGGCGCATGGCAATGAACAGGTCCTGACAAAGCGTGGTCTATGGCGTCTGGACTGCAGGCGAGGAGAAGTGGAAGGCGCGCGGCTATGCTGTCGCGACTGTCGCCACCGCGCTGTGTACGACAGGGCTGCTGGTGAGACTGCCAACCAACTGCCCCAGATGCCCACAACTTGGTCGCACACGGGTGGCATCGTGGACTTCATATCTGCGGCGTCAGGGCATGGGAGAGCAGGGTGCTGGCGCGCCGTGAAGAGCAGCGAAAAGATGCCAACCTTAATGTCGCTACCATCACGATTGCGGCGCCATTTGCGGCGCCTTTTGCCGCTCGAGAAATCACATGACAAACAAAACATATCAAGTGTTTGTGATGCAGGTGCGCATTAGCTACGCGCAGCGCAATTTCCAGACGGCGCTGTCGGAGAAGAACGAGGCCGGCTTCCGCGCCGCGCTGTGGCAGTTTGTGGGCATCATCCTGCTCGCTACGCCCTCCTTTGCGCTCGCCGACTGGCTGGAGGTGAACAATCATTAATCTCGGAATGTGTCTATAGAGAAGCAAAATCACAGCAAAATCAAAGCAAACATCACAGCTGTGGCAAATTGTGGGCAGCATCCTGCTGGCGACGCCGTCCTTTGCGCTCGCCGACTGGCTTGAGGTGGACAGAGTGGTTTGGTCGGATTGTATCCCATTGGACATCGAGAGCAGAAAAGCAGCTGTGATTGCCACACCCTCCTTTGCGCTCGCTGACTGGCTGGAGGTGCGGCAGAAGGCGGTTCATGGATGTTGTAAGAAGGCATCTTTGCAACAGCGGCGATACAGCTGTCATGGGGCAGGCTGTCATGGGCAGACTGCAGGCAGCGCTTAAACCGGGCTGCTGTGCATGCTCTCCCGAGCGTGCATTGCATTTCTGGAAGGCTGCCTGCTGGCGAATGTGCCTGCTGGACCATAAACTACCTCGTTGCAGATTATAAATTAGGTGGACCACTTTCGGTCTCTGAGAGGCTGACTCCTCGGAATCTCGGCCATTTCTCTTCTATCAGGGGGGCCCCAACTACCGCATTGCAGATTACCCCGTTGCAGATCTTGAATATCTTGAATGTGGGTTGCAGCGCCCGAATGCAGGCGCGCCTGAAGCTGGACTGACGGCGTTTCCTGACGCAGGCAGTTCTGCCTGCTGGACAGTCCAAACCTTATTGCCAATCTCTATGGATTCCAAGAACGACTCGCTGCCCCTAATGCAGGCGCGCCTGAAGCTGGAGTGGCGGCGCTTCCTGACGCAGCAGCTGCTGCAGGCGTACTTTTCGCACCGCGCCTTCTTCAACCTCAAGCTGCAGGCGGAGGGCATCGACAACCCCGACCAGGTGCATATGCCCTCTGAACAATGAAATCCCCAGGTACATCTCGGCTCCCAGCCCCATTGCATGACAGACCCGCATAGGCATCTATCCAACGAGGTTCCAGCAACCCTGCTCTGCACCCGCAGAGCTGTTCCTCGGTGGTCTGTGCGATGCCTGCATTGCACCTCCCTGCTGATGCAATACTGACGCCCATCTGCGCTGCAACCGCAGCGAATTTGCGACGACGTGCCAAACTTCACAGACACAAGCGTCTTTCTGGTGCTGGGCGTCATCCGCAAGTTCTTCAACTGCGTCGCCTTTGCGGGTGCGGGGCTGAGACCTCGGCATCTGAATATCATGCACATGCGGTTTAAGCCTCCTGTTGCAGAGTCCACCTTTGTGCTGCTGCCTGCCGCACCCGGCTGTCCGATGTGCAGAAGCCTGCAGGACGGTCTTCAGGAAACGTGACACACCCCTCTCCTGTTTCGAGATGCGGAGTGCTGTGGACGGTGGCGCCTTCGCTCGTCTGCTTCCTGTTCCACGTCCGACCCCAACCTCGTGCACCTTTCTTTTATTGAAAATGCAGGCGTGCTGTGGATGGTGGCGCCCTCGCTGGTCTACTTCCTGCTGGGATACGCGGTGCTGGGCACATGGCTGACGACATCAGTGTTTGGCCGCCGCCTGATGCGGCTGCACTATGTCATCCTCAAGCGTGAGGGCGATCTGCGCTTCGACCTCGTGCGCGTACGTGAGAACGCAGGTCGGTAGATTCCACATAGTAAGGAAAGAAAGAAAGGACGCAGTTGGGGATTTACTCAATTGATGAAGATGAAAGAAACACGAGGGCGACCTGCGCTTCGACGTCATCCGCGTGCGCGGGAACGCAGGTTCGTACGCAGGTTCGTTGCTACAATGCAGAAGTCCACGACAGGGAGAACCGGGAGGCGTCCATCGCAGATCAGCGGAATGTTGATTGCTCACCCTTGCGATTCAGAGTCCATCGCGTTCTACATCGGGAAGCACCGGGAGACGTAGTAATGCGGGCAGCCGGCTGCTGCCGGTGGACTTCGCTTTTGTTCTCACCAGAGAGTGTTCGCAACAACGCAGAGTCCATTGCATTCTACAATGGCGAGCACCGGGAGGCGTCCATCGCGGGCAGCCGGCTGCTGTCGCTGGTGGACACAACGCGGCGCAAGATCATGTGGGAGGCGGCGCTGTCCCTATGGACCAACGGCTACACGTGCGGCTTCCTTTCTTCATTGACGACTTATATCGTAACGGCACAGCAAGATCATGTGGGGAGGCGGCGCTCAGCCTGTGGACCAACAGTTACATGTGCAAATTTATAGCTGAATTTGTATAGCTTTGGCACCACCTTGAAACGCCATTACTGAGACCGTCATTCGTGTCTATGTGTCGTTGCAAAAACTCACGACATGAATTGGCCATTTACAAGCCAACTCGAAGTTGTGCAATAGCGGCGGCTGCAGCACAGTGGCATTCGGGGACGGTGACTCTGCTCACTGACACAGGCCTTGTTTCCTCCAACAGAGTCGTGGCGCAAAGCTCCCAGCTCCACCCTGCCGCCTCACTCCGGTGCTGCGCCGTAATTCCGAAATCCCCAAATCCCCGTGACGCAGGTACGCGACCATACTGGTCCCCAGCCTGCTGACGGCGCCGCGCTACTTTGCGGGCCAGATCGAGTTTGGCGTCATCGCGCAGGTGCGCCCGCAAAGAAAAAAATTTCGCCATTGCAATCCTGACCAGTCTTTAAAACCTGCCTGCGCCTGCATGACTCGTGCATGGGGCTCATCGAACAGCTGGCTCGTAGTTGATGTGTGATTCATCATGGCAGCAGCCCATAAAGCGTGACCCAAACCGAATTAGTTACAACGACCCCGCAGGTGGGCTTTGCGTTCCACCGCATCGAGTCGGCGCTGACGCTGCTAGTCCAAAACCTGTCGGACCTGAGTAGCCTCGCCGCCAAGACGGAGCGCATTGACACGCTGTTCTCAGGTGCGCCGATCTCGCACATGTTTTTTTCACATTTTGCTTTGACTTTGAATTTTGTGTGGGTTGCGCTGCAGAGGTTCGGTCCCGTGCCATTGTGCTGTTGCTGCCCTACGTCGTTGTGCTTCCATCGGCATTGCCCTGGCGATTGCAGTATCTGCAAGTTGTCTATCCATGCAAGCATTGCGGCTTGATGCCACTAAGGGGTGTGGGTTCCGGATTAATTGCGGCCTGAATTGCGACTGTTGCCGCGCAGCGCTGCTGGAGATACCGCCAGACAGCGGGACGCACATCGCACGGGCGTCCACAGACGGGGGTGAACGCCCCTCACGCCCGTCAGCCAGGCTTGTTGCATCACCATGTCGTGATTATGACGAGTGTTGCGAAGTGTTCTTTCCGGACCCCACTCAACTACTGTGGAGGCTGTTTCTGAGCCTGGCAGAAGCCAGCACTATGACACAAGCCTGAAACGCGCCAAATATCAAGCTCTGGCAAGGCAGATGGTCAACTCCAAGCAACAATGCACAGGATCATAAGCCTCATTGTTGTGACAGGCATGCATCTGGAGGGGCTGACGCTGGCGCCGCCGGGCGGCGGCGGCAAGCCGCTCACCTCGCGGCTGCACCTCAGCGTCGCGCCGGGCCAATCGCTGCTCATCGTGGGGCCCAGCGGCTGCGGCAAGTCCAGCCTGCTGCGCGCCATTGCGGGTGCGTGGGAAATCTCCGTAAACACAACCGGGGGAATGGTATTTGACTCCCAGAGAGACTCCCAGCGGCTGAACATCCTGAACTGCTCATCGTGGGGGTCCCTCCCACTTGCTGCGGCAAGCTCTGCGCCGTCGCGGGTGCATCGGAGTAATGTCAGGCTACTCTGCATGTACGGCGTCACAAATGTGCATGGAAACGCTCAGAAAAATCTACACAGCTCACGTGGGCGGTGCCGAGCCAAGACGCGGCAGTAACAGACGTATTCCTCGTTGTTGCGACTGCCCACGCATTGCTTCACGGTGGACTTCTGCGCAGGGTTGTGGATTGAGGGGTCAGGCGTGATCCACACGCTGCGCCCCCCCGGCTGGGACGCTGCAGCAGCAGAGGGCACAAAGTTCCGGTCGATCACAGATTCATCGACGTCCAGAACTGATGTTTTCTCCTCTGCGCGCCGTAGGGCTGTGGGGGGAGGGGACGGGCGTGATCCACACGCCGCGCGGCGGCCGCATGTTCTTCCTGCCGCAGCAGCCCTTCATGCCGCTCGGCACGCTGCGCCAGCAGCTGCTCTTCCCCTCAGGCGCGCGCGTCGGTCCCTGAGAGACTGCAACCCCCGGAATGGAAGAATGAATGTTTGGAATGGAGATCTGGCGCGTGGCTGCGCTCACACATCCGATCATGCTGGCATCCTGCCGTGTTCGTGCACTGTTCTCTCTGCGCCCCCAGCTAATGGCCCCATGGCCGAGGCAGCTCAAAATCTGCCGCTCAGCCGGCCGCATGCTTGTCGGTATTGCACCTGCCACGACATCGCTTTGGAAGATCCGAGACAGCTGACAAGTGATGTTGCGTTCCTTTACCAGGCGACGATGGCGCCTTTGTTAGTGGGGAGCGGGGCGCCGGGCCTGTGTCGGACAAAACCCTGCTGGCGCTGCTGGATGAGGTGCACTTGTCAGGTGCGCAGCCGCCACAGAACACCATCGCCAAGCGTCTCCCCGTCAGGGGCCGGCGGTTCCCGTTTGTATGACCGACCGGACCTCGGGCCGTCGCCTGAACTCGACGGCCTGTCCGGAGCGTGCCTGCTCTGCGACATGCGCAAGATGCCCACCTCGCACATAGATAGCCGTGTGCGGCACAGATCCATGGGTGTGTCCGGCCGCAGGCTGTCTGTGCTCGCCGTTGATTTTACTCTTAAAACCCACTCCGCAGCGGCAACAACTGATGATGCCTGTCACAAATATTCAGACTTGGTGGACCGGGTGGGGGGCCTGGGGGCAGACTGGGCGCACATGCTCTGCGAATAA
>JAABUM010004006.1_pt1 | contig 17212 bp, 19 predicted proteins | sample 5559161 | NCBI WGS metagenome assembly JAABUM01 (sample SAMN10711868, study PRJNA513369) | rock metagenome | isolation source: Antarctica rocks | place: Antarctica: Victoria Land, Siegfried Peak nord | reverse complement strand
CCTCGCCCTGCTCCAAACCGCTACGGAACAGCCAGTTGCCTGGGGGAGGCGTGTTGGTCATGCCCATGCGCCACAAACCGTCACTGCTCCGAGGTCTGTTGGAGCGTGTGCCTTGGGCGAACCTACCATCTCTGGTGTCCCACAGGCAGGGAGCGCCGCACCAGAACACCATGCGGACTCCCCTTCCTCTCCGGCTTAAGAGCCGGAGAGGAAGGGGGGGAGTTTTATGAAAGGGGCCCGACACGATGAACACACCCTATGAGGCTGTGCCCACAACGCGTGGCTGTGGCCGCCGGGTCGCCGGTGGAGCGTACTGGGAGCTGGGACTGGGGCCCTGGGGAACGCCCCCGCACGAGTTCCTGATCGATCCCCCGCTGCCCATCCCCCTGGGGCTGGCCGTGCGCCCGCTGGGTGTACAGCTCCTGACCGACGAGCAGGGCGTCACCCACGTCGTGGATTGGGTCGGCAGCCAGCATTACCCCAACCTCGCGGACTATTGGGAGGAGACGACACGGTATGGAGCGTCGCGCCGCCTACCCAGGACCCTGGACTTCAGCCGCCTCAGCCCGGCCAGCCGGTTGCTGCTGATCCACAGCCGGGCGCGCATAACCACCTGGCTGGACCCGGCGTGGCAGGGCGGCACGTGTCCCACGGGGGTGCCCCCGCACGAGAGGGGCGCGGACCAGGAGGCCACCGAGGGTCCTTGTCTGGGCCTGTGCTGGCATGACGTGGAGGGAGGCACGCCGGCGCCAATACCGGACGATCCCGATCGTGTTCTGCGCGCGCTGCCCAGCTTCACCTATACCGCCTGGGCGCGCCCGGCAGGCGCCGCCACGGCCTACGAGCCAGGCATCTTCGCCTCGTTGCCGGCCACCCGGCTGGTGGTCGTGGCCGGCAACAACCACGAGATGACGCTGGAGCGCGCCCGGCGGTCCAGCCTGCCCGTCGATGACGTGGAGGAGTAGGGATGGTGACTGCACAACAGACTACGAAGACGGCGAGGCCGCGCCGCCGCACAGTCAGAGCGGCGTACATAACCGAGGTGGACGCGGGCGAGGAGATCCAGCTGCGGTTGGTACCGGAGCTGCCGCCCCGCACCCGGCAAGCCATTGTCGCCCTGGACGAGCTGCCACCCGACCACGAACTGCTGGGGCCGGCGCCGGACCGTGGCATGGTCGAGAGCGTCCGGCTCTATGGGGTGCTCACCCCGATCCTGGTCGAGGATCTGGAGGCAGACGGGCAAACCGGCGTGAGCGCACGGAGCGGCTGGCGCTACCGCGTGGCTGCCGGAACGCGGCGGATCAAGGCGGCGCGGGCCGCTGCGCTCGTCGAGATCAACGCCGTGCTGGTGGAGGCCGGCGGGGTGCGTTCCGAACTGCTCTCCCTGGTGGAGAACGCGCAACGGTCGAGTAACCCCCAGGCCGACTTCGCCTACCTGCAGCGGCTGTATGCTGCCGGCGCGGTCGACGCCGAGGTGTGCCGGGCCACCGGCCTGACCGTCGGCGAGGTGCGTGCCCGGCTGGCCCTGGGGCGCCTGCTGCCTGACCTGTACAGCGCGCTGGCCGTCGGGCGGCTCGCGCCCTCCGTGGCGCAGGAGGCGGCCAGGCTCTCTCCCGAGCTGCAGCGCCGCTTGCTGCCCGTGCTGGCCAGCACGGGCCAGGTCCGCGCCGTCGACCTGGCCCAGGTGAAGCGCACCGCCAGGGGCGAGGGGACGGCGGCGCTGCCCGCGGCCCTGTTCGCCACGCCCGGCCCTGTCGACACCACACAAGCCGCTGATGGAGAGCAGCTCGCCTGCTGGCGCCGGCAGGCGGCTGACGTGCTGGTCCAGGCGCTGACCCACGTGCCGCCCGAAGAGGTAGCAGTGCGGGCGGCGCTCTGCGATGCCGAGCGGTTGGTGTGGGGGACACAGACGGGGTGAGGCCGGGGCCGCCAAGGGCGCCCTGCGGACGCGTCGATAGGGGGAGAGAGCACCGCGTGACTTGCCGCCGCCATGCCGGCCGACGCCCGCGCAGGGGCGATGAAGCCTGCAGGAGATGAGTAGGCCTTCTCCGGGCCTGGCCCGGAGAAGGGGAGACACAGTGAGGAGAGAGCACAGATGGACACTGATGACGAATCCCCACACGGGGGCGATCTCGTCCCCCTTGGAGGAGACGACGTGGAGGGGGCAAGCACGGAGCTGGAGCGCGTCCCTGAAGACGCCGATGCAGTGCAGGGTGAGGGTGACCTGGCCGCTGTGGCCGGGGGCGCCGCGGGGCACGAGCAGCACACTGAACGCGACACGGCGGGGGACGCTGAGGACACCACGCCGAAGTCTCGGGCAACGGGAACACCAGATGCGAGCCCTGCCTCTAGATCGCCGGTCACGCGGCCTGCGGGTGAGCCACCCGTGGTGGAGGTGGCCCTGAAGTTCCGACGCAAGGTGGGCTGGGACACGGCCATCGAGCCCAGGGTGGTGGCTTGGGTCGGGCGCCGCGGTGTGGGAGCCCCGCCGCCCACGCCGGTCACCCTGCACCTGGCTGGTGATCCGGGAGCCGCGTACGGCGACCTGTCCCGGCTGGGTGAGGCAGTCACGGCGCTGCTGGCCGGCTACTACAGGCAGCTGGACGCAGCCCAGAGGCAAGAGGATGCCAGGCGCAAAGGGCAACGCGGCACGGCCACGGCGCGGACGGCCACGACGCCCGTTGGCGCGACGCCATCTCCGGCTGCGCACGCCGCGGCCCGCGAGAAGACCATGGGGGCAGGGCCTGATGCGCAGGACGTGGAGCAGGACGTGACGGCAAGGGCTGGTGCGCAGGCCGCGGGAACGGAGGGCGCCACGACAGCGGAGATGGCCGAAGCCCCTGCTGGCCCGACTGCGCCTGCTAGTCCAGCGCCAGCCGCGCCAACGGACCTACGGCAACTCTCCCTGTTCGGCTCGTAGAGGCCAACAACCCACGTTGATAACCAACGCTGCCCCCTGGCCTCCGGAGGCCAGGGGGCAGCGTCTCGGTAGAGAGAAAGGACAGAGCAGATGGCACGCCGTATCTTTGAGTTCGACGGCAAGAGCTGGGAAGAGGGCATCGACCCCGCCATGACCGTGCGCGAGGTCCAGCAGGACCTGGCCTACTATTACCCCCGCCTGGCCACCATGATCCCCGAGGAGAAGACGGAGGGCGAGGGCGACAACGCTGTCGTGCGGATCACCTTCCGCGAACGGCAGGCCGTCAAGGGCGTGCTGGGCCGACCTCACCCCGACGATCTTGGAGTAGATAGCGCCGCGGCCTCCCTGGCTGAGGCGCTGGCTCTTCTCCCCCCAGCCACCTGGGCCATCTACGACCTGTACCGGGCCATGGCCGGCATGACTGCGGCAGAGCTGATCAACGTGCCGCCCGAGGAGATCGCCGACGCCGTGCGGGAGGCCGAGGAGGAGGCATCCACGGTGGTGAGCCTGAGTCGCGCACTGCTGGGTCTCGCCCCGCACACGCCCGGCCCGCGCTAACGAAAAGGCACGGCTCTGGTGAGCCGGGCAGGCCGATGACAGGCAGTGCCTACTGGATGAACAGCGGGAGGACAACCGATGGGGATCATCGTTCTACAGAGAAAATTGCCCGGCAGAGGCCCTCAGCCACGGAATGACGGCGCTGGCATCGTGGCGCCGCCCCTGCACCCGGCTGGGTTAGGTAGCGTGACGCAGGCCATACGGCCCCCCTATCCGCAGGGCCTGCTTGTCCCGCGCGCCGCCTTGCGCGTGCCCTGGCCACTCTCCCTGGAGTGGCTCACGGTAACCGTGATGGCTGCGGCTGACACGGGCGGCGTCGCTGCGATCTACCACTTCTTCTTTCCCGCGGCGTGGGCGGGCGAGGACCCGGCGCTGGCCGTCAGCGGTCCCCATGGCACGCCCGATCGGGGCCTGGTACGGCGCCTGATTGCCCGCATGGCACGGGCGGATCTCTTTCCCCTCCTGGATGATGAGGGGGAACTGGACGAGCAGGACGCCTGGGCCGATGAGGAGGAGTCGGGCGCCGAGGGTGTCCCCCGGTACGTCGTGTCCATCCCTGTCTGGGGTGGCTGGGACTATTGCTGGGAGGCGCGCGGGCTGCAAGCCGGCCCTGCCGAGGCCCTGCTGTACAGCATCGCTGGCGTCGCCGAGTATGACGACGACCGCTATGAGGCCGCCGCACTAGTCGAGGGTTGGCTGCGCGGGGAACAGGATGCAGGCCCTGGTGAGGTTGGCCGTGATCCCGCGCTATGGTCCCGCCTGGAGCAGCTGCTGGGGCGGGCGGCCAGGCGGGACGAGCGCCGTGCCCGCGCGCAGGGTGAAGTGGCAGCACAGGGTGACGAGCCTGTCGGCGCCGATGCCGCCGCGGTCTGGCATGACGTAGCGGGCGCCTTTGCCCGCGCCGGTGAGCCGTGGGCCAACCTGCCCCGGCTGGCCCGCTACATGAGCCGGCAAACCGGCAACTACTGGCTCGATACCGACGACACCGCATGGGCGGAAGGGGGCGCCGACGACCAGGAATGGTCGCTGTGCAACGTCTATGGCTTTGCCCGTGAGTGGGCCAGGGCACGCGTCCTGCACGACCAGATCGATGCCGCCCTGGCTGCCCTGGCGGCGCCTGGTGGGCTGCCCCGGCTCCTGGAGTTGCTGGAAGGCGCCCTGCCATGAGTGCCCTGGTGGGTGGCAGGGCAGGCGACGTCCCCTGCCAGTGCGGCGCAGCGGCGTCCTCACTGGCGCCGCCGGACGGAGAGGTTGTGAGTCCGCCTCGCGGGGGAGGGAGAAGCGTGCCCGTGGGCGTGCGGGCAGTGGCGGTGTGGGTGCAGCCGGTCTACCCCTATAGCCCGGGGCGACTGGCCGAGGTCACGGCAGGTCTAGAGCGGTGGGCGCCCCTGCTGCACACCTGCGCCAGCCTGTATCCGGCAGAGTTCGCGGACGCGGGCGTTGTCAGCGGGTCAGGGGCGCCGGATCGGGCGAGTATGAGCCGCGCGGCATCCTGGCTGTGCGGGCAGATTGAGCGTGGCGGCCTGTTCCCTCTGGAGGACTACCTGCTCCAGGAGCTGGACGAGGACGAGGGCGCCCCTGACCAGTTCGAGCCGCGGGCGCTGCTGTTCATCCCCGCGGATTGTGCCTTTGGCTACGACGCGGAGGACCGCCTGTTCTCGTACGACGGGAGAGTGTCAGCAGCCGAGATGTTCCTGTTCTGTCTGCTGGCCTGGAGCGGTGAGGGAATGCGCGACCTGCTGGCTCAGCAGACCATCGCCATCGCCCAGGAGTTGGTGGCGCCGGTACTGGAGGCTGTGGACCTCGTCGACCGCCGCAAGGATGTCGAGGCCCTCTTGAGCGACGAAGCGGGCCTGTTCGCTGGCGCGGGTCAGCCTCTAGCGGACATACCCCTGGCCGCCCGGTACCTCCGTGGGGCCATGGGGAACCTCTTCCTGGACACCGCGCGCGCTGAGTCAGGCTGGCCATGGGGAGAGGCGCCGCTGCCCTAGAGCGTGGCGAACGTGCGGCGCCTGCAGGCGGAGTGGGCGGCGGCCGCGCCCCTGTGGGACCGTATCACGGGCACTCTGGCTGCGCTGCACCGGCCCGATGTCCTGGCCCGCCTGCTCCTGGCTGTCGTGGGCACCGTGGCCGAGGCCCGCAGCAAGCAGGCGCCCGCTGCGTCGGCGGACCCGGCGGAGGCTGCCCGCCTCGCCAGCTTGGCCGCACGGGTGACTGCCCTGCTGCCGGTGTCGGATGCGCCTGGGGGACCAACCGTTCGCGGACAGGCACATCCAGGAAAGGCCGGCGCCCAAGCGCGCGGCGGGGAGCGTCTGGGACACCTATGCACTGAGAGCGATAGCGATAAGGAGTCGATGACCGATGACGACACGATGGCGATCTGATGATGAAGGCGCCCTGGCTGGCGCGGACGTGGGCGCCGACGCCCTGGCGCGCGTTCTGTTGACTGATGTGCCCCAGACCAGGGAACTGGCTGAGGGCCGCAAGCCGCCGCAGCTCACCCTGCAGGTCTACGAGGATCTGGTGATGCTGACCCGCTACCACGCCGACGGACGTCTCCACCAGACGTACCCGGTGCGCGCTCGCGACGTGCGCCGCGTGCTGGCCGACGAGGTACCGCGGCGCCTGGGGCCGCTCCCCGCGAGCACCTGGGACGTCGTCAGTTATGGCGGCAGCGATGTGCTGCTGCTCTACCTGGCGCCCGCCCGTCGTACTCTGCACGTGGCGACGGGTGAGGGACCGGGAGCTCCTCTCTCCTGGGAGGTCGCCTTGCCCCCGCTGCTCTGGGTCGCCCAGTTCACCGCCGTTGTGCAGCGGCACCACCTATTCGCCGTGCGTTCCCGGCCCGCGGGCGACGGCGACGCGCTGTACGCCGCGCCCCTGTGGAACGTCGATCCCCGTTCCGGCCTGATCTGCTTCGGCGCCGTGCCCTTGCCGGCGGTAGAGCCGCTGCATCTGCATCAGGTCATCGACGCCTTTTTTGGCAGCCTGTTCACCCCGCACTACCCCGAGGGCAAGAGTATCGCCCATCCCACGGATCTGGCCGCGGCCTGGGAGGCAGCGCGGGGCCAGCGGCGCTACCCGCTGGACGACCTGGTGCGCGTGGGCACGGTCGGTGGCCTTTTTGGCGGACGGGAGGGGAGGTAGGGGCATGAGCACTGCGATGGGCGGCCAGCTCCACCAGGGACACGCTGGAGGGCCGGAGGATCACGAACCGTCTGCCGTGGCCTACGCCGTGGCCCGGGACCAGGCGCGGCGCTTTCCCCCGGTCCATCTCTGCTACACCACGGCCCGGGAGCCCGCGCCGCACGCCTCCTACACCTACGTCACCGCCGCCAACGGCCTGTTTCTGCGGGTCGAGTCACCCTTCTTCGGGGCCATCCTGCCCCTGGTGCGCTATCCAGTGGCGGCGGTGCGCGGTCTGGACTCGCTCACCCCATGCATCACCCTGCACGTGCCACGCGTGCCCGTCTCCCTACTGGCCACGATGGCTGGGGAGGCACTCCATACCGCCGCGACCGCCGGCCGTGAGGCGCTCTGGCAGGTGCAGTGGCTGTCCCGCGATGGGGCAGCGGTCAGCACCGGTGGACGTGTGGCAGCGGGAGATAACTCCGGCGGCGGGTGGCGCCTGGTGCGGCCCGTGCAGGCCACCTCGCCAGGCCAGGTGCGCTATGACGCCACGGCGCCGGACGTGCTGCTCACCGTCCACTCGCATGGGCGGGGCGGCGCCACCTACTTCAGCGCCACAGACGATGCCGACGACACGGGCCTCTCCTTCCAGGGCGTGATCGGCGACCTGTGCCGCCCGGATCGCCCGCCCCACCTGCTGCTGCGGCTGTGTGCCTTCGGCTACCGCTGGCCTGTACCGCCACAGGTCATCTTTGCCCGCGGTCGTGTGCCCGCCTCGCTGGCCGCCCTCCCGCCGCTGTATGGTACAGCGGCAGAGACCGGCTGGGCGCAGGCAACGGAACTCGCCGTGGACCTCGTCCAGGTGCTCTCCTGCTCGGCTGATGCTGACGTGGCAGGGAGAGGCTGGGGCACCACACGCGCGCACGAGCGGGAGGAAGACGCGACGGGAGAGGCGCCGGAGCCATGGGCTGATCGGCTTCCCCAGGGCCAGGGGCAGGCCCAGCCTTTGGTGGTAGAGCTGCCGTCTCTGAGGTCGGCGCGTGAGGAGCAGAGCCAGCCCATACCTGACCCACGGTGGCTAGCGGACGAAGGCGCAATGCCGGTCGCCGGCAGGGGACGCGTCCTGCCTCAGCTGCGCCATCCCGGCCAGCTGGTCGAGTGGCTGAGGCGCCACGGCAGGGAGGAGAATGGCCATGAGCGGTAGAGGGGCCGCCCGGCGGCGGGACGGCACGGCGGCAGACGTGACCGCTGAGCGTCGCACCTACACCTATTACCCACCGGCCTATGCCTGCGAGCGTGGGGTCACCCTGACGCTGGTCGGCTGTGGGGGCACCGGCAGCAACCTGGCCGATCCCCTGGCCGGCCTGCTGATGGATCTGGCCGAGTGCCGCCGTGGTGGTGTGGCCCTGCCGGCCACCGCGCCCGGCGGCTACCCGCTCCGCCTGCGCCTGGTCGATCCGGACCGGGTGGAGGTCAAGAACATCGGCCGCTCCAACTTTGGGCGGGGTGACGTGGGCTGCAACAAGGCCGCGGCACTGGCTGAGCGCTACCGCGACGCCTTTGGCGTGGTGGCCGAGGTCTATCCGATGGCCTTCCGGGCCGAGGAGATGCTCAGGGACACCACGGGTGGCTTCCACATCCTGGTCGGCTGCGTGGACAACACCGCCGCCCGGCGCGAGCTGCATCGTGCGCTGGATCTGCATGCCGCGACGGTCGTGCTGCTGGACACGGGCAACGACCACGACGGGGGACAGGTGCTGCTGGGCTCCCGCTCCGAACAGCACGGCCTGGCCGGCGCGTTCGATCCCGTGGTGGGCGCCTGCACGCAGCTGCCCGCGCCGGGCTGGGTATTCCCCACTCTGCTCACCTACGAGGATGTGCCCGCCCGGCCACCCCTCCTCCCCGCCGGCACAGGGGGTGGGGTGACCGGCGGCACAGGTCCAGGCGGCCAGCAGGCGCTCCCTCCTCGCGACTGCGCGGCGCGGGTGCTGGCGCGCGAGCAGTCCTTCACCATCAACCGGCTGATGGCCGATGCCGCCTTCGATATGCTCTACGACCTGTTGCTGGGCCAGCTGCGGCACTTCGCCACCTATCTTAGCCGGGACGGGGGCACGCTGGTGCGGCCTGTGTCCCTCTCGCCACACAACGTGGCCAGTGCCGTCCGCAGCACGCCCGCCGCTCTCTCACTGGTGCGCGGCAGGCGGAGAGCACGGTAACCCACGGTCCACGCCCTGAGCAGCGCAGGGGCACGGCCACCCTGCGTTATCAGAATTGAGGAGTAAAGATGATGACAGATGACCAGCGGAGCGCGCGGGCTCCCCACGAGATACGTGGGATGTCGCCCGCGCCGAGGGCTTACCTGTTCGTTGCGTTGGTGAGCGCCCCTCCCCCCGTGCCGCCGCCATGGAGGTGTGCTGGGAGGATGGCCGGCTCTGTGCCGCGACGCTGTTCCGCGCCCTGGAAGCGGCCGGGATCGATCCGCTCCAGCAAATCTGTGGCAGACGCCAGGCCTGGGACGGACGGCTGAAGAAGCACGCCTGGACCCGGTGCGTCAGGCGCAGGCGATCGGGCGCGAGGTGGTCGCTCTGGGCCGCCTCGTCCAGGGTGCCCTGCTTCGGGCAGGAATCCCCTACACGCCGCTGATCCATCCAGCCGCCCGCGGCAGAATCCGAGGCACAGCCCTCTACCACGCGCACGTGCGCGTGGTTCTGGCCGGAAGCCATCCGCCCCGCCCCTGCCTGGCTGATGGAGAGGAGACGGATTCCGCCTCCAGAGGTCAGTGTGGAGGCCCGCTGGACGGCAGCCACACGCAGCGTCGCGCCGTGTCCGCTCCTGAAGAGGAGGCCACGGCGGCGGCAGGACCAGTCCCGACGGGGCACCAGGCTTTCTTCTGAGCGGGCGGCAGTCGAGATGAGGAGAAAGAGATAATGAGCAGAGTTGTTCGTACCTGTAGCCACTGCGCCGCACGTCTGCAGACGCGGCACGTCTATCCGCCGTTCGCTATGGTCCTGTGCCCACGCTGCTATGCGGGCGTGACGACCACGCACGAGTTGCCCGTTCTCACGCCGGAGCAGATGAGCCGGCGCGCCGAGCTCCTCGGCCACGTGCTGGGACCCTGGCAGGCCAGTGCCACCGGCTACCCCGTGCGCCGCTGCACGCTCTGCCGTGAGCGGGTGCAAGACTACTCCTTGGACCCGACGGTGCGGCACGCCTAGATCGGCCACGTCTATGCAACGCGCTGCACCGGCGCCGCCCCACGCCAACTGAGCCTGGTGCCCTGAGCACACCGGCCCCACCACTGCGCGAGTATCTCACTCATGGCAGGAAGGGGATGGCTAACGAGAAGCCCATCGTGCCCACTTGACCTAACCGTGCCGGGCTGTGGCGCCAAGCCCAGGAGGAAGGCACGGCGGTCAGTGGCCCGTGCGCCAGCCGCTGCAACCCGTCATCGCTGTAGCACATTCCAGGACGACGCATATCTGGGTTGGCCCGGCACCCTCATGGCCCACGACACTCGATGCGCCACATCGTCGCCGCACCCGACACGGCACAAATATAACCTGTCTAGACGCGAATGAGAGCGGAGCCAGCGTGATCGCTCCCCTGGACTGGAAGACCATCGCCGGCAACACGGCCGCACAGGAGCATGCCACCTACGAGGTCCCAGTCACACAGGGCCCATGTGAGGCACGACGTCTGGACCCGCCAGTCTCGTTACCGGGATTGGACCTGTTGATCGGCCATGATCAGGTCTGGCTGCGGGAGCTGAGCCGTATGTCGCCGATGCATACAGTGACGAGGTGGTCGCTGTGTTCCGCGCTGCGCGCGTCATACCCAGGCAGCCGACGGTGACCACACGTACCGTCACCTGGACATCACTGGCCAGGGCTGCACCGCCACTGGTGCAGCCCTGGCCGTGGGGCATTGCCACGGCTGAGTGTCTTCGTGCGCGCAGGTCCTTTTTTGTTTTCTGGAACCCGTGTGGCCGACCCTACGGCACACCGCCCGATCGCGCTCCTTGCCGGAGAGAGGGGCAGGTTTCTGCCTGAATCTGGTGTCCAGGTTCCCCACTATGAGCCGTACCTCTACTCACACCCCACCGACATCCCATTTTCTCCATGCCCTGCCTGGCCGCTGCAGAACGCCGGCCGGTGCGGACGGCTTGATGTCCGGGAGGGCAGCACGCGTGTCCGTCACATTTCCGAGCAAGTCCCAAACAGGACCTCCCTGCCAGGAGCCTGGCGCTCGACGCTGGGCGTCGAGGCTATTCCAGCCGGTATCGGCACCCACCGGCGGGGTCCACAGCGTGCTCAGGCAGCAGAAAGGCACTCGCGGGAGCCACTTTGATCGCCTGCGGGACCTGCATCAGCGGTTCCTGGGACTATGATGGATACCTGTGCAGCATAGTGATGTTGACATCAATTCAACATCCGGCTATCATCTGAGAGAGTGGGGAGGAGACGAGGAATGACCTTTGGGCAGCGGCTGAAAGAACTGCGGCGTGAGCGAGGTCTGACACAGCGCCAGCTTGCCGAGAAAGCGGGTGTGGATTTCACCTACCTATCCAAGATTGAAAACGACAGGTTGGAGCATACGCCATCGATCAAGGCTCTGCGGGACCTGGCGTGTGCGCTCGACATGGACGAACTGGAGTTGATGCAGGCTGCAAACAAGGTGCCACCGGCCTTCCAAGCTATAGCGGGCAATCTGGATGCCCTACGTTTCTTCCGCCGCGCAAGCGCGACAATCAAGGGCCCCGAGGGCTGGCGCGACCTCCTTGCCTACCTGGAGCAGCGCGAGGGGCCAGACTGACATGGGCGGCAGTGCGGAGAAGGGGGCGAGCACGGTAGGGCTACTGTCAGAAGGCACTAATAATAAGAGGAATGGAGTGGGCGATGAAGTGGTCTTTCTCGGCGCATACAACGATGCGGCGATGCCAGCGCCAGTTCGTCTTCGCCCAGATCATTGCGCATCACAACGCCCGGGACCCCCACCGTCGTGAAGCCTTCATCCTACGGCAGCTGCAGGAGCTTTCGACGTGGCAGGGCAGCTTGGTGCATGCCGTCCTGGCGACAGATGCCCTGGCTGCCCTGCGCGCCGGCCTTCCGCTCGACCCAGCCCAGTTAACCGCGGCTGGACGAGAGCTTGCCCGGCGCCAACTCGCCTTCTCGTCTGCCCGTCGCTATCGTCAGCCGGGGCAGACGAAGGCATCTGCTGGTGACGCGTACGCGGCGCTGGTGGAGCATGAGCACGGCCGGGAGATCTCGGCCGATGCCCTTGCCGCTGTCGACAGCACTCTGGCGCGGTGCTTCAAGAACCTGGCAGGACAGGAAGACTTTCTCCGGCTCCTGCGTGCTGGCTTCGGGTACGCAGTTGAGATCCCACTGAGTTTCAGCCTCAACGGTATCACCATAGCAGCGACACTGGATCTGGCCTTCTCGCGCCGAGGAGGCCGGCCGACGGTCGTGGATTGGAAGGTCGCGGAGAGCGAGACCAGCGACTACTCCCGGCAGCTCCTGGTATACGCCTTGGTCGTGGCACGCTGCGGCCGGTGGGGCGGGGTCGCGGCAGAGGATATCGAACTCTACGAGGTCAATCTCCTCAAGAACCACGTCCAGCGTCACGCGATGAGCACAGAGCGGCTGGACGTGGCCCTCGACTTTACCTACCGCAGTGCGGTTGAGTTGGAGGCGCTCGTCGGGGATGAGACACAGCACACGCTCGACTTGAACGACTTCGATGTGGCCGAGCAGCCGATGACTTGTCTGCACTGCTCGTTCCGGCCACTCTGCTCCGCCCAGCTTGAGGCGGCCGGTCATACCAAGGATGGAGATGTGGCGTACGGGAGGCAACGGTGACGACGATCATGCAGCAGAGTGGCGGACTCCGCGCTCCGCGCCAGTGGCAGAATCTCTTTGAGATTACAAATCAGGCCGATCTCAGCGTGGGCTATCGTTTGCTGGCCATACAAGGTGTTCCCGCCGGCGACGAGTATGCCAAGAACATCAACCGGTTGGCCAAGATGGTTGCCTATGAGATCAGGCGGCCTGTGGCCCTTGTGCGCCGCGGCGACGCTCAGTACCTGGCCCTCCCGACCGACGCACCCCTGCCCACATGTGAGCAGCGGTTAATGCCGCACATCGCCACGTTAGTGCCTGAGCAACACGAACAGCTGCTGCATCTGGGCCGGCTTGATTCGTCCTCCGCGCCCATCGCCCTCGCATTTCTCCAATCGGCTTTGCGCACACCATTGTGGGATGATCAGGACCTGTGGGGTCGTGGACGCCTGTATTACAGCAAGGCGGCGCTGAACGCGGGAGACCCTGGCTCCCAGATCGACGCCTATCCTGGTTTTGTCTGGAACGTCGTTCTGGACAACGGCCGTCTGTATGTCGCCGTGGATTGCACGATACGCTATGCCGACCGCCTGTGGCTGACCGAGCGGATACACGGCACTGATCCGCAGGCCTATATGCGGCGGCGCTGCCTGTATCACTACGGGCACCAGTGGTACATCGTGCAACTCTGGGGCCTCCCGCGGCTCTCCATCACCGAGTATCGCTTCGTGCCCGATGGTGGAGATCGTGTGGTCGACGTGCTGACCTACACACAGGAGCGGTGGCGCCATGCGGCACCGCCATGGGTACGTGATCTCGACCCCGACGGGCCGGCGATCGTCTACCGCTCCCCAGGAAGCGAACAGCAACGCCATGGTGCCCTTGCCCTCTGTAAGCTGGCGCTGTCGACGGCAGATGTGCAGGCGGCGGCCTTGCATCGCCTCGCTATCCTCGATCCCGGCGAGCGGTTCCCGCGCATCATCCGTGTGGTACAGCGCCATTTTCAGCATGCCCGGCTCGGCACGCAGGCGGTTCACGTGGCGACAGAGCCGCTGGAGGTCGAGCGCCGTGTCTTCGCGGTCCCGGCGCAACGCTTTGGCCACGATCAGGTCCTAGCGGTCAGCCCTGCCCTGCCCGCCGAGGGGACCACCGTGGTGCGGCTCGATCAACTCGGCGCCCAGCGGCTGCATTTCCTGATGGGCCCGGACGCCGGCCCTCTGCACACGAGCCCGTTCGCACGCCAGTACCTCCTGCTCCCACAGAGTTTACCGCGCGCGATCAACGAGGATTTTGAGGGGCGCTTCTTGCAGGAGATGCGCGTCCTCTCTGGGCAGCAGGACTACACGGCCGGCCGCATCCTCTACGATGATCGGGGAGCCACCTCGCTCTACAACCAGGTCGTCGCGATCACGGAGGCGCTGGCGACGAACAACATCAAGCAGGGCTACGCCCTCCTGGTGCTGCCGACGGCAGCGCACCGTGACCTGCACAACTACATCAAACGCGAGTTGTGGGCCACCCTGCAGTTCCAATGCGCGACGGCGGGCAAGATCCAGAGTCATTATCACCGGCGGGCGGGTGAGCCGTCCTTCGGGGTCGCGCCGGGGAAAGAGGGCAAGCTGGCCAGCTACGTGCAGAACTGCGCCCTCGGGATGCTGGTGACCAACCGCAAGTGGCCCTGGGCGCTGGCCACCCCCTTGCACTACGACGTGTCCATCGGCATCGATGTGCTCAATCGCATGGCCGGCGTGACGTTTGTGTACAACTACGGCCAGGACATTATGTTCCGCCATTATAAGTGCAAACAAGCCGAACGGTTGACGGCTGCTCAAATGCGGCAGATCCTGGTGCGGGACCTCGGCCATGATCTGCGCGCGCTCGGGATACGTCCCCACAGCATCGTCATCCACCGCGATGGGCGCAGTTTCGCCTCCGAGTCGACCGGCGTCCAGATGGCGCGCCGGGAGCTGATCGGGGACGGCCTGCTGGTGCCTGACACCCTGGTGGGGATCGTGGACGTGCGCAAGGCGACAGCCGATCACACCCGGCTGGGGGAGGGGGCGAGCTTCGAGACGCTCCATAACCCCACCGTGGGCAGCTACCGTGTGCGGGGACCCAAGGAGGGCATCATCTGTACGACCGGTCTGCCCTTCCGGTTCCCGGGCACGGCACGGCCCCTGGCCGCTGTGATCGCCGAAGGGGCATTGGACATCGCATGGGTTCTGGAGGATCTCTTTGCCCTCTCACAGCTCATTTTTGCTGCTCCTCGCGGCTGTGCGCGGCTCCCCGTGACCATCAAGCTCGACGATGACTTTCTCGAGCCGATTGCGGGTGAGGCGGATGAGGAGGCCGCGCTCTACGAAGAAAGTGAGGTGGAGACCCTTCATGATGATGAGGACGAGGAGTTTTCCCGTGAGGACGCTGGTGCGCGTCTCGTGGAGCGCACTATCATATAGGGAGGGGGGTAGCACACGATGAGCGATGTCAGTGTCCTGTCCCACGAGTACAAGGCCACCTCCGGGCTCTCGCAAGATATCAACAGCGCTCTGATCGTGCTGAAGAAGGTGCGGTTAGACTTACCTGGCGCGTGTGAGATCTCGCCTGAACAGGTGGAAAGCAGCCGATCATGTCTGGTGGAGATCCTCACAGCCCTCGAACGCTTGCTGACTCCTGCCCGTGCCAGTCAGGTCGACGGAGCTACCGCGGCACGCGTGCCCGGCGCCCTGGTGGCGCGCGTGCAGGCCGAACGACGGGGCGACCTCGCCTACTACCTAGAGGATCTCAGGCGCGCCGCCGCACACCTGCGCGACAGCGTCTCGGCGGTGACGGAGGCAGACTTTGCCCTGCTCGACGGCTTGGCCCTGGCGGTGGATGCCGAGACGTCGCGTGTCTTCCGCCGGCTGATGCGGCGCTAAGGAAGGAGGCGGAGTGGAGCAGTTCCTGCGCGGCCTGCTGCACGATCTGGAGCGGCGGTGTATCTTTGTCCGGGACCGGCTTGTGGCGATCTCCTCCGATCCTGACCTGGCCCAGCACGCCCTGGGCGCCTATCAACTCGTGGAGTCCGCCCGCCGTGAAGTGGCGGCGGTCCTGGCCGATCCTAGCCTGGGGACCGCAGACCTCCTCTCCATCCATCTCCTCACCTACAAACGCTAGCATGAACAGGCGACCTTCGTCGAGTTCTTCCCGCTTCCCTTTCTCGAACGCTATGCCGCCCCGGATCGCCGGCTGACGCGGCTCTGCCGGCGCTTGACCCAGCAGGTCAACTGGCCGCTGCCCTCCCCGCTCGTGGGCGCTTTCTCGAACAACTACTACTGGACCCTTGCCGACTTCAGCCTCATCTGTGCGCCAGCCGCCGAAGGCGTGACCCTACTCGGTCTCCCCGATCTCTGCCACGAACTTGGCCATATCCTGCTCGTTCGGTATGAGGGCGCGATCATCGGTGATATTGTACAAGAGCTGACCGCATACGTGGCCCAGGAGCAACGCCAGGCCGAGAGCGACCAACGACCCGGAGACCATCGGGAGGTGTACGAGGGACTTCTCGCCCTGTGGCGCGACGCATGGGTGCGGGAGTTTGCCTCTGACATGATTGCGACCTATCTCGTGGGCCCGGCATTCGGCTGGCAGCACGTGCGCCTCTGTGCCAGCCTCAGCCATGCGGCGTACCACCCCGCCCTTGGCGAGGTTGCCGAGCATCCGGCCGACGCGGCACGCTTGCGCGGCGTGGTCGCCGTGCTGGACCACCTGGGGCGTGTGGCAGATGGGGAGCGCGTCAGGGTACTGTGGGATCAGTATATGGCCGCAACAGGAGAAGATCGGCCGCTGGAGTATGCCGTCTGCTATCCGCACGCGCTCATCGACTCACTCGCTGCCCGCGTGATCGCGGGCTGCCAGACGCTTGTGTTTGCTAACGTAAAAGGGGACCAAAGCAGGAGGGAGCGCCGGCTGCAAAGGGAGCCACCATGAACGGCCCTTTACCCGCACAGTAAGAGCAGTGCTGTGTGGGAGAGGAGGGCGAGAAAGGTGCTAACGGTGGCCGACATTTACGGGATCAGAGCGCTGCGGGCACGGGGGTGGTCGGAGCGCCGCATTGCCCAGGAGCTGGGCATCGCCCGCAAGACGGTGAAGAAGTACGCCGAGGCGGCGGAGGCGCAGCCGCGCTACCGACAACGCAGGACGCGCGCGAAGCCGGCGATAGAGCCGGTGCGGGCGCTGATCGACCAGTGGCTGGCGGAGGACACGCAGGCGCCGCCGAAACAGCGGCACACGGCGCAGCGCATCTGGGAGCGGCTAACTAATCCGCCGTACACGTATCGGATTGCCGCCTCGACGGTGCGGTTGTATGTCCAGCAGGCGCGATCACGGCACAGCGAAGCGTTCGTGCCGCTGGCGTTCGGCTTTGGGCACGCGCAAGCGGACTGGGGCGCGGCGGAGGTGGTGGTGGCCGAGGTGCGTCAGACCGCTATTTTCTTTGTGTTGCGCCTCGATACAAGCGAGGACGCCTTCGTGCAGATCTTCCCGACGCAGCGGACCGAGGCGGTCTATGAAGGACACAAGCGGGCCTTCGCGCATTTTGAGGGCGTACCGTCCACGATCCTCTATGACAACGCGACGACGCTGGTCGCGCATGTCTTACGCGGGCGCAATCGTGAGGAGACAGCCGGCTTCCTAGCGTTGCGCGCCCACTATGGCTTCGCCGCCGACTTCTGCCAACCCGGCCTCAAGGGAGCGCATGAGAAGGGCGGCGTGGAGAACGGGATCGGGTGGG
>JAABUM010004005.1_pt1 | contig 17214 bp, 16 predicted proteins | sample 5559161 | NCBI WGS metagenome assembly JAABUM01 (sample SAMN10711868, study PRJNA513369) | rock metagenome | isolation source: Antarctica rocks | place: Antarctica: Victoria Land, Siegfried Peak nord | reverse complement strand
GTTTGCGAAGTCATGGTGCGACCAGCCGCTTACGGTTTGGGTGGACGGCGCGGTGGAGCACGGGGCGGATCATGGCGAGGGTGACCACGGCTTCGGGCACCTCGGGCAGGTGTTCGCAGTCCCGCGACAGGCGGCGCCACCGGCCGAGCCAGCCGAGCGTTCGTTCGACAACCCAGCGACACGGCAGCACGGCGAAGCCCTTTGTTCCCGGCAGGCGGCTGACGACGATCAGCACGAGGCCGAGCAGGAGGTAGGCCAGCAGCACGGCCACGCGGTTGCAGGCGCCATCGGCGAACGCGGCGCGCAGCCAGCAACACAGCGGCTTGACGCGCCCGAGCAGGCCGCCGGCGCCGTCGGCGTCCTGGATCGAGGCGGCAGGCACGACGGCGCCCAGCGGCAGCCCCTGCGTGTCCACCGCGATGTGGCGCTTGCGTCCCATGACCTTCTTGGCTGCATCCCAGCCGCGCGGGCTACCCGCCTCCGTGGTCCTCACGCTTGATCGCCTTCGGCGCTCAAGGGCATGTCGATGATTGCGGCCGCAGGGCTGGGCTCCCGTCCTGTCGCCTCGCGCAGCAGGACCGCAAGATGATGGCGCATGCCCTCCCACACGCCCGTGCGCAGGAACGCGCGGAAGTAGCCGCAAACGGTCGGCCAGGGCAGGAACGCCGGCGGCGGCGGCGGATGCCGCCACTGGCAACCGGTCCGCAGCAGGTGGAACAGGCTGTCCAGCAGGCGCCGCATACCAGTCGTCCGCGGACGGCCGCCGGACCGGGCCGGCGGGATCAGCGGCTGCATCAGCCGCCACCGGTCGTCTGTCAGCCTTTGGCCCGACCCGTAATCACCAACCAACGCACGATCCTCAGGCGTCCACACCGAAGGCCCCACAGCAGCCAAACCGTCTGGAACGCCAGCAGCACGGCCGCGGTCAGCACATCAAACTTGCCTGGACGACCTTCTCAAACAAGGTCTCAGCGGGATTGTGCAGCCTGGAACACGGATGGCGTTCCAGGCTGCGCGAGCCTGCTCAGGTCTTCGCCAGTGCGTGGACCACAACGGGCTTGCTCAGGCCAGCCTGCGGAGTTGGGCGCGCTCAACGACTGGCGGCGCCTCCGCGGCAAGCTCCTCCAGGTAGGCCCCGAGCGTCCGCGGCGGCCGGCCCAGGATGGCATGGAGGATGAGAGGGTTGCCGACCAGCCCGTGCCGGTCATACCAGTCGAACATGGCGGCCATCTTCAGCGCCTCCTTCTCGGCGTTGGAGCCAGCGGGCGGCTTCGGGGAAGCGGGAGGGCTGAGCCTGGTAGCTTTGACCTTGCGCCCCAGCACCGCGGCCATCAGCGCGGCGAGGTCGTGGCGGTCGGGATGGCCGTCGGCGCAAAGCTCGAACGTCCCGTAGTTCAGCCGCTCCTCCGTTAGGGCGATGGCCGCGACCTCGGCCACGTCGCGGTAGTCAACCCGGCTGAACCGGGTGCCGGTTGACCAGGGTTCCGAAAAGACGCCGCTTGTCCTCACGTCCGCAAGCTGCGCCGCCGTGATGTCCTGGAAGAACACGGCCGGGTGCAGGAAGGTGAACTCCATGTCCGACGCCAGGACCGCCTCCTCGATGGCGGCCTTGGTGATATGATGGCTGAGCGCGCCCAGCACGGGATGGATAAGGGACGAGAAGACGAAGCGGCGCACGCCGGCCGCCTTCGCCGCGTCCACCATGCCGTGGCCGACCTCGACCTCATTGGGCAGGGTGGCCGGCGAGATGTAGAAAACCGCTTCGATGCCCAGCAGCGCCGCATCCAGGCTCGTCCTGTCGCGCAGGTCGCCGACTGCCGTCTCCGACGCACCATGGCGCCTGACCTCGCCAGCTTCCGACGCATTGCGGATCAGCCCGCGCACCTTGGCGCCCCGCTTGGCCAGCTCGGGGAGGACAAGCCCGGCGAACTTGCCGCTGGCGCCGACGGCAAGGATCGTTGGAGTCATATTTGGCCTGCTTTCGCTGCATTGCCGCGGTGATGCGCCGCATGGCGCAGCGGCGGCAGACTCGGAAACTACCCAGGCGAACCTCTCGCGGCCCGCGCACGGACGAACACCTGGGCAGGCTTACGCAGCCTTGAGCGTGCCTGGCAGCGGCTGCGGGAAGCGTGCGCCGGGCGAGCAGACCCCCTAACCCACCGGCCGCGCCAGCAGGCGCGACAGGCTGACCACGCACGCCGTTCCCGCGAATCCGGCGCCCAGCGCAAGCGCCAGCGACGGGCCGTGCTGCCCGGACAGGCCGAAGCACAGCGCCACCAGCGCCGCCCCGACCGACTGGCCGAGCAGGCGGGAGGTGGCGACCGTGCCGCTCGCGCCGCCGCTGCGCTCCGGCGGGGCGCTGGACATGATCGCCCGCAGGTTCGGCGACTGGAAGAAGCCGAAGCCCGTGCCGCAGACCGCCATGCGCCAGACGATGTCCGAGGCCGACGGGTCCGCAGGCAGCATTGCCAGCAGCGACAGCCCGATGCACAACACCGCAAGCCCGGCGCCCCCCAGCAGGGCCGGCGGGAAGCGGTCCGACAGCGGCCCGGCAATCGGCGCCGCCAGCGCCGTCATCACCGGCCACGGCGTCAGCAGCAGCCCCGTCTCGACCGCCGAGTGGCCCAGCACGGTCTGAAACAGGAACGGCAGCGACACATAGGCCAGCCCCTGTGCCGCGAACGAGCACACCGAGGTCAGCGACGACAGCGCGAACATCGGCCGCCGGTAAAGGTCCAGCGGCAGCATCGGCGCCGGCAGGCTGCGCTGCCGCCGCACCAGCGCCGCCCCTGCCGCCGCGGCGCCGGCCAGCACCAGCAGGACCACGAACCGGGACGCGCTGTGGGCGATCTCGCCGATGCCGAACACCAGCAGCCCGAAGGCGGCGGCGTTGAGCAGCCCGCTCGGCCAGTCGAACCGGCGCGCGGCGCGCGGCGTGTCCGGCAGCACGCGCACCGCCAGCACCACCGCCACCAGGCCCAGCGGCACGTTGACCGCGAACAGCAGCGGCCAAGCGGCGACGGACAGCACGCCCGCCGCGACCGTCGGCCCCAGCGCCGTCATCACCGCAACCACCATCGCGTTCACGCCGACGCCGCGGCCCAGCATGTGCCGGGGATAGATGAACCGCACCAGCGCGGTGTTCACGCTCATCATGCCGCTGGCGCCCAGCCCTTGCAGCACCCGCGCCGCGGTCAGGGTCGGCAGCGACCAGCTCAGCGCGCACACCAGCGACGCCGCCGTGAACACCGCCAGCCCCACGGCATAGACCCGGCGGTAGCCCATGATCTCCCCCAGGGCGCCGAACGGCAGCAGTGTCGCCACAAGGGCAAGCTGGTAGGCGTTCACGACCCAGATGGAGCCTGCCGGGGTAGCATGGACGTCGGCCGCGATGGTGGGCAGCGCGGTGTTGGCGATGCTGGTGTCCAGCGACGCCATGCCCACGCCGATCATCGTCGTCAGCACGGCCCAGGCCCGGCGTCCGTGGGGCAGGCCGTCTTCGGGAATGGGCGGGGTCATGGCCCCACCATCCGCGGACCGCCGGGCCGTGGCAACCCGAGGTCACGCCGTGGAACGGGCGGGACAGCACGCTTCGCGGCATGAACGGCGACCGCGTACGCCGCGCCAGCCGGGCAAGGCCAGGTGCATCGGTTGACGCGCCTGCCGGGCGGAACGCGCCCAAGCCGGTTGAGGTGACACGATGCCCAACATCAAAGGATGGTTTTCTGCACGTCCACTGCCAAGCTTGGTGGAAGACGGCCTCCCGGACCTGCCCGGCATATTCAAACCGGCTCTTCTATGGCGTCGTAGCCCTGCTCGTTGAACTCGATCAGGCAGAACCCATGGCCAAACGGGTCGGCGAACGTCGCCAGCTTTCCGTAAGGAGCCTCGCGGGTCTCACCTTCCTGGGCCGCACCGGCTTCGACTGCCCTCTTGATCGCGGCTTCCAAGTCGTCCACGACAATGTCGAGATGGATTGGCGACCAATGCCGCTCGTATCGGCGTATGCCGCCGCCAGCCGGGCCGATGCTGGTTCCTGCCTTGTTCTGGAGAAGGTAGATCGGCGCGTCGGCGCCAAGCAGTTCGATGAAGCCTTTGCCGAAGCGCCTGCCGACTCGCAAGCCGAGCGCGGCAGTGTAGAAAGTCACGCCTTGGTCGATGTCGGGCACGTCAATGTTCACAAGCAGGCCAGGCATGTTCGGATCTCCCAAGTTGATGCCGACTGGTCTCTGCTGCCGATTGGCCATCGCGGGCAAGGCGCTGTCGGAGCAAGCGGCCTTGAACCGCCTGCCCGGCAGCGGCAGCGGGTCGGCAGTTGCAGGATGCGAAACCGCCCGGGTGCAGCAACCGTCGCGCCTGCAAGCTCCAGCGCTGTCCGCAGCCCTGGCTGGGTGCGCTAACCCAGGGCGCGGCCTATGGCGGCGCGCAGGCGGCCCGACCCCGGCGGGGTCGTGCTGCCGAACCAGGCGGCAAGCTGCCCGTCGGCACCGACGAGATACTTGTAGAAGTTCCAGCGCGGCCGGGACAGCATCCCGCCCTGCTCCCCCAGCCAGCGGAACAGCGGATGCGCTGCCGCCCCGCGCACCGGCACCTTGGCCGCCATCGGGAAATCCACGCCGTAGTTCAGGGCGCAGAACTGCCCGATCTCCTCTGCCGTGCCAGGTTCCTGCCCGCCGAAGTCGTTGGACGGCACGCCCAGCACCGTCAGCCCCCGCCCACGGTGCTCCGTCCACAGCGCCTGCAGCCCGGCGTATTGCGGCGTGAAGCCGCAGCGGGAGGCGGTGTTGACGACCAGCAGGGGCCGCCCCGTATAGGCCCGCAGCGGCATCGCCGCGCCGGCCAGGCTGGTCAGGGTGAAATCGAACGCCGAGGCTGGTGCGGTCTGGGACATGGCCGGTCTATACCACGCCGGGCCGTCTGCCGGCATCCGGGAGCGCGGATGCCGCGGTCCCTGGAACCCTGGCGCGGTCCATGCCTTATTGCGCCACACATAAGGAACATGCGGAATGCCTCAACGCTGGCCGGACCGGCTTTGGATCGTGCGCCACGGCGAAAGTGCCGGCAACGTGGCGCGCGACGCCGCGCAGGCCGCGCGCCTGCCGCGCATAGACATCGGCCACCGCGACGTGGACGTGCCGCTCAGCGCGCTCGGCACGGAGCAGGCGGATGCGCTGGGGCGCTGGTTTGCCGCCATGCCGCCGCAGGACCGCCCGGACGTGCTGCTGGTGTCGCCCTACCTGCGCGCCCGCCAGACGGCGGAGTGCATCGTGGCCGCCGGCGGCCTGGCGCCGGACGCCGCCGGCCTGGCCGCCGACGAGCGCCTGCGGGAAAAGGAGTTCGGCATCCTGGACCGCCTGACCCGCTACGGCATCGAGGAGGAGCATCCGCAGCAGGCCGAGCTGCGCGCGGTCATGGGCAAGTTCTACCACCGCCCGCCCGGCGGCGAGAGCTGGTGCGACGTGATCCTGCGCCTGCGGAGCGCGCTGGACACCATCAGCCTGCACCACGGCGGCCAGCGCGTGCTGATCGTCGGGCACCAGGTCGTGGTGCTGTGCCTGCGCTATCTGCTGGAGGGCATGGACGAGGACGGCATCCTGGCCGTGGACCAGGCCGGCGACGTGGCCAATTGCAGCGTCACCGACTACGCCTTCGACGTGCAGGCCAACCCGGACGGCATGACGCTGCAACGCTTCAACTTCACGGCGCCGATGGAGCGGGAGGGAACGCCCGTGACGGCGGAACCGGACCAGCAGGTGGCCGCACGATGATCCCCGTCACCGCCGAGCTGCTGCGCGCCAACCCCCTGCCCCGGCACGAGGGCACCCAGGACAAGGACGGCCGCGGCCGGGTGCTGGTGGTGGGCGGCAGCCTGGAGGTGCCGGGCGGCGCCTTGCTGGCCGCCGTAGGGGCGTTGCGGGCCGGCGCGGGCAAGCTGCAGATCGGGACGTGCCGGAGCATCGCCCCGCACTTGGGCTTGGCCGTGCCGGAGGCGCTGGTGCTCGGCCTGCCGGAGACGGAAGTGGGCGGCATCGCGGCAGGTGCGGCGGAGCAGGTGACCGGCCGTGCCGACCGGGTGGACGCCCTGCTGGTCGGACCCGGCATGATGGACCCCGAGGCGACGCAGGCGCTGGTGGCCGCCGTGCTGGCCGGCACCACCTGCCCGGCCATCGTGCTGGACGCCGGGGCGCTGCACGGGCTGGACCGTCAGGCGGAGGCCCTGCGCCGCCATGCCGGGCGCGTCGTGCTGACGCCCCACGCCGGGGAGATGGCGCACCTGCTGGGCGTCCCGCGCGAGGAGGTGGAGGCCGAGCCATTGGAACACGCGCGGCGTGCCGCGGCGGCGCTGCACTGCGTCGTCGTGATGAAGGGCGGGGAGACCACCATCGTCACGCCGCAGGGCGAGGCATGGCACTTCACCGGCGGCACCGTTGGCCTTGCGACCTCGGGCAGCGGCGACACCCTGGCCGGCGTCGTCACGGGCCTGCTGGCGCGCGGCGCCGTGCCGCTTTGGGCGGCGGTGTGGGGTGTCTATCTGCATGGCACCGCGGGAGCCACGCTGATGCAGCGGCACGGCGGCGTCGGCTTCCTGGCACGCGAACTGCTGGCCGAGATACCGGCGCTGATGGCAGGGCTGGAGGCGTAGGCCGGGACGGATGCGCCCAACCCATCCAGGGGGGCTTGGCTCTGCAGACCGCCGGTTGACCTCGCCGTCCGACCTAAGCGAGCATCTTTACGCTGGACACGGCTGCCGTGCAGGCTCCATCAGGCTTGAGCAACGGTGCCGTTCCGGCAGGCGTAGCCCGCCCGGGCGCACGAGTCCGTGCCTGACCCACTTGAAACCACGACCCGATCAGCCCCGAGGTGCCCCAATGACCAAAACCCCGAAGACGACCAAGGCCGCAGAACCCAAGGCCGCGGCGCCGAAAGCCGCCGAGGCCAAGACCGCGAAGCCGAAGGCCGCGAAGACCGAAGCGCCGCCCAAGGGCACCAAGGTCGAGGAGCCGAAACCCGGCCATAAGCCGAACGCCTTGCAGCAGCCGCTGCAGCCGTCGGAGGAACTGGCAGCCGTCGTGGGCGGCGGCACGATGCCGCGGGGCGAGGTGGTCAGCAAGGTCTGGGTCTATATCAAGGCACACAAGCTGCAGAGTCCGGACGACGGCCGGGTGATCGTGGCCGACGACAAGCTGCGCAAGGTGTTCGGCAAGGACCAGGCCACCATGTTCGAGATGAACAAGCTGCTCGCGCAGCACCTGAAGTAGCGGCGGCGATCCGGCGTAAGCGGAATGCTGATCGAGCAGTGGCTGAGCCTTGGCCTGCTGGCCGAGGCAAGGGACATTTATGAGGCAGGGGACCTCCGCACTATCGAGGCAGCCGACACCAGGATCGTCGGCATCCGCCGTGGCGCGGCAGGGCACCACCTGCTCGGCGAGGCGTCGTCGCGGGAGGAAGCGGTGGTGATCGCGACCATCCTGCGGATTTGCGCTCCGGAGTGAGGAGTGGGATCAACGGGGCGGGCAGATGAACACTGTCCGCCTACGTTCTGATCTCAGAAGAGTTACGGCTGCCGCACCCCATGATGGACGGCACGACAATGGACGGTATGACCTTGTGGCATGTCGCCTGGTCAGGACCGGTTGCGGCCTTACCCGGAACGGGGACAATCCGTTGCGCTACTCCCGCACGACGTAGGTGTGGAACCGCACCACCCCGTCGGTTCCTGTCTCCCGATAGACGCCCTGTATCTCGGTGCTCAGGCCCGGGAACTGGTTCTCCCCGCGCTCGAACGCCAGCAGGTAGTCCAGCATCGGCTGGGCACGCCCGCCCAGCCGCTCGCCGGGCACCATCGTCGCGATGCCAGGCGGATAGACCAGCATTAGCGTCGCGGCGATCCGGCCCGCGACCTGGCTGATCGGCAGGTAGTCCACCCGGTTCCGCACCAGCATCCGCCCGGCCTCGTGCGGGGCCATCGCCAGCTCCGGCAGATGCGCCGCCTGGAACTGCTGGCGCTGCAAGCGGCTGATGCCGGAGTCGCGGTAAAATGCCTGCATCTGGCCGCACAAATCGCGCACGCCCATGCCGTGGTAGCGGGCGCTGCGCCGCCGCACGAAACCGGGGATCACGTCCTGCAGCCGGGCGTTCTCGTCGTGCAGGCGCTTGAACGTCACCAGCCAGCTCAGCAGGGTGCCGGCCTTGCTGCTCTCGACGCCGGGGGTCAGCAGGAACAGAATGCTGTGCAGGTCGTTCTTTTCCGGGACGATGCGGTTCTCCCGCAGATACTCCGCCAGCACCGGCGCCGGGACGCCGTGCGGCAGGTAGTCTCCCGTCGCGCGGTCGAAGCCCGGCATCAGCAGGGTCAGCTTGTTCGGGTCCGTCATCGCAAAGCCCGGCGGCACGTCATGGAAGCCGTGCCAATCGTCGCTGCCCGACATGGCCCAGAACCGCGCATCGGAGGCCAGGTCGTCGGTCGGCACCTCCTCCCAGGGCGTCGGGTGCGCCTCCGCCTCGGCCGGCGGGCGCCAGGGGACCGTGTGCGGCACGAAGGGGTCGAAGAACCAGCGGCGGGCCGGGTCGGGGTCCCTAGCGTATTCGCGGGCGACCATGCGGAGCTTCTTCCGCAGCTCGATCCCCAGCCGGATGGTGTCGTCCCACAGCACCTCGCCGGAGCGGCCCTTCATCATGTGCGCGCCCACGTCCAGCGACGCGAACAGGGGGTAGAACGGCGACGTGCTGGCGTGGACCAGCACGCTCTCGTTCAGCCGCCGGTGCTCCACCCGGCGCTGCTGGCCCTTGATGTGCGCGTCCTTGACATGGATCTGCGACGCTTGGCTGAAGCTGGCGAGCTGCTTGTGGGTGGACTGCGTGGCGATGATGCCGGGGTGGTCCGGCCCCAGCCCCGCGGCGCCGCCCAGGCCCATGGCGAAGCGGTTGCGGAACAGCGGATGGAACTTCATGAAGCCCGCCCACGCTTCGTCGAACACGATGTAGTCGCAGAGGTGCCCGATGCGCTGCAGGATCGTCGCCGCGTCGTAGATGGTGCCGTCGTAGGTGCATTGCTCGATGACGGCCACGCGGAACGGGCGGGGGCGCTGCCAGGCTTCGGGGTCCTCGACCAGCGGGTTGGCGCGTATGGCCTCGCGCAGCCGGGTCTCGTCGAGGGCGGCGTGGTCCATGGGGCCGACCATGCCATAGACGTTGCGGTCGGTCGGCAGATAGACCGGCACGCCGCCGCCCAGCAGCAGGGCGCCGTGATGGGCGGCCTTGTGGTTGTTGCGGTCGAACAGCACCAGGTCGCCCTCCGCGACCAGGGCGCCCAGCACCATCTTGTTGGACGCGGACGTGCCGTTCAGCACGAAGTAGGTGCGCTCCGCCCCGAAGATGCGGGCGGCGGCCTTCTGCGCCGCCAAGGCCGGGCCTTCATGGGTCAGCAGGTCGCCGAGGTCCAGCACCGAGTTGTCGAGGTCGTCGCGGAAGATAGCGGGGCCGAGGTGCTCGAAGAAGATGCGGCCAATGGCGCTGCGGCTGTAGAAGATGCCGCCGTTATGGCCGGGGCAGGTCCAAAGCTGGTTGCCCTGCTCGGCGTAGTCCACCAGCGCCCCGAAGAACGGCGTTTTCAGGGTGGCGGCATAGTTGCGGAGACGGCTCGCGAGGTTGCGGGCGATGAACTCCGGCGTTTCCTCCGACAGGAAGATGGTGCCGTCCACGTGGTTCAGCACGTCCACCGGGATGTCCTCCAGCCGCTTGCGCCGTAGCAGGATCATCACCGGCAGCTCCAGCCCGCGCTTGCGGACCAGGGAGATCAGCCCGGCAGGCTTGCCCAGCCAGCCGCGCTTGCCCCAGTCCACCACCATGCAGCCGATGGCGGCGTCGGTCTGGATGGCAAGCTCCGCGTCGTCCGTGCTGCGGGCGACCAGGACCTGGAAGCCCAGCCGCTCGACCTCGGCGACGATGGCCTGCAGGCGGGACCAGTCGAGGTCGGCGGTGTTGAAGGACGGGGCGCAGATCAGGAACTTGAACCGCCGCTCGTATTCCATTGGGACGCGCCTTGCTGATGTGAGTGGGGTGGGCGTGCGCGACCCGGACGGCACGGCGCAGGCGGGGTAGAGGAGCGGCGGCGGCGTGGCAAGGCGGTGCGGGCGCGGAGGACGGTTACACTTGGAAGGCAGTCCGCGCCTGCTCCCTCTCCCTCCGGGAGAGGGTTGGGGTGAGGGAAGCCGCACGGACAAAACGTGCGGTTGAAGAACCGTCGGCGCTGGAACAGGTGAAGCGTGGTCCTTGCGGCCGCCCCCACCCCGGCCCTCTCCCGGAGGGAAAGGGAGTAGGATGCGCCCCTAACGCAACGGCGGCGCGAATTGCAGGCCGCCCTTGGTCCACAGCGCGTTCGGCCCGCGCGCAAGGCCGATGGGCGTGATCGAGCGCTCCCACATGTCGCCGTAGTTGCCGACCTGCTTCACCGCGTTGTAGGCCCACGCATTGTCCAGGCCCAGCGCGCGGCCAAGGTCGCCGTCCCGGCCCAGCAGCCGCTTGACGTCCGGGTTGGTGCTGCCCGCGAACCCGTCCACGTTGGCCTGCCCGACGCCCAGGTTCTCCGCCGCGACCTGCGCGTAGTGGACCCAGCGCACGATGTCGTACCACTTGTCATCGCCCTTTCGCACCATGCTGCCGGACGGGCCGGTGCCGATGGGTTCGGGCAGGATCACCAGCTCCTCCGCCTTCGCCCCCTGCGCGTAGCGGAAGCCGGCCAACTGCGAGCTGTCGGTCGTGAAGGCGTCGCAGCGCCCGGCCAGGAACGCCTGCTGTATCTCGTTCACGCCGCCGATCTGCACCGGGGTGAAGCTGATCTTGTTGGTGCGCGCCCAGTCCGCCAGGTCCAGCTCGGTGCTGGTGCCGGGCCGCACGCAAATCGAGGCGTTGTTCAGCTCCGTCGCGTGCCTTACGCCGCCGGCGGCCTTCACGATCAGGCTGGTGCCGTCCCAGAAGTTGGTCGCGGCGAACAGCAGGCCCAGGCTGGCCTCCCGCGTCAGCGACCAGCCGGTGTTGCGTATCAGCACGTCCACCTCGCCCGATTGCAGGGCGGTGAAGCGGTTCTGCGCCGTCAGCGGCACGAAGCGGACCTTTCCCGCGTCGCCCAGCACGGCGGCGGCGATGGCGCGGCAGCCGTCGGCGTCCAGGCCCTGCATCAGGCCCTTGCTGTCGGCCAACGAGAACCCGGTGATCTCCCCGGACGTGCCGCACAGCAGTTGCCCGCGCCCGCGCACCGCGTCGAGGGTCGCGGACCCGCTTCCCTGGGCCATTGCAGGAACCGCCGCCGCGCAGGCCAGAGCCAGAGCCATCCCGATACCCCGCCCGCTTCGCCGCCCGATACGCCGCCCGATACGCCGCATGTGCATTCCTCCCGGCCGTTGCCCGGCGTAGCATGGCCGAAACCGACCGGGGATGCACGGGGATGCCGCACTTGCTGGATGCCACCGCCGCCGACACCGACCTGCCGCGCCGCACCGGCGTCGTGGTGATCGGCGCCGGCATCATCGGCATCAGCACCGCGCTGACGCTGGCCGAGCGGGGCGTCGCCGTCACGGTGCTGGAAAAGGGCCGGGTCGGCGCAGAGCAGAGCAGCCGCAACTGGGGCTGGTGCCGCACCACCGGGCGCGACCTGGCCGAGGTGCCGCTGGCGGTCGAGAGCGTCCGGATGTGGGACGGGATGGCCGACCGGATCGGCGCGAACGTGGGCTTCCGCCGGGCCGGCGTCGCCTATGTGGCCGAGTCCGCGCGCGACCTGGACGGCCATGCCGCCTGGCTGGACAGCGCACGGGACTACCAGGTGGGCACCCGCCTGCTGGATGCGGACGAGACGGCGGCGCTGCTGCCCGGCGCGGGCCGGCGCTTCCACGGCGCGCTCTATACGCCCACGGACGGCAAGGCCGAGCCGCAGCACGCCGTTCCCGCCATGGCCGCCGCCGCCCGCCGCCAGGGCGCCGTGATCCTGGAGGGCTGCGCCGCCCGCGGCCTGGATTTGCAGGGTGGCCGCGTCGCAGGCGTCGTGACGGAGCGGGGGCGGATCGCCTGCGACGCCGCCGTGCTGGCCGGCGGCGCATGGTCCCGGCTGTTCTGCGGCAACCAGGGCGTGGGCTTCCCGCAACTGAAGGTGCTGGGGTCGGTGCTGCGGACGGCGCCGATGAGCGGGCCGGACCTGTCAGTGGGCGGGCACGACTGGTCGTTCAGGCGTCGCGCGGACGGCGGCTACACCATCGCGCAGCGCAACAACATGCTGACGCCCATCGTGCCCGACAGCTTCCGCCTGCTGCCAAAGTTCGGCCGGTCGTTCGTGCAGAACCGGCGGGAGCTGAAGCTGCGGCTGGACGGGCGCTTCCTGCAGGAATGGCGGACGCCGCGGCGCTGGGCGCTGGACCAGCCCTCGCCGTTCGAGGCCGTCCGCGTCCTCGATCCCGCGCCCAACCCGGCCAGCCTGGCGTTCGCCCGGCGCAAGCTGGTCCAGGCGTTCCCGGCGTTCGCGCAGATGCAGGTAGCGGGTACCTGGGGCGGCATGATTGACGTAACGCCGGATGGCGTGCCGGTGATCTCCGCGGTGGACGGGGTGCCGGGCTTCCACTTGGCCAGCGGCTTTTCCGGGCATGGCTTCGGCATCGGCCCGGGGGCCGGGCGGCTGATGGCGGACTTGGTGACGGGCGGCCCGCCGCTGGTGGACCCGGCGCCGTTCCGCTTTGCCAGGTTTGCGCCCCTGGCACGGCAGGCCGCCTGATGCCGGACCGAACCTGGCTGCGCTGATCGAGACGCTGCTCCGCCCGCCCGGCAACGCCGAAGTGGCCGGGCTGCTGGTGGCTGCCGGCACGAGGACACGCTGAAGCCCGACGCCGCGCCGGTGCAGGTTCCATGATCCCGACGCAATCCCGTGCCGCCGCCGCCGCAATCGGAGCCTAGCTGATGTCCGTGGCCGCCAAGGTGGCGGCTCGGAGACGTGTCCATGCAGCGGTTCCTCAAGGTTTACGCCCGGGTGCTCGGCCTGCTCGCGCCGCATTGGCGGGCGGCGGCTGGGTTGTGCGCGGCTAACGCGGCGCTGGTGGCGGTCGGCTTCGTGGAGCCGGTGCTGTTCGGCCAGGTCATCGGCGGGCTGGGCGGCGCCGGGCCGTCGCTGGCCAACATCGTGGCCTGGGCCGGTATGGGCGTGCTGGGCATCGGCGCGGGGATGGCGACCTCGCTGGTGGCGGACCGGCTGGCGCACCGGCTGCGGCTGCGGGTGATGGGCCGCGCCTACTCCCATGTGCTGCAACTGCCGCCGGCGCACCATGCGCGCTATCCCACGGGCACCATGATGAAGACCTTGTGGGGCGGCAGCGACGAGATGTTCTGGCTGTGGCTCGGCCTGTTCCGCGACCACCTCGCCACCGTGCTGTGCCTGGTCGGGCTGCTGCCGGTGGCGATGTTCCTCAACCCGGCGCTGGGCGCGGTGCTCGTGGTGCTGGCCGTCGTGTTCTCCTGCACAGCGACGCTCACGATCCGCCGCACCCAGAAAGGGCAGCGCCGGGCCGAGGACGCGCACTCGGCGATGGCCGCCCAGATCGGCGACGTGCTGGGCAACGCGCCGCTGATACGCGCCTTCGGCCGGGCGCCGCTGGAGGCCGCCGACTTCGGCCGCCTGGCCGGCGATGTGGTGCGCCACCAGTTCCCGGTGCTGGGCTGGTGGGCCGGCGTCACCGTGATGAACCGCGTGGCCAGCACGGCCGCCACTGTGGCCGTGGTCGGCCTGGGCGCCTGGCTGCACAGCCGGGGCCGCGCCACCACGGCCGATGTCGTGACCTTCATGGGGTTCGCTGGCATGTTGATCGGACGGCTGGAGGGCGCGGTGGGCACCGTGGCCCGGCTGGGCGGCAGCCTGCCGCGGCTGGAGGACTTCTTCGCCCTCCTGGACGCGGCCAGCACCGTGCCGGACCCTGCGGGCCAGCCGGCGCTGCCTGCCGGGCCGGGCCAGGTCGAGTTCCGCGGCGTCCGCTTCGGCTACCCCGGCGGCCCCCTGGTGCTGGACGGCGTGGACCTGGTGGCCCGGCCCGGCGAGACCGTGGCCCTGGTCGGCATGACGGGATCGGGCAAGAGCACGGCCATGTCGCTGCTGCAACGCCTGTGGGACCCGGACGAGGGCACCGTGCTGGTGGACGGGCACGACCTGCGCGACGTGAGCCTGTCGTCGCTGCGGGACCGCATCGGCACGGTGCCGCAGGACACCATGCTGCTGAACCGCACCATCGGCGACAACCTGCGCGTGGGCCGACCGGACGCGACGCAGGCGGAGGTGGAGCAGGCCGCCCGGCTGGCGGAGGCGCACGATTTCATCATGCGCCAGTCCCAGGGCTACGACACGCTGGTGGGCGAGCGCGGCGCGGCGCTGTCCGGTGGGCAAAGGCAGCGGCTGGCCATCGCCCGCACCCTGCTGCGCGACCCGCGCATCCTGGTGCTGGACGAGGCGACGAGCGCGCTGGATGGCGCCACGGAGGAGAAGGTGGTGCGTGCCATGAAGGCCGCCGCCGCCGGGCGCACGACGTTCGTGATCGCGCACCGGCTGGCGACCATACGCGACGCGGACCGCATCCTGTTCTTCCGCGACGGCGTGATCGCCGAGGCGGGCAGCTTCGACGAGCTGGTGGCCCGCGACGGTTTGTTTGCCGCCCTGGCCCGGACCCAGCTTCTGGCTCCTGCCGCCGGTCCTGCACGGGAGAAGGAGGCCGCAACGCCGCATCTGCATCTGGTTTACAGTCGGCAAGACAACGACGCAGGGGACGACGCCCGTCAGCCCGTGGCGGCCTACGCCGGCTGACGGCGGTCAGGCCGGTTCCTGGCCTGGCCGTTCTGGCGACGCAGAGCGTCCGGATGCGGAAAATGTCGTCCGGACGCTTGCGCCGAGCGGCGTCCGGTAGGCTTATCTGCGGCTATCACCGTTCCCGTGAGGAAGCCCCATGAAGGCCCACAGCGTCCTAGACACCATCGGCGGCACGCCGCACATCCGCATGGCCCGCTTGTTCCCCGACGCCACAGTCTGGATCAAGTCCGAGCGCGGCAACCCCGGCGGCTCCATCAAGGACCGCATCGCCCTCGCCATGATCGAGGCTGCCGAGGCCAGCGGCGCGTTGAAGCCCGGCGGCACCATCATCGAGCCGACCTCCGGCAACACCGGCATCGGCCTGGCGATGGTCGCCGCCGTGAAGGGCTACAAGCTGATCCTGGTCATGCCCGAGAGCATGTCCGTCGAGCGCCGCCGGCTGATGCAGGCGTATGGCGCCACCTTCGACCTGACGCCGCGGGAGGGCGGCATGAAGGCCGCCATCGCCCGCGCGCACGAGCTTGCGTCGCAGCACGCGGGCGCGTGGGTGCCGGGCCAGTTCGACAACCCGGCCAACATCGAGGTGCATGTCCGCACCACGGCGCAGGAAATCCTGGCCGATTTCCCGGACGGCGTGGACGCCATCATCACCGGCGTCGGCACCGGCGGGCACATCACCGGCGTCGCCCAGGTGCTGAAGCCGCTGTGGCCGCAACTGCGGGTGTTCGCGGTCGAGCCTTCGGCGTCGCCGGTCATCTCGGGCGGCAAGCCCAGCCCGCACCCGATCCAGGGCATCGGCGCCGGGTTCGTGCCGGAGAACCTGCACACGGCGCTGCTGGACGGCGTGGTGCAGGTGGAAGCGGAGGAGGCGCGGGAGTATGCCCGCCGGTCCGCAAGCATGGAGGGCGTGCTGGTCGGCATCTCGTCCGGCGCGACCCTGGCCGCCATCGCCAAGAAGCTGCCGGAGCTGCCTGCCGGCGCCGTCGTGCTGGGCTTCAACTACGACACCGGGGAGCGTTACCTGTCCGTGCCGGACTTCCTGCCGGCGTGACGCCGGGCGGCGGTGGGGCGGTCCTGCCCCACCGCGTTCTGACGTCAGAACACCGGGCGGGCAATGCCGTGCAGGCGTTCCGCCGGCAGCGCCGGTGCCGGCAGCGCCAGCACTCGGGCCAGTCGCGGCGGATTATGCCAAACCCCTTCTGCCTTGGCTGCTTTAAGTCCGGTCAGCACTCGTCGCTGCCAAGGGCGCAAAGGTGCGGCATCAGACGGCGGTAGGCGCAATCCGTGCAGCCCTTGCGCCGCGCCAAAGCGGCCCGCAGCAACGGAGGACCAGGGCAAACAACCGTTGGTGCCATACAGCCTGTCGTGAAAGAACACCGCCCATGCCGACCCACCCTGACCTGCACGGTGTCCACTCCTACCTTGTCTCGCCCCTGGACGACGCGGGCCGGGTCAACCGCGCCGTGCTGGCCCGGCTGGTGGAGCACCTGATCGAGGCCGGGGTGCATGGCCTGACCCCGCTCGGCAGCACCGGGGAGTTCGCCTACCTCGGCACGCAGCAGCGGCTGGAGATCGTGGAGGTCGTGGTGCAGGCGGCGCGCGGGCGCGTGCCGGTGATCGCGGGCGTCGCGGCCACCACGACGCGGGACGGCGCCGCCCTGGCGCGGGAGGTGATGGCGCGGGGCGCGGATGGCGTGCTGGCCATCCTGGAAGCCTACTTCCCCGTCTCCGACGAGGGAGTGGAAAGCTACTTCCGTGCCGTGGCGGAGGCGACGGACGGGCCGGTGGTCCTCTACACCAACCCGCAGTTCCAGCGGTCGGACCTGTCGCTGCCGGTGATCCGGCGCCTGTCCGAGGTGCCGAACATCCGCTACATTAAGGACGCCTCGACCAACACCGGGCGGCTGCTGTCCATCCTGAACGAGACCGGGGGGCACATGGGCGTGTTCGCCGCGTCGTCCCACATCCCGGCCTGCGTCATGATGATCGGCGGCGTCGGCTGGATGGCCGGCCCGGCCTGCGTCATCCCGCGGCAGAGCGTGCGGCTTTACGAGCTGGCCCGTGCGGGGGAGTGGACGGCGGCGATGGCCTTGCAGCGGGAACTGTGGGCGGTGAACCAGGCGTTCGCCAAGTACTCCCTGGCCGCCTGCATCAAAGGCGCGCTGGAGCTGCAGGGGTTCCCGGTCGGCTCGCCGCTGCCGCCGCAAGCTCCGCTGAATGACGCGGGCCGGGAGGAGCTGCGGCTGATCCTCGAGCGGGTCGGCGCTCTTCCCTCTCTCCCTCCGGGAGAGGGCCGGGGTGAGGGAGGCCGCACGAACCGGCCTCTGCCATCCTGAAGCGGTCTTTGCACGGGATGGGGCAGGTACGTGCGGCTTCCCTCACCCCGG
>JAABUM010004003.1_pt1 | contig 17223 bp, 28 predicted proteins | sample 5559161 | NCBI WGS metagenome assembly JAABUM01 (sample SAMN10711868, study PRJNA513369) | rock metagenome | isolation source: Antarctica rocks | place: Antarctica: Victoria Land, Siegfried Peak nord | reverse complement strand
CATGGCGGCGCATGCTGGGGACGGTGCAGCGCCGGCCGCCGCCACCGAGGGCGCAGCTGAGGCACCGGGCGGCGGCGCCGCAGCGCCCGCAGCGGCGATTGCCGGCGCCAGCGGCTCGCCTGCCGCGGCCGCGCAGCAGCAGGCCTCGCCGCAGCAGCCGCCGGCGGCACTCCCAGGCCTGGCGGGCGGGCGCCTGCCGCTGCAGAGCACCAAGGTGTCGTCGCCAGTGCGGCAGGCGCCGCAGCATCAGCAACAGGAACTACAGCAGCAGCACGCTCAGCAGCAGCAAGCTCAGCAGGCACAGCAGCAGCAGCAGCAGCAGCGGCAGGCGATGCAGCAGCTGGCGGCGGGGCTGCCGTCGATGCCGATGTTCAATCCGGCCATCCCCGCGACGGCGCAGTTTCCGCTCGGCGGGGCGCCGCCGTTTGGGCTGCCGCCCGGCGCTGGCGGCGTGTGGGCCCAGATCCTGGCTAGCCTCCCGCCGGTGAGTTTGGGTCTCAACCTTCCCTGCCCACCAAGGGGGCTGTGCTCGTGCATTCATGCGAGGTGCAGACTTGTCCTTGCACGCGCCTGCATTCTGGCAGACTTATACCATGTTTGTAGTGCGCCTGTGGCCGTCAACACTCGGGGATGAACTTGCAGGTTCCCGAGGAGCCCCGGTGCTGAAGTGCATGTGTGTTGCTCCAGGCATCCGGCGCCCCAGACGGCCAGCAGCGCGCCGAGCAGCATGGCGCGCCGCCGGGCTGGCTGCCGCCGGGGATGGCGCCGCACCCCATTTCACAGTCGCAGTCGCCGGCCGAGCGTCCGCCGGCGGACGGCTGTGAGGCAGCGCATCAGCAGGCAGGGGAGGAGGCGCCGGACCTGGTCATGATGGAGGCTGTCGTGAATTCTCTGCCGGGCTCCGGTGGGTGCAAGTGGCTGCAACCATGTGCTGGAGCCCCTCGCTGGCAGAGCTCGCGACCTGCTTGCCCAATTGCTAGAGCTTGCCGGGTCAGGAGATTGCGCTGTGTCCATTTTGGCAGAAAGCCCAGCCGGACCGCGCTGGATGCTTGAGTGTGCGTCCGGAACGCACACTCTTGATCCTGCAAATAGCCTCGCCGAAACTCCACTGTGTGTTTTTTCCGCAGGCGAGATGGTGGAGACGCCGCACGGGGTGCTGGAGATGCCGGAGTTTGGGCTGACGGAGGAGGAGAAGGCGTACCGCGGGCCGCCGGACGACCGCCGCGCGCTGATGGCCCACCGCAAGTGGCTCCAGGTGCCGAGAGCTGCTGTTACCCAGCTTCTTGCTGAGGGGGCTTGCTGAGTCACCCTCAGATGTACGCTTGGCAACATGTGCTGTTGCTTTCACGAAGTTTCCAGGATAGTTTCGTCATGGCGGCGCTCCTGATTCCGCGCTCTGTTGCTGGAGCCTGTCATCCTCCCGGTTGCCATCTGCGCTCAATGGAGGATCATGTGTCCTCTGTCATGGAATGCGGACCCCTTCAGCACTCAAAACTGGTTTCAAATTCATGCACGGCTTTCACCTAATTTGACACCGAATCCCTCCAACAATATGCATCTTGGTCACATGCCGCAGGAGGAGTCGGACAAGCGGGAGGAGATCCGGGAGCGCTGGCTGCGCAAGGTGCAGGGACGCAAGGGTCGGGCCGTCGCCGCGCGTGGCCGCGAGGCGGCGGCTGCAGCCCGCCAGGCGCGGCGCGCCTCTGAGGCAGTCGCCGCTGCGGAGCGCGCGCTTGCGGCCGCGGAGGCCGCTGCGGCTGACGCGCAGCGCAACCTCGAGCGGTGAGGCTGCGTCAGCGTGTGTGCTGGAGTCTAGGGATGGCGCCGTAGAAACCCGCGGCAGCCTGTGGGGCATCCATGGGAGGCCGCTGCGGCTGACGCGCAGCGCAACCTCGAGCGGTGAGGCTGCGTCAGCGTGTGTGCTGGAGTCTAGGGATGGCGCCGTAGAAACCCGCGGCAGCCTGTGGGGCATCCATGGGGCACATGTTGCCTCCCTGCACACCGGCGGCCCAGGCTTGGGTGTGCTGCCACCAGTAGCAGCAGGGAATCTGCACAGCCGAGCTGTTTATTTTACAGTGCTTTAGCACTGTTGGTCATGCAGACCATTCAACGAGGTGGTCGCCGCAAGCGTCAACTTCTGAAAAGCATGTGGCGATTGCAGGGAGGGCGCCAGGCGCGAGAATGCGGCGCGCAATGGCGGCGGCCGGCCCGACGACAGACGGGAGCGGGAGCGGCGACGCCTGGCGGCGGAGGCCGCCCGTCGCTTCCCCATGGAGGACACCAGCCTTATGTTCCTGCTCTCCCGCGAGGCCGCCGAGCTTGGTGAACTCCTGTTCTTCCCTCTACTTGCACATGCCCTTTTGCTGCCATGCTGCAATAATGCATATGTACTGGCAGGAACGTGGATGCAGCAGAGACTTTAGCAAGTCACGTAGCTGCATAGCTGCCCAGCAAAGCTACAACATATGTACAGGGCTTATGTCCCTGCTGACCAGCAGCAGAGGGTTTAGCTGCAACTTGCATAGCTGCATAGCTGCCCAGCGAAGCTTTAAGTTACATACCGGGCTTATGATCCTGCTGATCACAACATTCATATAATCCACCGCAGGCGAGCCGGCGCCGGACTTCAGCCTGCCGGGGCCGGCGGCTGTGCTGCCGCCCGAGGAGGGCGCCGCTCTCGCGCCGGCGCTGTACGTCGCGGACTTCCTGGGCCATTGGGGCAGGGCGCTGGGCGTGCGGCGCATGCCGCTGCGCGAGCTGCAGTGCCGGCTGGGGCTGCCCGACGCCTTGGCGGGCCTCAGAAATTCGGACGGCGGCGGCGGCGCCGCTACTGGCGCCGTGATGCAGCGTGATGGCAGCCCTGCGGCAACGGGTGGACACGAAACGGAAGCTGCCGCGGCTGTCGCGGATGGTGCTGAGCCAATGGATGCTGACACAGCGGATACGGCGGGCGAGGCGGCGGCAGCGGGTGGTGACGGACAGGCCGTGAAAATGGAAAAGGAGGCGGCGGCGGCGGCGGCCGTCAATGCGGAGGCAGCGGCGGAAGCAGAGGCGTGGCAGGATGAGGCCGACGCCGACGTGACGCCGATCTACGAGCTGTACGAGGCACTGCTGCGTGTGCTGCTCCAGGTGCGTGGACTGTCACTCCTTACTCTCAAGCCCTCAGGGTGGCACACTTTTCTGCAGACTCGCTCAGGCAGCGCCTGCTCTGCTCGACCTTTTCGTTTTTCTCCCCAGTGAATGCATGCTTCACAACGCATGCTCGGTGCTGACATGTGTCCGGAATGGACTGCACGTTTCTGAAGATGCAACCTTCCGCGGTGCGCACAGGACTGCGCGGCGGCAGGCAAGGCGGGGCGCATGGAACGTCGGTGGGAGGCCATCCTGGGCCCCGGCACCTGGCCCGAGGTCCTGCGCCGCTACGCCCTCGTCCGCGCCGGTGCGCATGTGTTCTCACCCTCCCCGCAGCCTTGTGACGTCACTGCACCCTTAAAGGTTGTCTGTGGCCGCAGCAACAGGAAGGGTCAACTTCCGATTGCTTGACATCGACTGCATGGCATCCAGCCGCTCCGAAAGCTCTTGGTGTGCAACAGTGAACGTGGTGCCGCATCAGTAGGTGCGGTCTTGCTATGCTATCGATCTACACCATCAAGGCTATAATCTATATACAACGGTGACAGTGATGATGTAGATGATAATGGTGAAGAGAGATGCCGCGCATCGTGTGTTGACGTTCTATCATCATCACACAGGGTCAAGGCATGCATCTCCACGAAGGGCGCTCAGGGCACTTCAGAGTTGTTAGTGCAATGCGGCCAAGCTGCCGGGCATTAACTGGCGAAATGGTGCTGGGCGCGGTGGCCGCTGCCCTCTCATGGCCATGAAGCCTGTGTGCGTCTTGTTGAGCGTCATGTTCCTTTCCTGGTGCTGCAGCCAAGCTGCCGGGCATCGTGGGTGAAAGGGTGCTGGGCGCGGTGGCGGCGTTCGGCAGCGGCGCCATCGCAGACGTGACGTCGGAGCAGCACCTGGCTTTGCTGTCCTTCCTGTGCGACGAGGCGCTGGACACCCTGCTGCTGCACAACCTGCTGCAGAGTGCGCAAACACCCAGAAGACCTGAACTCTGCTTTGGCCGTGTTTCCCACACGACTCTGTATTCCTGCACTTCCGGATGTGGCCTCAGCGTCATGGCTTTCAGCTCTAGCAAGCTGTTTGAATCTGGCTGGAGTGCCAACTCATAAAGTCTGAGTACTGCCTTGTCACCCTACTCATTCTCACAAGCACGAAGCACCCGGCCTGAAGCTGGCTAAAATTGTTAATGCAGAGCGGCTGGAGACTGCGGACGGCGCGCGGCGCAACATGAAGGGGAGCCAGGCGGAGGACCGCAAGCGCCAGAAGGGCGGCGGCGGCCGGGCCAGCAGAAGCCGCAAGGGCAGCAGCAACGCTCTGGCGGCCCGCGAGGCCAGTGCCGAGCAGGTGAGCTTGCGGTTGGCGGTGTGGATCTGCGTGAGCTCTCTGGCAGGTGCTTGACGCTGACGCCTGGGATCGTGTTCCGGACTGAACAGCAGTGTGCTGCGGGGTAGCGTCTGCCTGTGTATTCATATTCGTGCGTCCCCTGCGAGACCAGATACCGCGAACGTTTGCCTACATTCCACAAAAATATTACAGCTGATGCCGACTCGCTGCTTATGCCCAATCTGCAGGAGGAGGCCATGCTCAATGGCAGCGTGCATGGCGCGGAGGTTACGCCGCCGCCGTCTGAGGACGCTGAACAGTGCGCCCTTTTGACACTCCTGCAGCCGCTGCTGGTCCACTTGAGTCCTGCTTCTTGTCCTGTCCACATTCCTGGAGAGCAGTCGCAGCTGCACTTGCTGTAAAGCAGTACCTGCGTCACCAGTCAAAACTGCCAGCTGAGGAAGCGGTTCAGGAGCCTTCATGTGGGATCGCATGTGAGTCTTCTTGCCCCACGCACGCCTCCAGCTGCCATTGGCAATCACTGAGCAGGAGTAACTATTCGATGCAGGCGCCAGGAGCAGCTGGACCAGGAACTGGAGCGGTGCCGCGTGCGACGCGCTCCCCTGGGCGCCGACCGGCATGGTGCGCGTTATTGGTGGGGCGTCGCCAGCCAGCACGTGGTGTGGGTCGAGGCGCCGCCGCCGCCGGACGTGGCAACAGTCGCCGCCGCATTGCCAGCCTCAGAGGCCGCCGGCGCCGGCGCGGCCGAGCCTCAGCCGCCACAGCAGCATGCAGAGAAGGAGCGGCGGTCGCCGGCGCCGCAGCAGCAGCCGCCGCATCTGCTGGAGCAGGCACAGCGTCTCCAGCAGCAGCATGAGCTGCAACAGCGGCAGCAACTAGAGCAGCAGCTGCGGCTGCAGCACGAGCTGGCACTGCTGCAGCAGCAGGGCCAGTTCGGCGGCCAGCCGCAGCAGCAGCAGCTGCCCTACCAGCAGCACCTGGCGCAGCTGCAGCAGCAGCTGCAGTTTCCAACATCCAGCTTCCAGCCCGGCGGCTTTCACGGCAGCCCCCAACGCCAAAACGGCCATGACGGCTTCAGGACACACGGCGCCCTCAGCCTGCAGCACGACGCCCTGCAGCAAGCAAATGGCGGCGCCGGCGGCCAACATGGCGGCGCCGCATTCCAGAACGGCAGCTTCCACATCGGCGGCAATGGCGCGCTGACGCTCGATGCGGCGCAGCAGCAGCGGCTGCAGCAGCTGCAGTCGACGCAGCTGCTGCCGGGCGTGGGCGGCTGGAACGCCGATCCCGGCGGCGACGGCCTCGGCGGCGGCGCGAGCAGCGCCTTCAACGGCGGCGCCCCGCCCGGCTTTGCCATTGGCGGCTTTGGCTCGCCGTCCCCCACGGCGCGCGCTGGCGGCCGCAGCGACCACGCCTCCCACGGGCCCGGCGGCTTTGCAGTGGCGGACTTTGCAGCGGCGGAAGCGAGCGGCAGATACGGCGGCGCCGGCGGCGGCGCCTTTGCGGGGCTCCGACAGCCGGCGGCTGGGGTGCCGGAGCAGCCGGAGACCTTTGGCGCGACATCGTGGCCGCTGCGGGACCCGCCGCCGCGGTGGGGCCTGCTGGCGGACCCGGGCGTTCTGGAGGCGATAATGGACCGGCTGGATGAGCGCGGCGAGCGTGACGCGGCGCTGCTGGCAACGCTGCAGAAACAGTGCGTTTTCTATATTGTTGATCTGTTTCTACACCACTTGTGGATTTGTTTCGATAACCGGCTTATGTTTGTCTGCCATGCGTGTGCTTGGGGCCAGGATGCTGGACACTACATGAAACAAGCAATGTCAGATCCGTCATCTATAAAGCTGGGGCAGCTGACAGCTGGAGGCCGGTTCCCTGGGACCTTGCTCCTGGTGACAGGTTCGAGGCTCGGGACGAGTCTTCTACCCTCCTGGCAGGCAGCAGCGGCAGCGGAAATCGCTGCCGCTGCAGCTCTGCGGAGAGCTCAGACTCGTCGCAGTTGCGGTGTCTGTGCACAGCAACACCTTGTCACTATAGGACTGCCCTCTGCAGGGACCCGCGGTTGCGACTCTTGATTGCAGCCTCAACACTGAACCTTCTTCTGCATAGGTCCTCTTCGTATTGATGCCTCTGCCATCTGTCTACTTGCAGGCTGCCGACCATCAGCGCAGCGTTGCGGATGGGGCCGGCTGCATTGGAGAGCACCGACTGCGTCGACAGCGACCCTGAGGCCAAGTCTGTGCTGGCGCCGGTCCGGCAGTCGCGCCGCATTGCGGGTCCCGATGCCGGCGGCGGCGGTAAGGGCGGCGCCCCCTCCCGGCCCGGCAGCGCAGCATCGGGGCAGGCGGACTCCAGCCTCCTGGTGCTTCCTCTTTCTCTTTCTTCGTATCTTCGCTCCTGCTGTGCCACCTGTTGTGCCAAATCTTAAACTAAAACCGCTGGACGACTGCTCAACAGGGTGTTTGCATCGCTTGTGTACCAGATCCGGGATATAGACAGACTGGTATGCAGAGTGGGACTGATCGCGCAATGCTGTGTTGCTGACGTCACAACTCCTTTTCGTCACAGGGCCTGCCGGCGGTGGAGGCCGCGGCGCTGGCGGCGGCCGCCGAGCAGCTGTCTGCGCTGTGCGCCGCAGCCGGCGAGTTTGGCATCCCGGAGCCCCCTACAGGGTGGGAGGCGCTGGAGGTGGCGGTCCGGGCCACTGCCGCTGGCCAGGCGCCGACGCCTGAAGGTGATGGTCGAACTCGGCCGCACGGGTCCTCGCCCAAAGACCCAGCTGTCCTTTTGCTGTTGAGTGTTCGCTTTCATCAGGCAGCCGCACCGGCGAACTCGTGCTCAGCCCGCATTACCTGTCACAGACGCACTTCAGAGTCTGGAAGCAACTTGGATATGCTGGGCACGAATGTTGCAAACCACTAGCGGCATGGAACCAATGCATTTAGTCAGCACGAACTCTGGCCAAACTTAATCCTCTAATTTTGGCAGGCGCCAGCCTGGATCAGCGCATGCTGGAGGGGCTGCAAGCCACAAGGGACAGCACCTGTGATGCGAGACTCATCACAGCAACATTCAATCCCGACCTCAAATATGCAGGTGCTAGCCTGGAGCAGCGCACGCTGGAGGGGCTGCGCTCGGCAGCAGCGGAAGCAGAGGAGGCGATGTGGGGCGCCGCCCGTGTTGCCGCCGCGGAATACGCGCGCAACACCGGGCAGTCGCTGGGCCACCTGGGCGTTGACGCCGCGCTGCTGGCCAGCGTCGCCGCCGCCGCCGCCGCAGCCGACCGCGGCAGCGACTACGACTCGGACGACGAGGGCGGCGGCGGCAGAGATGCTATGAATGGCGGCAGTGGCGGAGGCGTGATGAATGACGGCCGCAGCAGCAGCGGCAGGGATGCGACCGGCGGCGATGCTGGCGGCAATGTGGAGGGCGCCAACAGCGGCGACGGCGGCGACGGGGAGCAGATCGGCGAGCTGGAAGGCGGGGAGGTCGATGAGGACGGCCTGGCTGCGGAGCGCGCTGCCAGCGAGCCCATGCCGGTGAGGCCTTGGGATGTCTGTGACCTGGCTGACTAACAAGAGGCACAACGAGGCGCACTCGAGCTGCATCACCTGCGAGGCGACGGCAGCAGAACAACAGGTGCCTTCCCATGCAGATGCCACATGTGCCCGAGGTATGTGACATTCGTCCTGACCCTGCCCCTCATCCTCTTGGACAGCAGCGCGCTGGGGTTGGCGGATGGGAAGGAGGAGGATTTTGCCTCGACCTACATCTGCCCAAATGGCATCTGGGGCCAAACATGCTGACCACAACACCATTTCCCTCCAGGACGGCGGCGTGCTGGAGGTGCTGGAGGTGTCGGACGGGGAGGAGGAGAAGAAGGCGGCCAAGCGGTCGGGCGGGCGGCCGAGCCGCGCGCGCGGAGCCCCCCGCCTGTGGCGCAACCTGCGGGAGCGCGCCCTCTGGCGCATCGACCTTGCCGCCGCCGCCACCGTGCCCCGCGCCGCCTACTGCTCCCTCGTCCTGGCGGTGAGCAACAAGCAATGCCGGTTCAAACTTGAGGTGTAGTGAATCAACATGCTGGCAACATGCTTCCACAAGAGACAAAATTTCAAAGAGACAAAAGTCGCTGGCAGTGCGTCGTGGCGAGGCGCGCTGTGATTGCGGCAGGAGGGTGTGTCTCTGCGCCCCCTGCGCTAGTGCATGGACGCTCAACCACCCCGAGCCCACTCTGCTACTGCCAACTTCTCAGCAAAGCAATGTCCCGCTGCCCAGATGATGTGCCATGGTTTTGCCTTGGCACATGGAAGATTACGCGGACGCTTGATGCAAGGTCCAGGCATGAAGGTCACACCCTCTTTGACGAAGCAGGTGCGCGGCGTCAAGCTGCCTGAGACGCTGCAGGCCCGCCCACATCTAACGTGACACATCCAGACTGTAAGACTTGTGATACAATCTGTGCCAATTTCGCCTCCAACCCAGGTTTGCGGCGGGGAGCTGCTGGGTATGCTGGAGGCGCGGCAGAAATCTGAGAGGTCTAAACTATGACACAGCCGAAAGCTGAGCTTCAGCAAATCGGTGTGCGGCAGGGAGCTGCTGGAGACGTTGGACGCGCGGCAGAGGCGCGCGCAGCAGCGCCGCAGCAAGCCCTGGCCATGCAGTGATTCAATTGAATTTCTGCCAGCCAACAAATGCAGACTGGCCTCGATGTGAATCACAATAAACATATGAATCGTGTCACACTTGAACTAATGCGTTATCTGATCCGCCCCTAGGTGTGCGGCGGGGAGCTGCTGGAGACGCTGGAGGCACGGCAGCGGCGCGCGCAGCAGCGCCGCAGCTCCCGCATCCCGCTCAACCCGCCTCCGCTCAGCGGCCGCGCCGCCAAGAAAGCGGAGGCGGCGCCGGCGCAGCTGCCCCGCGAGCGCCGCCGGCGCGGCAGCTACCACCTCACCGCCTGGTAATTGACCAGACGTGCGGCGGCATGCGGCAGGGGGGCGGCACGGCGAGCGCCGCCGGCGCGGCAGTCACCACCTGATCAGTTGGCGATTTTCGGTCGTGGGATGCGGCATGGGCGGCAGGGTGCAACTTGCGCGGGTAGCCTTGGCGCTGAGGGCACTTGGGGACAGCAGCGGCCCTGCGGTGTCTGCTGGGAGGGAGCTGCCGGCGCATCAGCCTGCGGTGCTGAGGCGCTACTGAGCCTGGCTGACCGGGCCCGGCCCGACCATTTTTCGAGGTTGTGGGGTAGGCAGATCAGCACGCAGCGGCCATGGTTCGTGGATTTTTTTCTGCTGTATGTGAAGTTTGTTGATTTTGGCAACAGGACGTTGCTGTGGGATTTGACCTGCAGGCGTTGCCATCTGAAGGGCTTACACACACCGCTCTTTCAAACTTGACAATCTCATCTTTGCACAAAGGTGCTGATGCCAACGTCAGCATCCGGCGACCCCTTGCGCGTGATCTGTCTCCGTCAAGCTCAGGCCCTCTTGCAGGACAGTCTCAGAGACATGATGCCAGCAAGTAGCATGTGTTGCGTAGATGCGTCAGTCATGTCTCTTTGAGGTCGAAGCTCGGCAACTTTGCACAGCAAGACGCGCGGCAGCGCGTAGCCAGCATGATGTCTTCGGATCTGGTTCAGGATTTGGTCACCAGGCTGCATGATCGAGATAGAGCCCATAAAAGCAACTATCTTTGCTCCCGTACAGCCACATCGCTTGGAACGACGCGTGAGCGGAATGCCAGAACGATGCGCGTTTGAGGTTGATCACGACTTCAGCTCCGCAGGAGTCAGCGCTTATGGACTCCAAATATACAGGATGCTGCATTGCATTGCTCTGCCGAACTGTCTACCACCCACCTACGGCCCCAAGTGGGCCGCGATGTTGGCTCGACTGTGCTTATTTAGCAGAGCATTGCTGTAGGATGTGTTCTTGCATTTCATCGTGCACAAAGGCGCTCGCTTGGTACCTGCACTGCGAAGAGACGACGGTGGAGACGCTGTCGTGGCGGCAGCACTGGTCCGGTCAGTCCCGATGGATGCCAGACCGTGCTGCTGCTGCTGTATGCCTTATGGAGCAAAGTGCTGCGACCGAGTTACTGCTGGTGAAACACGAGAGGCGTTGCTGGAACACGAGAGGCTTGGATGTGACAAGGGGTCAACAACATCACGTCTTCTGTACCAGAGAACTCTACAATTTTGGAGGCATGGCTCGGTACATATTGAGCTCTGGATAGAGTCGCTCAGCACTAGACAACTTTCCGCGCGAGCTTCGCGTGCGGCGGAGAATGGCGCATGGCGACCACACTCACAGCGATCATCTGACGGAAGGTTTGCATTGGCAACAGCAACAGCAGAGTTTCGCCCTGATACTCTGCAATCTGTTGCCGTGGCCTTCTGCTACCCAATCAGCCAATTCAACCATGGCCTGAGTTCCATTCAATTCAGCCACCTGCCCAGATGATGTTGCGTCCATCCAGTTCATGCCGCAGTTCAGATCGCCCACCTACCAGATGCTGCTGCATCCTACAGTTCGGCTGTGCTGGCTGCCGCACTGCGCCTGCAATCCCGTCGGCCACGTCGCTGCTGATGTTTTCGACTCGTCGGCTGCTGTTCCACCGGCGGCGCCACGGCCGCTGGCGCGGCTGAAGGCTTCTGCTCAAATCAGTTGACGCGGCCGTCCATGCCGTCCAGAAACCCCTTCCACATGCCTTCAACAGGCGCGAGCTGCTTGATGAACCTCGGCCAAGGAGGCGGACCGGTGCCTGTTTATGAGATCGCAAACTCTCAGGAGAGGCTGGATACCAGCTAGCCTGTGTTAGGGTCAGGCCGCCTCTTGACATGCTGCTGGTCCGCGAGAAGCCCTGTGTGACATGTTGAGAAGAGATCCTGCTCAACTCTGTGGCGAGGTTAGTGAGAGCGCTCGGCGATGGCACCGCCGCAAGCGAACACAGTGTCACAATGCAGTGTGGCATATCGGAAATTGAGCACATGGAGAGCGTTTGGAAGCGCGCACCGCTGGCGCGCACGCGGCCGTCCATGCGCAGGCCCACGTACAGACCCTGCTCCGACGTCTTGCTGCTCGCCGCCAGCTGCTGCCCAAACCAGGTCGCCCACTCATCCGTGCGCAGCGGCGTCGCCCGCCACCTGCGTCATTGGATGATTTCTTGCGATCTCTTTGTGTCTCTGGCAGGGGCCGGAGAACATGGCAGTCTGCTCGCCGCCAGCTGCTGGCCTTCAATGAGGTCACCCACTCATCAGTGTGCTGTCTGTCGCACCGAAACCCCAGCGCCACTGCATGGGCGGGGAATGCAAGGCGGAAGCTGATGGCACCTGCATTGGCGTGCGAACTGGCGATGCAAACGAGGGCAGGGTCCGCGACGAGATCGTCACGTCCTCGGCAACAGCTGCAGTGCATTGGGCGGCGAGGGGTTGGAGCGGGCGGAGGCCCACACCTGAGGTCGTCCTTGGTGAGGGGCGGCACGTCCGCCACGCCGCCATCGCCGTAGATGGACAACGGCACCTGCCAGCAGCAGGGAAACGCGCTTGCAGACATCCGAGGCACCTGGTCTGTGGACGAGCACTCAATGTTCCACTGAGATCGATGTTATGTAGTTCACATGGATTCAATGCACTTGATTTGATTTGATTCAATTCGATCATTCCGTGCAACTTCATTTGAATTGTAAACTCACCAGCAGCACGCCCCGCTGCACCAGGTCCTCCTTGAAGGGCTCTGCCGACTCCACTACTTGCTGCACCTGCTCTGGGCTGCCTGCAAACAAGACCTGCAGGGCAGATGCATGCCTCTCATCATCACGAAGTTAATGCTTGTCAAAGCAGCGCATGGCGGCAACAGCAGAGGGGGCGCATGGAGCAGCTGCAGCAGCGGCACGTCCATGCACAGACAGTGCTGGCGCTTCAACGCGCGGCGCCCGCCAAGTGCCTTTTCACTGCCATACTGAGGAACCAGAGGCTGCGTCGTTGTGGACACCGCCACCCCTGCCAGTGTCAAGCTGCCACGTGCCACTCGCTGCCAGTGTCAAGCTGCCAGTGTCAAGCTGCCACATGCCACTCACCACACGTGAAAAGCCACGCAGCTGCGAAAGTCGCAGACGTTTTCTGTTTGCCAGCTCCACCTGCAACGCCCCCAGTCGCTCCTCTCGCTGCAACCGCGCGACCTGCACGCGCCACAGAACTTCGACTATATCTGGGATATGTCAAAGGCGATTCAGGCCCGTGATGGGCCTGCGTGTCGATTGCAGCAGCGGCGGCAGAAGCCTCGGCTCTGTTCGAGGCTCGTGCCTAACATATAAGAAGAGCTGTTCGGAGAAAGTACAGGCGCACCTGCTTGTCGCGCGCCTTCAGGTCCCGCCGCAGCAGGAAGGCAAAGGTGGCGAAAGCGCCCAGGTCCACCGCCAGCGACTGCATCGCACAAACATCAGTCCCAAGGTGACAGCTCCTTGCCGCACTGTGACGGCCTTCTCCTTGCTCAGGTTCTCCCACCACCTTGAAACTCATGGAGAACCCGTTTGATAAACAGGTCAGGAAAGTGCGCCGTGGCACCTGGAGCTGCAACGCACTTGTGGTACGCACCGTGGCGACGTCGTTGAGTGGCAAAGCGTCCTGCGCCTGGGCCAGCGCCGCGATCACTTGCGACGTGGCGATGACGGAGCCCACGGTCGCGCTGACGCAAAAGAAGCCGAACATGACGATCCTCAGCGACCTACGTGGCCACACCTGGCTGTCATATCACATCATTTTGTATGTGTTCTGTGGTCTGCGCCACAGGGCAAACTGCTGGGACTGGAGCTGCAGAGGCAATGCTGACATGCGTTTCCCACCTCCAGGGAGCTTCAGCCTCGCTGCGCAGGTTCACGTTGATCTCGCCGCCGGCGAGGCTCTCCTCCAGAGGGTTTCTGGCCGCGCATGTCCGCGTGGCACACATGCGCCTGTGCTGCACTTGCCGGCATGCCGAGGGCAGCAGGCTGGCTGTCCTCCAAGTTCCGCTCCTGAACGTGCATGCAGTACGCAATGACGGCCTGCTGCCTGCTGTGCTGCCGGCCAAGCTGTGCTGTGGACCTGCGAGTGCCTGTGTTGGCATGCACCTGCACGCAGGCTGCAGGTGCGATGGCGTGGCGTTCAGCATCGAGTTCAGCGCCATATTGTGGAAGCTGACGATGCAGATTGCGCTGCAGAACACGGAATGCGTTCAAGTTTCGAGCTGCAGATCGCCAAGTGCATGTACCTGCACTGCGACGAAGCCACGATGGTCATTTCCAAGTTGTCAAGTGCAGCAGAGAAACCTGCAGCCAGTGTGACACGACGGCACGTGATGATTTGCCCAGCAGGTTCCTGGGAACCTGTCGGCGGGGCTGGGCTGCCTGGTGAGACGATTCGCGCTGCGGATCCGGGGCATTATCTGCTGGTGGTCAATGCGATCGTCTGCATGACTGACATCGAATAAGGAACATAGCGCTTGAGACTGGCCTTAGTGCACTCTGTACACGGCAACGGCAAGTTTTCTGCATGAGCTGCATCTGCTGCGCCGGCGCAGCGACAGCAGATGCGAGGCCTGCGGTCAGGAAGGGAGGGGGCCAAGCACTCATGCCCATGCTCATCCTTGCTGAGTGGAGCGTGGTACAACTGCATCGCGCTGCTGGGCTCCAGGAAGTATCTCCGTAGTGGCAATGTGGCGTGGCGGATCGGCAAGCGTCCCTCCTTCTCTGGGGCACGAGTAGCAGCAGTGTGAGCTCGTGATTGTTGGGCTGCCTGCCAGCTGCGGTGTAGACGTGGGTGCAGTCCGCATGCGACTAAACCAATCTTTTCTGTAGGGTGGAATATCTGGACGGCGGCGCTGCTGGAATGGGGGTGCGGGAGGTGCTCCGGAGGGAGTGCATATGCAATGTGGCACTGCGTCCTTCCTAGCCCGCCAGCTACAATTAGCAGCTGCTGCGAGGACACAGTCGGTACGGGTATAGCCAGCAGGAAGGAAACAGCAAGTAATTGCGAAAGAAATGTATGGCGTGCACCGCATGGAGGCGGCCGCCCACGGGTGATCCTGCACGCAGATAATGGCAGATTGCTAGTAATGCAGTAGTGCACAAACAGGAAAACTGCCGTCCAACGTTTCCAGCTGACAACCGAGATCCCAACACAGTTCAACTGGGACGTGTCCTCTTGACTGTGCATGCCACCGCCGACATGTCAACAGCCGCTCTCGCCGTGCATTCAAACGCATCTAGACGCTTTGCAAATGATCTGAAGGAGGCCTTCCTTTATAAAACCATGCGACATGTCTGTGATCTCATAGAAAGCACAGATACTTGAGAGAGTCACACAGCGAGCATGGAGCAATGCTGTATTGTGTTGTCGGGGGTTCCCGTTCCCTGATGTCCCCCGCCGTAACACAGGCCGGCTGCCCGGCACAGGCAATGGCAACTTGCAGTGCGGCCTGCCGCTCACAAACAGGCAGCGGCGCCCTACACCGCAGCACGGCATGCCACCTGCACACAGCGGCGCTGCAGCCCAGCGCGCCGGCGCAGGAGTCATCATTCTTCCGAGCTGAGCTGCCTTCGTTTCTCGAGTCACGACTGCTGCGAGCGATCGGAGAAGGCTAATTCCTATGGCCAGTGGCGTCGCAAGGCGGCGGGCGCTCAGAAGTTGCGGCCCGCGGTCAGTGTGGCGTCGTTGTGTGGTTTGCCTTGCAGTGTCTCGGGCAGCAGGAGGTCCGTCAGGAGGCGTTCTCTGCCGGCAAGATGGGGCCCCAGTCCTGGACACCACCACTGCCCGACGTGCTGTGCCTCACCAAGACGCTCAAGGCCCTGAATGAGATCCTGGAATGGACTGACACTATCTTACCATGACCTTTCTTAACGGGCTGCCGCCGGCTTCCGTTAACAAAGGGCAGGGTAGAAGGGGTCGCCCTCGCATTCCTTTTGCATTCCGCTTTCATAAAACAGGCGCCAGCCCCATCCTGTTAGGAAAGGCCGGGGCAAAAGGGTACTCAAGGGGGCCTTGCCGGCGGCACATCACGTAAGAGCAGGGGCTGGGGCCGGCGGCGGCAAGGCTCGCAAGAGAGGGCAAGGCAAAAGGGGCCGGCGGCAGCCCATCAAGAAAGGTGGGGGCAGAAGGGGCCGCCCTCGCACCTTTCAAGGAAATGTCGGGGCTGAACTACCTGGCACTGCAAATTTGTGTCAGCAGCCCAGATGCCGGCGGTCGCCCTGCAGCAACGACGATGCATCAAATCTCGGTGAAACTGAGGTCAAGCGGAGCTGTCGCAGATTGGTGCTTCTGCAAGGAACTAGGCAGGGTCAATGACGCACACCTGCATTGCGGCGCCCTGCTTGGTCGCGAGGTCGATCCCCGCCAGCTGTGCATCCTGGCGTGCTATCAGCGCTGCGACGAATCCCGGCACATTTGGGAACGGGCGCGGCGCCGCCTCCAGCTGCAGGAGGGAGGTGCACTTAGGTACTAGCTTACAGTCCACATGATACCCGAATATTGCTATCTGTGAGTGCCACCAGAGAAAAGATAGCACACTTGCTTATTCAAGGAGGTTCCTTCCAGCAGTTGGCAGGCGCCATTCACCAGTGTGACAGGTTTGCATGCACCGATACAGCGCGGCGGCAGCGGCGCGGTCGCTGCGCTGATGCGGCACTCCTTCGAGCGCCACTGCGTTAATGCCTACAGTGGCGGGTGCTCCGCGGACCATCCCAGAATCAACAATATCCTACATCTGTGCAGCGATTGGACAAGGAAGAAACTACGCCTATTCTCACCCTTGGCACCCCTTTCTGTCGGTCAGCCTCGCGGTAAGATCCTAGCTCGTACGCCAAACAACCTGCGTCAGACCTCGGCTCCAATGTGACTTATCTTCAAGTTCAACAGCTGATTCAATGGGAAGAAAACAGCACGACTGGTGCATGGTGTCGGCTGCAGCGTGCCGTCGCTCAATTTCCATTGGCACCTGCACCGATCATCAGCGAGTGCATCATGCCCGTTGTCCAAATTCAGCCCCTCAATGGTAACGCTGGCCGCCTGCCTGCGGCTCCCACCCACCAGCAGCCTGCCAGGCAGTCTGCTGCAGCCGCTTCGGGCACAGGCATCAAGCGACGATCAGCCGCCAACATTTGAGCTCAGGCACGAGGAGGTCTTTCCCATATACGGTAAGGGCGAGGCACAATTCTTACCCCACATGGGTAAGAGTGCGAGGCAGGGCTTGGCTGCCCTTACCCTATATGGGTAAGGGGCTGGCAAGTCGCCATCGCTCTTTTCTCCGCATACACTTCAGTTCTCAGCACTGCATCGCTACAGAAGCTTCCGAGTGTGCGCCTTCGCATTCGTGCGCAGTCCGGCAGCTATCAGCCCTATATGGGTAAGGGGCTGGCAGATGCGACGCGACTGTTGAAGCCGGCTGCACGCGCAGCTACAGCACTGAAGTGCTGGTCCCTTCGTCAGCGATACATTCACCTTTGACAGAAACCTCTGCCGTTCGCCGATTGAGAAACGCGCCTGTAGGCGGCTTTTGCGGCTCTGGTCCGCGCCGGTCCGCCCCGCACGTTCGCGGGCACTGAGCTTTATTGCAGCCACCTGCGGGCCTGCGTGCTTCCTGGCTGGGCCCTGATTAGCATACGCACCTGTCATGTCCGGGATCTGGACTGATGATGAGCGTCCGGGTCTGATCCCACCTCCCGGCTTCAACTGCCAAAATTGCGGAGGGCGACACTGGAGGCGTTCCGTGAGTGTGTGCACAA
>JAABUM010004002.1_pt1 | contig 17232 bp, 14 predicted proteins | sample 5559161 | NCBI WGS metagenome assembly JAABUM01 (sample SAMN10711868, study PRJNA513369) | rock metagenome | isolation source: Antarctica rocks | place: Antarctica: Victoria Land, Siegfried Peak nord | reverse complement strand
ACCCGACCCGCGGGGCCGGCTGCGCCGGCTCGCCGACAGGGTCCGTTCGGCTGAGCCGGTCGACCTGCGCCCCGGCGTCGGTGACCTCAGCGCCTTCCCCCGCGACGCCTGGCTGTCCGCGATGCGCACCGTCAGCCGTGAGGTGCCCCACCGCCAACTCGGGCTGCCACCACCCGCCGGGGTCGGCGCCCTACGCGAGGAAGTTGCCTCCTACCTGCGGCGGACCCGCGGCTCCGCGGCGATCCACGCCGACGACGTCCTCATCGTCGCCGGTATGACCCAGGGTGTGGCCCTGCTCGCCACCGTCGCCCACCGTCGCGGAGCCTCCCACGTCGCCGTCGAACTGCCCGGCGATCCCGTCCGCCGCCGTCAACTGACCCGCCTCGGCCTACAGACCGTGGACCTACCCGTCGACGCCGACGGCGCAGACATCGACGTGCTGCCCGGCTCCGGCGCCGACGCGGTGCTGCTCGCCCCAGCCCACCAGTTCCCCCTCGGCGTGCGGCTCAGCGACACCCGCCGCAGCCAGGTCCTGCGCTGGGCGAACGACTGCGATGGGCTGATCGTCGAAGACGACCGCGGCGCCGAACTCACCTACGGCCGGCCAGCCAGCTTCTGCCTGCACCGCGACGACCCGAACCGGGTGGCGCTACTGGGCTCGGTCAGCGCCACCCTCGCGCCCGGGCTGCGACTGGGATGGCTGGTGCCACCCGCGGCCATGCACGCCGACCTGGTGCAGGCCAAACGCGACGCCGACGCCGGCTCACCCGTGCTGGAACAGCACGCACTGGCCCGGCTGCTGCGCCACGGCATGTACGAACGCCACCTGCGCATGCTGCGCCAGCGCTACCGGATGCGCCACGACGCCCTTCTGGATGCGCTCGCCATGTACCTGCCGGACTGGCGGCCCTTCACGGCCGCCGCGGCGGGCCTTACTCTCAGCGTCCGTCTGCCCGAGCACATCGACGAAACAGCCCTGGTCGCTGCCGCCCGCACCGCGGGGGTAATGCTCACCGGTCTCGGCGTGTACCGCGGCGATCGGCCAGGACCACCCGGCGTCGTCCTCGACTTCGCCGCCCAGGGAAGCCGCATGCTCACTGATGGTGTGCGGCGGCTGCAGACGATTACCGATACCAACAACGGCGGACGCCGCTCACCAAGCAGTTGATGTCCCCGGGACGGGTCGGACCGGCACGGCGCGGGACCCGGCTGAAGCACCATGCCCCCGGCGGGCCTTTCGCCAGTCGAAGCTTGCCGCGCAAGACGTCGCGGCAGCTCCTGGATGTCGGTCCGTATCCCAGCGCTAGCGCTGCACTGGGGCCGGCGACCCTGCTGGTGGGCAAGGGCGACCCGGCCGGCCGGTCGTCATTCTCGTAGGAGGCACCTCGCTGCCCCGCCCGGCCGCTTGGACCTGCAGGTGCCCAAAGTACTCGCCTGGGCCCGGCGACCCCCCACTGGATGCGCTGCGCGCTGCGGTCGACGCGGAAGCACGCGTCGCCCTTGACCTCGGTGCCGTCGGGCATCGCGGCTGTCGTGCGGACCTGCTCGCCCTGGCCGGGCTCGGCGCAGGTCATCCGCGAGAAGTACCGGCCGGCTCGTCGATGGTGTCCAGGACCCGCCAGGCGGTGGCGGTCGAGGCGACCGGTCCGAACAGGTCCGGCTGGTGCCGCAGCACCGCGAGGTCGGAGATCGTCGTCCCGCCGTGGGCGAGCATCACTGCCAGGTCGACCAAGACCTGGCCCGGGTCGTGGCCGACGCGCCGCTGGCGCAGCCCCGCAAGCACGTCGGTGAACCCGCCGGTGATGCTGTTCGATCAACAGTCCGTGTCGCGCCACCAACATCAACTGACTACTGCAACAAGCGGGCTAGGCAGAGCTGGCCGTGCAGCTGCCGAGCGCGTCCGACAGCTGACAGCGCCCGTAGCTGGCACCTTTAGCTGGCGCCTCGACGCCCCGTTCAGGTGTCGATGCTGGCGCTGGCACACCGGTCGACAGTAGCGCCCGGTTCGGCACTACCGCTCGACTCTGCCCGGGTTGTGGGCATACGTCTGCGAGCACCGCGCTTGCCCAGGAGAGCAGGGCACTTGAGAACGCTGCAGCTCTGGTCTGTACTCGCGCGAAACCAGTCAGGACGGGCGGGCCGTGTCGAGGAAGCGCTCGAAGATAGCTCCCGTGGAGGCCGCAGCCGCGGAAGAACTGCAGCACCACCGGATCCTCGCCGGCAAGCTCGGACAGTTGTCGGGGCCGCCGGCATTGTCCGGCAGATGGAGGTCGGGAACTGCCCGCCCGGTTCCAATTCCTTGATCACGCCGCCCATCCCGTGCGCGGATCGACTTGGTCTTCCGGTGGCCGGCAACCACCGGCTACGAGGGGTCGTGGGCTGTCTCCTTCTCATATCTGTTCGCGGAGTCGCGCGTCTGTTGCCAACAATCGGCAGGAGCCGGGTGTCGAGCGGATCGCAGCAGCCTCGCCTGTCGGCTCCCTGCCCGCTGGCCTCGCGCCTCGGACCCGGCTTCGGCTTCGGCAGCCGCGGGAGCTGCCTGACGGCTGAGCGCGACGAACCAGCGGTGGTGGTCGCTCCACCGTTCGGTCACGGTCAGCCCGCTGTGGGCAGCGAGCAGGCCGATCCCGGCAGGGTTGACATGCGCCCAGGCGAACCAGCCGCTCACCTGCCCGGCGTGCTCGAGCCGGACCCGAACGGCACGACCAGGCACATCGGGTGCGTCGAGCTCGATCAGCGCCACGCCTTGGGGGGAGAGCAGAACCGCCAGCCGGCGAAGCAGGGTGAGCGGGTCGCCACCGATCCCAAGGTTGCCGTCGGCGAGCAGGGCAGTCGCCCACCGGCCGGTACCCGGCAGCCGGTCGAACACCGACCGTGCCAGGACCAACGCCCCGCGGTCCCGGGCGAGCTGGACGACGTCGGGGGTGATGTCCACTCCTAGTACCGGTACGCCGCGGGCCGCCAGCGCCACGGTCAGCCGGCCCGGTCCGCAACCGACGTCCAGTGTCGGGCCGGTGCATCGATCGAGCAGTCCGTCGTCAGCGGGGTGCCACGCAGATGCCCAGAGGGCGACCGGCAGTTCGCGGGTCCGGCCGTCGGCGTAGCGCAGCAGCAGCGGTGCGGACGTGTCCAGCAGGCCGGCGGTGTAGACGGTCGCGGCAGTGGCGATCGGGTGGGAGATGCTCACCGCCGGTCCCCGATGCCGATCAGACGTCCGTCGCTGGCCCCGATGACCAGCAGGCCGTCGCCGCCAAGAGCGGGGTAGCTGTCCACCGTGACCCCGGGACCCAGATCGAGGTCGAACAGCGGCCGGCCGGTCGCGTCGTCGGCGTAGACGTGTCCGGTGACACTGCCCCAGTAGACCGAGTGCGCACGGTCGACGGCGGGAGCGGTCCAGACTTCGGCGTTCGGGTGGCCTGGGCGGGACGAGTGTCCTTGGTAGCGTGCCGCCAATCTTCCGGTTCGGACGTCGACCGCGTTGAGGTAGCCCAGGTGGTCACCGAAGTAGGCCAGTCCGTCGGCGGTGACACCGGCCGAGGAGTAGGTCCAGGCATTGCGCCGGTAGCGCCAGCGCTCGGCTCCGGCCGGGGTTACGCCGTACTCGAACGCGTCGTTGGTGCCGATGACGACGGTGCCGTCGGGGGCGACCGCGGGGGAGACCTCGATCGCGGCCCGGGCCTGGAACCGCCAGGCCTGCGCACCCGAGCCGCCGCGGTCGTCGACGGCTACCAGATCGCTGCCAGTGCTCTGGTAGATCCGTCGCGGGTCGGTGGGGGAGAGCGCGACACTGCCGTAGCTGGTGCCGTCGAGGGCGAGCTGCCAGCGCAGTCGGTGGGTGGCGCCACGGATGTCGAAAGCCGTGACGGTGCCGGCGGCGTCGCCGACGTAGACGCTGTGCCCGTCGGGTGCGACAGCGGGGGAGCTGGGTTGGCCGGATAGCTGCTGACGCCAGAGCAGCCGGCCGGTCGGCGACAGGGCGTAGAGCGTGTCGTTCGGGCCGGGCCACAGCACGGTGCCGTCGGGCAGCACGGCCGGGGATGTCGACAGATCCGACCCGTAGCTTCCATGCCCGTCGTAGGTCCACCGGTCGACTCCGGTAACCGGATCGATCGCGTGTAGGACGCCCGCGTTGCTGGCGGCGTAGACGACGCCGCGTGGGCCGATGACCGGGCCGGGGGTGACGTTCCCTTCCAGCTTGCGGGTCCAGCGCAGCCGGCCCCTGAGAGGTCCGATGGCAGTCGATGCCGCCGACCGTCGGCCATCGTGCAACGCCTGCGGCCACGAAGCCCAGCTTCCCGTCCCTGGGTTTGAGCTGTGCCCAACCAGCGCCAGCTGGCCCGACCTGACCGGCGCGCCCTCCGCGGCGGGGCCGGCACCGGTGGATGTTGCCCCGCAACCGGTCACGCCCAGCGCGACCGAGCCGGCCACCGCGGCCAGCAACTGACGGGAGGACGGCACAGCCGTGACGCTAGAGCCACCATCGCCCGGAAAGGGCTGGGCGGCGGTGACGTCCTGGTGACGGCGGCGGAGATGACAGAGCGGTGACGGCTTGTCCTCCGGCTGGCGAATTGGGCCCGTCGGCTCCTACCCTTGCGCTAATGATCAGCAGAGGGCCGCAGGAGGGGATGCGGGTCGTCGTCGTTGACCCGTCCGACTGTCAGCGACGTCGTGGCCCGCTACCTGGTCGACGCCGGGTTCGCTGTCGATGTCCTGCACGACGGGGTCGAGGCGCTGGCGCACCTGCTGGCCGCCCCGCCGGACCTGGTCGTGCTGGACCTGATGCTGCCCGGAATGGATGGCCTGGAGGTGTTCAGGCGGCTGCGGTCAGCGACGTCGGTGCCGGTCATCATGCTGACGGCGGGTGAGGAGAGCGACCGGCTGCTCGGCCTCGAGCTGGGCGCCGACGACTACGTCACCAAGCCTTTCTCCCCTCGCGAGCTGGTCCTGCGGGTCCAGTCCGTGCTCCGCCGGGGCACCGGGCCGCCGTCACCGCGACCTTTGTCGCTGTCCGATGGGGCGCTGCAGATCGACGTCGCCGCCCATCAGTTGTCCCGCCGCGGCGTGCCGGTCGGGCTCACGGTCCGCGAGTTCGACCTGCTCGTGTTTCTCGTGCAGCACCCCCGGCAGGCATTCAGCCGCGCGGAGCTGCTCGAGCGGGTCTGGGGGTGGCAGTTTGCCGACCATTCGACGGTGACGGTGCATATCCGCCGGCTGCGGGAGAAGATCGAGGACGACCCCCACCAGCCCTCCCGGGTGGTGACCGTGTTCGGGGTCGGGTACCGCTACGAACCCGAGGAGGTCGGCCAGTGATCCCAGCCGCCGACCTGGCGCTCGTCGTCGCCCTCGCGGCCGGCGGCTCGCTGGCCGTCGCCGCCGGCGGGGTGCTGGCTCTCCGGGGGCTGCGGCGACGGTCGCTGACGCACTCGACGGTCACCGTCGCCCTGGTTCCGGTGGTGGCGGTGCTGGTGGGGGCGCTGCTGACCGGCGACGCGATGTTCCTGTCCGCACACGACTTGTCGGTCCTGGTCGTCGTGACGGTTGTGGCGGGCGCGGTGGGGCTCGTAACGGCCGTGCTGTTGGGGCGTGCAGTCATCGCTGGCAGCAGGTCGCTGGGCGTCGCCGCCGCGAACCTGGGACAGGGCTACGTCCACCCCTCCCAGGCTCTGTCGGCTGAGCTTGCCGCGCTGGACGCACAGCTGGCCGAGGTGAGCCGTCAGCTGCAGGAGTCCCGCGGGCGGGAACGGTCGCTGGAGTCCAGCCGCCGTGAGCTGGTGGCCTGGGTCAGCCACGACCTGCGCACACCGCTGGCCGGAATCCGGGCGATGGCCGAGGCGCTGGAGGACGGGGTCGCCCGGGACCGGGGGACCGTCGAGCGCTACCACCACGGGATCCGGGTCGAAGCCGACCGGCTCGCGGGGATGGTCGATGACCTGTTCGAGCTGTCGAAGATCAACGCCTGCGCCTTGCGGCTGTCGCTGCAGGAGGTCTCCCTCGCCGACCTGGTCAGCGACGCGGTCTCCTCGGCCAGGCCGGTAGCGGCAGCCAAGGGCGTTCGGCTGGCGGGGCACGCTGATGGCTCACCGGTGGTGCTGGCCAGCGTCCCGGAGCTGGGTCGGGTGCTGCGCAACCTGCTCTCGAATGCGATTCGGCATACTCCCGCCGACGGTCTGATCTCGGTGCATGCCCGAAGCGACGCGCAGTCGGGGTGGGTCGAGGTTCTCGACGGCTGCGGCGGCATCCCCGAGGGCGACCTGCCCCGCCTGTTCGAGGTCGCCTTCCGCGGCACCGCGGCCCGGACCCCGGGCGACGGCGGGGGCGGGGGCGGGGGCGGGTTGGGGCTGGCCATCGCCCGAGGACTCGTCGAGGCCCACCGGGGCGACATCACGATCGCCAACGACGGCCCGGGCTGCCGTGCCCGTGTCCGTCTCCCGATGGCCGCCGCTTCGTCCCGGGACTTATCGCAGGCGGCGGGCGACGTGCTCGAGCGCCATGTCCAGGGCCAGCTCTAGCGGGCGGGTGGTCCGTGTGGTCTGCGCCAGCAGCAGGCCGCCCTGCAAGGCTGCCATCAGGGCGCCGGCCAGTGCAGCTGGGTCCGCTTCCGCAGCGAGCGCGCCGCGGTCGCGCATCGCCTGCAGCCCATCGGTCAGACACCCTGCCGCCGACGCGGATGGACGGCACCGCGCCGGGGCTCACCCGGACGACCCCGCAAGGGGTGCTTGCCGAGGTGGGTGCGCCGGCCCAGCGGACAGACGTTCGTAACTCGTAACTTGTCCTCGGTCTCGGCAGGCGCGACAGTTGATCGGTGGAGCCAGACCCGCCGTCACCCGGTCCGTCACCCGATCCTTTACCAACTCAAGGCGACCGTAATTACTGGCCCGTGTCGCCTATTCGCAGCGGGGGTGCCGCGGCGGCGGGAACCCGGCAGGCCGCCGTCGCCGAGGACGGCGAAGCGGCCGCCGAGGCAGCGTTCGGCTGGCCGAGGCCGTTGTTCGAGCTGGTGCAGCGGCTGCGCCCGCCGGGGCCGCTGTTCACGGCCCGGCTGTGGCGCAGCCCGCTGCGCGGTCCGTGGCTGACCTCGGTGTTCGGTGTCGTGCTGCTCGTCGGGCTGCCGGTTGTCATCGTCACCGGGCTGCTGTCCTACATCGCCTACCAGCCGCAGTTCGCGGGGAACGCCTTCCCGGCCAAGACCCACGGCCTGCACCTCCCGTTCTTCGCCTGGCCGACCCGACCGGTGTGGCTGTATCGGCTCAACCAAGGACTGCACGTCGCGGTCGGGCTCGCGCTTGTCCCGGTCGTACTCGCCAAGCTGTGGTCGGTGATCCCGAAGCTGTTCTCCTGGCCGCCGGCGCGTTCGCTGGCCCAGGCCGTCGAACGGCTCAGCCTGGCGCTGCTGGTCGGCAGCATCCTGTTCGAGCTGGCCACCGGGGTGCTCAATGTCGAGTACGACTACGTCTTCGGATTCGACTTCTACACCGCCCACTACTACGGCGCCTGGGTGTTCATCGCCGCGTTCCTGACCCACGTCGCGCTCAAGTTCCCGACCATGCGGCGTTCGCTCAAGGCCCGCCGGTTGCGCGACGAGCTGCGGATCCCGCTCGCCCGCACCGAGCCCGAGCCGGCAGACGAGTACGGGCTGGTGGCCAGCGACCCCTCGCCACCGTCGATCTCCCGCCGCGGACTGCTCGGCATCGTCGCCGGCGGCAGCCTGGCGGTGACGGCCGTAACCATAGGCGACACGGTGGGCTGGCGGCCCAGCGCGCTGCTCTCAGCGCGGGGCCGCAGCTACGGCGCAGGGCCCACCGACTTTCAGGTCAACCGGACCGCGGCCGTCGCCGGCATCACACCCGCCGACACCGGAGCCGGCTGGCGGCTGACCGTCGCCGGCCTACGGACCGTCACCCTGAGCCGGACCGACCTGCTGGCCATGGAACAGCACACCGTGCGGCTGCCGATCGCCTGCGTCGAAGGCTGGTCCACCGAACAGACCTGGACCGGGGTGCGGCTGCGTGACCTTGTCGACCTCGCCGGCGCAGACCATCTCGACCACGGCATCGTCACCTCGCTGGAACGCCGCGGCGCGTTCAGCCGCGGAGTGCTTAACGCCGGCCAGTTGCGTGACCCTGATGCGCTGCTCGCGCTCCAGGTCAACCACGTCGACCTCTCACCCGACCACGGCTATCCGGCCCGGGTCGTCGTGCCGGCGCTACCCGGGGTGCACAACACCAAGTGGGTCTCCCGCATCGAGCTGAGGCCGGCATGACCCGCTGGTGGCGCCGCACTTACGGCGCCCACCCGTTGCACCTGCTGTCGCTGCTTGCCTGCTTCGCGCTCGCCGGCTACGCCGCCCTGCAGGCATCCCGCGGGCCGCTGCCGCTGCGGATGGCGGTGTGGTTCATCGGCGCCGTGCTCGCTCACGACCTGGTGCTGTTCCCGCTCTACGCGCTGGCGGACCGGTCACTGACCCGCCTGCTAGCGCGCCGGCGGCCGGTGCTGGCCGCCGGCGGTGTCAACTACGTCCGGGTGCCGGCCCTGCTGTCCGGGCTACTGCTGCTGGTGTTCTTCCCCCTCATCCTGCGCCGCAGCGAGCCGGCGTACGGCGCAGCCAGCGGCCTGAACGAGACGCCCTACCTGGCTCGGTGGCTGCTGCTGAGCGGGGCGGCTTTCGCGGTCTCGGCCGTTCTGCTCGCCGTCCGTGTCGGGGGGAGCCGGCGAGCCGGCAGCCCGTCGCCGCAGCCCGAACCCGCTGGCCGGTTCTGATCAGGTGCCGCTCGGTCCAGCTCGGTCCTTCTTGGTCCGGACTCGCAGTTCAGGTCGCTACCTGCCGGGCAACGGCCACGGCCACGGCCTGAGCGGCCAGAACGAGACCGAGATGGCTGAAGGCCTGCGGGAAGTTGCCGAGCAGCTCTGCGGTGTCGGGGGCGACCTGCTCAGCGAGCAGGCCCAGGTCGTTGGCGAAGCCCGCGGCGTAGATCAGAAGCTGCTCGGCGTCGTCGACACGGCCGATGACCGCCATGGCCTCGGCCAGCCAGAACGTGCACAGCAGGAACGGGCCCTCCTCGCCGGCCATGCCGTCGCCGCCTCGGTAGCGGTAGACCAGCCCCCGGTCGTCGGTGAGCCCGCAGGCGACCGCGTCGACCGTCGATGCCAGCCGCGGGTCGCCGGGCGGAAGGAAGCCGACCAGGGCAATGAGCAGCGCCGAGGCATCGAGCTCGTCGCTGCCGAAGGACTGGGTGAAGGCGCCGACCTGCTCGTTCCACCCGTCGGTCAGGATCGCCTGTCGGATCTGTTCGCGGGTCGCTGACCAGCGGTCGGCGGCGTCGGCGGCGCCGAGCTGCTCGGCGAGGGCGACCCCGCGGTCGAGCGCCACCCAGCACATCAGCTTGCTGTGCAGGTAGGGCCGGGCCGGACCGCGGATCTCCCAGATCCCCTGGTCGTCGTCGCGCCAGCGGGCCGCGGCCGCGTCGACGGCGGCCACGAGCAGCTGGCGGGCAGCCGGGTCGAAGTCGGCGAGCTGTTCACGCAGGACGAAGGCGGCGTCGAGCAGCGCGCCGTAGACGTCGAGCTGGACCTGGTTCCAGGCGTCGTTGCCGCACCGCACCGGGGCACTGTCGCGCCAGCCGGACAGGTGCGGAAGGGTCCGCTCGGACAGGTCACGCTCCCCGCCGATCCCGAACATTATCTGCAGGTTCAGGCCGCGTTCGAGCTCGGAGGCGGCGGCTCGGGCCAGAAAGGCGAAGAACCGGGCCGCCTCGTCCGGACAGGCCGCGACCCACAGGCCCCGCAGCGTCATGCTCGCGTCGCGAACCCAGCTGTAGCGGTAGTCCCAGGTGCGGGCGGTGCCCACGCCCTCGGGCAGGCTGGTGGTGGCGGCCGCGATGACCGCCCCACTGCGGGCATAGCTCAGACCCTGCAGCACCACACCGCTCAGATGGACCAGGGAACGCAAGGGCCCCTCATACCGCTGGTGCAGCGCAGACCAGCTCTGCCAGGCCGTCTGGGTCTGGGCGAGGCGCTTGCGGATCCGGCGGGCTGAGATCGTGCTGGGGGCCGGGTCCCACGCGTCGACCTGCTGGACCGCCCAAGCCAAGTGCTCGCCCTCGGTCAGGGTCGGCGTCCCGGCAATGGTGGAGGCCTGCATGGTGAACGGCGCGTCAGTGGACAGCAGCAGGACGGTTGCGCCGCCGGAGGAGATGGCACCGCCGCGCACCGCGTGCAGCTGCGGGTGAACGAGGCCGAACTCCGGGCGCGGGACGTACTCCCACGCGAGGCGGACCGAGCCGCTCCCGCACCGGGCGGAGCGCAGCAGGATGCCCGGTGAGGACCGGCCGAGCTGGTGGCCGCGTTCGTGATCGTCGAGGGCAAGCGCGTCCTGGACCACCAGCTCGCCGTGCGCGCAGGTCCAGGTGGTCTCCAGCACCAGGCCCGTGGGCAGGTAGCGACGGGTTGCGGTCGCTGACGGGTCCTGGGGGCGGATCGAGAAGTGGCCGGCGGCGTCGTCCAGCAGGCGGGCGAACACCGGCGGGCTGTCGAAGCGGGGCAGGCACAGCCAGTCGACCGACCCGCCCGTGACCAGCGCCGAGGAGCGGCAGTCGGACAAGAACGCGTGGTCGCCGACCGGTGTCCGGCTCACGGCGAGGCTCGTCGCGTCACAGCTTGCTCAAACACGGGCCCGACCACAGCCCGGACCACCCGGTCAGGCTCATGGCCCGCTGTGAGGCCCCCTTGTCGGTGGTGACCTGCCTCCACCGCCCGCGCGGCACCCTCACCGGTGGGAAGTGGACGGCGCATCCAAGGCGGGTGAATCGACGGGGGAGCGCTGGGCGGCAACGACCCGGCTGCGCCAGCGGTCGGCGCGCACCTCGCCGCGTCGGGCCGCGGTCGGCGGCACCGGACGGGAGTCGAGCGCGTCGAGCAGGTGGTCGCGTGCGGCGTTGAGGTGGTAGGCCAGGGTGAGGAACACCGCTGCGTGCGGGGCGTGCGGATGTGGCCGGGTCGGTCCCACCTCCAGCGCCCGCTGGTAGGCCACGGCAGCGGCCAGAGCGGCTACCTGGTCGAGCTCGGCCTCGATCGCAGCGCCGAGGCCGGCTTCTTCGGCGGCCTGTGCCCGGATGAGGTCGCCCAGGCGGGCTCGCATCTGCGGGCTGCCGCCACCGCTGGCCACGGCGTTGTGGCTGTAGTGGCTCTCCAGATGACGGATCAGGTGGTGGATCTGCCGTGCCCCCCGGCGGTGCGCATCGACGGTGCGCTGGCTCAGGCTCAGGTGCTCGTGGGCCAGCGGCAGCAGAATCCTGTCCACGGCGGACACATGCGCCGAGACCCACGCGATCCCGGCGAAGCGTTCGGCCGGGCGCGTGTCGGCCAGGGCAGTCCTGACCTGCTCGTGGGTGACGGCCAGGCTTGCTGACAGCGGCCCCGGGTCTGGCGTGTCTCGTGGTGTTGCCGGTCGTTCTGGTGAGGTCATCAGAGGTCTCCTAGTCCGGAAGAACGGGAGCGACAGTGACCCTTCGGGCTCGGCCGCTACAGATGAGCTGCCCCGGTGAGGTGGCCGACGAGCCGAGCGGCGTCTTACCGGAAAGTGACGGCTGGACGTGTCGAAGAGGCCGCTCCCGAAAAGGAAATAGGCCATATCGATTCGGGATGGCCTGGGCGGCGACGAGAAATTGCCTCGTCAGATTCTCGTAACCTGCGCGGCGCCCTATTCATCGCATTTCGATGGCAGCGTCAGATCGAGAAGCCGTCGATCCAGGTACGCCTTTCCGCGAGCCCGGCGAGCTTCCTGTGGAGGCGTTATGCGTACTGCAAGAAAGCCGCTATCGAGCGGTCCGGTGGCAGCGTCCGGCGTCGTGGCGAGTCCTCGGTCCCGGGACCGGGACGTCGGGGCCACCCTCGGCCACCCGTGCCATGCGGCGTAGTGATGGGCTCTTCGCAAAACGAGAAGGGTCGCAACGGAGTTGAGGCTCGTGGCCTCGCCACGCTGCAGTTCTGAGCCAGTTCCGCTGGTAGCTCGTGATCTTGGCGCTGCTGCGGGTCGGTGATCTTGTCGAGGCATCGTGGAGTGCTCGGCGCTGGCCTGTGGCCCGGATGTCACTCCGGGGGCGGGTCCTGGTCCTTGAGGCGATACTGCTGTTGCGGCGCGGTCACGTCGAGGTTGGCGGCTCTTCGATGCGGGCGAGGACCTGGGGCAGCAGCTGACGGCCGGGTGGCAGCCGCACGGTGATGCCGCGGGCATGTCGGATGATCCGGGCCGGGGTGCGCAGCAATTGGGCGCGGAGCCGGGCGGCGCGGGCCCGCCCCGCGTTGTCCAGCACGATCAGACCGCGCTCTGACCACGTCCCCGCCTCTGCCGCTGGGAGGCACCCGTTGACCTGCTGTGCGCTGGCGGTAGACCCATGCTGACCGCGTCGAAGGCCCGCCCCTTCCCTGTCGCCTGCCAGCAGAAAGGCCGGTACCGATGGCGCAGGCCCCCGGCGGGTCCGACCGCGACCGCCTAACTTCGGCCGGCGACACCCCTGGCGCCCAGCCGGACCGGGCCGGCCCCGGCCAGCAAGCCGACACCCGCTTCGCCCGGATCTTCGCTCTCTCCCCGGTGCCGCTGGCACTGATCGCCGAAGACGGCCGGATCCTCGACGTCAACCCGGCGCTGGCCCAGCTGCTGAACCAGCCACCGCAGCAGGTCATCGGCCGGCCGATGATCGATCTCACCCACCCCGACGACGTCGAGCACACCCTGGCAGCCGTCAAGCAGGTCGCCGACGGCACCCAGGACGTGGTGCAGATCGACAAGCGGATCAACGTCGCCGCCGCCCGCCCGCTGCCGGTCCGGGTCACCCTGCTGCTGCTCGAGGAGCCCGGCGGCCAGCGGCACCGCCTCGCCCACGTCCAGGACGCCTCAGCCCCCGCCACCGAACGGGAGCTGGTACGCCAGGCCGAGCAGGACCAGCTCACCGGCCTGGGCAACCGGCGGGCCCTGCACGACCGGCTCGGCGCCCTGCTGCCCCGACCCGACCCGCACAGCCACACCGGCCTGCCGTCCGGCGACGCGACCGCCACGGTGGTACCCGGTCGCCGGCCGGCCCCGGACTGCTCCGTGCTGTTCATCGACCTCGACGGCTTCAAAACGGTCAACGACACCCACGGTCACCGCGTCGGTGACCAGGTGCTGGTCGCCGTCGGGCGGCGCCTGGCCCGGGTAACCCGCGACGGTGACCTCATGGTCCGCCTCGGTGGAGACGAGTTCGTCCTGCTGCTGGCAACCGCCGACCCCGCAGCCCTGGCCCACGCCGAGCAACGGATCCGCCGCTCGCTGGCTCAGCCCATCGCCGTCGACGCGACGACCGTGCGGATCACCGCCAGCATTGGCAGCGCCGCCCCCAGCCCCGACGACTCCGCCGACCAGCTGCTCGAACGAGCCGACCAGGCCATGTACCGCGATAAGAACCGCCCCGCTCAGCCTTCACAAGCATGACCTGGCAGCCAGCCCGTTGTCTCAGCACGTAACCGTCGCAACGAAACGGGACAGCCATGCAGCTGCACGAGGACACCGAACACGGCCTCGACCAAGCCCTCATCGAGGCCGACAGCCTCCCGAAGCAGATCGAGTCGGCGCCATGGCAACTCGACCGCACCGTGCAGTGGGAGCGCGACCTTTGCGGCATGCGGATCTTGGCTGCCTTGCGAGCTCACGGTCCGGCAAGCGCCACCGCCGAGCCCCATGCTCACCGGCTGGCCTGACAGCTACGCGGCCGGTGCGGCTACTGCGGCGGCGCCAATGTCTCGGGCGATGGCCATCAGGGTGGGGATGCAGCCATGGTGGGGTGCCGGTAAGAATGCTGTCACCAGTGCCAGACGGGGGTGTCGGTGCCGGTGCGCATCGAGTGGGTGAAGATCCGGACCACGACGTCCGGCGCCCCCTGCGGCCCGGGGACCGTCCGGTCCTCGACCCGCACCCCGCTCCGGTCGGACGGCGGCGCCTGCGCGACGAGCTCGGCAAAGCCGGCACGCGCCGCCGCCAGGTCCGAGAGCGGCAGCTGCGGCAGGTAGGGGAGGGCTTCGGCGAGCTCGCGGTCCACGGGGGGCTCCTCAGGTCGACGGCGTGTCGTACGGCGCGCGCCGGACGCTAGCGGGCTGTAAGAGCGCCGCGTGTGACAGATCTACGCCGACTACCGCGGCCCGGACCTCGCCAGCGCCTCCTCCTTCCGCCCGTCCTCCAGGAGACCCAGCGTCTTCGTAGAGCCTGTTTCGGTCGTCACGCGACTCGGGACCGACAGCCGTCCCACTTCCTAGGAAGTGGAACACCCCGCCGCCCGTCCGCCGAGGGCTGTGGGGGAGCGGCGCGTCGCGTCCCACAGGTCGGTGCCACGACCGGGTGCCGGGAGCCGCGTACGGGCAGGACTAGCGGTACGGTGCTCGCCGTGAAGCTGGGTTACGCGCGGGTCTCGACCGCTAAGCAGGACCTCGACAGGCAGGTCCGTCGCAAGACTTCACGTGGGTACTCAATGGCGCTGGCCGCAGGACAGGGGAAACATCGCAGGCGGGCGTCGGCGTGGCGGCGTTTACTTACTCGCTGCCCAGCCCGGGGAAGCCGTGACCGAGGAATTGACCGATCGAGTTCAGGAGCACCACGAATATGTGACGCCCGGCATCCGGGGGAAGTGTCGCCACGACGACATACCCCAGCATCGTCGCGATGACCACAAGTCGCCAGTCCTTCCGTCCGAGCCTATGGGTGGCGTCAAGGAGTTCATCGAGCTTCAACTCCAGGCTCGCGAGTTGCTGATCCGACAGGGTGTAACGGCGGCTAACGTACTCACCGAGGTCTTTGAGCCGGCGCGCGATTTCATCCCGCTCTTCGGGAGTGAACGGCGTGTTCTCGGCCGCTTGCTCCCAAGCTCCTGCAAGCAGCTCATTCTGCCGCCGTAGCTCGGCCCACAGGTCAGGCGTCTCGACATCGCGCTTGACGGCCCCAAGCCACAGGCCAAGGCTAACTGTTACTGCATCCCATGAGTATTTCGACACTTCCAGGACCGGTTCGTCCCCGGCCGCATACCGGATGATGTAATGGCCGGGGGAGCCTCCGAAGGCGAAGGAGGCTCCGGACGGCCGATGACGGAGGCAGATGTCCTCCTGATCGTCCCAATCGAACTCCGCCGGGTTCAGAGCCTGCCCTTCGATGGCTTCCAGGACTTGGTTGCCTTTCAACTTACCTAATGTCTTCACGCTGGCCTACTGGTCCGTCGCTGGAATGTGCATAACAGCCCCACTGGGCTTTTCCTTTCAACCAGGCCATATCTCAACCTCGACTTCGTGGACCGCGCTGCTGATGACGGCGGGGACCAACGGGTGGCATCAGAGGCGCAAGCGCCGCTTTAGCTTTAGCGTGCTCCTCCGTGTCGAATACAACACCGCACAGCCTCGTTCCATTTCGGTCGTTCATCCATTCGCCCTCTGGAAATCGGCCAGTGCTCTGGCTTGTGGAATGACGAACTCGTGGAGTATCCCGTGGTGATGTACCGGGGTCAGAGTCGGGTTCGATCCTCCCCTGGATCACCGCCGGAAGTCGCATGTCAGAACATCTGCCGAATGTTCCGCAGCCAGATGGTCAGAACCAGATCGCAGTCACCCGCCACTCTATTTCGCAGACACACCATTAGCCCGCTTGTTGCAGTAGCGACTGATGTTGGTGGGCCGACACGGCTGTAGATGCGCGAAAGTGCCTGTCCTGCTTGGGATCTTGGACTTGCTGAAGGACGCAAGATTCTCCGAGCTGGAAGGCACTCCGCAGATGCATGGTAGCGCGCGACGAGCCACCAACATCAACTCGCTGATGCAACAACCCTATCCTTCTAAACCAGAACGAAAGCACCCCTCGAAGGACGCGTTCTGCTTCTAAGGTCTCCTCGGCCGCTGACTGGGAGCATAGAGCGACACCGGGACTGAACTGGTGCCACCAGATCCCTTCGACGGCGAGAACCAGGACACATCCATGTACGGACCCGACGTCAACATGGTTGGCGTTGGCCACCTCTTGGGCTACGCGTGTGGTGAGGCTTGGCTGGAACTCGCTTTGAAACACGGGATATTGGAGTGCGCGACGGGCAGCAGAGGTCCAGTCGTCAGCCTCCCGGAAAAATCCTGGCTACGGATTGCTGTAGCTGCGGTCGGTCCCACAGACCTTCGTAGTCGGGCGGCAGGCCCATCGGCCGCCGGTTCGCCAGCCAGGACTCATAATCTGAGGGCCGTGGTGGTCGCCCCAAATTCTCCTCGCCCTCGATCGCTACAACAGCCGCCCACCAGCTGGGCCACTGGAGCGCAGCTTGATCACGCGTCTCAGGTGCGATTAGGTGCCGGCGATCCGGCACGGAACCTGTGAGGGCGGGCGGGGTGCACGGGTCTTGGGCCACATCCAAACCAAGGGCATCGCGAACATAAAGGGCAACATGCGCCACTTGGCTCGCGTCTTCGGCAAATACGTAGGACGGGGAGCCAGCGAGGTGCATAACACGATCCTCCATCGCCGAGGGCGCTGGGCGTCTGCGTCGACGTCTCTGCGGTGCGGCTGCGCCCCGACGACGAGAACATGCCGTCTACGGGGGCAGCTTGCTGCTTGAGCGGGTTGCCTTGAAGAGGGCCGCAATTGGTTCAACCGCTTCTGGTGCTGTAGGAGGTGCGATGGCACGCAAAACGGGCCGACCCGCGACCTCCGCCACGCTCCACTTGACGAACGAGCAGCACTGCTGCTCGGCGTTCGCTAGCGCTGCCAACTCCTCATAGGCGCCGAGCATTGGCTGGTAGCGGACCTCGAGTTCGCCGTCGTGCAGTTCTACAGTCGGCGCGGCGTAATGGTGGAGAGCCTGCCAGCGGAGTAGCCGTGCTTGCCCGTCTTGCAGCCCAAGGTCGCAGGCCAGCGGGAGTGACGGAGGTTCGCCCAGGTCGGGAGTTTGCACGTGCTGAGTGCAACCGGTTTCGTTCCATGGGTCAAGGTCGTTCCTGCTGGCCCCTCCCGGCGGGCTTGCTCGTGTACCGGTGAAGGTTCGCTATACGACGATCGGTCTACGGGTTGGGGTGCCGTCTTGAACGATCGAGCGACGTCCGCGTCTTGTGCTGGCGTTAGGCGGTGAGCGAGGTTCGGTCGGAGCCCTCCGCGTCAGCGGCGAGATGACTGAGTTCGAGGCCCAGGGCGTCTGCCAGCGCGGCGACGGTGAAGAAGGCTGGCGTGGGGATTCGGCCTGCTTC
>JAABUM010004001.1_pt1 | contig 17232 bp, 16 predicted proteins | sample 5559161 | NCBI WGS metagenome assembly JAABUM01 (sample SAMN10711868, study PRJNA513369) | rock metagenome | isolation source: Antarctica rocks | place: Antarctica: Victoria Land, Siegfried Peak nord | reverse complement strand
CACCCTGAGCGCCACCTGGTCACCGAGGTCCGGTGGCTGACCGGCGCTTTTTGCAAGTCAGACCGGCTGATAGCCGTACTGCCAGGTCGGCAATCGCCTGAGCACATCCAGCCCGTCGAGCCCGTCGCGCCCGTCGAGCCCGTCGAGCCCGTCGGCGTCGAGCCGAGCCCGTAGCCACTGCCAGACCGGCCACTGACCACAGCATCCAGGTAACCGTCGGCGACGTGACGCAACAGCCGCAGCTGCCTGGATCGTCACTCCACTGCTGGCCGGGACCCTGCTCCCGCCTGTGGTGCTGCTGCAGCGCAGCCTGACGTACGCCCAGCTGCGTACCGCGGGCGGCACCGACTCCATGCCGGCCTGTGGGACGCTGCTGCTGCGTCGATTGTTTAGCGCAGTTTTTCGTTACCTGCCCAGGTCGGTCAGGCGGTTTTCCTCGCAAGGACCCCTGTCTCGCTGACCCCGACCCGTTTCACGTCCGCTTCGGTCCACCCGGCTTCAAGCAGTGCGGCTTGCACGGCGGCGCCAGCGTCGACCGGGGACAGTCCTGCGGTATGCGACCACTCGAGCAATACCCGATCGGCCTCCCTCATGGCGTCCCGCAGCGAGTCCTGAGCCTTGCGAACGCGCTGGCACGCCACCACGACGGCCTGCACCCCACGTTCCGCCATACAGATGAGGCTAACCGCCGGCAGCGCACCCGCCGATGCGTCACCGCGGTGCACCACGAGCGGGTGACGCCTGCGAGCAAGTCTTCACAACTGCTGCCTTCAGCCGAAGGGCCGCCCAGGGCGATCGCGCTTGATCCGCCGGGTGGAAGGTGCCATGAACAAGGAGCGGAACCAGCAGCTGGCTCAGGTACTAGCCGAGTTCGCCCACACCCTGGGCACCGACTTCTCCATCCAGAAGATCCTGGACCATCTCGTGCAGCGCATCGTCGACGTCCTACCGGTGACCGGTGCAGGGGTGATGCTGATGGGCGAGCATCAAGAGCTGCACTTCGTAGCAGCCAGCAACGAGCCGGTGCTGTCCATCGAGGCCCTGCAGAACGAGTTGAACGAGGGTCCGTGCCTAGAGGCCTACCGCAGCGGGCAGCCGGTGGCGGTGGCCGACCTTCGCCTCGACGCCCGCTTCCCTCGCTTCTCCCCTCGGGCCTTGGCCAGCGGGCTGGCCGCGGTGTTCACCTTTCCGCTGCGCTTGGACCGGGTCCGGCTCGGCGCGCTGGACCTGTACCGGGACACCCCCGGTGCCCTCAGCGACGAGGCCCAGCACGCGGGTCAGGTGCTCGCCGACGTCGCAGCGGCGTACCTGTTCAACGCGCAGGCCCGCATCGACGCGTCCGCGGCAGTGGCAGCGCTGAACCACCGCACGCTGCACGACCCGCTGACCGGGCTGGCCAACCGGCTGCTGCTCGAAGAGCTGCTCGAGCAGGCCGTGGCCAGGGCCCGCCGCTCCCACCGCAGCACCGCGGTCATGTTCACCGACCTCGACGGCTTCAAGGCGGTCAACGACCAGCACGGTCATCACGTCGGCGATGAGTTGCTGACCGCCGTCGCCGATCGGCTCACCAGCACCGTGCGACCCGGGGACACCCTGGCCCGGGTCGGCGGGGACGAGTTCGTCATCCTGTGCGAAGACCTCGCCGACAGCGCACACGCCGAGACCGTCGCCAGCCGGGTCACCACCGCGATGGCAGCACCGTTTCAGCTCGCCGGCCAGCAGATCACTGTGACCGCCAGCGTTGGCATCGCCTTCGCTGGCCCGGGACAGGACATCCCCGAGGGTCTGCTGCGCGACGCGGACTTCGCCATGTACCAGGCCAAACAGGACGGCGGCGGACGCTACCGGGTCCTGGACCCGGACGTCCGGCTCGCGGCCGACCGGCGCGTCGAGCTCGAAGCCGACCTGCGACAGGCACAGCACCGTCAGCAACTCGCCTTGCTTTACCAGCCGATCGTCGACGTCGGCACCGGCGACCTGGTCTGCGTCGAAGCCCTGCTGCGCTGGCACCACCCCGAGCGCGGCTGCGTCATGCCCGACGCCGTGATCCCCAGCGCCGAACGGACCGGCATGATCCTGCCCCTGGGCGAGTGGGTGCTGCGCCAAGCCTGTCAGGACCTGCACGACTGGCAGCAGGTCGGGATCGCCGTCCCCAGCATCGCCGTCAACGTCTCACCGCGCCAGGTCATGGGACCGGCCTTCGCCCACACCGTCGAACGCGTCCTTCGCGACACCGACGCAGACCCTGGGTCGGTCTGCCTGGAAGTCACCGAGAGCGTGTTCCTGACCGACGTTCAACGCGCCCTCGCCGTCCTGCGCGAGGTCAAGGACCTCGGCGTCCGGCTCTCCCTGGACGACTTCGGAACCGGCTACTCCTCGATGGGCTACCTGCGCCAGTTCCCCGTCGACGACGTCAAAATCGACCGAAGCTTCACCACAGCGACTCCGACTGACAAGGTCACCCGCTCCATCGTCTGCGCGATGATCGACCTCAGCCACGTCCTGGACCTGACCGTCACCAGCGAAGGAGTCGAAACCGCCCGCGAACTATCCGAAGTCGTCGAACTCGGCGCCGACCACGCACAAGGCTTCTACTTCAGCCACCCGCTCACCGCCAGCCAGCTCCAGCACTACCTCGCCAGCAGTTCCCAACCCGGCGCTGTCTAGGGACAGTGCGACAGACGGTGTAACTGGTTCTGACACGCGGGTGAGTCCGGCGGGCAGGAACCAGCATGAGCGACACGCTCAGACGACTGCCGACAGTGATCGACCAGCAGCAGCTGGCGCAGCCGCACGCGAGACCGTTGACCTGATCTTTGGAGCCGGTGCACCCTCCGGGCTCGTCGACCTGTTCACCGGCGCTTACGAACACACCGCATGACTGACTCCCGACTCAGCCGTCCGGCCAAGGACCGGCTCCTGGGCAGACGACCGCTGTCGGTGCGCCTCAACCCCGGTAGTCCGGGTTGGGCTCGAACTCGCCGGTGGGTAGGCCGTCCTCGCCGACCTTCCAGGCACCCTTGATTGCCTCGGGCGGAACCACACCCTCCGGCCCGCGGCGGGCGAACGCCGGGTCGATGACGTACAGCCAGCCGCCCGGCGTCGCCCGGGCCTGTTCCAGCATCTGGGGCGGGAACACCGAATCGGCGTCGTCGTTCCCGCGGCGGCTGTCCACCCTTCCACTGTCGGCCCGCCGGCCGCCGGCTCAACCACAGCTTCGGCAGCGCCGCCCGGGGGGGATGTCGCCCAGCAGGTGGTGAGCGGCGAGGTGCCTCTTCTTGAGGTCGCCCGGGTTTCCAAGCGGACGACCAGACAGTGGTCAGCCTCGGCGTTCCCGAGCACCGCGCCCCGGTCGCCGCCGACCAGGGCCCGCCTCGTGGGCCGTCCGAAGGCAGTCACCTTCTGTACCCACAGCCAGTTTGCCGCCAGGTCCCCTGGAGCGGGTCGTTCGACCAGCAGCGCCGGCGTGGGTGCACCTCCGCCGTCAGCGGCCCTCGGACGGGGGTCAGACCGCCCGGTGTGCCGTTGCCGTTGCCGGTGCCGGTGCCGGTGCCGCACCTGCTGCCGCCGCCTCGGCTGTTTGCAGCTGCTCGTTCCAGACGACGGCTCGGGCTTTGCCGGTGCGTTTGGCGTGGTACATCGCGGCGTCGGCGCGGCGCAGGAACTCGGCCGGCTGCGGCGACGGGGCGCCGGCGGACAGCTCGGCGACGCCGATGCTGGCAGCCAGCGGAACCAGGTCGCGCCCGACGGCAGCAGGCTGGGTGAAACCGTCGAGGATCTTGGCGACCACGCTCGTGGCGTCCCCGCCGTCTTCTACCAGGATCGCGAACTCGTCCCCGCCCATCCGGGCGACGGTGTCCCCTGGGCGGGTGACCGCCCGCAGCCGCTCGGCGGCAGCTCTGATCACGTCGTCGCCGGCGTCGTGGCCCAGGGTGTCGTTGACCGTCTTGAACCCGTCGAGGTCGCAGTACAGCAGGCTCAGCGGCCGCAGGTCCCGGCGGTGCAGCTCCAGACCGTGACGCAACCGGTCAGCGAACAGCGCCCGGTTGGCCAGCCCGGTCAACGGATCGTGGAACGCCTGGAACCGCAACGCCTCCTGGCTGTCGACGAGTGCGACGACCAGCCGGCGGTTGTCCAGCACGGCGAGCAGCTGTCGGGCCAGCAAAGCCGCCATCACCAGCGTCGCTGCCAGCAGCGCGACAGCATCACCGTGGCCGGCGAGCTGGCCGCCGACCGCGACCGCCACCGCCAGCCCGGCGGGCAGGTAGGGCAACAGCGCGGCCGTGGTCGACTCCATCGCCCGCGGCTGGTCAACCTGCCCTGCGGCGGATGTGATTGCCGTGCTGGCGGCAGCGGCGATCAGCAGGAACCCGCCGAACCAGCCGGCGTCCACCGGGCTGCCGGTGGCGTAGCTACCCGCGGCGGTCAGGTAGGCAAAACCGCTGTCGGCCAGGCACAGCAGCCCCAGCCCGCAAGCGAGCAGTCCCAGCCCGGAACGGGACGCCTGCCGGGCGTGCGCCACGACGACCACGGTCAAGGTCAGCAGCACCATGTCGGTGACCGGATAGGCCAGTGACACCGCGAACGCGAACCGGCTGTCGCCGCCGGCGTGCACCACCGAACCCAGGGCGCTGACCCAGGTGATGGTGAACAGCGACCCGGCAACCAGCACACCGTCGAGCAGACCCCGCCAGCGCGCCCCGCCGCGCAACGCGCCCGATGGCCACAGCAGCATCCCGACAACGGCCAACACCGCGAACAGCAGATAGCCGGCGTCCGCGACCGACGGGAACGGTGTCTGCCGGCCCGCGAGCAGCTCGAAGTAGGACCAGGCCAGCTCGCCGCCCGCCCACGACCCGGTCGCCAGCGCCAGCAACAGCCACGGCCGGTCCGCCCGCGGCCCGGCGCACCGGGCACGGCGGGCACAGCGGGCACGGCGGGCGCACGCCGCCGCCGCGGCAGCCGCTGCAGCCAGCAGCTGGCCGACGTCGTCCACGGCCCGCCCGGCCTTGACCCCGCCCGGGTGCAGCCGCACCACCACCAGGAACAGCACCACAGCGACCAGCACACCAGGCGCCCACCAGCCGAACCGTCGCCGCATGCCCGTGTCTTCGACCCGGCCGCACCCCCACCTTGAGGCCCGAGCTCGCGGCCGGGTCTACTCCGCCACCTGGCTGGGCGGTTGGTGCTGCTGGCTGCTGCTCACCCGTCGGGTGCTCGACGCGAAGCACCGGTGTGGCCGGGGTCGTGGGAGTTCGAGCCGGCCCCCTCTGGTGGGTCGTCGGGGTGGAAGCTGACGTCTATGTGTTGGAAGCCTTTGTTGCGCTGCGCTTTGGCGGCGGCGGTGTAGGCACGCTCGTCTCCGCCGGTCAGTTGGACGTTGTCGGTGAACGGGGTCAGCAGCGCCCGGGGGTACAGGCGCCGGCTGCGGACCACGTTGACCTCGGCGCACAAAACGACGATCACCGCCTCGAGATAGAGCCAGGCGATCAGACCCAGGACCAGGGCGAACACCCCGTTGGTGGCGCTGGCGTTCTTGACCACGTGCCCGACGTAGGCGGTGCCGAACGACTGCAGCAGCTGCCATCCCAGGCCTGCCAGCAGCGCCCCCGGGGCGATCTCAGCGAAGCTGACGTCACGGGCAGTCGCCACCCGAAACGCCAGCAGGAAGATCCCCGCGTTGACCAGCACCGCGACGGCGGTCAGTACCACCTTGAAGCCCACGCCGAAGCTGGCGCCGAACGCGCCGGCGCTGCTGCCCAGCGCTGACAGGATCGTGGTGGCCAGCACGCCCAGGCCGACGGTCGCCAGCAGCAGTAGGCTGCGCAGCCGGGTCTTGATCGGGTTGGGCCGGTTGTTGCGCGGCACGTGCCATGCGGTGTTCATCGCGTTCTGCCCGGCCTGGGCAACACCCAGCCCGCCGTACACCGCCCCCAGCAGGCCGATCACCAGCCCGGCGCCGCTGCCCCGCAGCCCTTTCGGGTCACCGAGCTGGCTGCCGATCACCGGGAACTGGCTCAACGTCGAGTTCAGCACCCGCTGCTGCAGATGCGCGTCGCCGCCCAGGACGAACCCGAGCACGCTGGTCAACAGCAGCAGCAGCGGGAACAGCGACAGGAAGCCGTAGTAGGTGATCAGCGCAGCAAGGTAGCTGCCCTGGTCGTCGACGAACTTGTACAGCACCGCCAGCGGGAACCCCAACACGGGACGGCGCCGCTGCATCCGGTCCAGCCGCTCGGTCACCGACATCTGCCACTCCCCAAACGTCGTCACCGCACAGCATGCCCGCCCCCGGAACCCACCGAAGCTGGACGGCACCGCCCGGGCCGGCCCGAGCTCAAGAAGACCGCCGCCGGAGGCTCGGCCCCGGTCTGACTCCAACAGGTTGCCAAGGGTTGGTGCGCTCCAGTGGTGTCACTATCGGGCTTCCGCGTCAGACCGGGACGGTGGTGGGTCCGTTCCAGTCCAGGCAGATCACTGTCGCGTCGTCGTGCATCCGCGGGGCGTAGGACCGCAACGTCCGCAGCATCTCGGCCACGCACTGGTGCGGGCTCAGCCCGGCGGTGGCCAGCAGCAATCCGGCCAGGCGCTGCTCGTCGAACTCGGGGCCGGGGGCGCCGGCTTCCAGTACCCCGTCGGTGACCAGCACCAGCCGGTCCCCAGGCTGCAACTGCATGCTCTGGGCGCGGTAGGCGGTTGCCTGGAACATCCCCGCCGGCAGCTGGGCTTGCAGCTCGAGCTGGTCGGCCCGCCCGCCGCGGACCCGCCACGGCGCCGGATGCCCGGCGTTGACCACCTCGATCTGGCCGTCGGCCAGGTTCAGCCGCATCGCCAGGGCGGTGACGAACTGCTCACCGCCGAACTGCTCGAGCAGCTGCCGGTCAGCAGCCGCCAGCTGCGCTACCGGGCCGCCGCCGGCCCGGCGGGTGTTGCGCATCACCGCGGTCGCCAGACCGGCGAGCACACTGGCTTCGACCCCGTGGCCCATCGCGTCCAGGCTGCTCAGGTCCAGATGCTCCAGGTCGACGTTGTAGTCATAGCAGTCCCCGCCCACCTCATAGGCCGGGATCAGCTGGCCGGCGACGGAGAACTGGCCGGTGCTGAACGCCCGCAGCGGCTGCAGGTTCCACTGCATCTCCGCCGCGACGCTCAGCGGCTCGGCCCGCCGGGCCGCTTCCACCACATCCGAGCACGACCCGCACGCCACCAGCACATAGGAGGTCGCCAGCGCCACCTCAGCCAAGCCGAGCAGCAGACCCGGCTCGACGGGCTGCTCGTCGAACAACACTCGCAGCACCCCCAGGCGCTCAGCGCGAAGCGACAGCGGAACCAGCACCGCCGTCCCGCCGGCGACGGGTTCGCTGACCACCACCTGGCCGATGAAGCACTGCCCGGCGCTGCTGCCCTCCACCGGCAGCGTCAGCTGCTGTCCGTCGCCGGGAGACAGCAGGCGCAGTTCGCGCAGCTCGTAGTCCGCCAGCAGCACACTCACCTCACGGGCACCGGCGTGCTCGGACAGGAACTCGCTCAGCACCGGAACCAGCCGGTGCGGCATCGCCTCGTTCATCGCCGGCAGCAACCCGCCCGACAGCTCCTTGAGTCCCACCACACCCCCTACCAGCCGCTCACCGAACTACTGGCCGTTTCCCAACTCGTCTGCTACTCTGTCCTGATCAGCAGTTCCGCCGCCACTCACCGCCCCGGCAGCAGCCTGGGTTCCCTCACCGAGGGCGTCCAGCGGGTCCGGTGCCAGCATGCTCAGCGGCATCCGAACCACCGCCCCGGACAGGTCGGTCAGGGTTGCGAAATCCTTTGACACCGCCTCCACCCGCCAGGGCTGGCCTCTCGTGCGGCGGACCACGAGACTGCCCGGGACCGGTAGATGCCCTTCCACCCCGGCCGTCGACACGACCTCCAGCGCGGTGCTGACCGCGGCGTCGGCGACCAGCCCGGCAGCGTCCTCAGCGTCTGCCTCCGCCGGCACCGCCAGAGTCAGCAGCACTGTCACCAGCCGCTCCCCCGGCCCGGTCACAACGCTGCCTTCGGCGCAGCTGCCGGTGCCCGGCGACCCGCCGACTTCGTCTGACCCGGCTTGGTGCGCAACGCCCGGTAGATCGAGGTGCGGCTGACCCCGAACATGCCGCCGATCTGCTCCACGGTGTGCTCCCGCTCGTCATACAACCGACGAGCCGCCCGCACCTGATCGGCGCTCAGAGTCGAGGCCGACCACCGTTGCGGCCCCGGGCCCTGGCCGCCGACACGCCCTCCATGGTCCGGTCCCGGATTATCTCCCGTTCGAAACTGGGCCAGCGCACCGAACAGGTGGAACACCAGCCGGCCGCCGGCGGTCGTCGTGTCGATCGACTCCCGCAACGACCGGAACCCGATCCCCCGCTCGTCCAAAGCGGTGACGGTGTCGATCAAGTGGCGCAGGGAGCGGCCGAGCCGGTCCAGGCGCCACACCACCAGGGTGTCCCCGGGCCGCAGCCGCTCCAGGACCGTGTCCAGCTCCGGACGGCGGTCCAGCACCCCGGAGGCGTGGTCGACGAACACCTCATAGCACCCCGCCGAGGTCAGCTCGTCGGTCTGCAGGTCGGCGTTCTGCTCCGCCGTCGACACCCGGGCGTAGCCCAGCAGCACTGACACCACAGCAACGTAGCGGAAACGTCCGGCGGGACTGGTTGCGCCACGCTGATTGCGTGCACCGGTTGCGCTACACCCACAGCCCGTCTTGACAGCCGCTTTCGCTACAGCCTCAGCCATGTGCCACAAACGGTCGTATTAGAAGTCTTGGCCTACATGTGGTCGGGCCCTTGGCAGGCAGGGTCACGGTCCAGACTGCTTTGGTGACATCGACGTTCCAGGTCCTCCAACCGTCTGCCGCTGCTGTGTCCTGAGCCGGGTTCGCGTCATTGCCGTAGTTCGGGCAATGGTGTACATAGACGCCCGAACCGCCTAACGTTAGCAGGCCGGGTGTTCGATCCCGACCCTTTGACTCGGTGGTCCCTACACGGGAAGCCGCCGCGGGCTTTGAGACGTAGTGCTGGGCTGGCTCGCGCCGGCTTTGAGCCGTGGGAGCTGGTGGACGTGGGACTGAGGTATCGCAAGTCGGTCAAGATCGGCGGGGTACGGCTTAACCTCAACAAGCGAGGAGTGAGCGCCTCTGTCGGCGGCAAAGGTGCAAGATTCACAGTCAACTCCGCAGGCCGGCGGACCTCGACGGTTGGACTACCGGGTAGCGGGCTGCGTTACCAGACCCAATCGGGTGGAACGAGCAAAGCGAAGACTCGCCGGGCTCCGGTACGAGCAGTTTCCAGTACGCCGCCCAACTCGGCGCACCTGACTCCACAGCCAAAGCCCGGTCTGTTTGCTCCGAAGCCGCAGAAGTTGCTGTGGCGGGCCCTTCAGCAGGCTGTTGCTCACGCCCCGAGTCAAAGCTGGCTTCCGGTGATGAGTCAGGTCAGGCAAACCACCCCCTCGCTGGGTCTTGCCGCCGACACACTCGCCGGCGTATTCGGCCAGGCGATCAGCGCAGCGGATCGCGTCGCCGTTCTTAGCTCCGTCTACTTCTCAGGCCTGGATCCAGCGGTGGACCCGTTCGTGCGCACCTACGCTTCACAGGTTTGCGTCGGCGTGTCCTTCTCGGGCGTCACGACTTCCCTACCGCTGGGCCGGGAACTTGTTGGCGTGTTGCTCTGCTCGGTGCTCGAAACGCTCGGCGACCGTCGGCAAGCTCTGAACGTGGCCGACGGTCTGCCCGACAGTCCGGTGGCTCGGCTGTTGCGCGGGGAACTGCTTGTCCGCACGGGCCGGCCGGGTGACGCGCTGCAACTGACCGAGGGCGTGACCAACACCGACGACGTGGCAGTCCTGCTGCTGACGACTCGCGCTGCCGCCCTACGCGCTCTGCAGCATCCGCAAGCAGCGGTAGAAGCGTGCCGGGAAGCTCTGCGCTACCCCTCACGTGCTGCAGGCCCTCGGCATCAGGCCCGCCTCGAGCGCGCCCGCGGGTACCTCGAGCTCGGACAAACAGAGAAGGCGCGAGCCGACATTGAAAAGGTCCTCGCCGAAGACGGCAACGCAGACGGGCTTAAAGAACTGCTGCACAGGCTCTAGCCGAAGCCGGGATTGGCAGCGCGCTTAGTCGCAACGGGAGGGGAACATGGACGTAGCCCTTGCACTTGCCGGCCTCGTGACCATGATTATCGCCATCATCGGCCTCGCTCGAGGACGCGTCAACTGGGCTCGCTTGCGCAAGCGTCAACACGCCGCGTTGGCCCTTGCCGCGGGACTCATCCTGTTCGTAATAGGTGCGGCTCTGGCCCCCACTCAAAAGCAATCTCCGGCGGCTAACTCAACGCTAACGACTAAATCGCCTTCCAGCACGCCGGCACCCTCGACTCCTGAGCAGATCGCGGCCCCCAGCGCTCCCCTCGTAGAGACACCCTCGTCAAGTGCTGCCGCACAGCCCGTGCAGACGACACCACCAGCACCAACTCCCCCTCCACTGACGGCACAGCCCGTGCAGACGACACCAGCTCCCCCTCCCCCCGCCGTGCAACCCGTGCAGACGACACCACCAGCACCCGCTCCCCCCGCAGCGCAACCCGTGCAGACGACACCAGCTCTCCCTCCACCTGCGGCGCAACCCGTGCAGACGACACCACCAGCACCCGCTCCCCCCGCAGCGCAACCCGTGCAGACGACACCAGCAGCACCACCAGCACCACCGGCTCGACTGGTGGCCGCCACTTGTGGAGCACCCGCCAATCCCGATGGCTACAACTTCTGCGGCCGAGGCGGTCTCATCTACACGTTCCCATCAGACTTCTGCGACTACTTCGATTGCATCGCGAATTACCCGAACGGAACGGGCTACATCGACGAATGCAGTGACCAGACCTACAGCCACTCAGGTGGGCGACCGGGGGCTTGTTCTCACCACGGAGGGGAGTTACGACCGGTAGACGCGGGGCCTTAGGAAAGGAGACTCCACAACCCACTTTGTCTTGACGTTTCCCCACGTCGGTGCCTGTTGCCGAATGAAGGCTGAAGTCTTTGCAGAACGGGTGCCCTGGCGCCGGTCCCAGCCCGCCGCCGGCAGCCTCCGGGTGTCAGGCTGGCCTTATGAGGTTGACGGCAATGCGTCGGAGCGACCGAGCCAGTCGCAGCGCCCGCTGGCGTTCGCCGCGCTTCGACCGATACACCGAGGCGGCCGAGATTCCGCTGCTGGCGCTGTCCGTCCTGCTGATTCCAGTACTCGTGCTTCCCGAGATCTCCAAGCTCGGCAGCGCCGAGCGCGCGGAGCTCGATGTTGTCGACTACGGCACATGGGCGGTCTTCATCGCCGACTACCTGACCCGACTCGGACTTGCGCGCAACCGCGCCGCCTTCATCCGCGGGAACCTGCTCGACCTGGCCCTCGTCGCGCTGCCCATGCTGCGTCCGCTTCGCCTGGCTCGGGCCACCCGTCTGGTGCGGTTCGGACTCATCCTCACCCGGTCGAACCGACAGGCGCAGGCGAGCCTGCAGACCCGGGCCGTCGCCTACGTCAGTGTCCTGGCCGCCACGCTGACGCTCGCCTGCAGCGTTGCCATCCTCGAGTTCGAGCAGCACGCCCGCAGCGCCAACATCCGTACCTACGGCGACGCGCTGTGGTGGGCCGTCACGACCGTCTCCACCGTCGGGTATGGGGACCGCTACCCGGTGACCCTCGGCGGCCGGATTACCGCAGTCCTCCTGATCGGCGCCGGTGTCAGCCTGTTCGGCGTCATCACGGCAGCGGTCGCCGCCTACTTCATCCACCGCGTCACCAACGACCCCGCCCCCGAAGGCGAAGACCTGCCCGCCCGGCTAGAACGGCTGCAAGCCGCCGTCACTCGCATAGAGGACGCTCTTGCCGCCGAAAGCCAGCGGCACGAAGACACCGGTAGATAAAGGACGCTATTCGTCACTCTGGCGGCGTGGTCGACCCCGGCTTGTCGTCCGGGGCTTCTAGCCTGGCGACCATGTCAGTCGTGCCCGTGACCGACCTTGCGCTCGTCGACAAGTCGCCCCGTGGCTCCGATACCCGGTGGCCCCGCTGGTGGGTGTAGTCGCCGCTGTCGGCCGACAGCGCTTCGTCGATACGCAGCCCGTTGTAGGCCAGCAGCGTCACCAGAGCGCTGGAGCGAGGGGAGTGGGTATCGGCGACTGCGCATCACCGGCATGGGCCGCAAGCGCTCCACCGAACCCCTCCTCCCCGACGGTCCGGGCGCTCGACGCTTACCTGGCCGACGACCACCCAAGGCCGGCTGGCTGTCCCTTGACCGCACCAAGACCAGGCAGCTGTCCTACGTCGTCGCCTACAAGCTGATCCAGCGCCTCGCCAAGCGGGCCGGGCAAGGAGACGGCTGCGTGGGCCCGGTCGGTTCGGCATCTCGAACCTGCATCGGCGGGTCGCCTGGCGGGTATCCCGCCGGTCGGTATCCCGACCTGTGACCTTGGAGCTTCCCGTGGCCTTGTCCCGCACTGTTCCCGTCGCTGGCGGCGTCGCGCTCGGCGCCGCCCTGCTGTTCGCCTCCCCCGCCGCCGCTGCTCCCTCCGGGCAGGACGCCAGCTGGCTCAAAGCCGCACACCAGTACAACCTCACCGAGATCGGCGCCGGGCAGGCCGCCCAGTCCCACGCCGCTTCGGCCACCGTTCGCGGTCTCGGGCAGATGTTCATCGCCGACCACACCGCGGGTGACGCGAAGCTGCAGGCCGTCGCCGCCCAGCTCGGCGTCTCCCTTCCCGGCACGCCGGACGCCGCCCAGCAGCAGCAGCTCGCCCAGGCATCGGCGGCCTCCGGGTCGGCGTTCGACGCCCTGTTCCTGAGTTCGCAGACCTCCGGTCACCGTCAGGCCCTGGCGGCGGGCACGACGGAGATCAGCTCCGGTCAGGACGCGTCCGTGCTGGCGCTGGCCAAGGCTACGGCCCCTGTCGTGCAGCACCACCTCAACGAGTTGCTTGCCGCCCAGGCCGGTAGCAGCCCCACCTCGGTCAACGCCGGCAGCGGCGGTCAGGCCGCCAGCAGCACCCTGCCAGAGGGAGTCGCGGTGGCCGCGCTCGGGCTGGTCCTGATGGCCGGTGCCGGCACCGTCGTGGTCCGGCGGGCCCGCCAGCCGGAATGAGCCCAGCCAGCCCGTTGGCAGGCCAGCCGCCCACCGGGTGGGCACCGCGACGGCGCCGCCTTCGCTCGGGGGGTCCGGTGCTCGCGGCGGTGCTCGGCCTGGGGCTGACGGGCCTGGGCCTTCATCTCATCCGGCAGCAGCCGACAGCTGCGGCACCCGACCTGGGCAACCCGGCTGCGGTGAGCAGCCGGCGGCCCGTGCCCGCACCCGTTCACGCCGGTGCGGTGCGGCGTCCAACGCGCCCGGCACCGGTCCCCTCGGCCGTGCCCACACCGACCCAGCTCGCGCTGCCCCGCCAACATGTGCAAGCGGCTGTGCTGCCCGTGGGAGTGACCCCCTCGCGGGGGCTGGACCTGCCGCCCAACCCGGACACCGTCGGATGGTGGGCCGGCGGCGCCGCTCCCGGACAGACCGCCGGCTCAGCGGTACTCGCCGGGCACCTCGACGCTGCCGGCTACGGCGCCGGCGCCCTGGCGGCGCTGCTGCGGGTCGGCGTCGGCGACCCCGTGCTAGTCCGCGACACCGCCGGGCACGTGCTGCGCTACCAGGTCACAGCCCGGATGGCCTACCCCAAGGCAGCACTGCCAGGCTCGGTCTTTCGCAGCAACGGCCCGGCGACGCTCACCCTCGTGACGTGCGGGGGCCCCTTCGACTCCAGCACCCACCACTACCGCGACAACATCGTCGTCTCCGCCGTCCCCACCGCCGGCTGAGGAGGTCAGCCAGGTCGCTGCAGCCGCCTCGCCGTTCGGCAAGCGTCAGCCAGCTGAACCAGGTGGTAGCCGGGATGACGAGCAGCGGCCTTGACGCCACCGCCGCCTCTTGAAGCCGGTCAACGTTTCCTTAGCGGCAGCAAGGACGCCCAACGAGCCCAGGCCGCCATACTGTGCGACGAGCAGACCGTCGTCGCACTCACCGAGGAGATCGCACGCCGCTCGGCGCCGTGACCACAGGCAGGCAGAACGCCGGGGCCGGCAGACGGTCCACCCACGTCATCCGATCACTCTTCCTCAGAGGCTCCTGCTGGGCTCAGCGCGTCACAGTGGCGGCCTGAGCTCCTAAGACGCCTAGATCGCGGCCTTCGACCTGCCAATCGCCGGCAGCGGCAATGTCTGGCCCTGTCGGGGCGGACTCCAGCGAACGTCACAGCACCAGTTGAGCTGGCCCCGCGGACGAGTGGGTGAGGATGTGCAGGTGCGAAAACGGGGCCTGGCCGCCAGCCCGCCCCGACAGGCTGGGTCCGTCCCGGTCGGCCTGCTCGCCGCGCTCGTCCTGGCCGGGGGCGCGGGATGCGGCGCCACGACGGCGGCGTACGAACAGCCGCCCACACCGGCGGGCACGGCAGCGACCGGGCCGGCACCGGCCGTGTCTTCCTACCGTGTCGGCACCGCCGACATCCTGCTCACCGACCCGGCGGGGATCACCCCGCGGCGCGGAACCGTCCCGGCGCACCCGGGCAGGCGCCTGCCGACGATGCTGTGGTTCCCGGCAGCCGGGTCGCCGGCAACTGCGGACACACCCGGTGCCCGGCCGCTTGCTGGCTCGTTCCCGCTTGTCGTGTTCGCCCACGGCTTCGCCGTCACGCCGCAGTATTACGAGCCGCTGCTGCACGAGCTCGCCGCACACGGCTACGTGGTGGCTGCTCCGCTGTTTCCGATCAGCGCAGCCGGCCCGGTCGGGGCACCCCGAGAGGATGACATGTTCCGCCAGCCCGGTGACATCACGGCGGTGATCACCCTGCTGACCCGGCTCGCCGCACGTCCGGGCGGGGCCTGGTCCGGCGTGGTCGACCCGGCGCGGGTAGCGATCGCCGGGCACTCGGACGGGGCGGAGAGCGTCGCTGCCATGGTGCTCTACCCCGGCGACGGGGACAGGCGAGTGTCGGCGGTGGTCGTGCTGTCCGGGCGGGCCTTTCCCCCGCCGGTGCCCACCGGCGCACCCATTCCGACGCTCGTCGAGCAAGGCCTGGCTGACACCACCGACCCTGCCTCCCGCGGTCACGCCCTATTCGAGCAGCTCAGCGAACCCAAGGCTTACCTCACCGAGGTCGCCGGCTCCCATACCAGCGCCGCCGTCGGATCAGCCCCGGCCGATCGTCAGGTCCGCGCCTGCATCGTCGCCTTCCTCGACACCGTGCTGAAGCGGCGGCCCGCGGCGCTGGCCGTGCTCGACCGGCTCGGGTCCATGCCCGGTAGCACGGCACTGCGGGTGACCGGCCGACTGCTTTCGGGCTGAAGCGGGCCGGCCACGCTTGCCGGCCATGGCCTGGCCAATATCCCGGGACGAGACGTGCCTCCAGCCCGCGGAGCCGGCGCGGCACGAACTCTCCCGCGTCAAAAGGGCCTCCGGCGGCGGCGGTGCGGGCAGCGGTCTAAGCCGTTCCGCTGATCCCGCTTCTTCCCTGTTGGCCGCACAGGTCCTCGCGGAGTGTCGGATGAACCGCTCGAGGCTCTGCTGCGAACACGTGCCGTGCAGATCGACCCGAAAGCGGGTGAGGACGGGTCCCGCCGCCTCGCCGACGACGTGCTGCTGGCGGAGCTGAGCGACGTGTTCGCTTTGCTGTACGACACCTGCCTGCGCCTGGCGAACCGCACGGTGCGCGACTCGCTGCTCGCCGAAGAGGTGGTGCAGGAAGCCTTCCTCGCCGCCTGGCAGCACGCGCCAGCGCGCTTCGACCCGGCCCGCGGCCCGCTGGCCGTCTGGTTGATGACCCTGACCCGGCACAAGGCGGTGGACGCGGTTCGACGCGCCGAACGCACCCGGCGGCTGCAGCGCAGGCAGGAAGCCCTGCCGCACCGGGAAGTCGACGACGCCTCACCCGAAGAACTGGTGCTGCGCCGCCAGGCTGCCGACCGGGTACGGAACGCCCTACAAGCACTGCCCGTAGCGCAGCAGCGGGTGCTGCTGATGAGCTACTGGGGCGGCCTGAGCCAGTCCCAGATCGCCCGGCAGGACGGGACACCACTCGGCACGGTCAAGACCAGGACTGGTGCCGGCCTGGTGCGCCTGCGCGGGTTGCTAGGTCCCGAAGCGGGACAGGACTGACCCGCTAGAGATCATCCTGGAGGCTGCTGCCCTTCGGCGCTGCAGTCTGCACGCGGCCAACCCCGACGGCGATCAGCTCTAGCCGCCCGCGGCCCAACCAGACTCGTCGCCAGGGTTGCTTGGAGCAGCATCCCTCAAGCAGCAGTTCTGGCGTGCGCATATCCCCAAGACGCTGCCACCCGGCGGCGTTCACCCGTTCGTGGCCGCGCCCTGCCCGGCGTGCGCCGATGGGTCTGGTGGCCGCGGCCCACCGACGGCCGTCAGGTGGAGGTACTGCTGTGATGTCCCAGGCGAGCACGACCGCGGCGGATGCTGCCGTCCCGGTCAGTCGCGCCGCACTCGGCCGGGGTATCAAGGCAGGAAGCCTGAGGCTGGACCCGTCGCTGGCCAACGGTCTGTCATGTCCCGGCTGCGGCGGCGAGCGGATGACCCGCATCCTGCTGACGTTGACCGACGGCACGCCCGTCGACGTCGCCTCCTGCCAGTCGTGCCCCTACCGCGCCTGGCAGGCGACCGACAGCACGCTCGAACTCGACGGCGTTCGGGTCAGGCCCGCCGAACAGCAGCGCCCTGGCTGAACCACCAACGATCCGATCCGGCTGCATCAACCCACGGCACCCTGGACGATGCCCCTTGCGCCTAGGGGAACGGGCGACGCCCTGCTGCATGGCAGTCTCGCGGGCAACGCTAGCCCGGACAAGCCGGACACGGTGACTCTGAGGACTGTTGGGCTGTGGGTCAGCCGGTCAGCCGGTCAGCCGGACCGCGCCGATGTAGCCGCCGAAGCCGGCGACGGACGCTATCCGCACCACGTCGCCGGTGTGCGGCGCGTTGATCATGTCGCCGGCGCCGATGTAGAGACCGACGTGGTGGATCGTTGCCGGGTCGGCGGTGTCGGTAGCAAAAAAGACCAGGTCCCCTGGCTGCAGGTCGGACTGGGCGACGTGCCGGCCGGCGGTCCACTGTGAGCCGGTGTAATGCCCGAGCGCGACACCGGCGTGCGCCCACGCGAACAGGGTCAGCCCAGAGCAGTCGA
>JAABUM010003997.1_pt1 | contig 17247 bp, 25 predicted proteins | sample 5559161 | NCBI WGS metagenome assembly JAABUM01 (sample SAMN10711868, study PRJNA513369) | rock metagenome | isolation source: Antarctica rocks | place: Antarctica: Victoria Land, Siegfried Peak nord | reverse complement strand
GGGTGATGAATCCGCAGCAGCGTCTGATACTGCAGGTGCGTTTCCTAGCAGTTCAAAACCCGTATTGCCTGTCTGAGGCGGCAGCGCACCCCGCATCATAGGGTTTAGGGTTTAGGGACGGTGCGCTCCGATGATAGGCACCGCCAAAGCCATCCGGTGCCAGCCGGATGAAACGCTGGATGCACTGTCTCGAGTGCTGACACTTGTGGCTGGCGCCAGAACATTTCACTTTCACACACGCTGTCAAAACCGCAATCGAGACCAAGAGAGCCCCTACCTGTTGTGCCTGGAGCATGGGAGGCGGCGCGGCAACCTCACAGCCTTGGAAGCTTCATCCACGGCCACCAAAACCTTTTGCTTCTGACACTATCAAAACCTCTAGTGACTTTCTGATTCCCATGTAGGGCGCATGGGTGGTGGCGCAGCAGTGGGGCTCGGCCGGCGGCGACCTCACAGCTCTGGGCGCATCCTCCACTGCCGTCATAGCGGCGCTGTCCTTCTGGGACTACAGCGCCATGCTGCCGGGCGGGAATGCGTCCGACGCGTACAAGGTGTCAGGGCGGTGCTTCAGCGTCGCGGCGGGGCGGATCTCCTATGTCCACGGTTTCAAGGGTGCGTTTTTGCTGCGTTTGAAGCGATCAATAAGGTTCAGTTGCTGATAAGCACGGACATGTGCAAGATGTCCGACCGCTGCTTCAGCTGTCGCAGGGCGCATTGCCTGTGTCCTTGGCGCGTCTGAAAAGCTCACACGCATCACCAAAATTCAAGGGAACCCAAAGGGTGCATAGGTCGCTGCTGCAGCGCCGCAACGGGGCACATCTCCTATGTCCAAGGCTTTCAGGGTGGATAACCAAAAAAACACAACAGCGCAGGCGCATAGCAGAAACGGATCCAGTTGCCGAAGATGTGCTGCGGTTCTGACCGCTACCGCCATTCTTGTCGGCCTGTCGAGCTGGCTGGCGGTAAGCGGTGTAATCGAACCCGCACACCTTCGCAGGCACGGTTGCAGATCGCGAACACATCCACACAGATATGACACCCTAAATGTGCGGGGTGATCCACCAGAGCCTGATGTCAGACTGCAAGTGCTGCATGCCCAGCGCTTGTACTTCTGCCCACCGCCGCCGCCATAAAATCCATTCCGCTGCCCTTGCAACCCGAAATCTCCTATTTTCGCACCCTGCTGGCCCAGCAGTCAGCGTGTATGCGGCGGGCTCCTCGTTCCTGGCTTTGATTTCGCTGGCCGCCACCACCGCATTCCAATCCACGTCCTTTCCTGTCTTTCAAAGTTCCGCGCCGCCGCAGGCCCGGCCATCAGCGTGGACACGGCGTGCTCATCCTCGCTGGCCTCCATCGCGCTGGCCGCCACGCTGATGCGCGCCGGCAAGTGTGGCCGTGCGGTTGCGGCGGCGTCGCTGCTGACGCTCGATCCGCGCACCATCGGCGCGCTGGCGGCCGCCAACATGCTGGCGCCGGACGGCCGCTGCAAGACACTCGACGCCTCGGCGGACGGGTGAGGCATTCTTGCACTTTCCGTTGGGTCGCGTCTCAACCCCCCGCCGGGAGTCATCTTGCTGGCGCCAGGCGCGCATGCGAATGGGTGCGAATAATGGGGCTGGCTGCAGCAGGACGTGAATTTAGGGTGCCAATTGATTCAGCGGTATGCGGTCTGCAAGAGCGTCGTCAAGGTGGCAGGTGGTGTGCTGTGCAATGCAGATTGTAGTGCACCTGTGTCAGTGGACACACTGTGCCTCACTTTCATCCCATGGCAATGCCTCTGGGCACACCAAGAACTTTGTGCAACCGTTGAGTGGGTCGAGAGGTGTACAGCACGTGTTTTGTCATGGGCACGAGCCTGTGCGGCGGGCGCAGTGCATCGCATTGCGAAGCCCGGCCTGCTGACTCCTATGCCAGCAACAACACTACAAACATTGCCAGGTCCGCCACACAGATGCACGCGCGGTGAGACGGCGACAGCCATGGGCGTCAGCCTGCCCGACCCTGCGGAAGACTCGGACAATTTGCAGAGCAGCCTGCTGAGTTCCCCATATATTTCAGAACAACATATCTGGAGCCTTTTCAAAATCCGTCACAGGTACACGCGGGGCGAGGCGGCCACCGCCATGGGCGTCAGCCTGCGCCAAATCTCCGACGGCGCGGCGGACACGACGGGAGACTCGGGCGTGGCGGTGCGCGGCTGCGCGGTGAACCAAGACGGCCGGTCCAGCAGCCTGACGGCGCCGCACGGCCCCTCCCAGCAGCAGGTGCGTCGTTCCTGAGCCGTGCCATAATTGAACCACCTGCGACAAACAATGTGATGACGCAAAGCCCTACCACGCAACAGCTGTGTGTCACGAATTCGGGACACGATCTGGGACACGTGTAGCATGGCCCCATTCAGGCTGCATTGTCACCAGTTGGGAGATCGGACAGCCTGAGAGACATGAACGTTCCGGGAACTCTGGACAAGGGATGCCAGTGTACTGGTAGCGGCGCTGGAGTTTGGCGTGATGCGTGAGGTTCTACGCACGCAGTGCGCATACTGAAGGTGCTGCAGTTTGGGGCCGGAACAATCGCAGGTGAATCAATCACCAGCTGTGCAGGTGATGAGGCCGGCGTTGGAAGATGCGGGGCTTGCGCTGGCACACGCTGAGCCATGTTTTCAGTCAAACTGGATACCTTGAATGCAGGCCACTATATAAGGTTCAGACAGGATATGTGGCTTGATGCATGTCAAGCGTCTTGCGCTGGAGGACACGATGCGGCCGGCAGATATGCAGACACCTGCAATAGCTATTTGCACACCATGCAGCAGGCTTATTCGATACCTCTCGGAAGCTGTCAGATGCCTTCTGCAGGTCGTGCGCCTGGCACTCGAAGACGCGGGGTTACGGCCAGCCGACATTGACACGTTGGAGATGCACGGCACCGGCACGCCGCTAGGTGACCCCATCGAGGTGCGCTCCTGCGAATGCTTCTCGCGAACTCCGTGGCAACAACGGAAATGAATTGCTTCCAATTTTGACTCTTGAATGTTGAATCTTGAATCTTGAACCTTGAAGCCCATGATCTGCAGTCAATCTCGACACTGCGCTGCAATGGCGCGCCGCCAGGTGACTCATCGAGGCATGCTGCCATCCCTGGTGTAGCTCCCTTCTTCTCCCTGTAGACACACGCACGTTGATTAGTAGGCAAGCAGTGTCGGCACGCGTCGCCGTCTGGGGTGCCCGGCGCAGGCAGTTTGGGCTGCCTTGCATCGACCCAGCGAGCGCAGCGCTCCTGGTCTGACCTCTGCCGCTCTTCTGCAAGCATTCTTGCAGCATTATAGACTCGGCATGCCTTGCACAGGTTGGTGCCGCGCGCATGGTGCTGCTCAAGGGTGGGCAGCTGGCAGCGCTGCTCACGCAGAAACACCTTCACAACAATAAGAACAATCTACTGCAACCTCAAGACCATTCCTCCAACGGTACTGCAGATGACCCGCACAGGTCGGCGCAGCGCACGCAGTGCTGCTCAAGAGTGGCCAGCGGGGGGCGCCGCTGATGCTGGCCGCTGCGAAAGCATACCTGGGGCACTGCGAGCCGGCGGCGGGCGCCGCCGGAATCCGCGCCTCCATGCACAAGTGAGCGTGCGTTAGTGCTCATCCGTGCTCGCCGACTGTATCAAGTGCAAGCCGTCTGCATCACCTGCCACGAGCAAGCGCAAGGAAACAAGCCTGCGTGTGGCATCAGGGTGCCGACTGCTGCCGCTCATGTCGCTTCGACACCTCATGGCTGGGCGATCCGAATGTAAGGTGTAGACTACTGTCGCACCAAGGTCAAGCACCCTCATGCGAAGTTGCTGCAATGATGTCACAGAAAGTCTAAGCGACTATTGTCTTGCACCCGGTACATGGAATTTCGAGCCCTGAAGTCGCTGGCCATACCTTTCAATGTCCAAATTCTGATGGGTCTTCTGCTACCCCCGCAGACTGAGCCACGGCGTCACGCATGGCATCCCGAACCTCACGGCTGTCAACCCCTACATCGCCAGCAGCCTGCACCCTGCGAAGTCTTCCGCCGGTGCAGATTCCGGCGTACTGATGCCGCGCCAGCAGGGCTGCAGCATCGGGGCTGCGGCCGAAGCTGGAAGCGGCTTTGTCGGCATCAGCGGCTTTGCCTTCCAGGGCACTAACGCACACGTCATCACCGGCAGGTAAAGCCTCGAATTCACGTTGTGCTGCCACGTCTGTCCCCGGAAAGGCGGTCCGTGAACCGCAGTGAGGTTGCCAGTTTGCAGCAAACTCCAGCAATCTCCAGCACTGGTGGCGTCTTTACGCATCTGGCACCACACAGCGATCCTTGCAATCTCATCTGATCGCCGACTGCTGTGCTGTGAACAGGCGTCACAGCGCGGCCATGGCGGGCTACCGCGGCGCGCTGTGCGCCGCGGCAGCCTGGCGGCGGCAGCGCCACTGGTACGCGCCGGCGCCGCACCGGCTGCTGAACGCGTGCCACGTGGTGGCAGCGCACACAGCAGGTGAGTGATTAGTCTTCCAGCACCAAGGCCTTGATTCGTGACTCTGAGTCGCAGCCGTATCAAAGGTGTCCATTCAGGTGTCAGTCAGAAGTCGGATTTATCTCGGGCATCGCAACCCATAACTCGGCCTGTAGATCCTCCGTAACAACGCTGTCCAGTATTTGCCCTTCTCCACCAATCGCACAACGGCGAGGACAGCTCTGTTGTCGGACCCTACTTTCGCCTTTTACTAAAGCAGGCCGAGCGCTGTCCTCGATAAGCCGTATCTACTATTTTTTCGGCGCCTTTGGCGCTACTCCCCCCACCCACCCAACCTTCCCCAAAACCACACAACCAACACCCGCTCCACCCCAGACCCACCGCCAGCCCATGTGCCCATGTAAAGCAATTCGAGCTGGTCTCCTGCCCCGTACTCACACTCCACTCATCTAATGCGCGGCAGGGTTCACCTGCCGCCTGGCGAAGACGGCGGGGCTGTCCTTCCTGTGGGCGCACCGCGTATTGGGCCGGGTGCTGATCCCCGGCGCCGCAATGTTCGAGGCGGCACATGCGGCCGGCGTCAGCCTGACAGGTGTGCAAACATATTTGTGTTCTCTACACTCCGGCATTCCAGTATTCATCATGATTGGCATGTCATGTTCAGAAGTTGGCACATCCACTCCTCTCAAACTATGTCTTGCCCACTGCATGGTGGTTCGAACCGTCTGTCTGAATTGAAATCACAGATTGCCGCATGGGGGCATGTCTATCACAGAGTGGAACATGCTGATTTCAAGGTTCCAACCACTTGACGTTGACTCGTTCTTGGTTCGGGTTGAGAAGCCCACCACTATTCGCAACATGATGTCACTATGGCACGAGCCCCGGCCGCACCTCTTGCAACGACTCGTCCTTCGTGCCTCGCATTCTAGCGGATGGTCGCCTTGTCGATTCCACAGGCACGGACCAGAACGAGCTGCGTTGGGCGCTCACTGGCCTCGCCATCACTGCGCCGCTGGTGCTGCCGCAGCCGCATCAGCATAATTCCAGCGCCGCTGCAGACGTGACGCTGCACGTGATGCTAGACCTCGTCAGCGGCGGCGCAAGACTACAGAGCCTGTCGCCCGGGCAGAGGTGGGCTCTCTAGATCATCTTAGCAATCCGTTCTGTATGCCTGTCGTTGGCTCACAGGCTTTATCGACACCAAAGTTGGATGCCAGACGAGAACGCACCCTGTAGCACCGGCATGCTGCTCTGTCACATTGTGTGCCGTTGCATGTGCTGGTTTAGCCAGGAACAGGCGTGCACTAATGCCGCGCATTTCTGCACGCATGGACTGAGCCTCAGAGTCACACGCTTCATGCCTTCATTATGCCGGCCGTACCATGCTGGCAGCATACCGATTACGGTCGATGCGCGACCTGAGTTGGCGCCCAGTGTGGTCAGAGATGCTCCCATGCACCCAGAAGTTTTGCAGCGGCAGCACCAGCTGGGATGATACGTGGGTTAGCAATCCTGATTTGATGCACACTTGTCGACATTGGTCAGCAGCTGCTATTCGTGGGTAAGAGGCGCCAAAACTCAACTCCAAACCTGCATTTGTGCGCCACCACATTTTCATTTGCCCGGCGCAGGACGTCAACGCTGCACCTGCAAGGCAGCTTCACAGCCGCACCGCTGGAGCTACAGCCGAACGCAAAGACCGAACTCCCTCATGACCGCAACACGCAGCCGAGACATCCTGTCGGCTGGCTGGCAGCGGCAGGCACGGCGGCGCATCTGCCCACTGGGCAGAGTCTGGGCACCATCGATGCCAAGGTGCTTCTTTACTGGATCACAGACAAGTTGCCCAGTGCCGACTTCCCGGTGCACTCAGCACTCAGTTGATTAAGTCACGCTGGAAGCACAGCGCACCAGACTCCCCTGGGGCTGGGCGAATTGGGAGTTGAACGTCCCCTGAAACCTCTCATCTCGAGTGAATCTCGAATCTCGAATCTCGACTGAAGCCGTCTCATTCTGTTTGTCGCTGCTGTGCAGGGTCTGCCGGCCGACGGCTTCAACGCCCACCCTGCAGCGGTGGATGTTGCCACGCAGTTGGGCGCTGTTTTCGACACCGACCCTGCCGCTGGCGCAGGCGGCGCCGTGGCTGCCGCCAGGGTGCCCGTTGGCCTCGGCGCCTACAGCGTGCCTGCATCAGCATCTCAGGTGTGCACACGGTGGCGACACAGCTCTAGAACAGCCCCCGCTGATTGCTCCACTCTTCCTGTTTGCAAAATATGCGCTCGTCAAGGGGCACAGTGCCAGCTGAAGTTCTGCACCGCCAGCACCCATGACAGCACCATCTCGCGTTTCGGTTCAGTTGTCCTTATGTCTGACAACACAGAATCAGTCGATCAATACGCTGTGCGACATACCCTCATCTGGTTCTGTCTGCAGGCTGCCACGCTTCACGCTGTCAGCGATGCGGCCAGCGTGTCCGCCGACGGCATGCGGCTCAGCGGCTTCGTGCTGCACCATGCTTCCGGCGGCGCGGCGGCGGCGCTGGCCGGCTGGCGCGCCCGCCCCATCGGCCGCTCAAAGCAGCTCCCAGAAGCAGGCACAGCAGCGGCGGCAGCGGCGGAAGCAGAGGCGGCCGCACAGCTGGCAGCGCAGCTCGAGCAGCTGGCAGCCGCCGCGTGGGTGTACGAGACGCAATGGCAGGCTGCAGCCGCCGCTTCCACCGGCAGCAGCCATGCAGCGATTCATGCCAGCAGGGACATGCGCTGGCAGCTGCAACCCGCCGGCAAGGCGGCAGCCACTTATACCGCCAGAGTGGCGGGCATTTCATCGCTCTGCACCTGTTTGGGCCTGCTGCGAGTGCTGCAGCATCCAGATGTCGGCAGCAGCGCCGCCACGCTGTCAGTCTTCGCCTGCAGCGGCACGCACAGCAGCGGCTGCAGCAGCAGCGGCCGCTGGCGCGGGGGCTGTGGCGGCTGCGGCGGCATGGTGGCGGCGGCGATGCTGCGCACTGCGGTGCTGGAGCAGCCAAGGCTGCTGTACCGTCTGAGGACCTCGGATGCGCTGAGCCACCGACACGCGCCTTCAGCGGATCTCGACCAGGAGGCCGAGCTCCGGCAGTCAGCTGCCACATGGTTTGTGCCCAGGCGAGTCGCAGGCGGAATTGCCGGGCTCCAGATCGTACATAGTGCCTGCACTGCCGCCAAGCACCATCAGGCAGATTGCACCAGCACGCATATCCGGACACAGCAGAATGTACGCCGCAGTTTGATTGCATGCGAGTGATCGCATGCGATTGATCACGAGTTCATGCCTGCGACTTCCAGAGATCTGAATCGACACCCAGAGCATGTCCCATGTGCCTCTGCAGGTTGCTGCCAGCCGCGCAGCAGGCCCGGTGTGCAGCCGACCTGCCGCTGCCGGGCGGATCGTTCTGCGGCACTGCGCTTGTCACCGGCGGCATGGGCGCGCTCGGCAGCCTCGTCGCGCGCTGGCTGCTGGCCGGCGGCCAGGGCAGGTGTGGCTCTTGCATTTCTGCCCTTGCATGAAAACATTCAGGAAGTGTGTATACCGCTTCGCACCGCTGTGTCGCGGCACAGGAGCTGTGCTGGCTGAGCGGGTTGGCGCTGATGGTGGTGGACGAAGAACGTGTCCTGCAGGCCTGAGCGGTGGGCAACACCCTGACGGCGTCAGGACGCACAGATGCCAAGGGCTGCATGAGTGTTTAGCTCGTCGCAGCTGCGCTCAATGGCGCTGGTGCCTCTGTTGCGCCGTGGCTACTGGCCGCAGCAAACGTGCCTTCCACAGGCCTTGTCCAGCCATATGCGGACAAGGCTTGGGTGTTTAGCTGGGCGTGGTTGTCTGAGAAATGCTCTTGCGCTACCAGGTGCCAGTGTTCTGTGCAAACTTGAAGTGCTAGGGAATGATGCACACGCTACTGGGTGACATCTACTGCACCCATTCCCAGGGAATTGGCGTTGTAGCACCAGTCATCAGTGTGAACAGGAGACTTTCACACCCTTCGAATGCCGGATCGAATGCCGTGGCACGGTGTAACAATTGCCTGTCCATCGGCAGGCATTCCACTATCGTGTGCCTTGGGCGGACTGGCCACGGCGCCTGCGCCGGTGCCCTGGCAGCATCTGGAAGCAGCGAGGAAGGCGTGCAGCTGGAGTTTCGGGCCGCTGACCTGGCGGCGGCCGCAGACCTGGAGGATGCAACGACCTCCAGCATGCAGGTGCGACTGTGACGCAGCAACTCCGGACACTTTTGACAAACTTCGAGTGACAAGGCGTCACATCCTGTTTCGTGTTTGCATCTCGAGGTCACCTTCGGCTGCATTGTGAACCTGCAGCATCCACGCTACACATGTCATGTGTCGCTCTGCAGGCTGGCGCGCCACCGCGGGCGGTGCTGCACGCTGCTGGCGCCCTTGCCAACACGCTGCTGCGCGTCAGACTCTCTTACAGACAACAGAACCAAAACCCTCAACACCCGTGTGACAGGCCAGCACGCAGCTGCGAACGGTGGTTCGCGCCAGGGGCGCCATCGCTGACGCGCTGCACCTACGCCAGTATATGTATGTCAGATTTCAACGTAACTTCATGCCTGCAGGCTGGAGCGCCGCTGCGCACCGTTGTGCACGCCGGCGGCGCAATTGCCGACGCGCTGCTGCCGCGCCAAACGTCCACCGGCGCGCGTGTTGCCTTTGCCGCCAAGGCGTCTGGCGCGGCGCATTTGCTACAGCTGACGGCGGCGTCGCCGCTCGGCGGCGTTCAGCTGTTCTCCTCGATTTCCGGGACGCTGGGCAACGCCGGGCAGGCCAACTATGCGGCTGCCAACGCGTCGCTGGACTGCATGGCGTCCGAGCTGCAGGTGCGTCTGGTCTTTCAAAATGAGCCGGCAGACCTGCTGCTGGGGAGTGGCATTGAGTGATGTAGGCTGACATGTACTTCAGCCTCTGTCCTTGTGGGGCATTCAACCAACGAATCTCTTCACGGCTATGAGCTGCTGCACTGAGATGCGTTGTGTGAAATGACTCTCCTCGGGCGGGCGTTGTGACTTGTGCTGTGATGCTTTCCTACAGTCGGCGGGGCGGGCAGCCACTAGCTTGGCGTGGGGCCCCTGGGGCGGCGGCGGCATGGCCGCGGCCGAGCCTGGCTTGAGTGCACGCCTGCGCCGCCAAGGTGCTTCTCAACGCAGTATCGACATGTACTCACATGTGCTGTTGCAACTTGACGCAGGTATGTGTGCACTGTGCCGCCTCGCACATCGTTCAGCTGCAAAACCCTAAACCTGGTCATCGCGGCGCCTGAAGCGTGAACTGTGCGGCGTACGAAGCCGTGCTGTTGATCCTCTGGTGGAGTGCGACGACCGGCTCTGGAGCAAACGACCTGCGAGCAGGCCGGATTAGCATCTCATCCTGAGCCACCCACAGTGCTACAGAAGAACGCATTTGAAATCACTTCTTACTGCACAGGCTTCGAGATTCTGGAGCCGGGGCAGGGGCTGGCCATCCTGGCGGCGGCGCTGCATCCCGCTTCCGCCTTCCCGCCCGCCGCGGCGGCCAGCCCGCTGCTGTGGGGCGCGCTCCTCAAGCCTGGCAGCGCCCGCGCCGGCGGACGGTTGTACCTGGAATTTGATCCGCCGCCGCCGCAGCCGCAGGCGCCAGCTGCGCAGCAGCACGCGCCGCAGCAGACAGCCAGCGGCGGCGGCAGCGGAGTGGCGCAGCATGTAGAGGGAAGCAGCAGCGGCAGCAGGAAGCAGTGGGATGCGGGCGTGCGGGGGCAGCTGCTGGCGCTGGTGCGCGGCGTTGTCGGCACTGACGTCGCGCCAGACCAGCCGCTCATGGAGGTGGGATTCCTATAGGAATCCCGAGCGATTTTAGGACCTCGTAGCCTGTGAAACAAAGTAGGGCCGGCTGCGCTTGTGTGAATCATATTGTTGCAATTTTTTGGTCGCACTTGCTGGGGTCCCGCACAGGCTGCAGGGGCTCGAGTGGCCCACAAGGCAGGCACCTGCTACTCGAGCTAGCACTGGCGGTTGAGCCCATCCTTGATGCACCTACGACCTTGCCACAGGTGGAATCTGTTGAATCACACCTGTTCTCAAGAGTGCCAGAAACCCTGTAACAACCCTATGAAACCGTCTTTAACATGCACAGGCGGGGCTGGACTCGCTCGGCGCGGTGGACCTGCGCAACGCCATCGCCGGTGCCTTTGGCGTGGACCTGCCCGCCACCGCGGCATTCGACTACCCAACAGCCTCCGCCCTGTGCAATTACATTGCCCGGGAGGCGGGGCCGCCATCGGATGAAACTGCAAAAGAGCAGCGGCAGCGGCGGCCGTCTGATGCGCTTTTCGATGACGCCTGTGGTGATGCGTCGGACTATGGCTCAGACGGCTCCTGGGACGGCGGCAGCGATGCGGCTGCAGCGGAAGCAGGAAGCAAAGGAAGCGACAGTGGCGTCGGCCTGCCGGCAGCGGAGGTGCTGACCGGCGTGCGGGCGGCGGTGGCGGAGGCGCTCGGGGCTTCCGTCGGAGATGAAGAGCCCTTAATGGAGGTAGGTGCTTTCACATCTTGTCGAACTCGCCTGTTTCACTCAGTATACCCAGTCAAGTCGGAAACGTGATGCAGAAGCCTTTGGTGGAGGCGCCTACTCCAGCAACCCTACTGGGTTGCTGGACTCTGCCTTTGTGCTGCACGACTCCAGCACCAGATGCTTCAGCCATATGTCATCGAATCAACCTACAGAACTATGGAACTACTACGGAATCACTACGGAACAACTACGGCACTTGTAAGTTGCCGCAGACTTAGGTCTCCTTACTTACTTAGAAGACTAGTAAGTAACTTAGTAACTTTCATCTTCAAGAAACCTACTGATGTGCAGGCGGGCCTCGCTTTGCCGTGGAGGCCTGTGCCGCGAGCTGTGTGCGCGCTTCACCATCAACTATCTTTACAATGTCAACGAAGTCATGAATGCGAATTTGTAGGCGGGGCTCGACTCGCTCGGCGCAGTCGAGCTGCGCAACGGCCTCTCTGCGCGCTTTGCAACCGACGAGTTGCCCGCGACACTCGCATTCGACTACCCAACCATTGCCGCTCTGACGCGGCTGCTGCTGACGCTGGCGGCGCCGCCGCTGAACGCGGATACAGCAAAACAGCCAACATCAGAAACTCGGAGGCGGCGGCGGCGCGCGGCGGTGCCAGGAAGCATTCGGGAAGCGGGAAGCGGGAAGGAGGCGGGACGGCGGCGCGGCCGCTGCGAGGTCGTAAGCGCAGCCTGCATGTACCCCAGCGCCGCGCCAGGTGCCGATCCTGCAACATGACTGCACATAAACCTGCTTTAGGGGTGCTGTGAAAGCCTCGCGGGTGTACAATTCCCATCACAGCCAGCGACACCATGTGCAACCACCACAGCAACGCATCGGGCATGCGGGTTGCAGGATCGGGAACTGCACATTACTGCGATGCTGTCATTTCTCTTGTCAGCCAGAGTGTGTCAAAGGGATGCCGCAGAAGAACATGCCGTAGCCCTGTGTGTTCTCCGGCGCTCATCGCCTGCAGTACACTATGGGCAAAACCATGCTGACAGCACTCGCACTTGCATCGGTACCTGCGGACGCGCTCAGCAGCCGCCAAAGCGCTGCTGGGTCATGAATCATTCCTGGCCACCCAGTGTTGGCCTCGGCGACACATGATAACGTATCCAGTGTCACAATCACTGGCGCTGCCGACTTTCAAAGCCACGAAAACAGACGCCAAGACGCTGCACTCCGCGGTGTCGCAAGAGCACCGGGACGCACAAACAGCCCTGGCCCCGTTGGCTGGGACCTGCCGAAACGTATAACTGGTTTGTGATGCAGACGCAGGCGTCGCCAGTGTCGGAGCCATCATGGGGGAATGGGAATGCAAGACGCTGCTCGAAACTTTTGATTACATATTTTAAATTGCGTAATTTCTGCTCCTCAATATTAGGCGTGGCCGGCTTCTGGGCCGCGGTTGCGGGCGGCGAGACGCTGCAGTCGCTGGTGCCGCGCGAGCGCTGGGACGCCGACGCGATGTATTCCACGGATGCTGAGCCTGGCAAGAGCTACGCACGCTTCGGCGCCTTCCTCCAGGTGATTTCTGCCCGCGGTTTGGTATTCTCAGTATGATAGCGAGCCGGGATGCGGGCGCCATACTTCAGACACGCCGAAGCTGGCAATAGCTACGCGCGCTTCGGCGCCTCTCTCCAGGCCTCTTTTCTCAAATGTAAATCTCGAATTATTTCAGTCGCTCCTTGGATCTGACTGAGATCTTCAGACGCTCTGTGCGGCATGATGGCAGCACGTTCATAGCCCGGTGGGTCAAGCTCTCAGACTGGAGAGCAGAGCCCTCATTTCCTGGGGGATCCATCTGCAACTGTGCTCATGCTGGCGCCAAGCTCGATATGAAACGTGCAATGCGACAGCGTGCGCATGCATGGTGCGCAGGCGGCGGGGCTGCGTGGGCCGCTCTTGCTAGGGTTTAGGGTTTGCCCCCATTGCTCCACTTGCCCTGCCCCTCTGATGGATCAAGCACAGGGCGCTTAACTGCATGGCGCGTCGTGCTTCGGATGGCGGGCCAAATAGGCGCCGGACTGCTAGATGAGTCACCCTGTGCCTGTGACAACCCCTAATGATTTTTGATTCTTCCGCAGGGCGCAGAGCTGCGCGATGCTTCCTGCTTCCGGCTGGCGGGCCACGAGGCGTTGGCGCTGCTCCCGCATTGCAGTCGCTCACAATGCCTCATTCAGATAGGCCATCATTCCTGCACCCGCGCTACGCAGGGCGCAGAGCTGCACGATGCTTCCTACTTCCGACTGGCGGGGCATGAAGCGCTGGCGCTGGACCCGCAGACCCGCCTGCTGCTGGAGGCAACCGCCGAGGTGGTTTTTAGCTGTAAACAGCTCAGAAGTTGATTCATTTCCAGATACCTGGTGGCGGCTAGAAGGCCGACTGCTTGTCTGCTCGTCACAACGCACAGGCTTGGAGGCGGCAGTTGATGCATGGTGAACTGGTGGCAGTCCGCGCAGATAGCTGCAGATCGCTCACGGAAGTGAAATTTCTCGAAGTGCGTTGTTCGGCCAAGTGCTTCCTGAGTGTGGCCGCTACCTGTGAGTGAGCATTTCGTATAGCATTAGGCCCTAAACCCTAACCTCTAAACCCTTGCAGCAGATGTGTTCCAGCATGTCAGCTATTTGGCGGAGGGACGAGCATTCCACAGGAGCGACATATTGGACAGGAGCCGGCAAACGATGCGCCGCAGCGGCAACCCACCTCGGCTGTCACTATGTATATGCACGGGAAGTCGCCACCCTGAAGCAAGACTGCAGTTTCGTCATTTGCTCTGCAGGCGATGCAATGGTGGAGGGCGCTGAGTTCAGGGCTGGGGTCGTTCACCGGCAGCTACGACGGCCAGCCCTATCATAACAGGGTTTCCATATTTTAATCTACAATCTTAAAGATCGTCCTTCTTCTGGAGGCGCTGGCAGATGGTGCCAACCTCGGGCTGGGCGCCAACACCGCGTTGTGCACGGGAATGTGTGAAGACTGCATGTTCACGGACTACACTCCGACGCATGACGCTGAGAAACGTGCACCCTGCAGGCACTGGCGGACGGCACGGCATATGGGGTAGGGCCAGGCATGGCGCCGCGAACAGGCACCTATGTCGGCTGCATGTTCACGGACTACATGGCGCTCGTGCGCAGCGGACACGGCCGTCACCACAGCGGCGCACTGATGACCGGTAATCTGACGCCCTATTGAGCTCCTGGTAAATCTGATAAAGGTCAATGTTCACATTGACATGGCGCTCACATGGAATCGGCTGCCGTCAAAGCGGCGTGCTGTTGATAGCTGACAGTGCGATGTCCTTCGACGAGTTTCCACTCTTTTGGGATCACGAGCGCAACACTTCGTGAACTGCAGGGAGCTTCCAGCTTCCGGAGGCCCCCTTGACATGTGACGATAAAATGGAAGTTGTTCATATCGTCTCGGACACGTCACACTGCACGCAGTTTCTCTGCTCGCAGTCTTGATGCAGATATCGTGTGGCTGTCGCTGCAGCATGTCTCTGAGCAACTGCGACACCCCGATCGTCAATTCATTCAGTCCGGGCGCGGGGGCGCTGCATCAAGGCAGCTGTCAATGCAACTCGTGCATTTGTTGCAACAATCTATGCATCGTTGCTCGATGCATCCTGCAGGCGTGGGCGCGCCCTATCAAGGAGGGCGCGTGGCCTACGCTTTCGGCCTGCAGGGCCCCTGCCACGGCATTGACACCGCCTGCTCCTCCTCGCTCGTCGCAACGCACGCCGCGGCCGCAGGTGATTAGTCAATCAAACCCTTCAAACCAAATGCGTTGACACCGCCTGCTCCTCCTCGCTGGTCGCCTCGCACGCCGCCGCCGCAGGTGAGACCCCAGGGTTTGGTCGCAAAACCCTTCACAACACCAATGAAATTGCGCCTGCTGCTTGCAGCACTGCAAAGCCCACTTTGCAGTGGCTCCAGCTGTGCTGCAGGTTGTTGTCTCAGTCGCCGAACACCGCTTACGACAACACTCGTGCTTGATACTGGCAACTTGCAGTTGAAGGCAGATTCTGATTGCATTTGCCTGCATACATTGCTTCCTCCTTCCTTCCGAGTTGGCCTCGTCCGATGAAGGTGGAGGTAAACCGGAATGCGGCTGACCTTCTTCACCTTTGTCGCCCCGTACAGCCTCGGCAGGAAGCAGAGCAGCGCGTTGCAACTGTCCTAGAGCAAGGGAAAGGTCGTGGCCCACCAATATGGCACGCTTCTTGCACCTCACGACTCTGCGACCCCCACGCAGGCATCGCGGCACGCTAGCCGGACGCGGCAGCGGCATCCCAGTGTTCTGACGCCTCGTGTCTGTTAGATGCTCACCTGAACAGTATCTGGTGCGACATTGACGTGCGAAAACCCTACGCAGGCATTGCGGCGCTGGAGGCGGACGCGGCGGTGGCGGCAGGCCTCAATCTCATGCTGTGGCACGAAGTTACCGCCGGCATCTGCCAGCTGCAGGCGCGGCTCCTTGTGTATCCCGTTTTGTTGTGTTGCATCATGGACACAGCGCTGCTCATCTGCACGCGATCAACTTCACTTGAGATACAATAGCACACAGATTTCGTCATGCGTCACCAGTGGCCAGGCGTCTCACCAGATTTGAGCATCGGTATTGACGGTCAGAATCATCTGCACCTTGCGGGTTGGAACATGATGCAGTGTTTCATCCAAATTTCGCCAAATTTCGCCCTGACCAGGCGCTGTCGCCGGTGGGGCGCTGCCAGTCCTTCGAGGCGACCGCCGACGGCTACGGCCGCGGCGAGGGCGTCGCGGTGCTGCTGCTGCGGCGGGCAGCGTCTGCGGCGGCAAAACCAATCAGCGGCGGCGGTGGAGTGGCGTGGGAGGATGCGAGCCAGAAGGCGCCGCTGGCGGTCGTCTGCGGCTCGGCGGTGAACCAGGACGGGCGGTCCAGCAGCCTGACGGCGCCCAATGGCCCCTCGCAACAGGTCAGGCTTCTGCGGCAGCTTGAGGACTATCTGGCCGGAGGCTGGCGGCTGGGCCGCACTTCACAATACGAGAAATTGGGCGAGCATCCGAGCATGGAGGCCTTGAGCCCAGGAAGATGTTATGCCTGGCTGTCACGGTACCCATGCATCCTCCTTCTCGAAGTGACCTGCAAGCCTGTGTACTTTATTCACGAACGTATGGGCGCCTTGGGCTCGGCCTGTTGCAGGGCTTTGGTTTTCTCTCGTAAAACAAAGCCACACCACACAGGCACTGGTCGCCACGGCTCTGGCGGCGGCGCACCTAGCAGCTTCCGCCGTTGCTTACGTCGCCGTGCACGGAACGGGCACGCCGCTGGGCGACCCCATCGAGGTGGGCGCCCTGGGCGCGGCGCTCGGCGGCGGCAGCAGGAAGCAGCAGCAAGATGCCGGAAGCGGGAAGCAGCACGGGCGGGTGACGCTGGGCTCCGTCAAGGCGTGCTTCGGCCACACCGAAGGCACCGCCGGCATCACAGGTGGGCTTGTTGTGAGAACAGCTTGTTGCTTTCGAAGGGTGCTCCATTGGCAGATGGTCATGACGCTCTGCCACCAACCGTCATGACGGAGTGGTCACGGCAGCAACCATGACGGCAGATGGTGGAGCACTTGACCTTCTGCATAACGTGCACAATACGCTGGAGCGAGGAGCCCATAATGGCAAGGGGACCAGACTGGTGGGCAGCAGCTGCCTTGGGGACCAGACTGCTGGCTGTCAAATTGTGCATATACTGTAAAGAAACTCCTGCGAATGCGGTCTGCGGGGGCAGCGGTGCGGCAGGCCGCTGGCGCCCGGCATTGCGTCCTTCGAGCTCGCCAGTCTGCACAAGTGCTGTGACCTGTCGTATCTCAACCCAGTCACCTGAATGCGATTGCAATGCCCAGGCACACTGCTGGCGATGGCGGCGGTGCAGCAGGGCGCCGCCCCCGGCGTCATGTGCCTGCGCTCTGTCAACCCCTACGTGGCAGCGGCGCTGGGCGACTGGCGGAAGCGCTCTGGCGCGGCGCCGCTGGTGCCGCGGGCTTCCACCGCGGCGCCGCAGCTGCACGCTGAGAGCTGCACAGCGGGTATGCGCTGCAGCAGAATTGCTTTTTTCTCGAAGGGCCGTCACAGCACTTGCATTTGGCAGCCGCCTGCCGGTAGCACTCCGGCATTGCTGTTGG
>JAABUM010003996.1_pt1 | contig 17248 bp, 7 predicted proteins | sample 5559161 | NCBI WGS metagenome assembly JAABUM01 (sample SAMN10711868, study PRJNA513369) | rock metagenome | isolation source: Antarctica rocks | place: Antarctica: Victoria Land, Siegfried Peak nord | reverse complement strand
TCCATGATGCCTCGCAACACCATGATGGCCCGGACAGGCCACGGGGCAAACCAGCCCCGTGGCCACCTATCCCCGCAAAACTTCGTCCCTAGACCCTAGGGGTCACCTCACCGTTTGCTCAAAATTGCATGCTAAGCTGACCAGGCCACGATCTCCTGTCCTTAAACAACCGACGCTGCCTACTGACAGCGGCTCCAGGCCGCTGACAGCGCATTGCCAACCGTCTCAGAATCGGTCGGTGCTGCCAGCTTCAGAGTCGCTTCCAGAAGAGGGTTGAATCCGCGATTTAGGCCGTTGACACCACCGTTGCGGGTTGGCTCAAGGATCAAAACGCCACTTGAGAGCTGCAAACCGACATAGCAAGCATTCGCCATAAATCCACGGAGAGATCGTTGGCCCGCAGCGGCCCAAACTTCCCTTTGGAGAGCGGTCCAGTCAGCGCTTTTGTAATCAGGGACGGAAATCCTTGAACGAGAACAACGGAGCGTTCGCAAAACCGCCGAGCCAAGTTCGTGAGTAGGTCCTGTAGGCAGCAGCGTTGTGATGGGCCTGTCTTGGATCCAGAAGCCAGCAGTGGTTTGGGACTGAGGATGAAGAACGACACGGTCCTACCATCGATATGCCGCGGCCGAATGGACCGTTGCGTTGAGTAGCCCACGCATCAGAGTTTAGTCCTATGCTGCGCGACGATGCGCGACACGGCCGGCTGGCTGATCTCGTAGAGCCGGGCCATCTCGGCGCCGGACTTGCGTCCGGTGATGACGCTCTCGGCGATCTCGCGCCGTTTCATGAGGTCCAGCTTCTTGCGCCGGCCGCCCACACGGCCCTCAGTCCGGGCGACAGCCAGGCCGGCGGACGTGCGCTCGCGGATCATAGCGCGTTCAAACCCCGCGAAGCTACCGACCACCTGCATCATCATCCGGCCTGCAGACATCGTAGTGTCGATGTTCTCGGTCACTGACCGGAAGCCGGCGCCAGCCTCGGCGATGCGCTCCATGATGTGCAGCACGTCCTTCAGCGAGCGCAATAGCCGGTCAAGTTTCAAGACCACCATGGTGTCATCCTCGCGGAGCTGGTCGAGCATGCGGTGCAGCTCCGGCCTGTCCCAGCGTCCGCCGGAAACAGTTTTCTCGAACAGCTTGCGGCAGCCAGCAGCCCGGGGCGTCTTGGCCTGGAAAGGTTATTCTGCTCGTCGTTGTTGGACACCGGGCATAGCCGAGCAGCAGGCTGCTGCTGGCTGGGAGCGGAGCTTTCTCTAACGTCCGATTGCAAAAGGACTTGGAAAGCACGGTCACTGCTGGTGATCCTCGTTGCACAAACTCCGTTCAGAACTATGTCGAAAGGCAAGCACCCTTTGAAAGCTCGCTAGCGTGCGATTTTGAGCAAACCGTGAGATAACTCCTCGAACCAAGCTTCGTCTTTGGCCTATCTTTTAAGCGTCTTGGGTCGTGTCTTGCCGGGTGGTTCAAGAGCACTGCTTCTATGTCAAGCGGCGGAACACGATCTTGCGCTACCGCAATATAGCACCAGTCCAGCGAGGCGTCATATAAATATAATCCTAAAAGCAGCTACTCCACCACCACCTGCACCTGGCGCGAAGCGGCGTCCTGCAGCGGCAGGCGGACCTGGAAGCGGTGCAGGCCCGGGTGCATCGGCCATAGGAACGGCTGGTCCGGGTGGGCGATGGCGGCAGGCTCGCCGTCCACCAGCCAGACGACCTGCTCGACGGGCGGCACGACGGTGGCGCGCAGCGCCAGGCGCTGCAGGGATGGCGGGGCGTCGGGGTTGCGCCAGACGTGGGCGTCCGGCTGCGGCTCGGTGATAGCCAGATGCGGGACCGGTGCCGGGGGGCGTGCGGCGCCGGGGCGGACCCACTCGGTCAGGCGCTGGCTGCACGCGCCGGGGTGTCCGGTGCCGGTGCATAGCTCGGAGGCGCTGCGGCCCGCCGGGGCGTCGAGGGCGCCGGCCAGCAGGTCCGTGCGGCCGGCGCCGTGCAGGTCCAGCAGCACCGTCTGTGCCAGCCGTGCCGCGGCCCGTGCGCCGCTCAGCCCCGCCATCGGCCCGGCATCGGGCCGTCCGGCCCAGACGCCCACGATGTAGCGGGACGACCAGGCGATGGTCCAGGAGTCGCGGTATTGCTGCGAGGTGCCGGTCTTGAGGGCCACGGCGAAGGGATACTCGCTGGGGCCGTAGCGCGGGAAGCTGGGCAGCCGGGCCATCGGGTCGCTGAGGAACGCTGCCACTAGCCGGGCTGAGTCGCGGGAGAACAGGCGCGTGGGCGGCCCGGCGGGCTGGTCCTGCAGCCATGACAGGTCCCGCAGCATCCCGTCGTTGGCCAGCGCGCCATAGGCCCGCACCAGCCAGTCCAGCCGCGTCGGCAGCGCGCCCACCGCCAGGCCCAGGCCATAGCGCCGGGCCGGGCCGGCGTCGCGGTGCAGCCCGGCGCGGCGCAGCATGTCGAAGCCTCGTTCCAGCCCGATATGCGCCAGCAGGGTTGCGGCGGGGACGTTGCGGGAGTTGGCGAGGGCCTGGCGCGGCAGCAGCGGGCCGAGGTAGTCGCCATCGGCGTTGGCGATGCCGCCTGCGCCCTCCGGCGCGTCGGCCATCACGTCGGACGGCGACAGAGTGCCGTCGTCCAGCGCCAAGGCGTACAGGAATGGTTTCAAAGTGCTGCCCGGTGAACGCGATGCGGCGCTGTAGTCCGTGGCGCCGCCGGGCCGGGTCGCCCAGCCGGCGGAGGCGGCGTCGGCCAGGACTTCGCCGGTCTCGCGGCGGACGACCATGACGGCGGCTTGCTGCGCTCCGGGCGTGCGCCAGGCGGCGAGGTGGCGGCGGAGGTGGCGCATGGCGTCGGCTTGCATACGGAGGTCCAGCGTGGCGCGCAGGCGGGGGTCGGCGGGGTCGGTTGCTGCTTCGCGGGCCAGGCGTTCCAGGCGGAGGGCGGCTTGCAGGGCGTTGTCCGGGCGGCGTGGGGCAGGAACGGGGCGCAGGCTTGCCAGATCGCGCCGGGCTTGGCCGAGGTCCAGCGGCAGCAGCGCCAGGGCGCGGGCGGCACGGCGGGCGGCGCGGGCCAGGCCGGCGGGCTGGCGGGGGTTGGCGAGCGCCGGGGCTTGCGGGATGGCGGCCAGCAGCGCGGCCTCCGCCCAGCTTAGGTCGGCGGCGGGCTTGTCGAAGTACCAGCGTGCGGCGTGGCCGATGCCGTGGCTGCCGGAGCCGTAGGGCGCCAGGCGCAGGTATTGCGCCAGCACGGCATCGCGGCCATAGCGCGCGGTCAGGGCTAGGGCGGTGCCGGCCTCGACCAGCTTTGCCCAGGCGGTGCGCGGGCGGGGGTGCTGCAGGCGGGCAACCTGCATGGCTATGGTCGAGGCGCCGGACCGGCCGCCGTGCAGGCGGGACCAGGCTGCGCGGGCGACGGCGATGGGGTCAACGCCGGGGTGCTGCCGGAAGCGACGGTCCTCCAGCGCCAGGGTCGCGGCGATGACGCGGGGCGGGGGCGGGGTGGTCCAGTAGCCGTATTCTGTCCGGTCGTCGGCGACGTGGCCGGCTTGGGTTAGGAAGGCGCCGGAGCGGTCTAGGATTACGGGGGTCGGGGCGGGGGCTTGCAGGTGGGCGTCTTGGGCGACCTCTGCGGCGAGGAGGGCTAGGGGGATTAGCAGCAGGAACAGCAGGATCGTTCGTCTCTCTCTACCTCCGGGAGAGGGTCGGGGTGAGGGAGGCCGGGCAGCGCTGTCTGTGCCGATGGAGGCGGGATCGCTCTTCATGGGCTGAGGCCGGCGCTTGCGGCTTCCCTCACCCCGGCCCTCTCCCGGAGGGAGAGGGAGCAGCAGCAGGAGCAGGGGCGATTATGATTCGTTGGCCGGCTGTGCTGCCGTCGGTGCCGGGGCGGTATAGCATCTCGGCCGTTGCCGGGGGCTGGGTGTAGGTGCCGGGGAGGGTGGCGCGCAGGCGGTGGCGGACGGTGACGGTGCCGCGGGGCAGGGATAGCCAGACTTGCAGCACCTCGTCGTCGCCGAAGGAGGCATAGGAGGGCGGCAGGGTCGGGCCGGCGCTGGGCGCGGCCTCGGCGGAGGCGGTGGCGAGGTTGGGGTTCAGCGGTTCCAGCCCGGCCGCGAGCGGCAGGCGTAGGGCGACGTGGGCGCGGTCCTCGGGGGTCGCCAGCTCGTCCATCTCCTCGATCACGTCGCCCACTTGCAGGTGGAGCAGGCCATCGGGTCCTGAGTCCAGGCGGATCAGGGGACCGGTGGCGGGCACGCGATACAGGGTGCGGGTGAGGATGAAGCCGTTTTGGGTGGCCCGGGCCTCGGCACCGGGCTGGGCGGGGGTCCAGTCGGTGCCGGCCAGCACGGCGAGGCCCGGCCTGGCGCGCACGCGGGCGGCGCCGGGCTGGGTGCCGCGCGCCTGGGCCAGCGGGCGGGCACGGTCGAGCGTGGCGGATGCGGTTGCGCCGGGCAGGCCCAGGACGACGGGGACGGGCTGGGGCGGCGCTTCCCACGCCGCTGCCAGGGCGCGCAGGGCGGCGGCGGTGGCGTCCGTGGTGCCCCAGCCCTGGCCGCTGGCCAGCCCCAGCAGCCCAGTACGCAGCACGCCGTTGCGCGGGTCGTCCGGCGCGGCCGTCGCGGCGGCGGCCAGAACGTCCGCCAGGCTGCGCGTTTCGGACGGCAGGATCAGGGTGCTGCCGCCGATGTCCGCCAAACCCGCATAGACCGGCTGCCCGTCGCGGGACAGCAGGTTGACGCGGGACCACAGGGTTTCCATCACCGTGCCCAGCAGCCGCTGGTCGGCGTCCGGCAGGCGGGACAGCGCGAGGGCGACCTGGGCCACGGACTCGGTCGGCATCGGCAGGACGCGGGCGGCCAGCTCGCGCGCATACTCGGGCGACGCCTTGCCGCCGTCGGCCAGGGCCAGCAGGGCGGCCACGCGCTCGCGATACTGCTCGCCGGACAGCAGGCGCGGGTAGTCGGAGCGCAGGGCGGCGGTCAGCACCGTCGCCATGCGGTCCAGCATCGCCTTGTCCACCGGCTGTCCGGCGCGTTCGGCGGCGACCAGGAGGCGGTATGCGCCGGCGGTTAGCCAGACGGAGCCGCGGCTGCGGGGCCAGAACGCCACCAGCCCGTCGTCGGCCGTCGCCTGGCGGATCGCCTGCGCCGCCGCCGCCACGTCGCCGGCCAGGCGCTCCCGCAGCCCGGCGGCGTCCAGCAGCGGCGTGAACGGCAGCAGCGCGACCTCGGCCGACGCCAGGGCCATGCGCTGCTCGGTGCCGCCATAGGGGGATTGCAGCAGCAGGCCGAGGCCGCTGACGAGGCGCACCACCGCAGGATCGGTGGCGGCGGTCAGGGTGCGAAGGTAGGACGCCGGGCGCACCGGGTCGGCGATGGCCGGGATGTCGAGGGTGCCGGTGGGGCCGACCAGCAGCAGGTCGCGCCGGTGCAGCGCCGGGCGGTCCGGGCGGATCGGCAGGTCCACCTGCACGCCGTCGCTGACCCGGTCGGCGGTGCGCTGCAGCAGGAAGCGGACCCGGGCGGTGACGGTGCCCGGCGCGGGGTCCGGCACCGTCACGGTGTAGTCAATGCGCGCCGGGCGGCCATCGGCCCAGGCGAAGAACTGCTCGGCGGCGCCCTGTACGGCCAGGCCCTCCAGGGAGATCACGGCCCGGCCGGCGCCGCCGGGTCCCTCGACGATGCGGCCGATCAGCCCGGCCTGGAAGCTGTCGCCGGGGCGCACGAAGCGCGGCAGGGCGGGCTGGGCGACGACGGGCTGGCGCACCTTGACCTGGCCGGTGCCGTAGCCGAAGCGGTCGGGGCCGCTGACCGCCTTCGCGCGCAGCATGAACACCGTCAGCGTGTCCGGCAGCTTCACATGCACCCGCGCCGTGCCGTCGGCGCCGAACCGCACGCGCGGCTCGTAGAGCGGGACCGGGGTGAAGTTCTTGCGGACGGAGATGTTCTCCATGCCGAGGTCGCCGGCCTCGTCGCCGCCGGGTGTTTCGTTCAGCGGGATCACGCCGAAGGCCAGGCCGCGGGTGTCGCGGGCGGCGACGCGCACCGGGCGGTCCACCAGGAACGGCGGCAGCGGGTCCAGCGGCGCTTCCTTGGCGAGCGCCAGCACGGCCTGGTCCACCATCCAGACCGTGGCCTCCCCGGCCACGGAGCGGCCGGCGCCGTCGGCCAGGTGGAGCACCATGTCGAACTCCTGGGCCGGGCGGGCCTGGGCGGGGGCGTCGAAGGCGACGGTCAGGCGGTTCTCGATGGGCGTCACGTTCAGCAGCTTGGTCGCTGCGAGCGTGACGGGCTTGCCCTGGTCGAACGGGGCGCCGGACGGCCCGGGGCCGGGCAGGCGCCCGCGCATCAGCAGGACGTGGACGGCCAGGTGCGGCGTCTGCGCCTTGCGGATCGGCACCGATAGGCGGCCGAAGCCGTTGGCGACCTCGAACCACTCGTAGCGGAAGCGGCCCTCCGGTTCCTCGACCACGGCCAGGGCGCGGGCGGACTGGAACGGGCTTTGCAGCAGCAGCGTGGCGGCCTCGCCGGGGGCGTACTCGGGCTTGTCCGGGGTCAGCGTCACGGTCTGCGCGGGGGGGCGGGACCAGGTGACGGGGGTGTCGCCGGACATGAACAGGTCCACGCGCACGACCTGGCGGCGGCCGGCCTTATCCTCGGCCTCAAGCTCCACGACATAGACGCCGGCGTCCCGCACGTCGAAGTGCAGCGGCAGGGGCGCGGCGCCGCTGGCCAGGCTGCGCTCCTCGACCGTCTCGTCCAACACCTCGGTCTTGTACTTGGCCGATCCCTGCGCGAAGTCGCTGGCCTGCAAGGTGCTGTTCCAGTTGCGGCGCACCAAGCGGACGCGCATGGGGAGGTCCGGCAGTTCCTTCCCGTCGGCGTCGAGTGCGACCACCTCCGGCTCGATGGCTCCGGCTTGCGGCAGGTAGCGGGGCACCTTCACGCCCAGCACGAAGGGCGGCAGGGCCGGGATGCGCTGGGTGCTGCGGACCTGGATGTCGTCGTCGCCGGTGACGGTGGCCTCAATGAGATACTGCCGGGGCTGTGCCGTCGGCTCGATGGTGGGGTCGAGCGTCAGGAAGGCGCCGCCGGCCGTGTCGGTCTTGGCCTCGCGGTTCAGCACCGGGGTGGAGCGGAAGGAGGCGTCGCCGGAGTAGCGGCTGTCGCTGGAGAACAGGAAGCCGTCACGCCGGGCGTCGTTTCCAGGCGGCGTCCAGGCCAGGGGGAACTGCGTCACGCGCCAGGTGACGGGACGGTCGGACAGCAGGCCGCCGGCGAAGAAGCGGGCCAGCAGGTTGACGCTGAACGGGGCGTCCAGCGCCGCCTTGGCCGGGCCGGCCAGCACGACCTCGAAGGTCGGCAGGCGGTAGGCTTCTTTCTTGATGGTGACGGGGCCGCAGGCTTCGGCGTCCTTGGGTTCGTACTTGATGGCGTAGTCGCCGGTCGGCTCGGTTTTTTCGGCAAAGCGGACGTGGAAGCCGCCCACGTCGTCCAGCGTTACCGGCAGGCGCCATTCCTGGTCGTTGGGGGCGGTCACGACGACTTCGCCGGTACCGGACGCGAAGGCCAGGGTGCCGCCGCGCCAGCGCCGGATCATGCCGGCCACCAGGACCGGCTCGTCCGGCCGGTAGATCGGGCGTTCGGTGAAGACGTGGCACAGCAGGCGGGCCGGGTCGCCGCGGCTGGGGGAGTCGGTGGCGATCCAGGACAGCCATGGCTCGCTGCTGGCCTGCCAGCGGTCGCCGGCATAGACCTGGGGGCCGCGGCCCGGCTCTAGCACCAGGGTGTCGGCGCCCTTGGCCACGACGAAGCGGCGCGGCTGCACGGCGCCGCGCAACGGCGCCGCCAGGGTCCAGGACCCGTCCGGGGCGGTGCTGCCGCGGGCCAGGGTGGTGAATTCGGTCGTGCCGTCGCCGCGGCTGAGCAGGCCCTCGATGCGGACCTCGGCCGACTCGACCGGGCGGGCGGTCGCCAGGGAGGTGACGACGAAGCGCACGCGGTCGGCGTCCTCCACCGTCGTCAGCACAAGGTCCGTGACCTGCACGCGCATCCATCGCCTGGCTTCGCCGTCGGTGGTGCGGAGGCCGACCAGGTAGGTGCCGGGCTGGCCCTCGCCGCTGATGCGGGAGAAATGCGGCTGCAGGTCGAGGCCGAACTTCGCGTTCACCCCGCCGCGGCGGATCGGCAGGTCCACCAGGGCGGACACGGCGGGGGTGCCCAGCGCCTGCACCCGGGCGGCCATGGCGTCGGCGGAAATGGGGATGGTGTCGGTCCAGGCGTCCGGCTCCTTGCCGGGCAGCGGCGGGGCGCGTCCGTCCTGAGTTTGCAGCGGCTGGCGCGGGAAGGGCCAGAAGTCGCGGGACAGCGGATCGATGGCGTGGATGCGTATGTCGGCGCGGTCGTAGCCCTGGCCGCGCAACGGGATCATCTGCGGGCCGAACCGCTCGGTGACGCCCTGGGCGGCGTCCCACGCCAGGGCGGGCTGGCCGGGCGCGAAGCTGAAGCGGGTGCGTATTGCTGTTGCCAGGCTGCGCCCGCGGATGTCCTGCAGGGCGCCTGGTGCGACGGCGACCTCATACGGCGTGTCGGCTGCGAAGCGGGCGGTGATGCGCAGCTCCGGCCCGCGGACGGTGACGGCCAGATCGTCCACCGGCGGGGAGATGCGGAGGGCGTCGCGCGCCTGCACGATGTCCGGCGGCTCGGGGACGGCGTTCATCTGCAGGATCAGGGTGCGCGGGCCGGGGTCGGCGGTGTTCGGCGTGCAGCGCACGGCGGCGTCCCGGGTCTCGTGGGCGTAGCTGCTGCCGCAACGGGCGTCGGTCAGGGCGAACGGCGCGGCGCTGCGGATGCGGGCCTCGAAGATCGGGTCGTCCAGGCCGGGCTGGTCGGACAGGCGCAGGCGGACGATGGCGACACGGCCGTCCGGGATGGGCCGGCGCAGCACCAGCAGGTAGGTCTGGCGGTCGGACGGGCCGGCGCGCTCGGCGGCGCGCAGGTCGAAGTCGGAGGCGGCCAGCGGCTGCGCGCCGGCGTCCGTGAGGCCCGGGGCGGGCCTCAGCTCGATTGTAAGGGCGCGGAGCAGGGCGGCGGGGTCCACCGGCTCGGTGAAGGTCAGCGCCAGGGTGTCCAGGTCGGGCTGCCCGGCGTCGCTGTCGGCCGGGCCGGTGGCGACGGGGACCGGCAGCAGCGGGATCAGGCGCGTCGTGCCGCTGCCGCCGGATAGCGTGACGCGAACGGGCGCCAGGGCGAGCCACGGCTCGGTGGGACGGAATTGCAGGGTGCGCGGGCCGAGCCAGGTCCAGGCGCCGGGCTGCGGCGGGTCCAGCTGCACCAGGCGGTCCGGTGCGTCCTCTGGGCCGCTGGCGGCGGGGCCGGCGTCGGTGGGGAACAGGAGGGTTATGGCGTCCCACCGGCGCAGGAAGCGGTCCGGCACGATGCGGGCGCCGTCGGCACGGTGGAGCTGGTCCAGGATCGGCGGCACCAGCGGCGGCGGTGCCTGCGTCTGCGCCAGGGCCGGGGCGGTCAGCAGCAGGAGGGCGAGCAGGGTGCGGATCATGGGGTGGCACCGGCTGAATGGGCCATGGCCTGTCCTGCAACGCACCTGGCACTGGGGGAAACGGAGCGATGCGGCGAGCTTGGGGCCGCCGGAACCGGTGCCGAGGCTTGCGGCCCCTGTGTCGCTTCGCCGCGAGCGGCTCGCGATGACGGTGGGATGCAGGCGGCTGGCGTCCAGGAAGTTATGGGGCAGGGTCCTTCGGCGCGAGGCCGACCAGTTCCAGGTAGCTGCGCGCGACCTCGGGCGGGGGGCCGGACGGGCGCGGGGCGATGCCGACGACTGCGGGGCGGATGACTGCGGGCGGCGCGTCGGCGGGCAGCCGGGCTTCCAGCAGGTAGCGACCGGCTGGCAGGCGGCGGAGCAGGGCGGCGCCCTCTCCCAGCAGGGCGCCTTCGGCGTCCAGCAGGCGCACCTCGGCGCGGTCGGGGTCGGCGCGGACGCCCACGCCCACGTCGGCCGCCCGCGCCAGTCGGAACGCAAACACCGCGGCGTCGCCGGGCGCCAGGACGACGGCGGCGCCCAGGCCGTCGGCGATGGGCGTTATTGGGTCCGCCGTCAGCTCCAGGGTGCTGGACAACAGGCCGTCATGCGGGCTGTCCACGCGCAGCACCGACGCGCCGGCCATGTAGCGGCTGAGCGCGGCTCCGGCGGGGTAGAGCGTCGGCGCCGCGTCGCCCAGCGTGAGGATGACCGGGGCCGTCGTGCGGGCGTGCAGCAGCACCGGGGCGTCCACCGGCAGCGTCAGCGCCATGGCGGGGCCGGCCAGGGCGACTTGCGCCGGCATGTCCTGCGGTTGCGGATCGGCGGGCGGCCATGCCGGCACGCCGGGCACCTCCAGCCAAGCCGCGACCGGGCCTGGCGCATGGGTGACGGTCAGGCGGCCCCGCCCGGCCAGGATGGCGCTGCCCGGCAGCACCCGGCCGTCAGTTCCGATGAACGTCGCCTGCGCGTCGCCGGCCAGGCGCAGGCGGGCGCCTGGCGGGGCCTCGACCGGCAGGTCGAACGAGCCGGCGGCGCCGAAGAAGCGCTTCACGACCATGCCGGGCCGCAGCGGCGGGGCTAATGGGCCGGGAGTCCAGGCGACGGAGGCCGGGGCAGGCTGCAGGCCGGTGTTCAGCAGCATCAGGCCGGTGCCGCTGCCGGGCAGGGACCGCGCCACGGTGCCGCCGCCCGCCCACACCACCGCACCGTCCAGGGCGGCGGCGGTCGCCGGGGCAAGGACGAGATCGGTGCGACGCTCGCCGTCCGGGAGGGTCAGGAACAGGGCGGAGCGCGGCGGCAGCACTACCGACAGCGGCGCATCAATGCGCCGGGCGGGCAGGGCCGCGAGGTCGAGCGCCGTCACCCGCGGACGCAGCACGCCGCCGCCTCCCGCGTTCCAGATTCGTACTGGCAGCGCGCCGGGCGCCAGCGCGCTGCCGGGGGCGATGCCCATGCCGCCCCCGGCGTCCAGGCCGGGCTGCCCCAGGCCGCTTTCCGCTAGCCAAACGCGGGTGGCGCCTGCCGGCGGGGCCGGAGCGGACAGGTGCGCGGCGCCGCCGGCAGGGACGGGCACTGCCAGGCTCTCGCCCGGCACGGCGCGGACGGCTGAGGCTTGCAGGGTGCCTGCGGCCGGGGTGACGAGCCAGACCGTATCGCCCTGCGGCACGACGATCCCCTCGTCGGGCGCGGCGAGGGGGTGGCCCGGCCAGCCGCCGGCAAGGATGCCGGCGTCCGCCGCCGTGCCGGCCAGGCGGACCGGCGATGCGGCGTCCAGGCGGGCACGGGCCACGGCGACGGGGGACGCGGCGCCCTCGACGGGGCGGGGCGCCAGGGCGTCCAGGGCCGTCGAGGGCGGGTCTAGGGCCATGACGGCGGCCTGGATCGGCAAGGTGCCGCCATCCACCGCCCAGACCGACACGCGCCAAGGCGCGGCATCGTCGTCTGCCGGGACGGCGGCGATGGAGGCGGTGCCCTCCGCCAGGACGATGGTGTCCCAGGCGTCGCCGTGCCGGCGCTCGATGGCCAGGATGACGGCGGTGCTGGACCGGGCGGTGGCCAGCAGCAACGTGCCGGGGTCGGGCTGGGGGAGCGTCAGGCGATGCACTCCGCCCCCGGCCAGGGGAGCGGCGCTGGAAGGGGCAGGGATCGGGTCGCGGGCCTCGGGCAGGGCCAGGGCAAGCTCGACCTTCGGCGCGTCGGCGCCCGCGTCGGCGGTGCGGCTGCTGCCGCCGTCGTCGGTTTCGCGCTCCGGCGTCTGGGCGCTCGCCTCGTCCGGGCTGTCGGCGGAGGGGTCATCGCTGGTCGAGGCGGAGGGGCGGAGGCTCGGGACCGCAACGCCGGCCAGGCCCGGCGGCACGGCGGGGGCGAGGTCCAGGCGGTAGGACCCGGCGGGCAGCGGGCGGGACACCGCGATGTTCCAATCCGCCCCGCGCGCGCCGTATCGCCCGATCACCGCGCCGTCGCCGTCGCGCAGCACCGCCTTCATCGGCAGCGGGCCGAAGCTGGTGAGGCTGACCACGCCGGCTTCGGCCAGGGTGAACGGCACCTGGGCGTTGGGGGCCACCTGCCGGGGGACGCCGGGCTGCAGCTCCGCCGTGCGGAGCGACACGGTGTAGTCCAGGCGGTCGTTGCGGCCGAGGCTGGTTGCCTCCAGCCGGTAGCGGCCCGGCTCCAGACGGCCGCGGAACGGGACAGGGCCGACCAGGCGCAGCACGGGGCGCTCCGTGCCCTCGCGCCGCAGGTCGGCGACCATGCCGTCGGCGATGCGGAGCGTGGCGTCGGCCGCGCCGCGCAGGGCGAAGGTCCAGGCGTCGGGCGTGCGCGGGTCGTCGCGGCCGGCGGGTTCGCGCCAGGTCGCCTGGGCGGCGGCCTCCGGCGTGAGGGGGTGCGGGCCGTGGCCGGTGAACTCCGGCGCGGGCAGCACCCGTTGCAGGCGGGCCAGCACGCGGGCGTCCACCGCTTCCGGTGCGACCAGCAGGCGCAGGCGTCCGGCGGGCAGGTCGCGCTCCAGCTCCTGCAACGGGCCTGGGGTGGTCAGCGGCCAGCCCTCCGCGTCGTCCAGCCGGGCGTTGAAGCTGCGGCCCTGGCCGAGCAGCTCCAGGCGGTAGCGGCCGGGTTCGGCGACCTCCACGGGAATGGCCAGGCCGGCGCCGGCGGGCAGGGCGGCGCGCACGGTGCCGCCGGGGAGCAGGGCCGGGGTGTCGAGCAGGGCGGCAGGGGCGACGCGCACGCCCAGGTGCCCGGCGGACTCCTTGGCCGTCACCCGCACGCGGTAGCGCCCGGCGCGCAGCCAGCGTTGCAGCAGGGCGTTGCCGCCGGGTCCGTTGGCCTCGGCCCTGTCCAGGCTGGGCACGAAGGCGGTGCCGACCGCGGCGACGGTGTGCAGGCGGCCGGTGGTCTCGATGCGATGCAGGCCGCCCTCGGGCACCTGGAGGTCGAAGCTGCGGGAGGCGCCTTCGTTCAGGTCCAGGAAGCGGGGGGTGGCGGGGTCCAGCATGGCTTCCACCGCCCGTGGGGGAGGGGCGGGAATGTCGGGCCGGCGGACGGGGGGAGCGCGCCAGGCCAGGACCACGGTGCGCGGGCGGTCCGGGGCGGGCAGCAGCACGTCGCCGGTGCCGTCCGCGTCGGGGGCGAAGGGGATGGCCAGGTCGCCCACCGTCGGGTCGGCCACGGCCAGGGTGCCGCCGGAGGCGACCTGGACGGGGATGGTCAGCGGCACGCCCGGCATCTGCGAGACCGTCAGCGGGCTTTGCGCCAAGGCGACCGGCGCCGGCCGCGCCAGCAGGCCCGCCGACAGGCCGGGCGCCGAGTTGACGATGAGGTCCAGCCGGTCGCGCGGGCCGACCTCCTGCACGCCGAGAGGCAGGACGGGATCGGCGGGCCAGCGGGGAGCCGTCGGCTGCTCCCCGTTCGGGGCGCCGAACAGCAGGTCGGCCACGCCCTGGCGCCCGGCCGCCGGCAGGAGGCTGTATTCGACGATGCCGTCCGGCAGCACGGACGTGCGCGGCGGCACGCGCAGCAGGCCCAGCCCGGTGCTGGCGCTGCGGGCGGCGACCTCACCCGGCGCGGTGTTCCGCAACAGCAGCGTGGTGGGGCCGCGCAGGTTGAACACCGTGCGCCAGGCCGCGCCGGGGCCGACGGGCGGAGCGGTGGAGGCCAGGATGCGTCCATCGTCCGTGATGCCGTGCCGCACCAATAGGGCGGTGGGGGGCACCTCCTCGCCACCGGCGCCGGGCATCACGGCGGACAGCCAGTAGCGGCCCGGGGTCCAGACGCTGCTGCCGAACGGCACCTCCTGCGCACGCAGGGCGTAGGGCTGGCCGGCGGCGCCGGTCACGGTGGCCAGGCGGCTGTTGCCGGGCACGCGGAGGGCGGCGGACGGCTCGCGGCTGTTGGGGGCGATCCGGGCCTCGCTGCCGTCCACCAGCAGGACGGCGGCGGCGGCGGCGGGCAGGTCGAGGCGGAACAGGGTGGCGCGGGGCGGGGCCTCGAACACCTCGCTGCCCAGCGGGCCGACCGTGCCGGACGCCCAGCCCTCGGCCAGGCGCGGCAGGGCGCCGGACCGGACATGGAAGGGCATGGCGGCGTCGCCGTCCGCCCAGGCCGCGGCGGGGCCGCCATAGGCGACCAGGAGGTAGGTGCCCGGCTCGACGCTGCCGGACAGGCGGAGGCCGGGCATTGGGTGGCCGCGCACCGGCTCGGTCATGCTGGGGGTGGGTTCCAGCGGCACCAGGTCGCCGCCCTGCCACAGGCGCAGGTCGGCCAGGGCGCGTCCGGCGGCGTCTATGCTGACGTTGTTGCTGCCGGGGCCGACCGCGAGCCAGAACGCGCGCTGCTGGAGGTCGGCCAGGGTGGAGCTGCCGGTTTCGCCGGGGGCGGGGATGGCGGCGGGCGGGGCGGCGTCCCGGAAGGGCAGGGCTTGCAGCGCGACCTCGCCGGTGGCGCCGCCGGGGGGAGTGACGCGCAGCTTGTAGGCACCGGCGTCCAGCAGAACGTCGGTGCGGCCGTCGCGCACGCCGGGTTCGCCCACGGGGTCGGCGGGGCCGGACATCATGTCCACCAGTTGCAGCGCCGTGCCGGTGGCGCTGCGGGCCTGCAGGCTGAAGCGGCCGGCGGTGCGGACGTGCAGCAGGGTGCTGCCGGAGGCGATGGCGGGCAGGGCGGCCTGGTCCAGCGTGGCTTCGGCCTGGGGCAGGGCGTCCGTGGGGATGGCCAGCGGCGGGGGCGGCACCGCGACGGGCGGGGCGGCTGCGGGCGTGGCGGGTAGTGCGGCGGGAGCTGCGGCCTGGGCCGGCGCGGCCGGGACGCCGGGCGTTGCGGCAGGTGTCAGGGTGGCCAGGCGGGCGGTCAGGGCGGCGGACAGGCAGGTGGCGAGGCTGGCGGGCTGGCGGGCTGGCGGGCGGGCTGGCGGGCCTGCGGGCTGCATCCGGCGTCGCGGCCACGCAGCCAGGACTGCTGCCCGGCGCGCACCGCCGCGGCATCCGCGCCCGGACGGGCCAGCGCCGCCGCATAGGCGCCGGCCACGGCGCGGTCCAGCGCGCCCAGGGACGGCTGCGTGCAGATTGCACGCTCGGAGGGGGTGCGCGCGCGCACACAGTCGAAGCTCTGCGCGCGGGCGCCAGCGGGCAGCCCGGCGGCGAGCAGGAGCACGATACCTGACCAAGGCCGCATCGCCACCGCTCCCGCTACTTACGGCAGGATGGCACGGAGCTTTGCCGGCTGCCATCGCCCTTGTCGGCAAAACGTAGGCCCGGCCCACCTGTGGTCCTGGCAGGCTGGCGGTCCTGGCAGGCTGGCGTGCGCCGTTGCCAGCGCCGCCGGAGCGGAGCAGGAGGAGGAGGCACGACGGAGATGATGATGGCGCAACGGGAGAACATTCCCCACAAGCCCCTGTCCACCCCGGCAGGCGACGGCCAGCCGGGGCCGCCGCCGCGCGCCTACCTGGCCGGGCCGGACGTTTTCCTGCCCGGCGCCGCGGCGCAGGCGCGTGCCAAGGTGGCGATCTGCGCCCGCTACGGCATCGAGGGCTGTCCGCCGCTGAACGAGGACGCGGACGCGCTGGCGTCGTTGCTGGACGACGAAGCCTGGCGGGCGATCTTCGCCAAGGACATCGCCATGATGGAGGCGGCGGACCTGGTGATCGCCAACCTGACCCCGTTCCGCGGCGCGTCAGCCGACGCCGGCACCCTGATCGAGGTCGGCTGGTTCCTGGGCCGCGGCCGGCCGGTGTTCGGCTACTCCAACACGGCCACGCCGTTCGCCGAGCGCAGCCGCGCGCTGCTGGCGGTCCAGCCGGACGCGATGCCGGGCTTGGCCGTCGAGGGATTCGGGCTGGCGGACAACCTTATGGTTCCCGGTGCCGTGCTGCTGGGCGGCGGACTGGCCATGGTGCTGCCCGGCGACGGACAGGACCGGGCGTTCGATGCGCTGGACGTGTTCGAGCGCTGCGTCGCGGCGGCGGCGGCGGCGATGAAGGAATTGATGCGGGATGCGGCGTTGTTGCACGGACCAGCGCTAGGCTGAGCTGGCCCTTCTCGGGCGCTGTCTAGGCGATTTGGACGGAGACGGGCTTTGCGGTCCGGATCATCTTGTTCAGCACCGCGACGGCTATGGCGACCTCGCCCCGCTGCGCAGGCGGGCTACGGGTGCGCAGCTTGGGGCCGATCAGGTGTTTGTATCGCGCCATGGCCGTTTCGGCCTGGTTCCTCCTGCCGTACCCGGTCTCCCTCTGCCATCCCAAGCGGCCGCGCTCGGCCATGAGCTGGATGTGGCGGTCACGCGGGCTTTGGGCGTTGCCGTCGCTCCCGTCCGAGCTTGGCACCGCCGACGCCCGGGGCGGGACGACGACGTCCGGCGGCGGATGGGGCTGCCGTGCGGCCGCCGCCGCATAGGTGGGCTCCCCGTCATAGGCGCCGTCCGCCGTCACGGACGCATCACGCCCTCGACTTGGCCGAGCAGGGTCGGCACCTGGGCCGCGTCGTCGGCGTGTCCCTCGGTCAGCACGTGGGCCGCGATCTTGCCCGTGTCGGCGTCCACGGCCAAGTGCAGCTTGCGCCAGGCTCGGCGCGTCCGGCCGTGCTTCTCGGCATCCCACTCGCCTTGCCCGAACAGCTCCAGCCCCGTGCTGTCCAGCACCAAGTGAACCGGGTCGGTGCCGGTCCGGACACGCGGCTGGCGTCCCGCGAACGCCCGGCCGCGGCGGCTCAATGTGCTGTGGTCAGGAACGGACAGCGCCAATCCGAGCAGGCGCAGCAAGCTGCTGCTGAACGCCTCGGCCTGGCGCAGGGCCAGGCGGAACACGAGCCGCAGGGTCAGCACGATTTCAATGGCCAGCTCGGAATACAGCGGCTGCCCGCCGGGACTGCTCCGCCTCGGCACCGCCCAGCCGGCCAGCGCCGCTTCGTCCAGCCACAGCATGAGGTCGCCGCGCCGCCGCAGCCCAGCCTCATACGCCGGCCAGTTCGTGACGCGGTAGCGAGCCCGCGGAATGCGATGGCGGCGGGCGGCGTTGTGCTTGAACGGCATGGAAGGAAAGTAGCCGCACAGCCGACCTCAGACTACTGGGCGTGTCCATGCACCAACACCCTTCTCCTGCAGACAGCCTGAGCGTTCGGTGGGTTACTCTGTTTGTCTAGGGTTTGTAGCTGGCATGTCTCAATCTATGCAGCTCAACGGGCGGACACTGGACCATATCTCGACCACTGACACGGCG